>Ga0326727_10005232_pt1 | contig 37446 bp, 32 predicted proteins | sample MB2enrmetagenome_FD_207643 | JGI IMG/M metagenome (GOLD analysis project Ga0326727, IMG submission 207643) | Lab enriched peat soil microbial communities from McLean, Ithaca, NY, United States - MB29MY | ecosystem: Environmental > Terrestrial > Soil > Wetlands > Peat | place: USA: New York... | reverse complement strand
AAGCGCGCCTTGTAGCGCGCAAGGTACGGCCGAAGTGGACGGAAGCGTGCGAACATCCGAATCCTTTATGACACAAACCCCTTGATCTTGTCCCCAAGAGGAAGGAGAGCCAAAGTATTAGATTATAACGGAGGACTGAGGATACCGGAACGGCGATTCACCCGGGGTGGCGCTGAAGGCCCAGGCAGGCTTGCAAGTGCGGAACCATATGCTATGATGGCTGGAGAATATCGGCTAAATTCCAAGCGAAGATGTTTTCTGGTGACACTGATGGAAGGGGTATCCACAGAGCGGACCGTCCGGCGGCGCAGCCTGCGAATCGTCATGCGGGTGCCGCTCTATGTCAGCCCCGTTGATTCGCCCGGCACCGCAGAATGGGAACCTGTGGAGACGCTGCTCATCAGCCTGCATGGCGGGATGATCCGCAGCCGCCAGCGGTTTCCCATCGGTACCACGCTGGATATTCGCATGCGGAACAAGCAACGATTTACTCGCGGCAGGGTGGTGTGGACGGCCGCAGGGGCAAGTGATCTCGCTTTCGAAATTGGCTTTGAAATCTTGGAGCCGCCGGGATTTTGGGAGATCAAATTCCCGGAGGACAGGTGGACCGAGGCGCAGCACTCCTCCCTTCACCGGAGCTGAACGGGGAATCGGCTGTGCCCCCGTGCCATAAGGATTTCCCCATGCTGGTGCGTGACTTCATGACAACCGATCTCACCACCCTGCGCGACGATGAGGTGTTGTTGGACGCGGTGCTCCTCTTTGCCCGCGCGGGCTTCCGGCATATTCCGATTTTGAACGGCACGCAACTGGTGGGGGTGGTCACGGAGAGGGACGTGAAACATTACACACCGTCCATCCTCTCGGGGATCTCTCCTGACGAGTACAACCGGCTGATGGAATCCACACCGCTTTCCAAGATTATGACCCGTAACCCGGCCACCATCGAGCCCGGCAAGACCATCTACGAAGCCGCCCAAATACTCTACGACCACCGCATCGGGTGCCTGCCGGTAGTCGAAGACGGCGAATTAAAAGGCATCATCACCACCACGGACATGCTGAAATTGGTCCTGCAATTGCTGGCAGAAAAGGGTCTCGCCCCACCGGGGCAGGCAACCTGAGGTTGCCCGGACCTCATGCGTTCCTGGGGTTCTCAGCCCCGTGGTGACGGTTCGCGACAGTTATTATCCTTTACCATGAGCTTGCGCCATCTGCTTTGGCCTGAACTGGAAACGAGGAGCCAGCAGGAGGAATTGAACATCCACCCCCTTACACCTTCGGCGCATCGCGTTAAACCTCGTGGGGCCGCACGGGTGCGCGCGCTGATTCTGAGCTTGATTTGCGCGCTCGCAGGTGCCACTTCGGCCGCCAAGGACAAGCCCCCGGTCCAGTATCAAATTCCCATCCCCACGCCGCCGGATTTCTCGGCGCTCGATTGGATGCAGGGTCAATGGACCGGCAAGACCATCTCCAATAGCCCACCCGGCGAAGTGCAACTCTCTGTCAGCCCTGACTTGGAAAAGCATTTCCTGGTTTTTCGCGGCGAGGTTTCGTTGGCGGCCACCCGCACCGTGCCCGCCACCAAGGAAGCGTGGTTGGGAATCCTGAGCGCCAACCCCGGCGGGGCCGGATTCATTTTACGGGTATTCTCCAGCACCGGATTCGTCACTCGCTATCGACTGACCGTGGACGGGGCGGAGGTTCACCTGAATCCCGAGGGTGGCGACTTCCCTCCACCGGGATGGCTCTTTCGCAGGATTTGGGTGCGAACCGGGCCCGACGAGTTCAGCGAGACCGTGCAAGCGGCTCCGCCGGGGAAAGCGTTCTTTGCTTATTATACTGCCAGGTTCACCCGCGTTCCCCCTCCCACCAAGACCAGCACTGCTCCTTGAACGAGCGCCAGCGGGGAAAAAAGTGTAATATTTAATCGCGGGATTCGTGGTTGGCCGTGCGTGCAGGGGCCGCGGGTAGCCGTCTAAACTCATCTGCAAAACTTCCCAGGAGAAGGCTCCATGTCCAAAGGGAAAAAGGTTGCACTCATTGTGGTGATCGTGCTGGTCCTCATCGTGGTGGGCCTGGCCATCATCATTCCCTTGCTTTTCAATATCGATCACTTCCGGCCGCAGGTGGTTGCGCAAATTCAGCAGGAAACCGGGAAACCCGCCCAAATCGGGCATCTGGCTCTGACCATCCTTCCGGAAGTCGCCATTCGCGTGGATGATTTCTCTTTGGGCAATCCCCGCGGTTTCCCCCCTGGCGATTTTGTAAAGGCCAAGAAGATTTACGCGGTGGTTGATCCATTTGCATTGCTGCATCACAAAGTGGAAATAACTTCCCTGGAGCTGGACGATCTGGCGCTGGACATGTTGGAGGACACCCACGGCAAGTGGAATTTCGAAAACCCACCCGCCCAACCTGACCCGCCAGGCGATCCGCCGGGAGACAAGGGCAGTGCATCGTTCACGCTGGGTGTCATCTCGAAGCTCACCGTCGTGCGAGGGGAGTTTGCGGCGGCAAGTCTGCTGGCGTCGGGAGTGCCGGGCCCGGCGCTCATGGAGGTTCATGGCGCCTCGATCGACTTGCGCGAGGTCAACTTGAATGCCATGACCACTGCATCGCTCCGGGAGCCAACACCCGCGCCGGACGAACTCGCTCCCCTGGCAGGCTTGCTCAACACGGTTGTGTACGCCGCAGATGCAGAAGGGCCGGCGGTGGCGCAGGGAACCATCAAAGTGGACGCGTCGCAGTTTGGTCCACTCGCCATCACCAAGTTGAAATCCAAGTTCCGCCTCTTTCCCAAGCAGGCTTTCTTTGACGATCTGGATTTGAATTGCTACGGCGGCAGCGTCACGGGAAATCTTTCCCTGAATTTCGGTGGCGCGAATCTGGCTTATAGCGCGGACGCACAAATCAAAGGCGTTAATGTTGCGGAATTTCTGGCAGCGTTTCCCCAAGCCAAGGGCATGATGACGGGAACGCTGGATGGCTCCGCCAAGATGAACGGCTTGGTCACGCACGCGCCCGATCCCCTGGTGGGCGTCACCGGCTCCGGCCAGGCAAGCATTCGCAAAGGCCGAATGCCCAGTTTGAAACTTGACAGCAATCTGCAAGCCTTGGCGAAAATGGCGAACGTCGGCCCCGCGAACGGCGACCCCTCGTCGTTCTCTTCCCTATCGGCGGATTTCCGGATTGCCGACGCCAGGCTTTCCAGCAACAAGATCACCCTGATTGGCAACGGCGTGGATGTGGAGGGCTCCGGCAGCATGACCATGGCCGGCGAGGGGAGCCTGGATTACCAGGGCGACGCCAATCTCGCCGCCCGCGGCAATAGTCCGCTCGCCAATGTTTTGGGAGGCTTGGTCGGCGCCAAGGTCGCCAACGGCAAGATGACGCTTCCTTTCACCGTGGGTGGAACCTTCGCCAAGCCCAAGTTCGCCCTGAAAGGCGCGGCGGGACAAGGCGGAGTTCCGGGTGCCGCTGCACAGGAACCCATCAACGCCGTGAAAGGCCTCTCCGGGTTGTTTAAGAAGAAACAGCAGTAAGAACTGGTCAATGCGTTATCTACGCCGTGCACGCCTCCTTGTCGCGCTTGTGCTGATGACGGCAAGGGTAAACCTGTGCTTGGCGGATCCCCGGTCTTCACAATTCACTCCTTCTCCCCGTACCACGCTGGCTCAACTCATCACTTTGATCCGGCAGAAAGCTCACGCTCTCGAGACGAGTACAGGCACGCGCCTTGGTTTCCAGTCGCTCACGTCCTCCTATAAACTCGCCCCCAACAGCGTCAGTTACTCCGATTACTCCGTTGTGCGTCTGTTGTTTGAGGCCACCAGGGATAAAGGCCTCTGGAACCTCAATTGGGACATTACGAACATGCCGCCCAATTCCGACAACATCTGGCGGCAGTGGCAGAACGTGCGGAAGCCTTCTTTCTTGGCCCCGACGGCAACTGCGGAGTGCGATGAACTCTCAGCCCTCTTTGCCTTTCTCGTCGAACGCGCTGGGGTTAGGAGCGTGGGGCTGCTCTGGCCGGCCGCAAACCACACCGTCGCGGTTTGGGTGCTCCACCCAGCGAATGGCCCTGTGGTCCGGGTGGTCGTCCCCACCACTCAGATCTTCCTCGAGCAAACTGATTTCTTTGGGACGAAGAAGTTTGACCCTTGGCGTCAAAAAATCATTTACGAATATTCGCGACATGACGCCCCTGACTCGTTGGAGATTCCGAAGCCACTCTTTGACTTCTTCGTCCTTCAGCTCAACAAATACGGCGGCGCTTCTGATCTCACCCTGCAACAACTGAGGTACGTGCGGGGGGCAGTTTTGCTGAAAAGGTGGTCGCCCAAAGACGCCGCTCTTTATGCGCTCAAATTGCGTAGCGGGTTGGGCTCCGGTCCGGCTGAGGACTTGGCGGCATTTCAGAGCTTTGCCCAAGACATGCGTTCCGGTCCCCTCTCAGCGAATTGACTCACTCCCACGCGACACCCACGCCAGCAAGATTTGACGCCTCGGCGGCTTTCTGTTACAAACTGGATTAAGGCTTTGATGCAAACCGTGCCCAATCTCCGTGTAGTAAATGCCGCGACGCGCCTTGCCAATGTGCGTTACGCCATTCGCGACATGGCCGTCCTGGCGGAGCAACTGACGCGGGAAGGCAAGACCATCCTTCCCCTGAATATCGGCGATCCCCTCAACTTCGACTTTTGCACGCCGCCCCACCTGATTGCGGCTGTCGAAAAGGCCATGCGCGACGGACGCAATGGCTACGCTCCCTCGCTGGGCATTCCCGAAGCCGTGGAGGCGATCCGCGCGGAAGCGGAGCGCAAGGGGATTCGCAACATTCAAAGTGTTTTCCTGACGGCGGGCGTCAGCGAGGCCCTGGACATTTGTCTGACGGCGCTGGTGAACTCAGGTGAAAACGTTCTGACGCCCAGCCCTGAGTACCCGCTGTATTCGGCGGTTCTCGCCAAGTTCGGCACGCAGTCCAATTCCTACCTGCTCGACGAGCAGAATGAATGGGAGCCTGACCTGGGGGACATTGCCCGCAAGATTAATCCCGGCACGCGCGCCATCGTGGTGAGCAATCCCAACAACCCCACGGGAGCAGTTTACTCGCGCCAGATTTTGGAGGGGATCGTTGAACTCGCCCGGCAGCACCATCTGGTGATTTTCGCCGACGAAATCTACGACAAGCTGATTCTGGATGGCGAGCCGCACACGTCGTTGGCCGTCTTGGCGCCCGACATTCCCGTGGTGACCTTCAATGGACTCTCCAAATCCTACCTGGTTCCCGGTTGGCGAGTGGGCTGGGGAGTGGTCAGCGGCGAGGCGGCGACCGTCAAACCCTACGTCGAAGGGATTCACCAATTGTTGCGCGCGCGGCTGTGCTCAAACCATCCGCAACAGTATGCCGTGCGCCCCGCTTTGGAAGGCTCGCAGGACCACTTGGCCGAGGTCCGTGGGAAGTTGCGCGCCCGCCGCGACCTGACCGTTCGCGCCTGCCGCGCGACGCCCCACATGAGCTGTGTCGCGCCGCGCGGAGCATTTTACGCCTTTCCCAAAATCGACATTCCTGACAGCGACGAACAGTTTGTAAAGCAGTTGCTGCGGGAAAAACACGTGCTCATGGTGCATGGCACGGGCTTCGGCCAGGCTCCGGGGACCAAGCACGTGCGCATCGTCTTCCTTCCCGATGAGGGCACGCTCACACGCGCCTACGAGGGCTTGCGCGCCTTCATCGCGGAACACTACGCGTGAGGGAGACACCATCGTGAGTGAAGACACCCCCAAACCCGCCACCTCCGAATCCGCGAATTCCCGGATCGTCCCGGAGTTTCCAAACCAGTTTTGCCCCGTTTGCTCCAGTCGGCTCGAATCCCGGCGCTGCAAGATGATTTGTTCCCGCTGCGGATACTTCATGTCCTGCTCGGAATTTGAATAGCGTGCATTGTTCATCTGCCTGGCAGCCCCTTCCGGAATTCAAGATTGATTTGTTTCATCGCTCGGCTATGATGCGGGCATGACACCGAGTTGGCAATCGCGAGCCGTCTGCTTTGCCGCGAGGTTGGTCTTAAAGCATCGGGTGTGGGTCTCCCCCGCCACCGCCGTGCGTTGGGTGCGGCGAGTCCTGAAAGTGTTGTGGCCCTGGTCGGCATGGTTGGCGCGCCGTGTGAACGTTCAAAGCGTCCAGCAGGGACCGGTTCGCGGCGAGTGGCTGGTTCCACGCGCGATTCGGTCTGAAGGCGTGCTGCTGTACCTGCACGGCGGAGGCTTCATATCGGGCTCGGCAGCCCTTTTCCGGTTGATCTCGGTTCGCCTCTGCGAGTTGTTGGGGGCGCGTGTTTTTTCGCCCGATTACCGCCTCGCTCCCGAGCACCCATTTCCCGCAGCGATTGAAGATGCCGTGGCAGGTTACCGATGGTTGCTTAAGAATGGGGCGAGTCCGCGCGACATTGTGGTGGCGGGTGAGTCGGCGGGAGGAGGATTGGCTTTCTCCCTGCTGCTCGCCCTGCGAGGCGACGGCGGGCCGCTACCCGCCGGCGTAGTGGTAATGTCACCGTGGACCGACATGGAGGGAAGCGGTGAGTCCGTGGTCAAGAACGCGGCGACGTGCGTGATGTGCGGGGAAAATATCCCCGCACTTGCCGCGTTGTACCTGCACGGCCAGCCGGCCAGGGCGCCGCTGGCGTCCCCGATTTACGCCGATCTCGCCGGCTTCCCGCCAGTTCTGCTGCAAGTCAGTGGGAGTGAATTGCTGCTCGACGATGCGCGCCGGATGTACCAGAACGCGCAGGCCGCCGGTGTCCGAAGCCGCCTCTCGATTTATCCCGGCCAACCCCACGGCTGGCATATCCTCTACGGGATTCTGCCCGAAGCAACTACGGCGTGCCGCGAGGCCGCCGAATTCGTGCGGGAATGTTGGCAAAGGGGTCGACGCGAGTCGCGGCGCGTGTTACCATCAAATTGAACTTGCTCATGGCAATTGCCAGACAAATGGGCAAAACGTGTCAGACTTCGGGCTCTGTGCGACGGATGTTCGCGAACCCCGCCAGGTCCGGAAGGAAGCAACGGTAACGAGCCTCTCCGGGTGCCGCAGATCACCCGAAGTCTGATCAGAAAAAGAAAGACGTCCTTTGTCCGTTGTCAGTTGTCCGTTGCAAGAAATAAGCCAGCAGTCGCCTGGCGCTCGCGTTCCGACGAGAAGGAAATACCGCGGCTAAAGGGTGCCAGTTAACAGATCGGTGCAACGGACGTCGGACCAAGGACAACGGACGTTCTTAGTCTTAAATCCAAAATCAAAAATCCTCCCCCATGTCCTACCAAGTCATCGCCCGGAAATATCGTCCCCAAACTTTCGATGACGTGGTGGGCCAGCACCTGGTCACCGATACACTCAAGAACGCCATTCAGACGGATCGTGTCGCCCACGGATATATCTTCTCGGGGGCGCGCGGCGTAGGGAAGACCACCACAGCGCGCATCCTGGCCAAAGCGCTCAATTGTATTGCGGGGCCCACCGTGGCTCCCGACGGCACGTGTCCTTCGTGTGTCGAGATTACCGCGGGGAATTCCGTGGACGTCCAGGAAATTGATGCCGCCTCCAACCGCGGGATCGACGAAATCCGCGAACTGCGGGAGTCGGTGCGCTACCTGCCCGCGCGCGACCGCTACAAGATCTTCATCATTGACGAAGCGCACATGCTGACCACGGAGGCCTTCAACGCGCTGCTCAAGACCCTGGAGGAACCGCCCCCGCGCTCGCTCTTCATGCTGGCGACCACGGAGCCGCACAAACTGCCTCCCACCATCCAGTCGCGCTGCCAGCATTTTGCCTTTCGCCTGCTGGATTATGGGGAAATCTACACGCGACTCCGCGCCGTGATTGTCGAAGAAAAAGTTGACGCCGATGAAGGCGCTGTCTCCACGCTGGCGCAGGCGGCGGAAGGCAGCATGCGCGACGCCCTTTCGCTGCTCGATCAGGTGATTGCCGCCTGCGGCGAACACCTGGACGAAAAACGTGTCCGCCAGGTGCTGGGCGTCGTGCCCACGGAATTGTTGGCGGATATCGTGAAGGCCGTCGATGCCGCGGACGCTCGCCGGGTATTGGAACGGGTGGGACAACTGGCTTCGGAAGGTTATGAGCTTGCGCACTTCTGCGGGGAACTCACGCGCTTCATCCGTGACCTGATGATTGGGCGCAGTTGCGGCGCCGAAAGTACGCTGCTCCAGGTTCCCAACGATCAGCGGCAGCAGATCGGCGAGATGGTGGGACGCTTCAGTGAGGAAGACCTCTCGCGGTTCTTTAATATCCTGCTGCGCGCGGAAAGCGAGATGCGCTATGCGCTCGCACCGCGCTTCCATCTGGAGCTGGCACTGATGAAGATGGTGCACGCGCGGCGCTTGTCATCGCTGGAGGCGCTGCTCAGCGGGCTCGGCAGCACAGGGTTACCGGGCAAAAGCTCTCCCGCACCGCGCCCCGCCGTGGCTCCGCCCGCGCGTTTGGCGATGGAACCGCCGCGCCCGGTTCGCACCGAGAGCTTCGAAAAGAAACCGGTGGAACAATCCTCTCCCGCTCCGGCGATGGCACCACAGCGGCCGGCGGCGCCGGTGGAAATTGTCGCACCCGCCGGCGAAGACGCAGTCCTGGCGGCAATCAAAACCAAGGTCTATGGCCAATCGAATTTTCTGGGGAGTTGCCTGGAGCACATGACCCGCTGGCACTTCGAGAATGGTGAAGTCACATTTTCTTACGCCGCCAAGGATTCCTTTTTCGCGGATTTGCTCAAGAGTCGCGAGCAGCAGGAAATTCTCCGCACGGTATGCGCCCAAGTGCTGGGCCAACCCGTGAAAATTTGTGTTAGACTTGAAGAGCTGGAAGTCGAAGCTCGTGGGGAACGGCCCAGCGCGCGCGAACGCGCCGAGCGCGATCAGACCGTGGAAGCCTTTCGCAAAAAGTTTGACGGCACGGTGTTGGACGTGAAGGATCTGAGCCGGGAGTGAGCAATGAAAAACCTGCAGCAAATGCAACAGATGCTGAAACAAGTCCAGCAATTCCAGGAACAATTGCAGAAGCAACTGGATGAGTTGGTGGTGGAGGCTGCGGCGGGGGGGGGAATGGTCTCCGTCAAAATGAATGGCCAGAAGCAACTCCACGAAGTGCGCATCGACCCTGAGGTGTATGCGTCGCAGGATTTGGAAATGTTGCAGGATCTGATCCTGGTTGCCTTCAATGAAGCCTCGCGAAAAGTGGACGAACAGATGGCCAGCCAAATGGGCAGCCTGGCTGGCGGGCTCAACATTCCGGGCCTGACCTGACGAGAGCCGAAACTCGAAATTCCATCCTCTCAGTTGTCAAACGAATGAAAGATTACGCTGAGCCTTTGGCTCGCTTGATTGACGAGTTGAAACGTCTGCCGGGGATCGGGCAGAAATCCGCGCAACGCATTGCCTTCCACCTGGAACGCGCTACCCGGGAAGACGCGGAGCGCCTGGCCGCGGCAATCCTCGACGCCAAGGACAAAATCCGTCTGTGCAGCACGTGCAATAACCTGACGGAACTCGATCCCTGTGAGTACTGCACGGACTCCCGGCGCGACGGAGAAGTGATTTGCGTGGTGGAGACGCCTTACAATGTTATCGCCGTGGAAAAGACCCGCGAGTTCCACGGACAATACCACGTGTTGCATGGCTCCCTTTCGCCGCTGCAAGGCATTGGACCGGACCAACTGAGGCTCAAGAACCTGCTCGAGCGCCTGCGGGGCGGCAAGGTGAAAGAGTTGATCCTCGCCACCAGCCCCACCGTCGAAGGTGAAGCCACCGCCGTCTATATTTCCCGGCTCATCAAACCCCTGGGCGTGAAAGTAAGCCGCATCGCCATGGGAATTCCCGTGGGCTCGGAATTGGAGTACGCGGACGAAGTCACCATGGTCAAAGCCCTCGAAGGCCGCCGCGAGATGTAACGCCCTCGTTCTTATTCCTGCGAACAATCCCACACACTTATCCCGGCACAGGGAGCTTCTCCGTTTTGTGTGCTACGATGCCGAGCGAACGCGGCAGAAGGTTTTCATTGGCCCATTGACCCGATGAGCCGATGGCTCAATCCGAACGGCCGCGTCCGGTGAGTTGAAGGACGGCATCTCCGCGGCATCCCCAGGAAGGCAGGGAGGGAGGATTCCATGACGACGAATCGAAGGAGTTTTGCGAAGCGCTTGGCCCTGGCGCTGGGCTTCGCAGGAGGCACGACCATCCCCAGTCCAGATTTGATTTCTGCGCCTTGCGTGATGCCGCCGAACGGGGTAGCTGTCCGCACCCTGGCACTTTACAATTTCCCACCACGCGCGCGGTCGCCGGTAAATCAGGCCAGCCTGTTCGGGATTTACTTCCGCCGATGCAGAACTAATCTGATATGCTAAAGGGTCAACAGGTTGCTAAGGTGGGAAACCAGCATGGATAGACGCGGTTTTCACCTGGGAGCAATCCAGTTTCTCCGGAAGCGGGAAGGTCTCGCCGTCGCTGTATTAATGAGATTGCTTTCATATCGTCCATTCACACACCGGGAGAATGTCGTCCGGAGAAATCGCCACAGAGGGTTGGATGCCTACCGAAGTCCTTTTCATTTTGGCGCTGCATTCGATTGCCGCAGTCGTATCTGCAGTCATGGCGTTTCGTGATGGCCTGAGTTTATTGCAATCTCTCCGCTCGGGGGGACTAGGCTTTATTACCGGGCTCTTCGGACTGATTAACCGCGCGCGAATGGATCCCCGCAATTTGCATTATATGCATGTTGTCCAGGACGCCTGCATCAACCTCGGCTTGGAAGCCTTTGCCCTCTACGGCATTCCGTACTTTCTAAAGTAATGCCACCGTGATCCCGCTGCCCATCAAACGGGCGCAGCCCGTAAGGTATATCTCGAGGATGGCCATTCATCCAAGGGAGTTGCTCCTGCTTTCATGAAGTCATCAGGAAGCGGGATGTTTCCGCAGAAAATCCTCGAGTTGCATGAGCGTAGGAGCTGAATCGGCGCCCCCCAAGCCGAGCGTGGCGAGCGCTCCGGCAGCGTTGGCATGGCGCGCAGCAAGAGGGAGAGATTGGCCTCGGCAAATGGCGGCGAGAAATCCCGCGGCAAAGCAATCGCCGGCGCCGGTGGTGTCCACCGGTTGTACGGCAAAGCCCGGCGAGTTGAACGAACCCTGGGGCGATTCCACATAACAACCCGCCGCTCCCAGCTTGACGATGACGGTCTTTACCCCCCATCCGCGCAGCCGCGCCGCGATTGCCGCGGGCTCGGATTCCCCGGTCAGTCGGCGGCCTTCCTCCCGGTTGGGGAAGATCAAATCCGTGTGCGCCAGAGCAGGCTGAAGGATCCTGAGCCACCGCCCGTGTACATCCCAGCAGATGTTCAGGGAGGTCAGGCACCCCAACTCGCGAGCTCGCTTCAGCGCGGGCTCAAGGCCTGTTTCATCGAAGGCGGGAAGGGCAAAGGCGCTGGCGTAGTGGAAAACTCGAGCCCCTTTCACCTGTCCCCAATCGAGATGCTGCCCTGAGAGAAAGGCGCTCACGCCGCGCAGGTGGAGGAAGCGGCGCTCGCCGGTTGTCTCCACCAGAACAATCGACGTGGAGGTCTTGGCGCCGGGCAGGGTGACCAGCCCCGCGTCGTCAATCCCTTCGGCGCGGACGCGGTCGCATATGAATTGGCCAAAGCGGTCCTCGCCGATGGCGGCGGTAACGCGCACCGACACTCCCAAGCGCGCCAACGCGATCCCGGTGTTGATGCTATTGCCGCCGGGGCCAAGTGTAACGTCCTCCAGCGGTTGGCTCGTCCCAGATGCGGCAAGATGATCCACCGGCCGGGCCAGTATATCGGCCACGGCATTACCCACGCAAAATACCTGACAGTCCATCATAAGTTATCGTTTGCCATTAATGACCGCGCATGACGGTGAATGCGTGTAGTGGATAAAGCCGCCATGGAGGTTCATGCTACGATCTTGTCCCGGCGGCTGATTATACGCGCCCGCGCCTATCTGACAAGGTGCGAATTTTCACATGGATCGGACATAGAATTGCTTGCATTATCAGCTTGCGTCTGTTTTGTCCTTTGGAATCAGTCTGTCATCGAGAAGGTGGGCGATTTTTTCCACGGACTGGACTAGAAGTCCCTGATTTTCAAGGTCTTTACACGGAGTTTGCTTGACGTCAAATTTTTCTGCGTGCTATCATGCACGCCTATTGTTATGTATCCTCAAGCTATCCTAGGACATTCTTCCCGAGATTGAATCTCGGAGAAGCCAAACTTAACCCATCTTGGGGGCGCGAAGAGAAAGTTCAAGTCGGAGGAAATCCTATGCATGTTTTTACAATTGTCAGTCTGAGTGTACTCACATTAATCCTTTTTGATTTTGGTCAAAGAATCATGTCGAACTTGCTTTCGGGCATTTGGGCGCAACGCCGCTCGATTGCCAAGGTATTCGTGGCGGGCGTTGCCTTCCTGGCGATGGCGACCCCAGCGGCGTTTGCCGCAGATGGCAATGAAGCCGCGGGCGAAGCCAACCTGAAGCTCCCCGATCTTTCCTCAGTGCGGTTTCTGGGTGTGGACGGGCACAAACTGTTGATGATCGGTATCCTCTTTTGCATCTTTGGGCTGCTGTTTGGATTGTTCATTTACAGCAACTTGAAGAACCTGCCGGTTCACCGCGCCATGGGAGAAATTTCTCAGTTGATTTGGGAAACCTGCAAGACCTACCTGGTTACGCAGGGGAAATTCCTGCTGTTGCTCTGGGTATTCATCGCGGCGGTCATCCTGCTCTATTTCGGGGTGCTGCTGAAATATGACGCCATCCGCGTGATGGTGATTCTCTTCTTCAGTCTGGTGGGAATCGCCGGCAGTTACGGGGTGGCGTGGTTCGGTATTCGCGTCAACACTTTTGCCAACTCGCGGACGGCGTTTGCCAGTCTGCGCGGCAAGGCTTATCCCATTTTCCAGATTCCCCTGCGCGCAGGCATGAGCATCGGCATGATGCTGATCAGCGTCGAGCTCCTGATGATGCTGATTATTCTTCTCTTTATCCCGCGCGATTATGCCGGGCCTTGCTTCATCGGATTCGCGATTGGCGAATCCCTGGGAGCGGCCGCGCTCCGCATTGCCGGCGGCATTTTCACCAAGATTGCCGACATCGGCTCCGACCTGATGAAGATCGTCTTCAAGATCAAGGAAGACGACGCGCGCAACCCCGGCGTGATTGCCGACTGCACGGGTGACAACGCGGGCGATTCCGTGGGGCCCACCGCCGACGGTTTTGAAACCTATGGCGTGACGGGCGTGGCGCTGATCACCTTCATCCTGCTGGCGGTAAAGGACCCGACCGTCCAGGTGCAATTGCTGGTTTGGATCTTCGTGATGCGCGTCATCATGCTGGTGGCGAGCGCCTTTGCTTATTTCTTGAACGGCATCATTGCCAAAGCCCGTTACGGCACCGCGGACAGGTTCAATTTCGAAGCCCCGCTCACTTCGCTGGTTTGGATCACCTCTTTCGTTTCCATTGCCTTCACCTACGTGACCTCGAAGCTGATTGTTCCCAGCCTGGCGGGCGACTCCTCGTTGTGGTGGAAGCTCGCCACCATCATTTCCTGCGGAACATTGGCCGGCGCGCTCATCCCCGAGCTCGTCAAAATCTTCACTTCCACGGAATCGCGGCACGTGCGCGAGGTGGTAACCTCCGCCTCGGAGGGTGGTGCCTCCCTGGGGATTCTTTCCGGCTTCGTGGCCGGAAATTTCTCCGCCTATTACCTGGGCCTGGCCATGGTGTTCCTGATGTCCATTGGTTTCCTGGTCAGCACCCTGGGATTAGCCAGCCTGATGCTGGCGCCGGCGGTCTTCGCCTTCGGCCTGGTGGCTTTCGGTTTCCTGGGGATGGGGCCGGTAACCATTGCCGTGGATTCTTACGGCCCGGTCACCGACAACGCCCAGTCGGTCTATGAACTATCGCTGATCGAACAAGTCCCCAACATCCGGGAAGAAATCAAAAAGCAATTCAACTTCGACCCCAACTTCGACCGTGCCAAGGACATGCTGGAAGAGGGCGACGGCGCGGGCAACACCTTCAAGGCCACGGCCAAGCCGGTGCTGATCGGCACCGCCGTGGTGGGCGCCACCACCATGATCTTCTCCATCATCATGGCGCTCACCCACGGCCTCGAGCCACAATATCTCCCCAATTTATCGCTGTTGCACGCGCCCTTTTTCCTCGGACTGGTTACGGGCGGCGCGGTGATTTTCTGGTTTGCCGGCGCTTCCACGCAAGCCGTCTCCACCGGAGCATATCGCGCCGTGGAGTTCATCAAAGCCAATATCAAGCTGGAAAGCGCCGAGAAGGCCTCCGTGTCAGACAGCAAAAAGGTGGTGGCCATCTGCACGCAATACGCGCAAAGAGGCATGCTCAACATCTTCATTGCCGTCTTCTTTGCCACCCTGGCCTTTGCCTTCCTCGAGCCGTTCTTCTTCATTGGTTATCTGATTTCGATCGCCATTTTCGGCCTCTACGAGGCGATCTTTATGGCCAATGCGGGCGCCGCGTGGGACAACGCCAAGAAGATTGTGGAAGTGGAATTGAAGCAGAAGGGCACGCCGTTGCACGACGCCACCGTGATTGGCGATACGGTGGGCGACCCGTTCAAGGATACGTCTTCGGTGGCGCTCAACCCCATCATCAAATTCACCACGCTCTTCGGCCTCCTGGCGGTGGAGTTGGCCGTCAAGTTGACCGTAACCCATGGTTCCATCCTGACCCATATTTTGGCGGCTGTTTTCTTTGCCGTCTCACTTTGCTTCGTTTATCGGTCGTTCTATGGAATGCGCATCGGCGGTGTCTGGCTGGGCGCAGCCACTGAAGCCAACAACAAAAAGGCAGCCTAAACCCATTGCGGGCACGCCGTTAAACCCCACGGCGTGCCCGCAACCCTCCCTTGCATTAACCCCATTTTGAATTTGCGCGGGCAGTATGGTGGTGCTTGAGCCGGGTGTACCGAACGCCGTTCTTCACCCCCGCATGTTGGACGTCAGTGAGGCAGGAAGTGAATCTGATTGACCCATTCTTCGGCTTCGGAAGCGAGCCAGCACACTCTTTCACCGGAACCATACGCTCAGCCCAACGGCTCAGGCAACGTGGTCACCATTGCCGCGGGTGGCGCCAGCGCCACTACTGATGCCGCCGGGGTTCTGCAACTGCCCCTCTAAAAAACCAAAGGGGCGGCGGGTAAACATTGACCCGCTGCCCCTTCTCCACCCATTCAAAAGCCCCGCGAACGAACGCCACGGCCAAGCGGTGGCCGTCGCCCTCAGGCCGTGATGTGCCACGGCACATTGACGAGGATAATCCGCTGACCCCCCTTGGCCATGAGGAGCGCCCTCAGCCACTCCGCGCGTTGATTGTGCAGAAAGTAGTGGTACCAGTGCCGCTCCACCAACTCGGGGATCAGTACGGCGATTTGCCGGTCAGGGTTGGTTCGCTCGAGATCCAGAATATAGTTCAAAATCGGCGTGATCACGAAGCGATAGGGCGACGGCAGTTCGAAGAGGCGCGGCGGTACTCGGCCCGCTTGTTTTGCCGGTTCCTCCACGTCGCGGCCCCATGTTAGGCAAAAACTCCCACTGTCCTTTTCACAATCGATGTGCAGAGCCTGGACCTCGGAAGATAGCGTGAGGGCAAACCGCAACCCCTTCTGCGCGACCCGGTTCCAAGCGAGAATCGGGACCACGACCAACGGAGCCTGCATGCTGGTCAAATCCAGAGGCGCAGCGTTCGCGACCTCGGCCTCCACCAGGCGATAGTGCCTGCGGATGGCCATCATCACCATTATTATGGAGGGAATGAGCAACACCGTGACCCAGGCGCCTTCGGCGAACTTGGCGATAGTTACCACCGCGACCGTGGTCGCGGTAGCCACGGCTCCCAGCCCGTTGACGAGCATGCTGTGTCGCCATCCTTTGCCGCGGGTTCTTCTCCAGTGAGCCACCATGCCGGCTTGGGACAGCGTGAACGCCAGGAAGGCGCCCACGGCAAACAGTGGAATCAGGCGATCCGTGACCCCGCCAAACAAGATCAGCAGCAAGGCGCACAACACCGCGAGCACCCAGATCCCTTGTGAGTACACCAGACGCCTTCCGAGTGAGGCGAAGCCGCGCGGAAGATACCCGTCCTCCGCGACGGCGCGGCAGAGGCGCGGAAAGTCCGCAAAGGCGGTGTTGGCCGAGAGCGCCAGCACGAGCAGAATGGAGCCCATCGTGACGTAGTAGAACACCCCCTGCCCGGCCACCGCCGCGACAAGCATGGAAAGGACGCTCTGGTATCCGGCCTTTCCAGGGTCTGTGGCGCCGATGTGGTAGGCACGAACCAGATAGGCGATTCCCCCCAGCAGCACAATGAGAATCGCAATGATGGCCGTCAGGGCGCGCTGTGCGGATTTCACCACCGGCTCGCGGAAAGCTTTGACGCCATTGCTGACCGCCTCCACGCCGGTCATGGCCGTACAGCCGCTGGAAAAAGCTTTGAGCAAAAGCCACGCGCCAACCGCCGCCGTACGCAGGGGCAATTGCGGCGGAGCCACGACGGGCACGGGATGGCCACCGGCGGCGAGCGCCTTGACCAGTCCAAGCATCAAGGTGATGAGCAAGCTTCCAACAAATACATAGGTGGGAATAATGAACACTGCGCCGGTCTCGCGCACCCCGCGCAGGTTCACCATGGTGATGAGCAGCAAGATCACCAGACAGATCGCCAGGGTGTGGGGCTGGAGCGACGGTACCGCCGAGACCAGCGCGCCAACCCCGGCGGAGATTCCCACCGCCGCCGTCAGAACGTAGTCGATCATGAGGGCAGCGGCGGCGAGCAGCCCGGGGAATTCCCCCAGGTTCGCCCGAGCCACCGTGTAGGAGCCGCCCCCCGACGGATAAGCTTCAATGGTTTGGCGATACGAGAAATAAACGATCGCCAGCAGGATGATGATGCTGGCCGTAATCGGCACGATCTGGGCAATTCCCGCTGCCGCCAGCGGGATCAGCAGCGTGAGTGCCGCCTCCGGCCCGTACGCCGCGGAACTGAGGGCGTCCAATCCAAAAACCGACAGCCCTCCGACCGGACCCAACTTCTCTCCCGCCTCCTCGGAAGAACGCAGCGGCCTCCCGAATAGCAGATCGTCGAGTGTCATAGTTCATCCTCTCCGGCCGAAGTTGTCGTGCGTGATGCCCGGAAGGAGATTTTGCCACAGATTGACGGAGGTCTCACAGGAAACGATCGGGTCAGCGAACCTGCCACCCCTTCCGGCGTGTTATGCGGTGGACAATCGGCGCGCGTAACGCATAATAGGGGCGTGCAAACTGCGGTAGCACGCATTCCCGCTTTTCTGTGGAGAAGTCCTCATGAATTTTCCCTTGGGTTACTCTCCTGACGGCGCCGCGCGCCTGGAAAGGTTGCGCGCGCTTTATACGGAACGTTCGCAAGACCGGATCCTGGCGCGCATGGATGTGGAAACCAGCGCGCTGCGAAAGTTTGCGTCAGAGTATTCCCCGGGTTATACCGACTGCCCGGACCTGGCGCAACGCGTGGCGTTCTGGAATGGGTTATTGGCAGAGCGGGCGGCGATTCACGATGACTCCATTCCCTCTGCCTACCTGAGTGAAATGGACCAGGGGCTGTACGGCGGCATAGTGGGCGGCAACGTGCAGTTCATGGCCCATCCGGAAAATGGGTGGATTTCGTCGATGGTCCCGCCGATTTTGGAGGATTGGGCGGGGCTCTCCGAACTGGCGATCAACCACCAATCGCCGTGGTACAGCTTTTATCTCCAGGAATTGGAACTGTTCCGCGCGGCGAGCCAGGGCAAATTCGGGATCAGCCATTTCATCCTCATCGACGGCCTCAACTTTGTTTTCGAACTTTTCGGTGCCACCCAGACTTACCTCGAGTTGGTGGACAGCCCGGAGAAAGTGCGGGAGGCGATTGAATTTGCTTACCAGTTGAACGTGGATGTACAGCGGACCTTCTTTCAACACGCGCCGCTGCTCGAAGGCGGAACTTGCAGCAACATGGTGGAGTGGATTCCCGGGCGCATTGTTTCAGAAAGCGTCGACCCCTTCCATATGACTTCCATCGATTATTTTGAGAAATGGGGACGCGAGCCGGTGGAGAGAATTCTGACGGCCTTTGATGGCGGGGTGGTGCACCTCCACGGCAATGGCCGCCATCTCCTGGAAGCCGTTTCCACCGTGCGTGGGCTCAAAGCCGTTTACCTGGCCGACGATCTGCACTTTCCGTCCGCGTTTTCAGTCCTCGGCAAACTCCGGCGCCGGCTGGGAGATCTTCCCGTAGTGGTCAAGGCGGAGTTTCCGGAATTTGTCGTGGCGCTCGAATCGCACCAGTTGGAAGGCGGCGTCTTCTATAAAGTCCAGAATGTGCCGGATGTGGAAACGGCCAACCGCACGATGGACCAGGTGCGCGAATACCGGTTGTGAGTGGCCGGCGCGCGGGGACGCCGATTACGATCCGCGCGCGGCACGCTTCTCGAGCAGCAGGTCGGAGTAGGACAGCGGAACGATGTCCGCCGGGGATATGGCAAAGAGTTTCTGGAACTTTGCGGCTTGGGCGCGGACTTTGCCAATGTCACCCGTGCGGGTCATCGCTTCAACTTCCACGAAAGTTCCCAAGCCGCGAACCCGGTCGAGGTGAATCTTGACGTTGCCGACGAAATAGATCTCGCGCCGTTTGTCCACCACGGCCAAGACCCCCAGTGCGCGCGAGAGAATTGCCCGCACGGAGTTCCGGCGCGGCAAAAGCATCATCTCCACGGCGGAACGCCGGGCGTGCGCGGAGTTGGTTCGCTGGTAAAAGATCAGGGAGTTTTCGATGCGCCCCTCCCGGATCTTCAACCGCCCCGCCGGAACGCGGAAGTAGGTATCGACCTGGCGGTCCGTTCCGAGGAATCGCGCGCGCAGGCGCTTGAGGGTGGCGCGGACCTGAGCGGCGTCGTGAAGATGAGCTTTGAATTCGAAGTTGAGGAGCTTCATGAGCGCGAAACCTCTTATCACCAGAAAGGGGCAGGATTTATTGTTGGCCGCGACCTATCGCGTGGTATACCCATCTGCCCGGGCGACGCAGGGATGCATCTAGGCAGACTGGCAAGATAAGATTATTCTCTCACTATCGGCGCCCGATGAAAACGAAAATACAAACGCGCTGGGACGTTACTCCGCGCGAGGCCGTGCGGCTGCAACAGGCCTGGCGCGAGCGCGTGGAGACGCAAGACCGGTTCGGCCCCCTGCATTACGTGGCCGGAGCCGATTTGGCATTTGACCCGGAAACCAACCTCGCCTTTGCCGGCGTGATTGTGTACCGGTATCCCGAAATGGAAGAGGTGGAGCGCCGGATGGCCCGGCGCGAGCTGCGTTTTCCCTACGTGCCGGGGTTGCTTTCCTTTCGCGAAAGTCCGGTTCTCCTCGCTGCCTTCGCGCGGCTGCGGGTTTCTCCCGACGTCATCCTGATCGACGGGCACGGCAGGGCGCATCCCCGGCGCTTTGGAATTGCCTGCCACCTCGGCCTGCTTCTGGACTGTCCCACTATCGGATGCGCGAAGTCAGTCCTGGTAGGCGAAGCCGAGGAGCCTGGCCTCAAGGCTGGTTCCACAGCCTCGCTGATCGACCAAGGCGAAAAGGTGGGGGTGGTTCTCCGTACGCGAGATAAGGTGAAACCGATTTTCGTCACCATCGGGCACCGCGTCTCAATGGAGTCGGCCGTGCGCATCGTGGCTCAATGCGCGGACGGGTTCCGCATTCCCAAGCCGACACGGGAGGCGGACCACTGGGTGGGAGATCTGCGGCGAGCTTATCAAAAGCCTTCCATCATCAGTTCTCAGTTGTCAGCAAATGCATCCCGCCGCGAGGCTGTTACTGAGAACTGATGACTGACAACTGACCGCTGCTTAATGTGAGCCGATTAGTATGTCCTCAATTTCATTGGAAAATGAACGGGTTGGCCTGTGCTTCTCTTGTCAGCATGCGCGCCTGGTGCGCACCGATCGGGGGTCGGTTTTTTACCAATGCCAACGCTCGGCGACCGACCCGAGATACCCCAAGTACCCCCGCCTCCCGGTTCTCCGTTGTCCGGGCTATGAGGTGAAAGAGGGGCTGCCGGAATCACGCTGTTAGAAGCAGGGGTTCACGAATCGCCACCGCGTCTTATCAGAATCGAACGGTTCTCCCTCTGGGGACGCAATCGGGTACAATGTGAGGTGAGCAGCGGCGGCACGCCAAAAACCTGAGCAGGCGCTAGGGGGAGGAATGATGAAGTTTCCGGTGGGAGCTGAAGATGTCAAGGTTGTTCACGGACGCAGTACAGGACTTCAGGTCATGTGCACTTGCGGTTGCGTCAATTTCAACTACCTCGATCCGCAGGACACCCTGTGGAGATGCCGGAATTGCCGCAAAGTTCTGAGTAATGATTTCCCCCGCTTGCTGGAGAGCGCTGTGGCGCGGCAAAAACAGGCGGCAGCCGTCGAAGCGGCGGCCACGCCACCCGCGGTCAGCACTGCGTAAACTATTATTTCTGCTTTCATCCCCCTGGCCCCTCGGGGGAGATACTACTGACAACTGAGACTCAGAACTGAAAACCTGCCTTCAATGAATCGCCGGAGTGCAAGGTGATGGTTGTTCCTGTGGGCGTCCCATCAACCTCAGGAACCGAAAGTGGGAGCAGATTGCGGCATAGACCGAGGGGTGTGCCTGGTAGTTGATTTGATGCTCGTTGCAGACCTGCGCAACGACTCGCGCCACCTGGGGATAGTGAACATGGCAAATCCTGGGGAAGAGGTGGTGAATAACCTGGAAGTTCAATCCGCCGAGATACCAGGTGAGCAAGCGATTCTGGCGCGCAAAATCGGCGGTGGTCCGAATCTGGTGAACCACCCATTCGGCGTGGACATCTTCCAGCGAGGCCGGATGCTCAGTCTCTTCGACGATATGGGCCAACTGGAACACGACACTGGTCACGAAGCCCACGACCATCATGACGCCAAGATAAAATGCCACCACCACCCACCAAGGGTGACGCAACATGGGAATAATGAACGCCAAGATGAGCAAGAGGGCTTTCCCCGCCACCACTCCCGCCAAGTCCCACCCCCGAGGCCGGTCAAAAGTCCTAATTCCAATTTTCCCCGTCAGCAGTTTCTGGTAGTCACTATAAAAGTGCCATTGGATCACCAGCAAGGAATAAAAGAACCAGAGGTAATAATGCTGATAGCGATGGTAAAAACGCAGGGGAATATCCGAAGAGAGTCGCCCGACCGGGAGCAAGTCGATGTCATCATCCACCTGGGGGATATTGGTGTAGGTATGGTGGCTGAAATTGTGCTTCCTGATCCATAGGTAAGAGCTGGCCCCTAGAAGATCAAGCGTTATCCCTGCCAACCGATTCACCCAGGGACGGCTCGAAAAGCTTCCATGATTGCCGTCATGCTGAATGTTGAACGCCACCGCGGTCATGGCCAGGGCGAGAGATAGGCCGCCCAGGACGGCGCCGGGCCAACCGGAAACATGAAAAACCAAAAGGTAGTATGAACCTGCGAGCCAAGCAAGCAGCACCGTCGCTTTGAGGTACATGCCGAAGTTTCCGGTCTTGGAAATGCCCGCCCGCCGGAAGTAATTATCAACGCTGGCTTCGAGGGCGTGCTTGAATTCGGTCGCGGGGGAAAAAGTTGGGTTGGGGATCATTCTTGGTCGATAGCCATTCTACTATAAGTTGTCGAAAATCTGTCTCCGGAAAAGTCGCGGCCCTTCGCGCCTGCCAAAACTCAAGGGTTGGGAGGCGCAGCGGGCGGGGTGGTGGGGACGGGGGCCACCGGCACACCATTTCTTGCCTTGGCATAACACTTTTGCACCGCGGCGTAGGCCCGGGAATCGCCCGGGTCGATGTCCAGAATCTGCTGGTAGGTGGGCAGGGCTTTTTGACATCCACCCTCGCGGTAGTAAATGGCGGCCAGGGAGTTTAGCTCAACGATCTTGGCTTGTTCCTCGTAACTCAGGTTTTTGCGCGGTGCGGGCTTTTGCCCACTGACTGCTGATCCACTCTTAGGGGTCTCTGCGGTCTTCTGCGCCCCCTCGTGAGAGGGTTCTGCGGTCTTTGCGGGTTCCGGTGTTGCTGTGCCCGACACCGTGCCCGCGGCCTTGTTCGCCGAAGTCCCTGTCCCGAAGTACTTCCAAGCGGCAAAAGCACCCACGAGAAACACGGCCACTGCCACCAGCGTTAACACCAGGCGCGTGGGGAACTCCTTGGTGGGAGGCTCAATCCGGGCAGACGACCTATAAATCGGTTTGTCGGCTGCCGGAGCAGCAGGGGCGGCCGCCCCCGACGACGACGCGCGTGCTGGGGCGGCGGAGTTGCGGGCGGCTGGCGAGCCGGCCGCAACTCTCTCGGAACCAAACGTTGCCTCGACGGTGCTCAAGGATCCAAAATCGATCTTGTGCGTGGTCAGCGTGGTGCTGCCGCGCGCCTTCTTGATGGCGGCGGCCATCTCTGCTCCCGTGGCATAGCGCTTCTCGCGATCCTTTTGCAGCGCCTTCATCACGATGGCGGAAACGGTTTCCGAAATGGCCAATTCCGGCTTCAACTGGTGAGGCGCTTTGGGCAGAGTGTTGAGTTGTTGCAGGATCATCTCCACCGTGGTATCTGCCTGGAATGGCAGTTCACCGGTCAACATGCGATACATGACGATGCCGAGCGAGTAGAGATCGGAGCGGCCGTCGATTTCATTACCGCGCTTGCCCCGGGCCTGCTCCGGCGACATGTACTCCGGGGTGCCTATCACCATACCGGTCTGCGTCAGCCCTTTGGCTCCCGTGGTTTCCTCGCGCAGGCGGGAAATTCCGAAATCCAGAATCTTGGCCTGAGGGGGACCATCACGGCGCGCAATCAGGACAATGTTCTCAGGTTTGATATCACGATGAACCAGACCTAGCTTGTGCGCGGCATCAAGGGCTTCACAGACGTGCGCGGCAATATCGAGCACCAGGGAAACGGGCAGCGGACCGGTTCGCTGCACCAGCGTCTTGAGCGTGTCGCCCACGACCAATTCCATGGCGATGAAGGGCAGGCCATCTTCGGCAATGTCCAGGTCATCCACGCGCACGGCGTTGGGATGGTTCAGCTTGCGCGCCATGATGGCTTCGTTCTTGAAGCGGCTCATGAATTCGGTGTCGCGCGCGAGGTCCGGTTTGATGACCTTGAGGGCGCGCAACTCATCGAGCAGTTCGTGGTGAGCCTTGTAGACAAAGGCCATGCCCCCTTCGCCCAGACGCGCCAGAATGCGGTATTTTCCGCGCACGACCGTCCCGATCTGCCACAGGGTGGACTCGTGCAAGGGCGCCCCATCCTTGGGGCAGATGGCGTAATCATCCGGGTATGTGGCAGCGCATTCGGGACAGCTTTTCATCGAGGTTCCGGGTCCGACAAGTCGAATCCTCTTAAAATTATAACACGCCACGAAGGCGCGCCCGTAATATCCCTTCAAGTAGGTCGTGAGGCAAGTGAAATCTTAGTGCGCGGGGACCTAACTCGGCGCTGGGCTCGTCGGGCCGGTACTGTGAATGGCTGTAACCGGGGGCGCCCCTTGGATCATCAAATGGAGAGGATAGGCCAATCGAGAGGTGGGCGAATGAATCATCGGTATCGGATGGTGCAGGGGGCAGGATTCTTGGCCGTTGTGCTCATGGCGGGAAGAGGGACTCCTACACCGCAAGCTTGGGCGGCGGGGGGCGGCCGCGCGGCGGACCGGCCAGTGTTTACCGACTATCAGGGGGAGAAGCCGGGGACACTCCATAAAATCACGGTGGCTGACCTTCCCGCACCTTATGCTTCCAAGTCCGTCGACGCCGGGCCCCACATGGTCCCGCGTCCGGCGAATGCCTGGCCGCAAGCGCCGGCGGGGTTCAAGGTCCAGCAATTCGCCGATGGCCTTCAAAATCCCCGCCTGATTCGCACGGCGCCCAACGGCGATATCTTTGTGGCCGAGAGTGCGCCGGGCCGCATCAAGGTTTATCGCGGCATCGGCAAAGACGGCGAAGCGGCTTCGGTCCATGTGTTCGCCTCGGGCCTCACGTTGCCCTTTGGCATCGCGTTTTACCCACCCGGCCCCCATCCGAATTATGTTTACATTGCCAACACCAATTCGGTGGTTCGTTTTCCATACAAGGACGGCGACTTGGAGGCGTCTGGGCCAAGCGAAGTGATTGTCCCGAACCTTCCGGGGTTTGGGCGGCTGCGCGGCGGCGGGCACTGGACGCGCGACATTGTATTCTCACCGGATGGCAAGAAAATGTTCGTCTCCGTGGGCTCGCATTCCAATGTGGATGACGCCGATAACAACCCGGCGGAGTTTCACCGCGCCGACATTCTGGTAGCGAACCCGGACGGAACGGATTTGCGTGTGTATGCCTGGGGAATCCGCAATCCCGTCGGTCTGGCAGTGAGTCCCCGGACGGGCGAACTGTGGGCATCCGTCAATGAGCGCGACCTGCTGGGCGACAACCTTCCCCCCGATTACATCACTCACGTGCAAGAGGGTGGCTTTTACGGCTGGCCGTGGTATTACATCGGCCCGCACCAAGATCCGCGCCACGCGGGAAAGCACCCGGAGTTGCGCGACAAGGTGATTGTGCCTGACATCCTATTACAACCCCATAATGCTTCATTGGAGCTAACCTTCTACGCGGGTGGCCAATTCCCGGCGGAGTATCGGGGTGACATTTTTGCGGCGGAACACGGGTCGTGGAACCGCGCATTACGCACAGGGTACGAGGTGATTCGAGTGCCGCTCAAAGACGGTCGCGCCGACGGCGTGTATGAGGACTTTTTGTCTGGTTTTGTGACCGCCGATGGAGATGTGTGGGGACGCCCCGTGGGCGTGGCCGTTGCCTCTGACGGCTCCCTGCTGGTTACCGACGATGGCGGCAACTGCATCTGGCGCGTCAGCTATGTGGGGAAGTAGGCAGTAAGCGGAAGGCGTAAAGATGAAGTATGAAGCCTGAAGGCAGGTGGCGCGCGGAGTCAAGTTTCGGAGTGCGGCAGCTTGCTGCCGCTTTTTCGGGCGCTGACTTGTCAGCGCCTTGCGGTTCGCCGCAACCAGTTGCGGTCAGAGAAAGCGGCGACGAGTCGCCGCACTCCGAAACCGCTTTGTAAGCACGGAACAAAGCAATAGGCAGTATTGCCGGACGACTCCCCGGAACACAGGGATTGATTGCTGCTAGCCACCAACCACTAGCCACTGCCTTTCAATCTACCATCGCGCCGGGCGGTCGGTGACGAGTTCGGGATGCTCACGGCGGAAGGTTTCCGCAATGTGGCACGACCAGCAGACGGGTTTGTGGGTGGCAAAGATCTCCGGCAGTTTCTCCGGCGCCACATCGCCCCAGCTCACGCTCTTGCCATCGGGGGACAGCAAAGCGGGCATGTGGCCGGTCCACTCCTCGACGGTATCCACTGCCTTGTGGCAATAGACGCAGGCCCGGCCCTGGTACCATTTCGCCACGATATTGCGGACCAGGCACCCCTGCCCCAGAGTTTTAACCTCAGTGAGGCAATCCTGGGCGCAGTCCTTTTTTTCCGGCCAGCGCGTGCAATCCTGGAGGCAGAGATAAGTCCCGCCCCGAAAAGCCTTTAAGGCTGCACCTTTGGCATCCAACTCGACGGCCGCAGCGCAATGGGTTTCCGGGCAAGTCACCAGGCGTTTACCGCGAGCCCGCCAATAGGCTCGCACGCCCCTGGCTGACGTGAAGATGGTTACACCCAAAGCGAGGCCTGAAAGTGACAAAATGACTACAATTATAAAGGTACCCATGTGTGCCTCCTTACACTTGCGCTATGACATGAGCAAATTCACACCCAAAGACGCGAAAAAAGCGACGTTTTGGCGCTAGAAGATGGCCAAGATGTCTGGAAAGTGTGGCTCCGAGGAGCCGTGGCCCAACCGCCTGATAAACTTCGAAAGAGTAAACAATCCAACGCCAAGTCCGGTTTCAGGTCCGATTTATGGTTTTTGAATTCCTAACTTGCAAATTCTTCCGTCGCCTTGAGCGTGAAAGTGACCCCTCCCCCCCCTCGTCCCTCGGGTACCCTCTCCCCAAGGGATGGGGGGGTTCTCCTACAACTTATAAACTCGAAAACCATGAATCGGGCCATCGGACTCCAGAAATCGGAGGTGCCAAGACGCGAAGACTCGCAAATGACAATTCCTTTTTTTCCTTTCGCCTCCGAGGCCTTTGCGTGAAATGCTTTTGCGCATTCAGGGGTCGTAGCTCCCTGACCGCTTGGCCCCGGCACGGTTACCCCCGGCTTTGACTTTTGCGTTTTGCGTTTTGACTTTCTTTTCCCGCGCCGCCACTTGGCTTTAACCGCCCCGCTCAGAGCTTCATATCTACGGAACCCTCTCGGGTGTATAATACGGGTCGCCGAAGATCCCCCTCGCCCCTTCGTCCACACGATGACGGCACTGTGTACCAGTGTGATTGCAGAGCCCGTCGATCAATAAGGAGTCTGCCATGAAAGGTAAGCCGGAAGTGTTGCAAGTTTTGCAGGGAGCTTTAACCGATGAGTTGGGCGCGGTGCACGGATACATTCTCCACGCCGAGATGTGCGAGAGTTGGGGTTACAAGGGGCTGGCGGGTGACACCACCAAGCGGGCCATTGAAGAGATGAAGCACGCCGAGAGATTGATCAGTCGCATGCTCTTTCTGGAGTGTGAGCCCGACGTGCAAACGCTGCCGAAAATCCACATCGGCAAAACCGTGGAAGAGCAGTTCGCCATTGGATTGAAAGATGAGACGGGCGCCATGGTCAGCTACAACCAGGGCATCGCCATCTGCACCAAGGCCGGTGACAACGCCTCGGCGGAATTGCTGAAGGGTAATTTGCAGGACGAGGAGCGGCACGCCGATTACCTCGACACGCAACTGAGCCTCATCAAGAACCTGGGCTTGGCGAATTACCTGGCCCAAAGCGTGAAGGCGTAAGCTTCCCCACCTCACGGAGTAACGTCATCTCGCCCCGCGTCTTGCTGCCGCGCGGCGGTGGTGGAACGCGGTGGGGTTTCCTCAACCCCACCGCGCTGCATCAACGCTATCGGCATCATCCGGAGCCCGATCGGATCAGGACGACATCCTGTGGCCCAAGGCGAGCAGCGTGGGACGCGGAGGGCATTGACTTTCTCAGCCCGGTACAGGAAATCAAAGCTTCTCTCCCCCAACTCTACCTGGAGGGCGAGCCCGTAGCCACGGTCAGTGATTTTCTGACCGTGGTCTTTCCTTCCGGCCGCCTTACCCATCCTTTCCGCCCGGTCCCGCATCGAGGGAAAAGACCACGGTCAGAAAATCACTGACCGTGGCTACGGACTCTGACCCGCGGTCGAACGCACTTTGTCCCAACACCGACCGTCAGCCCTCGGTGGTGGCCGCCACCGTACGTCCGATAAATTTACCGCCAAATATTAACAATTGCTGGTAATGTTATCGGATATGTCGTCACAACGACCAAACCGAGACCGCCCCTCCCGCGCCCGGAGCATCTTCCGGCAACACGGAGGCGTGCTTAGAACGAAAGATGCACTTCGCCTCGGCATTCACCCCGAAACCCTCTACAGGATGCGCGATTCCGGGACCCTCGCGTGCCTCAGCCGGGGCCTTTACCGTCTCTCCGATCTGCCGCCGCTGGGGAGCCCTGATCTGGTCACGGTGGGAATGAAGGTCCCGAGCGGGGTCATCTGCCTGATCTCCGCGCTGGCCTTCCACGAGCTCACCACCGAGATTCCACACGAGGTGTACGTTGCCCTGCCACGCGGGGCGGAACCCCCTCGCCTTGATTACCCTCTCCTCCGGGTATTCTGGTTCGCAGTTTTCGAATTCGGCGTGGAAGCGCACCGACTCGACGGGGCGCAGGTGCGAATTTACAGTCCCGAAAGAACCATTGCAGACTGCTTCAAATACCGGAACAAGATTGGCCTGGACACTGCTCGCGAGGCGCTGAAACTCTATCTGGAGAGAAGAAAGAAAAACCTTGACGCCCTGCTCAAAGCCGCGGAAGTCTGCCGTGTTGCCAAGGTGATGCGTCCCTACCTGGAGGCGCTGGTATGACCCAACGAGCCCCCACCAAGGAGGACGCCCGCGGAAGCCCGGAGGGCCGCAACCCTGAGGTTTTAGGGTTCGAGTGACGGAACATGGACAAGAAAGCCAGTGTAACTTCCCGTCTGTCCCCGACCTCGCAGCAAGACGTGATTTACTGGAAGAGCATCGGGCCAACTCTGACACCGAAATGGTTGGACCAGCCAGTCACGCCGGACTTACCACTCTCCGTGAAGTTCAATGAAACTGCACTACTAATCCGTGAATTAGACCGGGAAAACTACGCTCCAGCAGAGCAAACTGTTGCTGAGTTGCGGGATTTTTGGGTTTCACAGCCGCAGTTGTACGATCCGAGGTGGGACCTCAGCAAACGAGGCCATAGCTAGATAACCGGCCTTGACCAGGTACATTCCGAGGCTTTCGGATTAGCCGAAGAGTGCGACGCTTTTGTCAGGCACGGGCGAGTCAGGAAAACTGAACAGTGATGTCGAGGGAGAAAAGGGCGTAGCGAGAGTTGTGCGCATTTCAGCACTACTCCGCGGCTCTTATCTTGATGAACGTCCATCATGGTCTTACCGATTTCCCGGAGCAAGGCAGCGTCTCTTCCCTGGCAGTCAACGAGGAACCGCTGACCGCAAACCCGGCGGTCTGCGCTACTCGGCTTTGACTACCATCACGCCTTCGCCTTCAGGCTAAGACACGCGGACCGCCAAGGCGGCGGTCCGCGCCACTTGCTAAACACTAACCACTGGCCACTAGCCACTGCTTTAGGCCAGGTCGAAGCGATCAAGGTTCATCACCTTGTTCCAAGCCGCCACAAAGTCACACACGAATGCCTGCGGCGAGTCGCTGCTCGCATAAGCTTCCGCGACGGCTCGGAGTTGGGCGTTGGAACCGAAGACGAGATCAACCACCGTCCCCGTCCACTTAAGTTCGCCCGTCGCCCGATCGCGCCCCTCCAACACACCTTCCGATGTGGCGGACTTCTGCCACTTCGTGTTCATGTCGAGCAGGTTGACGAAGAAATCATTCGTCAATGCCCCGGGCCGCTTGGTGAAAACACCGTGTTGAGACTGCCCGAAGTTTGCCCCCAGGGCGCGCAGGCCACCCACCAGAACCGTCATCTCAGGAGCGGTCAGGGTCAGCAGGTTCGCCCGATCCACCAGCAGCTCAGCCGCCGATCCCTCACATCCCTTCCGGAGATAGTTGCGGAACCCGTCTGCGGTCGGCTCCAGTACGGCGAACGAGTGCACATCGGTCTGGGCCTGCGACGCGTCCGTGCGCCCCGGCGAGAAGGGAACCTTCACGGCGTGGCCGGCCTTCTTCGCCGCGGCCTCAACGGCGGCGCAACCGCCCAGAACGATCAGGTCAGCAAGCGAGACCTTCTTCCCACCGGACGACGCGCCGTTGAAGTCATTCTGGATCGCCTTCAGCTTCCGAAGAACCTTCGCCAGTTCGGCCGGCTGGTTGACTTCCCAATCCTTTTGCGGCGCCAGGCGAATGCGCGCCCCGTTGGCCCCGCCGCGCTTGTCAGTGCCGCGGAAGGTTGCCGCCGACGCCCAGGCCGTCGTGACCAGTTGGGAGATGGAAAGTCCGGAGGCGAGGATCTTGGCCTTCAGAGCAGCCATATCCTGCTTCCCGATCAATTTATGATCCACCGCGGGAACGGGGTCCTGCCACAGCAGCGGCTGCTTAGGAACGAGCGGGCCCAGGCACCGCGAAACCGGCCCCATGTCGCGGTGCGTCAGCTTGTACCAAGCCTTGGCGAACGCGGCGGCGAAGGCCTTCGGGTTCTCGTGGAAGTGCTTCGAAATCTTCGCGTAGCTCGGGTCCACCTTCAGGGCAAGGTCCGTCGTGAACATCATCGGAGCATGCTTCTTCGACGGATCGTGGGCATCCGGCACCGTGCCTGCTGCCGATGCGTCCTTGGGAGTCCATTGGTTGGCGCCGGCGGGACTCTTGGTGAGTTCCCATTCATAGCCGAACAGGTTGTCGAAATAGTTGTTGTCCCACTTCACCGGGTTGGTGGTCCATGCGCCCTCGAGCCCGCTGGTGAACGCGTCGGCGCCTTTGCCGGTGCCAAAGGTATTCTTCCAACCGAGGCCTTGCTCTTCGATGGGGGCAGCCTCAGGTTCGGGACCGATATACTTGGCCTGCTCGCAAGCGCCATGGGCTTTACCGAACGTGTGTCCGCCGACGACGAGGGCAACGGTCTCCTCGTCATTCATCGCCATGCGGGCGAAGGTCTCGCGGATATCCCGTGCCGCAGCGACGGGGTCAGGCTTTCCATTGGGCCCTTCCGGATTCACGTAGATGAGGCCCATTTGAACCGCGCCGAGAGGATTTTCGAGCTGACGGTCGCCGCTGTAGCGCTCGTCGGCCAGCCACTTGCCCTCCGGCCCCCAGTAAATGTCTTCTTCCGGCTCCCAGATGTCTACGCGCCCACCGCCGAAACCGAAGGTCTTGAATCCCATCGACTCCAGTGCAACGTTACCGGTAAGAATCATCAGGTCGGCCCAGGATATTTTCCGGCCGTACTTTTGCTTGATCGGCCACAGCAGCCGGCGCGCTTTGTCCAGGCTCACGTTATCCGGCCAACTGTTGAGGGGCGCAAATCGCTGGGCTCCGGCGCCCGCGCCGCCTCGGCCATCAGCGATGCGGTACGTGCCGGCGCTATGCCACGCCATACGGATGAAGAGCGGCCCATAGTGGCCGTAGTCCGCGGGCCACCAGTCCTGCGATGTCGTCATCAAGGCATGGAGGTCCTTGATCACGGCATCCAGGTCAAGGCTCTTGAACTCCTTGGCGTAGTTGAACGCCTCGCCTAAAGGGTTGGACAGCGGGGAGTGTTGGTGCAGAATTTTCAGGTTCAGCTGATTGGGCCACCAGTCTGCGTTGGTTGGGGACCCAGCCATGGTGTGTTTGCGAGCGCCGCCCGAGACCGGGCACTTCGTTTCATCTGACATGTTTTCCTCCTGATTGGCGGGGACCGGAGCCCCCGCTGCGGTGGTGAGTTTTTGCTCCGTATGTTTCTCTTCCTTCGAATTATTTAAGAAAACTGTGACGAACTACGAACCCATCCCAGCTTTCCCCTTCGCGCCATCGCCGCCGGCCGCGCTTGCTCGCGCGCGCTGTTTATCCGGCGTCCACACGCCTGCGATACTTAACGGGAAGCGCGCCGGGGAGCGCACTTCACGCAGAGCCCCCGGAAAATGAGTTCGCATTCGCGAACAATCCGCTTATCCAGGGAGCCCGAGGCAGGCTTGGGCACGTCGTACCACTCAATGTCCTCAAGATTGCCGCAGCGGTCGCAGATGAAGTGGTGATGCCGCATGCCTTTCGCATCGAATCGCGCGGCGCGGCCCGTGACGGCCACTTCACGCACCAAACCCGCCTGCACCAAGTCCCGCAGATTGTTGTATGTCGTACCCCGGGAAGAGCGCGGATCCACGCGATTCACGGCTGCGAAGATTTCCGCAGCCGTGGGATGACTGTTGTGTTCCATCAAGAATGCCATCACGGCGTAGCGCTGCGGAGTGCACCGCAACCCGCTGCCTTCCAAGGACCGTTTAATCGTCTGAGCGTCCATGAATAATTTAGATTATTTCTAATATGAGATTTTGTCAAGACTTATATTCTTGGTGGCGGCTGCGAGCGGAAAACTGGCGGATGCCGTATGGACCGGAGTACTGAGTCAGAGGTATTTGGCCCTGAGCCGAATTCCTCCGCGGCCCTTCCTCATTGCCTGGCAATGAACAAGTCGAGGTTCCGATTTTAGGAGCGACACCATCGGGACAAGTTCCGCCATGGGCCAAATCACAACGCCTGCTACGCGGACTTTTGGGTACCTCCAGCCGTCAGGTCAGCGGGTCACGATTTGCAGGACGCTGTCGTTTTCGTCCGGGGCGGTGGTGGGCACCTGGATGGTCAATTTATCGCCGTTCTGCTGGTACTTTAGTTTCCGCTTGGTACCCAGCACGCTGATCTGGGTGATGCGTCCCGGGAGCCCGGGCACTTCCAGTTGGCTTTCCGCGGGCCAATCGAACACGTGGAGAAACACAATCTTGTCCTTGGCCGTGGTCTTGCCAAACGGCAGGTTTTGCAGCGGACCGTAAGTTGTTCCGTAGATCGAGTCCCCGTATACCTTCATCCATTTTCCCATGGCCTGAAGCCGTTCCACGAATTCCGGCTGAATGGTTCCTTCCGGAGTCGGCCCCACGTCCAGCAGGAAGTTTCCACCCTTGCTCGCCACGTTCACCAGGTCCCGGATGAGCTCTTTGGCAGACTTGTATTGCGTATCATTCTTGTTATAAGCCCAGGTGCGGTTGATCGTCATGCAGGTTTCCCAGAGCTGCATGTCATCGGGCGTGGGCACGGAGGGCGGCGTTGACTCGGGCGCTTTCGTGGTGCCTTGCAGTCTAAGGGCGGCGCCTTTGGTGGGAATCCGGTCCGGGATGAATTGCTCCGGTGTGGCAAAATCGCCCGGCACGCCGATGCGATTATTCACCAGCGCGGCGGGTTGCAGTTGGTGGACCAGGCTCAGGGTCTGCTCACCTTTGTACTTCTCCTGATGATCGAGCCCGTCAAACCAGACCAGGGCCACGGGCCCGTACTCGGTGAGGAGTTCACGCAGTTGGGCATTCATGTAATCGAGGTAAGTCGCCCACTGCGGCCGGGTGGGATCGCCGTGCCAAGTGTCCATAACGGGTTTGGAAGTGTCGCGATAGCCGGGATGATGCATATCCGGAGGGGAATAATAAAAACCGAGCGGCATTTGCGCATCGTGAGCGGCTTTCGAGAGCATGGCCGTGACGTCCTTGCCGTAGGGCGTGTTGGTGATTTTATAGTCAGTCAAGGCGGTGTCGAACATGCAGAACCCGTCATGGTGCTTGGTGGTAAAAACCATGTAGCGCATTCCGGCATCGGAGGCCAAGCGCACCCAGGCCTGGGGATCAAACTGCACGGGATTAAATCGCTTGTAGAGGGAAACGTACTCCGCCTCGGTGATGTTCCAATGGGCCGCAGGCCGCATGATGGGCCAGGAGGCCTCCACGCTGGCCAGGGAATAGGGGCCCCAGTGAATGAACATCCCGAATTTGGCTTGCTTGAACCAGAAGGTGCGCTGCGCTTCCGATTCTCCGCTCACGGGCGGCGCGGCGGCCTGCTGGGCCATGCTCACGGAAGAAATTCCGAACAGAAGAATGCAGGCGGTCAGGCTAAGAAGACATCCTGATTTCCTGACGCGGTTATTTGCCATTCGTTCGCTCCTGGTGGATTCCGATCGCATCTCGGTTTCCACACGTCGCCGTAATCGCTGGCTTTTGAAACCAGATTTACCGGTACGGCGACACAGGGAGTATAAACGCGGTCAGGGTTTCAAGGTGCGAAGATTTTCTTAGTGCAACTGTCCAATCTGATAGGTAACGATGGCTTGCTGGATTTGGAAATCGTACTTGGCGTTGGTGTTGTCAATCTGGGCCTGGGTTAGATTCAATTGCGCTTGTGACAACTCCACAATCGACGCCAGGCTGAGCTTGTAGCGGCTCTTCGAGAGGTCGAGCGCCAGGGTAGCCTCTTTCAGCAACTGAGCGGTGACATCGAGATTCTGGTACGCGGTTACCGCGTCGGCCCAGGCGACGCGCACATCGCGTGAAATCCTGTTGGCAAGATCCCGCTGGGCCTGATCTGCCGCCTTGGCGCGCAAGTTCGCTTCCGCGTGGCGGGCGGAGTAGAGAAACCCGTTGAAGATGGGAATGTTCACGTTGATGCCGGCCGCCTCATAGTGATCGGCAAGTGGAACCTCGCCCGCCGGGATGAGCCCTGCCACGCCGACGGCGCTGACGGTGGGCATCCACAAATCGCGCTCCGCGCGCGCGAACTTCACAGCCGAGTCGTAGGTAAACTTCGCGCTGGCAAGATCCGGCCTGTTCACCAGGGCGGTGGCCACCAAGTCAGTGGGGTCAGCCGGGGGTGGGGAAGGCAGCGGCTCATCGGCCAGCACAAAGGGTTGCGGAGCGGCAAGACCCAGCGCGTCGGCCAGATCTGCATAGGCTGACTTCTCCCCGTTTTGCGCTTGCACCAACATCAACCGGGCCTTGGCCAAGTCCACTTCGGCGAAGGCAACATCCACGAGCGATTTCAACTTGTTCTTCTCGAGCGTGGTGATCTGATCGGCAAGAATCTGGCGCGCTTTCACCGTCTCCTCAGCAACTCTGAGTACGGCCTCGGCGCGCAGGACGCCGAAGTAGGCGCGATGGACGGAGAGCAGCACGTCCTGCGCCGTCTGTTGCGCGCTTTGGGCTGCGGCCTGTGCTCCCAGTCGTGACGAGGCCACAAGGTTCTGCGTGCGCCCGAAGTCGGTAATCAATTGGTTGACTTGCAGGCCGTCGGCTTCGCGGTTATAAACACGGGAACTCTGAAGAAACCCGGCGCCGATGCGGCTGCTGCCGTTCGGCCCACCCGCGGCACCCGTGAGGTTCCCTGCCGCGGTTGGATAGTAGGCTGACTTTGCCGCGCGGGCCACTTGCTCTGCCGCGGCGGTGTCAAAGGTTGCCTCCAGCACCAAGGGATGGTTCCGCAGCGCCATGGCCTCGGCGTCTTTTAGCGAAAGTGTGGGCGCCGCGGACTGCGGCGGAGCAGCGCATTGTGGATATTCCGCGAATAACAGCAAGAGAGCGCAACTCCCCAAGGCAAGGGCGATGCGTCGAGTGACAAAATGTCTCATTCTCTAACCTCCCCAGGGCCGCCGGCCGGGCTTAACTTTCGCCCGCCATACACCAGCAGATACGCGGCGGGAACAATGAAAATGGTCAAAATGACCGAAGATGTCAGCCCCCCAATGATGGCCCGCGCCATGGGCGTATATTGTTCCGCCCCCGTCCCCAATTTCATCGCCATGGGAATCATGCCGATGATGGTGGCGAGCGAAGTCATCAGGATGGGCCGCAGGCGCACGCGGCACGCGGTAATCACGGCATCGGCGGGTGAGAGCCCCTGCGTTTCCAGGTTATGCGCGAAGTCCACAATCAGAATGCTGTTGGAATCGGCAATCCCCACCAGCATCAGCACTCCCATGAGCGACATCACGTTCATGGTGCTATGCGTAAGCGGCAGGATGATGAGCACGCCCACGAACCCCATGGGGATGGCGAGCATAATCAGGAACGGGTCGACGAACGAGCGAAACTGCGCCACCAGGATGAGGTAGAGCAGCATAAACGAGAGCATGAAGCCCAGCGCGAAACTCTTGAACGACGCTTCCATGCCATTCACCATGCCGCGCAAATCCACCCGCACGTTGTCGGGGATATTGCTCTTGGCAATAAGGCCGCGGATATTCCTGGTGAGTTTGCCCAAATCCTCTCCCACCGGGGTCACATACACATCGGAAACCCGCTGAATCTGGTAATGGTCCACTTCCGTGGGTGACTGAACGCTGGTGAGTTTCACCACGTTATCGAGCGTGGTGGGCTCCTTCAAATTCGGAGCGCGCAGCGGAATATTTTTCAGGTCCATGGAATTATGAATCGCCGACGCGCCGTTCTCGAAGTATTGGACGGTCAGGAAGTAATCGTTTCCGGTTTTCCGGTCCACCCAGTAGTTGGGCGCAATCATCAGGTTCGAATTGAGCGCGGTGATGACATTGTCCACCACGTCCTTCTGACTCAGCCCCAGTTCCCCCGCATGCACGCGGTCCACATCCAGCCGAAGCGCCGGGTAGTTCATGTCCTGGGGAATGTAGACCTGTCCAACGCCCGGCAATTTCCGGATTTGGCTGGCCAGGTCTTCCGCGATGCCGTAGCTTTGCGGCAGATTCGAGCTGCTCACCTGCACGTCGATGGGCGCCGGCATGCCCATATTCAAGATGGCGTCCACCATCGAACCGCTGGAGAAGAACGGGCGAATTTCCGGATCCTGCTTGCTCAATTCATCCTGCACTTCCCGCATATAATCGAAGCTGCTGCGCCGGTGGTCATCCTGCAACTGCACTTGCACGGTGGCCGTGTATTCCCCGGCGTTGGTGGTGTAGAGAGAGGAAAAATCCGGCACCACGCCAATATTGGAGACGACGAGCCGGTAATCTTTGGGGTCAATGGTCTGCTTAATCAGATTTTCCATCCTGGCCACGTACTGCTCGGTCACCTCAATGCGCGTGCCGGTGGGCGCCTTGAGGTTGATGGTGAATTGCCCGGCGTCAGTGCGCGGGAAGAAGGCCAAGCCCAGAAATGGGTAGATGGCCAGGCTGGCCAGAAACACTCCCGCCAAAAGTGCCACGGTCCGCCCCGGGTGCACCAAGGCCCGCCGCACCCAGTACTCGTAGAAATCCAGCAGCTTGTTGAACTGCCGGTTGAACCCGGCATTGAACCTGTCCCCCCAGGAACGGCTGGCCGGCGTTTCCGGCTCAACTTCATAATCTTCTTCTCCCGACGGTCTGTGCCCTCCGGCCTTTCCGTGCCCTTCCGCGTGTGGCACCTGCTTCAAGAATCGCGAGCAGAACAGCGGAATCACCGTCATGGCCACCACAAAAGACGCGAGCAGCGAGAGGCAGAAAGCCAGGGCCAGCGCGGAGAAGAGGAATTTGCTGACGCCATAAAGAAACACCACGGGGAGAAAATCCACCACGTCCACCAGGGTGGCGGCGAGGACGGCCAGATTCACTTCCGCCCCGCCCACCTCCGCGGCGATCTTGGGTAAGGCGCCCATCTCCAGATGGCGATAGATGTTTTCGAGCGAAATCACCGAATTATCGATGACGCGCGAGAAGGCCAGCGCGAGGCCCCCCAGAATCATGGTGTTCACGGTGCTGCCCAACAGGTTCAGCGCCACAAACATGGTGAGGGCGGAAAGCGGAATGGAGAGCAGAACCGCCGTGGTGGCGCGCAAGCTGCCGAGAAAGAGGAGAATCATGATGCTGGTGAGCAGCAGCCCCAGCAGGCCTTCATGCAGCACCGTGTGGATGGCTTCCTTGACGTACACCGATTGATCGAACACCAGGCTGGCGGTCATTTGTTTTGGGATGTCAAACAGGTGGCCAATCAGTGCTTGCACCCCGTCGACCACCTCGATGGTGTTGGTGTCGCCCCCTTGCTTCATGATGGGGATGTAACACGATCTCTGGCCGTCCACCCGCACAATGTTGTACTGAATCTGATTGGCGTCTTCGGCCTTGCCCACGTCTCCCACCGTGACCCACGAGGTCCCCACCGTTTTTATGGGGATATCGTTCAAATCCTTCACCTGGTTCACCAGGCTATTGGAATAAACGTAGTAGTCGGTGGGGCCTATCTTCACA
>Ga0326727_10005231_pt1 | contig 37448 bp, 26 predicted proteins | sample MB2enrmetagenome_FD_207643 | JGI IMG/M metagenome (GOLD analysis project Ga0326727, IMG submission 207643) | Lab enriched peat soil microbial communities from McLean, Ithaca, NY, United States - MB29MY | ecosystem: Environmental > Terrestrial > Soil > Wetlands > Peat | place: USA: New York... | reverse complement strand
GGGAGCTTTACGGCGGAATCGACACAGATGGTGTCGGCCGTGTTCCTGGGCTTTGCCCCCAGCTTGATTGGGCTAAGCCTGCTGGAGATTATGGCGCGGTCGCTGTTCGCGTTGGACCGACCGTGGCTGCCCGTGATCGCCGCCGCGGTCCCGTTGGTCGCCAATCTTGTGATCTCGGGCGTGCTGCGCACGACTGCGCCTGAGATGATTGGGGTGGGCGCGTCAGTGGGGTTCATGCTCGGGTTTGCGGTGCTGTGGGTGATGTTGGTGAGCCAGCGAACGCGCTGGCTGCGGGAATTGCAACCTGCGACGTAAAGGCCCCGATTCAAGCGAGTTTCTTCGCTTGGCGATTCCAGCTACATTTCTAGGACTTGGAAATGAAACCGATTTGGTGGGAAATGGCCGAACGAGTCGACGTTCATCTGGGCCCAGGTCCGATAAGCCGAATCCGCCAGTGAAGACTTTAGGTAGAACAGGAACTGGTTAGAGCAGCAAGCGATGGGCGGAGGCTGCCTGAAGGTGAGCCGGGTACCGACGGCCTTTTCAAGGGCGACGCCGTGCGTTTCCACCTGTTTTCGAACGAGCAGATCGACAAAGCTGGAACGGCCGGCATGCGGCCAGACCTGGGGATGTAATAGAGGACGGAGTGTTTCGCTGGCGCCGAAGGTGATCTCACATTGGCGAATCCACTCCACCACCGAATCGCCCCATTGCCAGTGCAGCAGCAAACCGGTGTACTGATCCGCCAGGTGCAGAGCCAGATCAAGCGCGCCATCCGACTGCACATCGTCGAGAAGGTCTTCAGACTCAACGATTTCCGTGGCCGCGCTCACCAGCTCTTCCCGCGATTGAGCGTCATCGGGAACGCCGCGTACCAGCAGCGGGGGAAGCTCCAGGGTTAGATCACCTGGGATTTCGACGTATCGGACCTCTTGCATGGCAACTCCTGCCTAACAAAGAAGACGTATGCGAACTGCTTACTGTTCCATTCGTAGCACGAATGAAGCCAGCGCGTCACTTTTTTCTCCTATACAACTCATATCGGATTTCTATCGTACTGTTATAGGCGCATCGGTGAAGCTGGGTTGATATGATGCGCATTCATGTCTGAATACTCAATTGGCCTTGACCTGGGTGGCACCAACTTGCGAGCGGCAGCCGTGGACGCGAACGGCAAAATGCTTCAGAAAATATGGGCGACAACCGATTTAAGCCGAGGCCCGGAAGCTGTGATGGAGGATATGGCGAAAGCGATCGATGCGCTGCGGCACTCACTGGGATCGCAGAGCCTGCACGGGATCGGCGTGGCCGTGCCCGGTTTCATCCGCCTGAAGGAAGGCGTCATCATGGGGTCGAATAACCTGGCGGTGCTGGAGGGATACCCGATGCGGGATTCGCTGCAGAAGCGCCTCGATGCTCCTGTGATTCTGGAGAACGACGCCAACGCGGCGGCTATGGGAGAGAAATGGATCGGCGCCGGGCGGGACGTGGACGATCTGGTGCTGCTGACACTGGGCACCGGGATTGGCGGCGGAATCATCTCCGACGGCAAAATTCTACACGGCTTCCTGGGGATGGCCGGGGAGATTGGTCACATCACAGTGGTTCCGAACGGCAACCCGTGCGGATGCGGGAATCATGGGTGCCTGGAAAAGCATGCGTCGGCCACGGCGATTGCCGCACTGGGCCGGATGATCGGACTGGGGGACATCACTTCCGAGGAGGTTTACACGCTCGCGAAACAAGGCGATGTGCGAGCCCTGGCTGTGTTTGAGCACATGGGGCGCGCGTTGGGAATGGCGCTGGCGCTGCTGGTGAATATCTTTAACTTCCCGCTTTATCTGATCAGCGGCGGACCGATTCCGGCGTGGGACGTGTTCTCGATTCCGATGCTGGCCGAACTGAAGCAGCGCTCCTTCACTTACCGCGCTTCGAAGACGGTGGTGGCTAAGGCGGAGTTGGGTAACGAAGCCGGACTTTACGGTGCGGCGTACCTGCCATGGTCGACGGAGACGAACTATGTGGCTGGGGCTTGATATTGGAACCGGCGGCAGCCGGGCGCTGGTTGTTGACACGAAGGGCCGCATCCTGGCCGGAGTGACGGTGGCCCACGAAGAGATCGTGATGCATCAGCCGATGTGGGCGGAGCAGCGGCCGGAGAACTGGTGGGACGCGGCGTCGGCCGCCGTTCAGGGCGCACTGCAGCAAGCCGGCGTGAGCGGAGCGGACATCAAAGGCGTGGGGCTCTCCGGCCAGATGCACGGGCTGACCATGCTGGATAAAGACGATCAGGTGATCCGTCCGGCTCTGATCTGGTGCGACCAGCGCAGCCAGAAACAGGTGGACTGGATCAACCAGACGGTGGGGCGAGAGCGCGTCGTGGAGTGCACGGCGAATCCGGTGTTGACAGGGTTCACGCTGCCGAAGCTGCTGTGGGTTCGGGACAATGAGCCGGCGCTGTTTGAACGCTTGCGGAAGATGCTGCTGCCGAAGGACTATGTGCGCTTCCGGCTGACGGGAGAGTTTGCGACCGAGGTATCGGATGCTTCCGGCACGTCGTTGTTCAATGTGGTGGAGCGGCGCTGGTCTTCGGAGTTGGTGAGTGCGCTGGGCCTGGATGCCTCTATTCTGCCGAGGGTATACGAATCGCCCGAAGTGACCGGTCGCGTTTCTGCGATCGCCGCGGCGGCTACCGGGTTGAAGGCTGGGACTCCCGTGGTGGGCGGCGGTGGGGATCAGGCGGCGAGCGCGGTGGGGAATGGCGTGGTGGAACCGGGTTTTGTTTCGTGTACGCTGGGGACTTCCGGCGTAGTGTTCGCTCACATGGAGAAGGTGGCGTATGATCCGGCGGGGCGGGTCCATACCTTCTGTCACGCTGTGCCGGGTAAGTGGCATGTGATGGGCGTCACGCAGGGGGCGGGTTTGAGCCTGCAATGGTTCCGCAGGGAACTGGCGCCGGGCGTGGAGTACGATGCGTTGTTGACGGAGGCGGCGCGGGCTCCGGCGGGCGCGCAAGGGCTTTACTGGCTCCCTTATCTGATGGGCGAGAGGACGCCGCATCTGGATGCCGCGGCGCGCGGTGGTTGGATTGGATTGACGGCGCGGCATAAGCGGGCGGATCTGATTCGGTCGCTGATTGAAGGCGTCTGCTACAGCCAGCGCGATTGTCTCGACATTATCGAGGAACTGGGATGCGCGGTGAATTCGGTGCGCGCGTCGGGTGGTGGGGCGAAGAGTCCATTCTGGCGGCAGGTGCTGGCGGATGTTCTCGGCAAGCGCGTGGTGACGCTGGAGACGCAGGAAGGCTCGGCGTTTGGCGCGGCGCTTCTGGCGATGACAGGGACTGGCGCGTTTGGGTCAGTGCCCGAGGCTTGCCGGGCGGTGGTGCGGGAGGTGAGTGCGGTAGAGCCCGAGGAGACGGCGGTGTATCGGGATGGGCATGGTGTGTATCAGGCTTTGTATCCGGCTTTGAAGGGGGCGCTGGGATTTTAGTTGTGCGTCTTTAATTATCCGCCCAGTCAAACGAGTAAATCTCGCTGGTGGCCAGTTGGCGCAAAACCATCACCTTCTCATCGGGAGTCAGCCCGATCCAGGCGCCGACATCCCCGTGGGTCCGGTTCACCGACTTTAAGCTCGCAACTAGCTCGAAATATCGATCGGTCAGGCGAAGACGATAAATAGCCGGATCGCGGCCCCACGGATTATCGAAATAAATAGACCGCCCATCGTGCGACCAAGTCGGGTTATCCCCGAAGACGGCCCCATCGGGAAAGGCATAAAGTTCCGTCCTGTCCGTGGTGCGGACGTTGTAGAGCACCAGTTTCTTTTTGTCGGGGCTGAGCGCGGCGACTAAGGGCCCGGCCGGGTTGGTGCGGGGAGTCCAGAGACCGCGAGTATTGGGCAGATCTGCAACCACAGCGGTCCTCAGATCAAAGCTATGCAGATGGCAGGATTCGGGGATTCGAGACTGCATAGTGTTCTCGCCAAAAATTAGCAGATTCCCATCGGAAGACCACACCGGGACACCTTGCCAGTAGGAGGTTTCAGGAATCTGGCGGACGGCTCCCGATTCCAGCACTACCAAAAAGACGTGGGAGGGATGTCCGTTGCCCTTCTCCCACCCCATGAAGGCAATCTGGCGTCCGTCCGGGGACCATTGCGGTAAGGCCGCCTGATGCGGGGTCGCCACCAGTCTGCGCTTGCTCGAGCCATCCGTCCGCATCACCCACAACTCGGATTCCGGGTGAGTCACGTACGCGACCCATTTGCGATCCGGCGAATACTGCACGTGGCCCGCTGAGATTCCGGTCATCACGACATCCGGCGCGAAACCTTGGATCGAAGGTTCATAGCGCCAGACTTCCGCTCGGGGCGTACTCGCGGAAATACTATAGATCCTCTTCCCGTCGAGGCTTGGGACGGCGTCAGTGACGCTGCTCAGATCGGCTGTTAAGGGTACTGGGGCGGGGGTTTGCCAAGGAAGCCGAATCCGATCCTCGCGAACGGCCCAAAGAGAGCATGACTCCACGCGGCACCGTGAAAAAAGGAAATATTTTCCGTCCGGAGACCAATGACCGAACCGCTCGCCTCCGCCAGTCCACGCATAGTCTTTTTTCGTAACACGCCCCGTGCCAATCGCCACTTCCCAGAAACCGGACGGCAACATCCCAGGCTTCATCGGCACAAACCGCAAACTGGTCCCGTCGGGCGCCCAGATAATCTCCGTGATTTGGCCTTCTGCACTAGTCGCGAGCTTTCCGGGAGCCGTTCCGTCGCCGCGGGCGATAAACAACCCGTCGTGGTCCGCGAATGCGAGCTTCTTACCGTCCGGCGACCATGCCGCCGGACCGGACGTCGACACGGGAAGCCGGCGGGCCGATGCATTCGCAAGGGAGATTGTTCCACAGCGAGAAAGTCCGGGCTTCGTAGTCGCCGTCTTCGACCAGCGCAGTTGACCCTTGGATTGATAGCGGCACAGGAAAATTAAGCGGAGAAAGGATGTCGGAAACGGAGTTGTTCGCTGGATTGAAAAGCACCAGGGCGTTGCCGCCCCCTATCCTTTCCGAAAACAGAATGCCGCTCGCCGACGCGACCAGATGTGAGATCTCCGAGCCGGGCCTGGCGCTTACCGCTAATCGAGCGGGCTTGCTGAGTTTGGGTACTGGAGCCGGCACGGAAAGGAACGCGGTTACCGAGACGACGATCACTGCGATCGCAGGTACCGCGCCGCCCAAAACCGGGATGCGGCTCCAAGAACGGCTATCAGCAGGGGAGGTTGCTGGTGCCGCAGCTTCCGGTTCATGCGCCATTCCGCGCCAACGGTCGACTTCGGATTTCCATGCAAAGACCCCTGAGCGTTTTTGCCCGGGGATCCTGTGAACGGGAAGCCCACGTTCCTGCTCCCATCGAATTGCCGTTCGGACGTCCTTCCCGAGATAGGCGGCAATCTCCTTCCAGGTGTCCAGGCGCGTGTCTTCCGATGCCATTCGGCGTGAGCATACACAATCCTGCGCCCGATGTCATGTCCCGCCAGCGAAATGTCACCTCATGTCAATTGAGCGGGGCGCTCGATTCCGAGATAAAAGGGAGGCGGATTCAAACGCCGCCACTCGAAAGGAAAGTCATGAACTCACCTCACAGATTTCTCGCTAAGGGCCAGACAGTCAAGCTGGCCGTTCTCCTGTTTCTGCCGGCGTCGACCTGGGCGGCGCCTCCCGACCTGCTGGTGAACAGTTATGGAAGCAACAGCATCTTGCGCTATGACGGCGCTACCGGCGCTTTCAAGGGCGCGTTTGTAACCAGCGGAAGTGGAGGTCTGTTTCAGGGGATCGGCCTGGCCTTCGGCCCGAATGCGACGGTTTTCTCTTCAAACAACGCCCCCAATAGCGACATCCTCGCCTATAGCGGAGTGACCGGCGCATTCTTGTCCACGTTTGTGCCAAGCGGAAGCGGGGGCCTGGCCGCCCCGGCGAGCATCATATTTGGTAGCGACGGCAATCTCTACGTGGCGGGCTACAGTTCCAAAGCGGTTCTTCGTTACAACGGCAAAACCGGTGCGTTTATCGACGTTTTCGCGTCCGGCGGAAGCCCATTGGCTCCGCAGGGGCTTGTCTTTGGTCCGGACGGGAACCTTTATCTGGCCGACGAGCAGAAGGTGATCCGCTACGATGGCACTACCGGAGCATTGATCGATATATTCGTGCCGCAGGGAACAGCGAGCGGTGAGCCCGTGCCCGTCGCGTTCGGTCCGGATGGGAATCTCTATGTGGGCTATGACCACACCGGGGTGGTGCGTTTTGACGGCCAAACCGGGACTCTGATCGACACCTTCGTGCCGAATGGCACAGGGGGGCTTGTGATACCTCAGAGCCTTCTGTTCTCCCCGGACGGCAATCTCTACGTCGGAGATAGTGCCGGAAATCAGGTGCTTCGTTTCAACGCGACGACCGGCGTTTTCGTGGATGCCTTCGTGCCCCCGGGGAGTGGTGGGCTGAACAACACGGCAGACTTGGCATTTTTCCCAACGCTTGCGGTGAACCTGACCCCACGATCATTGACCTTCGCGGTTCAGGCGGTCGGGACGACAAGTGCGCCCGAGTATATCCACCTCACGGAGGTCGGAAGTGATCCACTGACGGTGACACTACCGATCGGCGCAACTGGGGATTTCGCCGCAAAAAGCAACTGCACAAGTACGGTCGATAGTGGCGCGAATTGCACTATTGCGGTGCGCTTCACCCCAACCGCCGCAGGAGCACGCACCGGCTATGTCGTCGTCAAGACGAGCGACCCGGCGGGGACCCAGTACATTAAGCTCTCCGGAACCGGTCAGTAACCATCGACCGGCCGCGTTGCTGAGTGCTCCGAGGTCGACGTGTTTCCGCAATTGCAATTCAATTAATGACAGCGATGATGTCTAAAAGGCGAGGGCGTCAAGCACGTATCTCCGGGACATAGACCGGAGATTCATTGGGGCAAGGCGTGAAGATTCGGATCCGGCATCAGGAAATGCTTCCGGTTGTCGATTGGATTGACGGCGCGGCATAAGCGGGCGCATCTGATTCGGTCGCTGCTTGAAGGCGTCTGCTACAGCGAGCGGGATTGTCTGGACATTATCGAGGAACTGGGATCCGCGGTGAATTCGGTGCGCGCGGTGGAACCTGGGGAGACGGCGGTTTATCGGGATGGGCATGCGGTGTATCAGGCTTTGTATCCGGCTTTGAAGGGGGCGCTGAAATGGTAGAATAAAGGTGGATTTCTACCATGGCGTTGAATATCAAGAACCCGGAAGTCGAAAAACTCGCGAGCGAGGTTGCCGACCTTGCTCACGAGACCAAGACCGAGGCGATCCGCCGCGCACTGGAAGAACGCAAGGCGCGGTTGCGCGCGCGCTCTACGAAGGGGGGCCGCAAGAGTTTGCAGGCTTACCTGGAGCAGAACGTGTGGCCTTTGATCCCTCCCGGCGAACTAGGCCGAGTGACGACGCGCGAGGAGGAGGATCAGATCCTGGGCTACGGGCCTGAAGGTTTTTAGCGCATGGTGCTGGATAGTTCCGCGATTGTTGCAATTCAGTTGCGGGAGCCGGGCTATCAACGCTTAGTTCGACGCATTGATGGCGCCGGGGCTGTGGTGATTGGTGTACCGACCTTATTTGAAACTGTGATGGTCTTGACTGCACGGCTCGGTCAGGACGCGCGCCCGCTGGTGTTTGCTTTCCTGCGGCGGATTGAGGCGATCGTGATCCCGTTTAGCGAGGAACATCTGGATGCAGCGGTAACCGCCTTCATCCGGTTTGGGCGCGGCAGACACCCCGCAGCTTTGAATTTCGGTGACTGCATCTCTTATGCAGTGGCTTCCGTGGCGGGCATGCCGCTGCTTTTCCAGGGCGAAGATTTCGCTAAGACAGATATTGAATTGGCCTAAGTAGTAACCGCTCCTTACAGTCGCGGCTCTGTAAGCAGCTGAATCTACTGAGCCGCGGCTCGGTAAGTACTAGACTTGCTTCATGTTGACCGGGTCCCACTTACATTCCTTTTGTTCGAAGTAACTCAGGTTGGCAAGCAACGCCGGACCCGCGGCGCGGAATCCGAACGTGGGATCTTCGATGACGGGCTTCCTGGTGCGCACGGCTTGAATGAAGTTCTTATGGTGATCCAGGTGATCGCTGTAGCCTGGAGGCGGCAGGAACTTCTCGTCATCGTTGGGTCGCATGGCGTCGGCGCTGGGGCGCTGCTCGGGATACTTGTCGCGGTAATCCTTCAGGAATTCCTTCTGCGTGGCTTCGGTGAAAGTATCGATGGTATAACCCGGTTCTGCTTCGCGCGGCGTGCGGGAAACGGTGACTCCGTTGCCGATGGTCATGATGCCTTCCGATCCAATAAAGCGGAAGCCCTGGTTCTCGCTGGAGCCATCTTCAAAGTTCACGCGTAGCGCCAGGTTGAAGGCCGGATGCGTGTCCGTCTTAGGGTAGTCGCAAAGCGCGAGCATCAGGTCCGGCACATCGCGGCCGTCTTTCCAGAAGCGGGTTCCTCCGGTGGCGTAGACGCGCGTTGGTCCCAGGGAGCCGATGACGAAGTGCATGCCGCTGAACAGGTGCACGAACAGATCACCCGCGACACCGGTGCCGTAGTCCTGGTAATTGCGCCAGCGGAAGACGCGCTTGGAATCGAAGTCGTGGTGCGGGGCGCGTCCCTGGAAGCGCTCCCAATCGATGGTCTCAGTGGAGGCGTCGGGCGGAATGGAGTACTGCCATGCGCCGATGGCGGAGTTGCGATCCCACCAGGCTTCCACCATATTGAACTCGCCGATGACGCCCTGGTGCAGGAGATCCTGCGCCTTCTTATAAACGATGGAACTGACGCGCTGGCTGCCCACCTGCATGATGCGGCCGGTTTTCTTCTGCGCTTCGATCACCGGAGGTCCGAAAGCGAGGCGCTGCACCATGGGCTTCTCGCAATAGACATCCTTGCCGGCGTTCATGGCGGCGATGGAAATGCGGTCATGCCAGTGATCGGGCGTGGCAATGATGACGGCGTCCACATCGGGCCGCGCCAGTACTTCTTCAAAGTGGCGCGCGGTGAACACGTCGGCGCCCCAGCGCTCCTTGGCGTGGGCGAGACGTCCATCATAGACATCTGAGACGGCCACCAGCTTGGTTCCGCCGACCTTCAAGGACGATTCGACGTCGCCCGAGCCCATGCCGCCCACTCCAATGAGTGCGATCTGAACATTGTCGTTGGGCGAGATGGTGCGTTGCGCGCGGGCGGCTTGAGCGGCCAGGGCTGCTCCGGCTGTTGCCTGGATGAAATGCCGGCGTGTGGTCATGATTGAGGATTATATCGCCTGGTTTGTAAGGGTTTGTAGGAAGCGCGGGGAATTTGTCTCGGATGTGTTGCAGGTGAGGTTCGTGAACGGCTACGATACCTCAGCGACTCTGTGGAGGTGTTGGTGCAGCTTCGATGTGCGATGGCATTGTTGTTTGTTGTCCCGGCGGTGTTGAGTGCCGGCTCGACCACTATCACGCTGACCAGTTCGGCGAATCCAGCGGTGTATGGGCACGCGGTGACTTTGACGGCGGTGGTGACGCCTTCGACGGCTACGGGAACGGTGACGTTCTATGACGGAGTTGGAATGCTCGAGGTGGAACCGCTATCGAATGGCACGGCGACTTTTCGCACCGTTCTTCTGGCTTTCGGTTCAAATTCGATCACGGGCTACTACAGCGGCGACAACAATGATGAGCCAAGCACGTCGGCGGCGCTGGTAGAGACCGTCAACGCGGTTGCCGGGAACGGGTTTCAGGCAGCGGTACCCTATAACGGAGGTGGTCAGCTTTACGCGGTCGCCGCCGGTGATTTCAATGGGGACGGCAAGGTGGATTTGGCAGTGGTGAATGGCTACGGACCCCCCCCAGACGGGCAAACTTTCGACGTGCTGCTGGGCAACGGCGATGGGACGTTCCAACCGTTTACGAGCTATCCTTTTTTCGGCTCTGCCTATTCTTCCATCGCCGTCGGGGACTTTAACGGGGACGGGAAACCCGATCTCGCGATGGCCACGGAGTTGGGGGTCTATATCTTGCTCGGCAACGGAGACGGAACGTTTCAGGCCCCGTTCCCGTTGGACAGCGGCTATCCCTGTTCTCTGGTGATCGCAGACTTCAATGGCGATGGCAAGGCTGACTTGGCCTTTGGCAACCTGGACAACGGCGTGGTCACGCTGCTTGGGAACGGCGACGGAACGTTCTCTGAGGGGCTCGACTACCAAGCGCCGCAGGACCCGGCGATCGCCGTAGGCGACTTCAATGGTGACGGAAAAGCCGATCTCGCCTTCTCAAACCAGAGCAGCGGATATGTTGGGGTGCTACTGGGTAATGGTGACGGAACCTTCCGCGCGGGAAGCACTTACGCCGACGGTAGCGGCGTAACCGGGGTGGGGTTCGCAGCGGTAGGGGACTTCAACGGCGACGGAAAAGCCGACATGGTCGCGGCGGAGGTAAACACGAATTCAGTGAATGTCTTCCTCGGTAACGGCGACGGGACTCTGCAGCCGCCGGCGAACTACCCGGTCGGTTCCTACCCCTTGTGTATTGCGGTCGGGGATTTCAACGGGGATGGAAAGGCGGATCTTGCCATCGTCAGCACGGGGAGCGTAAGCGTGCTTCTGGGCAACGGCGATGGAACGTTCCAGCCTGCCGTGAGTTACAACGCCGCAGGTGCCAACGAGTATTTGGCGATTGCCGACTTCAATGGGGATGGGCGGGCCGACATCGCCGCAGTAGGGTTCTCCTTCACTGGGGGCGTGGATATTCTGCTGGCTGCGGGTCCGTCAGCGAGCACCACGACCGCGCTGACTTCATCTCCGAATCCCTCAACGTATGGCCAGAACGTGACATTGACCGCGACGGTGTCGCCCACGACCGCGACGGGGACGGTGACTTTCTATCATGGGTCCACCTCATTGGGGACGGGAACCCTGAGCAATGGAATCGCAACTCTCGCTGTGTCCACGATGTCAGAGGGGAGTCACTCCTTGACAGCGGCGTATGGTGGCGACGCCCTAGACCTGCCCAGCACTTCTCCGGCAATTGTTCAAGTGGTGAATAAGGCGAGCACGACAACGACGTTGACTTCATCGCCCAACCCGTCGATCTATCGCCAAAACGTGACTTTGACTGCTACGGTTTCTCCCTCAACCGCGACGGAGACGGTGACTTTCTATCACGGGACGACGAGTTTGGGAACCGGTACGCTGGCGAGCGGCGTAGCTACTCTGGTTCTATCCACGCTTTCTTTGGGATCGCACTCGCTGACGGCGACTTACGGCGGCGACGCGAATGATACGGCCAGCACCTCAAAGGCGCTGATTCAGGTAGTTCAGGACACGACGGCAGCGATTCTGACTTCGTCGCCGAATCCATCAGTCTCCGGGCAGAAGGTGACATTGACGGCCACCGTTACTCCTTCCTCCGCAAGCGGCACGGTGACCTTCTATCGCGGGTCGACGGTGATGGGCACGGGCACCGTGAGCGCAGGAATTGCGGTTTATAAGACAACGACGCTGCCAGTCGGCACGCACTCCTTGACCGCGAGCTACGGCGGGGATACGAATGACGCCCCGAGCACTTCACCGGTTCTCTATCAGACGGTGAATAAGAGTCAATGAACAGGCTTGTTTCCTAGTACTTAGACCCTACCGCCAAAAACGCAAACGAAGCAGGAAGAAGCACGTCTGTCTAAGCAGGAGATTTCCGATTGAAAACCTTTCCATTTCTACACACAACAAAATTCAAACTGCAGGCAGCGTCCGCTGCGGTGTTGCTTTGCAGCGGGTTGATCGCCGCGCACGCGGCGGTGGACGCTTCGCATATTCACCTCAGACTGGCGGACGCCAATGAAGGCGGCGCCAGGCTGACCATGGCGCCGGCGGCCAAGACCGCGATGCCTTCGGTGGTCAAGATTTCTGCATCAAAAGTGGTTAAATCCCCAGCGATGGGGCAATTCGGTCAAGGCGATGAGTCTGACCTGTTTCGTCAATTCTTTGGTGGCGGGGGCAGGCCGGGCCGCATCCCGCAGGCGCCGGAATCCCATCGTGAAGGCGGACTTGGTTCGGGTGTCATTGTAAGTTCCGATGGATATATTCTGACGAACAATCATGTGGTGGATGGCGCCACCGACGTTCGTGTCACTCTTCCCGACCGGCGCGAGTTCAAAGCCAATGTGATTGGTACCGATCCGAAGACGGATGTCGCGGTGATTAAAATCGACGCCGCGGACCTGCCGGCGATTACCGTCGGCAACTCCTCCAAACTGCAGGTGGGAGATGAAGTTCTCGCGATTGGAAATCCCTATGGAGTCGGCCAGACGGTGACCATGGGAATTGTGAGCGCCACTGGGCGGGGAAACTTGGGGATTGAAGACTATGAAGACTTCATCCAGACCGATGCGTCTATTAATCCGGGCAATTCCGGCGGCGCGCTGGTGAACGACCGCGGGGAACTGGTGGGCATCAATACGGCGATTCTGGCGGCCGGCTCGGGCGGGAACCAGGGCATTGGCTTCGCGGTGCCCGTGAATCTGGTACGGGAAGTGATGGACCAGATTGTGGCGCACGGGGAAGTGACGCGGGCTTACATCGGGGTTCACGTTCAGGAAGTTACGCCCGCGATCGCCAAAGCCATCGGCCTCGATGGGCCCAAGGGCGCCCTGGTGGCCGATGTGTCTCCGAACAGCCCTGCGCAGAAAGCCGGACTGCAATCGGGTGATGTGATTCTGTCAGTGAATGGTACGCCCATTCAGGAGAGTAACCAACTGCGCATGGATATCTCCATGATGGGCACGAACCAGCCCCTGAAGCTTCAGGTCTTCCGCAATGGGAGGATTCAGGATCTGAACGCGCAGACGGCCGCGCTGCCGGGCGAGAAGCTGGAGCGCGCCAGCAATGAAAGCGGCGGTTCCAACAGTGGGTTGGAAGGCGTTTCCGTGGAGAATCTGGATGCCGAGCTGGCGCGGCAGGTTGGCGTGGCTCCGAACACCACCGGGGTGGTGATCACTCAGGTAGATCCGGCCAGCCCGGCGGCCAGCTCCGGCCTTCGGGAAGGCGACGTGATCCAGGAAGTGAATCACAAGAAGGTGACCAACGCCGATGACTTCGCAAGTGCGATGCAGAAATCCAAGGGCGATTCGCTGCTGCTGATCAATCGAGCTGGCAGCAAGCTGTACCTGGCGGTGTAGTGGATCGGAAGTCCTAAACCGGGCGGGGTTCTCGAAAGAGCACCCCGCCCTTTCTTTTTTGGTAGCATGCGAGAATTAAGCGACCCGCTGAACAAGTTATTGTCGAAACTGTGAGAAGACGCACACTTCTGGGGCGACGCCTGATACGCAGCACACCAAAAAGAGCGTCGTGACATTTATGCTTGCAGCGAGGAAAAGACCCGTTAGGCGGCATTGACGAATGGCCCAGGACACTCATCTGGAAACACAACGACCAGTTTCCCCCGATCATAGACTGAATGCCTCTCCACAGGACCTGCCACCAGAGCACGAATCGCACTGGTGGAGCAAATGGGTCGCGTGGTTGATTCTGGTGCTGGTGGTTCTGGGTATTTTCTTTGCTTATCGATACATTACGAACAAGAACGCGACTGAAGCCGCCGCGGCCAAGGGCAAGGGGCCACAGGCGGCGGCCATTACGATTGGCCAGTCGAAGAGTGGCAATATCAACATCTACGTGGACGCGCTGGGCACGGTGACGCCGACATATACTGTGACGGTATACAGCCAAGTGACCGGGCGGGTGATGGAAGTGCATTACCGCGAAGGCCAAATGGTCATGAAAGGCGATCCTTTAGTGGATATCGATCCTCGGCCATACCAAGCCACGTTGGATCAGGCGCAGGGAACTCTGGCGCGGGATGAAGGACTACTGGCGGAAGCGCGGATTGATCTGAAGCGTTATCAGGACGCCAATGCCAAGAACGCGATCGCCAAGCAGCAGTTGGAAGATCAGGAGCAGGTGGTGATTCAGGACGAAGCCACCGTCAAGACCGATAAGGCTACCGTGGCCTACGACCAAGTCCAGTTGGAGTATTGCCATATCATCGCTCCGATAACGGGGCGCGTGGGGCTCAGGTTAGTGGATGCGGGAAACACGGTTTTCGCCGGCAGCAGTTCCACCCTGGTAGTGATTACCCAGTTGCAGCCCATCACGGTGGTGTTCAATGTTTCGGAGGACGATCTGCCGCAGGTTCAATCGCAGTTGAGCCACGGCCATCAACTGCAGGTAGACGCATTCGACCGGGCCGACGAAAAGCAGATTGAAACTGGGACATTGACTTCATTGGACAACCAGGTGGACACCACCACTGGGACGGTTAAATTCCGCGCTGATTTCCCCAACCGACATCTCACTTTGTTTCCCAATCAGTTTGTAAACGCGCGACTACTGGTGAATACGTTGCGCAACGTGGTCCTGGTGCCATCGGCGGCGGTGCAGCATAACGGCACCAACGCTTTCGTTTACATCGTGAACCCGAACAACACGGTTTCGGTGCAACAGATCAAGACTCTCACCAGCAATGAGGACGTCACTGCGGTGGAGGGCGTGAACCCGGGGGTCAATCTCGCGACCAGCGGATTCGACCGTCTGGAGAACGGCGCGCTTGTCTTGGTGCGTGGGGCCCAGTCTGGTGGACGAAACGGGCAGTCCGGTGAGGCCACTGGCAAGACCGACGGCAAGACCGGAGGTAAGGCGGCTGGCCACAAGACCTCGGGTGGCACTTCCGCTCCATGAGCCCTTCCCAACCTTTTATTGTCCGTCCCGTCGCGACGGCTTTGCTGATGACTGCCCTTTTCCTGGCGGGCGGAGTCGCGTTCTTCCAGATCCCGATTTCGGCGCTGCCTGAAGTGGATTACCCCACCATCCAGGTGCTCACTTTTTACCCCGGAGCGAGTCCGGATGTGGTGGCATCGGCGGTAACAGCTCCGTTGGAGAGGCAGTTCGGCCAGGTGGCCGGCTTAAGCCAGATGACCTCAACCAGCGCCGGCGGAGTCTCTGTGATCGTCATGCAGTTTCAGCTCAGCTTGAACATCGATGTGGCTGAACAGGAGGTACAGGCCTCAATCAACGCGGGCCAGAGTTATCTGCCCGCCAACCTGCCCACCCCGCCGATCTACAGTAAGTCCAATCCCGCCGACGCTCCCGTTCTCACGCTGGCTCTCACTTCCAACGAGATGACTCTTTCCAAGGTGGAAGATCTAGCGGATACGCGTCTCGCACCGAAGATCTCGCAGATCACCGGAGTTGGCTTGGTCAGCATCTCCGGCGGCCAAAAACCGGCTGTTCGAATCCAGGCTAATCCCACTGCTTTGGCGTCTTACGGGATCAACCTGGAAGACCTTCGCAACTCACTCACGGGCAACAGCCTGAACTCCGCGAAAGGCAGCTTCGACGGGCCTTCGCAGGACTACACCATCAACGCGAACGACCAGTTACTGAGCAGCAGCGACTATAACCAGGTTGTGGTGGCTTACCGGAATGGCGCGCCGGTGATGCTGAACCAGGTGGCTCATGTTGTCGATGGCGTGGAGAACGACAAACTCGCCGCGTGGGTGAACTATACGCCCGCGGTCCTACTGAATATCCAGCGGCAGCCGGGCGCCAACACCATTCAGGTGGTGGATAGTATCCAGCGGCTTTTGCCCAGGTTGGTAAGCACGCTTCCCAAGTCCGTTCATGTGCAGGTTGTCACGGATCGCACGACGGCCATTCGAGCGTCGGTGGAGGACGTGGAGTTCGAGCTGTTGCTCACCATTGCGCTCGTTGTAATGGTGATTTTCCTGTTCCTGCGCAGCCTCTCCGCCACCATCATTCCCAGCATTGCCGTGCCGCTCTCGCTGGTAGGCACTTTCGGCGTGATGTATCTGGCCGGCTATAGCTTGAACAACCTCACTATGATGGCGCTTACCATCTCGACGGGATTTGTAGTGGATGACGCCATCGTGATGATTGAGAATATCTCGCGCTACATCGAGGAAGGCGAAAACCCCATGGCCGCGGCGCTGAAGGGCGCAGAGCAGATTGGCTTCACGATTATCTCGCTGACGGTTTCATTGATCGCGGTGTTGATCCCGCTGCTGTTCATGGGCGACATCGTGGGACGCTTATTCCGGCAGTTCGCGGTCACTCTGGCGGTGACGATTCTTCTGTCGGCCGTCGTGTCGCTGACCCTCACACCAATGATGTCTGCGCGCTTGCTGCACTATACACCCCCGGAAAGACAAGGCCGTTTGTTTCGCCTTTCCGAGCGAGCGTTTGAAAGCATCATTGCTTTCTACGGGCGCACGTTGAAGTTCGTGCTTCGCTATCAGGCCATCACGCTCTTAGTAGCGTTGGGAACTCTGGTGTTGACCGGCGTTCTGTACGACACCATTCCGAAGGGCTTTTTCCCAACGCAGGACACAGGCATTCTGCAGGGCATTTCGCAGGCGTCGGCTACCACGTCTTTTGCGGCGATGACGCGAATGCAGCAGGACTTGGTGAAGGTGCTGCTGGCCGATCCAGCCGTCGATAGCGTGTCGTCGTTCATCGGAGCGGACGGCATCAATACAACCCTGAACAGCGGGCGCATCCAGATCAACCTGAAACCTGTCGAGCAGCGCAAGCTTTCCGCCACCGAGGTAATCAACCGGCTTGGGCCTAAGCTGGCTCAAGTGGAAGGGATCAAGCTCTACATGCAACCGGTGCAGGATCTCACGGTGGACGACCGGGTGAGCCGCACCGAGTTTCAGTACACGCTGGAAGACCCCAATCGCGACGAACTGGACGGCGTGGTCCATGATCTGGTGGCCAAACTTGCGCTACTGCCTGAGTTAGCCGACGTGGCTACTGATCAACAACTGGGCGGCGTAGCGGAAGCTTTGAAAATCGACCGGGTCACCGCGTCACGCTTCGGGATCACGCCGCAAACCATCGACAGCACACTCTATGACGCCTTTGGGCAGAGGCAGATCAATACTCTTTACACGCAGGTGAATCAATATCACGTCATTCTGGAAACCGAGCCGAAATTTCAGCTCGATCCGCAAAGGCTGCACGATATCTATATTCAGTCATCCGCGACCAGCAGTTCTACTGGAGCTGCCTCGTCGAACACGGCGGGTTCGTCTTCCGGCGCCGGCGCCGGCGCCGGCGCCTCAACGGGGAATGCACTGCTGACCGCGTCTTCCACGGCTGGGGTCGCTTCACCGGCTTCATCCACCTCTGCGCTGGCGGCAGGGAACCAAAGCGCGCCGGCGGGCGCCTCCAGCGTGAACTCCAGCTCCGCGCTCTCGGCCTCCTCCAACTCTAGTTCTCTGGGCAACGTGCTCTCGAGCGGCAGCGCGTCCACGGGCATTTCTTCCAGCGCCAACACATCACTTAGCGGAACCACGCGCGCCGGCTCCGCAACGACGCCGGTACCGGGGTCTTCGGGCGGTGGAGGTGGAAGCGGCTCAAACGGACCCGTCCTTCCGACGCCTATCCCATTGAGCGCTATCAGCCATTTCCAACCTCAGAGCGAGCCTCTTTCGATCACTCATCAGGGACAGTTCCCCGCAGTAACTATCTCCTTCAATCTGGGCCCGGGATACTCACTGGGGCAGGCCCTTGACTCGATCAACAAGGTGCTTGCAAAGGAGAAGATCCCAAGCAGCGTGGTCGCGAATTACCAAGGCACGGCGGCCGCCTTCGAGGGCTCACTCTCTAACGAGGGACTTTTGATTATTGCCGCTCTTGTAACGGTCTATATTGTCCTCGGCGTACTTTACGAGAGCTATGTCCATCCGGTGACCATTCTTTCCACCCTGCCCTCGGCTGGAGTGGGCGCGCTGCTGGCTCTCCGATTCTTCCATCTCGACCTCGACATCGTAGCGATTATCGGCATCATCCTGCTGATCGGTATCGTGAAGAAGAACGGGATTATGATGGTCGATTTCGCCCTGGAAGCAGAGCGGAAACACCACATGACAGCCACGGAGGCCATCTACCAGGCCTCTTTACTGCGCTTTCGCCCTATTATGATGACCACCATGGCGGCGCTGCTAAGCGGCGTTCCCCTGGCGTTCGGCTCAGGTATTGGGTCTGAGCTCAGAAAACCGCTAGGCGTGGCCATGGTTGGGGGCTTGATCTTCAGCCAGGTGCTGACGCTTTATACCACGCCGGTGATCTATATCTTCTTCGATAACCTGGGTGCGCGCTTTGGGCGGAAACGTCTGAGCGAGGGCCAGCCCGAGGCGGAGCCGGCATGAACCCGTCGCGAACCTTCATTGAAAGGCCAGTGGCGACTACGCTGCTGACTGCTGCCGTGGCCATCGTGGGCGCATTGGCTTTCGTCGTGCTTCCGGTTTCACCGCTCCCGCAGGTGGATTTTCCCACCATCAGCGTGGCGGCTTCGCTCCCCGGCGCCAGCCCCGACATCATGGCTTCATCGATTGCAACGCCGCTGGAGCGCGAGTTCGGGCACATCGCGGGTGTTACGGAGATGACTTCCTCCAGCTCACTTTCCACAACCAGCGTGACGATGCAGTTCGATCTCAACCGCGACATTAATGGAGCGGCGCGGGACGTGGAGGCCGGCATCAACGCGGCGCGTACCTACCTGCCTTCGAATCTGCCGGCGAACCCGACTTATCGAAAGGTAAACCCGGCCGACTCGCCGATTATGTTGCTGGGCATTCAGTCGGACGTCTATGACGTTCCCACTCTTTACGACGAAGCATCCACCGTAATGGAGCAGCGTATTTCGCAGATATCCGGCGTGGGCCAGGTGTCGGCCGTGGGAGCCTCGTTGCCCGCCGTGCGCATCGAGCTGAACCCCAACCAGCTCGCCAGCTACGGGATCAGCCTGCCTGCGGTCCAGCAGGTGGTGGCGGGCCAGAACTCCAACTCAGCCAAGGGCCAAGTGGCGGATGGCAACATTACCGCCGATATCCTCGCCAACGACCAAATCTCGAAGGCGGACGTTTATAAGCCGCTGGTGGTGGGTTTCCACAACGGAGGCGCTGTTCGGCTACAGGACATCGGCGATGTCATCGATTCACAGCAGACCATCCGGCAAGCCGGGTTTCTGAACGGCAAGCCCTCCGTTAACCTGATCATTTTCCGGCAGCCCGGCGCGAATATCATCGCCACGGTGGACGCAGTGAAAGCAGCACTCCCGTCTCTACAGGCGTCGATTCCCAAGGGTGAGCACCTCATCACGATTCTTGACCGCACGCTGACGATCCGAGCTTCCGTGGCGGATATCGAGAGGACTCTGGTGATCTCGGTGATCCTTGTGGTGATCGTGGTGTTTCTGTTTCTCCGCAGCTTTCATGCGACGTTCATCCCCGCCGTAGCTGTACCTGTGTCGCTGATCGGCACATTCGCGGTGATGTATTTGTTTCGCTTCTCCATCGACAACCTGTCGCTGATGGCCCTCGCGATTTCGAGCGGATTTGTGGTTGACGACGCGATTGTCGTCATGGAGAATATCACGCGCCACCTGGAAGAGGGACTGAAGCCTCTGGCCGCAGCCCTCAAAGGCGCCCAGGAGATTGGCTTCACCGTTTTTTCAATTAGTGTTTCTTTGATCGCCGTGTTCATCCCGCTGCTGCTGATGGGCGGCATCATAGGTCGGCTTTTCCGCGAGTTCGCGGTGACACTTTCCGCCGCCATTCTGGTTTCGATGCTGGTCTCGCTCACCACCACACCGATGATGTGCTCCAGGGTCCTTCGATCAAAACACGACGTTCAGCACGGTAGGCTTTACAACTGGAGCGAGGGAATCTTCAACTCGATCCTCAACGGTTACCGCACCAGCCTGACGTGGGTGCTGGATCATCCCACGCTGGTTCTGCTGATCTTCTTTTGCACGCTGGGCCTTAACGTGTTCCTGATCACCGAGGTTCCCAAAGGATTTTTTCCTTTGCAGGACACGGGTGTGCTGACGGGCGGAATGCAGGGGCCACAAGACACATCTTTCTACGCCATGCGGAAGGCGGTGCAGCAGGCTGTCAGTATTATCAAGTCTGACCCCGCTGTGGATAACGTGATGGCATTCACGGGCGGACAGGGGGCCACGAACGGTGGCTTCGCGTTTGTCGCACTGAAGCCGCTGGAACAACGCAAGGTGACTGCCCTGGATGTTCTCACGAGGCTGCGACCGAAGCTGGCGCGCGTTCCGGGGGCTGCAACGTTCCTGCAGCCGGTTCAGGACATTCGAATCGGCGGTCGCCAATCGAGCGCGGGATACCAGTACACTCTTCAAGCGGAAACAACACAAGACCTGCAGAAGTACGGCCCTCTGCTTCTTACTCAAATGCGGCATACCCCTGGGCTTACGGACGTCAATACCGACCAGCAGAATAATGGCCTACAGGCTCTGCTGACCTACGACCGAGCGACGGCGGCGCGGCTGGGAGTCACGCCACAGTTGCTGGACAATACGCTGTACGATGCGTTCGGGCAAGCCGAGGTCTCGACGATCTACTCAGAGCTGAATCAATATTACGTCGTGATGGAAGTTGCCCCGAAATACTGGCAATCCCCACAAGGGTTGAAGGACACCTATGTAATCCCCAAGTCCGGCGGCGGGCCCATCCCGCTGGACGCCTTGGTTCATTACGTCCCGTCGACCTCACCTCTGGCGGTGAATCACACGGGCTTGTTCCCGTCCGTCACGGTGAATTTCAATCTGTCGCCGGGGTTTTCACTGGGCCAGGCCACCGACGCTATCCAGCAGATTCAGCAGAAGCTCGGCATGCCGCAGTCGATTCATGGTCAATACGCTGGAACTCTGCAGGCTTTCCAGGCATCCCTGAGCTCCGAACCTTATCTGATTCTGACCGCCGTGCTTGCGGTGTATCTTGTGCTGGGGATCCTTTATGAGAGCCTGATTCATCCCCTGACCATTATCTCCACGCTTCCGCCCGCCAGCCTGGGCGCGATGATCGCGATGAAGCTCACGGGAACCGAATTGGACGTAATGTCGATTATCGGAATTATTCTGCTGATCGGGATCGTGAAAAAGAACGCGATCATGATGATCGATTTCGCTTTGGGCGCCGAGCGCAATGAGGGCAAAAATACCAGGGACTCCATCTTTGAAGCATGCATGCTGCGCTTCCGGCCCATCATGATGACAACGATGGCGGCGCTTTTTGGAGCGGTTCCGCTGGCCATCGGTACGGGGATGGGTTCCGAACTTCGACGGCCTCTGGGGATCTCAATTATCGGGGGCTTGATTGTCAGCCAGGCGCTCACCCTTTACACAACGCCGGTCATTTACCTGCTTATGGACAAACTGCGTATTTGGGTGCAAGGAGGCGAGCCGCATGCTGCGTAGGTGGCTCGCTGTCTTGAGCTGTTTTGTTTTGTTGGCTGGCTGCCGCGTCGTCGGCCCGGTGTATACCCCGCCGCCCGTTGTTGCGCCGCCGGATTTCAAGGAGTCGTCGCCGGCTGCATATAGCGGCGCGCTGCCGGGCGCCTGGGAGCCCGCCAAACCCCAAGATGCCGCCCTTAAAGGGAAATGGTGGGAGATTTTCAATGAGCCCGAACTGAACGCGCTCGAAGACGACTTGAACATCAACAACCAGAACATCGCGCAATATTTCCAGAACTTCATGGCCGCGCGTGCCCAGGTGCGCGAGGCTCGTGCTGGCTTATATCCTACGGGGACTGCGGCGCCTTCTTACACGCGCACGCAGACGGGCGGCAAGACCGGTCCAGCGATTCCCGGTTCATCGAATACGAGTTCCGATTACACGCTGCCTTTCGATGTTTCCTGGGAACCGGACCTTTGGGGCCGTGTGCGCAACACGATCCGCCAATATCAATTCGCCGCTCAGGTGAGCGCCGCCGATCTGGAAAACGAGCGCCTCACGGAGCAGGCGGATCTGGCTGTTTATTACTTCCAACTCCGCGGACAGGACGCTCTGCAGGATCTATACAACCGAACCGTCGAGGCCTACAAGCAATCACTCGAATTGACAAAGGTTCTGGTAGACACCGGCATCGACAGCCCTGAGTCGGTGGCTCAGGCCGAGGTAACGCTTGAGAACGCACAGGCCGCGGGAATTGGCATTGCCGAGAACCGCGCGATTTATGAACACGCTATTGCTACTCTCACCGGCAAACCAGCATCCACTTTCTCCATGCCTGTGAAAATGCTGGCAACCCCCGTGCCCGCAGTTCCCGTCGGGGTCCCTTCGCAACTGCTGCAACGGCGTCCGGACATTGCCGCGGCGGAACGCACCATGGCTGAAGCGAATGCGCTCATCGGGGTTGAGACAGCTGCTTACTACCCCAACATCACCCTCAGCCTGAGCGGTGGTCTGAATTCTTCGTTGATTTCGAAGTTGTTTTCCGTGCCGGCCCTATTCTGGTCGCTGGGAACATCGGCTTCCGAGCTGGTCTATGATGCCGGATTGCGGAAGAATACCATCGCCCAGTACACCGCGAATTACAACGCCGATGTTGCGGCTTACAAGCAGACCATACTGACGGCGTTTCAGCAGGTAGAGGACTACATTTCGAGTCTGCGGGTGCTTTCGCAGCAAATCAAAAAGCAGGATGAGGCGGTTGCCTCGGCGCGAAGATACGTCGATATCGCCATGGCGCGCTATCAGACCGGCCTGGACCCTTATCTTAATGTGATCACGGCACAAACGACGTTACTATCCGACCAGCAGACCGCTGTCACCTTGCGTGTGAATGAGATCACAGCCGCCGTGCAACTGGTTCAAGCACTCGGCGGTGGGTGGAACCAGACACAAATACCCGGGGCTCAGCAGATTGCAAGTGAGGACGCCGCGAAGCAGGTGGCTGCTACGCCTTAGGTGGGATCAGCTTTCTGATTAGTTCGCTTCCGCAATTCGTCTGCGTCGCCGAGGCCGGCCCGGTGTGTTGCGGACCGAGGGCTGGATTCCCAGTGATCGAAATCCGAATTCGCTTGATGCCTGGACCATTCGCCTGGCGTTTTCGTCAGTCGGTCGGACAAGGACAAACAGGTCTACGTCCGCTGTATCTCGCGACTACGGCCACAAGTAATCGCAATTGGCGTTTTTCACCAATCCGAGTAAGGGCTACCATCCGAGCTGATCTTATCCGATCCGCTCCGCACATCCCAAATCCCCGGCTCATTCTGGCTCACGCTCTGCTGCGGATCTTCCATAATCACCTTCCAGGATTGGTTATTCCCCACCATCGGATCATAAGGAATTTCGCGCAGATACCCATCAGACACAAGATCCTGTAGAGTCTGCGGGGCTTTCTGTTTATCGAAGCTGTACTCGTCGATCATCTGCCGCATGGTAAAAAGATTGCTCTTCAAAACCGATTCCTTCGAACGGACGATGGACTTCTGATACTGCGGCACCGCCACGGCAATCAGCGTCACGATGATCGCCATTACAATCATCAGTTCGATGAGAGTGAAGCCGCGCCGCTGATTACCAATCCGCATAGGCTGTCCCATCCGGCGCTTTGAGATCGCTCTTGGTATGTACGTCGAAAACATTTTGCCCTCCCCAGCCGTTCGAACCCGGGTCGTCCTGCATGCTACGCAATCCCCAATCGAAGGAGTTGGTCATTGGGTCTTTCGGAATGCGCCGCAGAAATTTGATCTTGGTGTCCGCGCCCGCCGCGCCGGCCGCCTTCACCCCATTCACCAGGGCTTCCAGGCTCTCCGGATATCCGTAGCCTTCCTGCTTCTGCGGGCCCAGCTTGTTCGAATCGGCTGCATCTTTGTACTTATCGATCGCCGTTCGCATTTCGGCAAGCGCCGCCCGCAAGTCGTGCTCCTTAATCTTGCGCACGCGGGAGCGGGCCAGCGGCACGGCCATCGTACTGATCAAGAGGAGGATTGTGAAGGCCACAATCAGCTCAATCAGAGTCATGCCGCAACGGCGATTTCGCAGCTTAGTCATGGGCGCCTGATCACCTCATTTTACCGTTACAGCCTCATTTTACGGTCACAGATAGAGGTGCACTGCCCATGGTTACTTCTCCTCCACTGCCGTCATGCAGAACTGTTTTCGGCATCGTCACCAGGGTCTGGCCCGCGCCGACGGCCTGGAATGTGACCACCAGCAAGCCGCCCGACCCGTTGACGCTCCCTTTGGCCGTGTCGCGCGCCAAGGTTGCGCTGGCATCGCCAGAGTCATTGAGAATGTTCCGCTGCGGGGTCAATGTCAACCCGTTTTGCTGTAACAGATCGCCCGCCGTTATGCTGTTCACGCGGAGAACCTTTGGATCAAACTTCAGCTGAGATTCGATGGATTGCAGATTCGTTACGCCATCCGCCCGCACCGTTACGACAAACGTCGAGCCCTGCTGCGCCTGCATCTGGCTGGGCGAGAACGAGATTCTTCCCGCGGGTGCGTTCGGAGGAGCCGGGGGCCGCATGGCGGGTTTCGTCATCTGGTTCGCACCAGGAGCCACCACGGGATTAGCCGGAACGGTGCCTGGCGCGACTGCCGGCGCCGTCGTAGGCACGCCATCCGCGGCCGAAGGCGCTTGGGCATAGCGCACCTGGTAATTCGTGGCATTGCCCGCGTAAACTTCCTGCAAATTCTCCGCCGTGATGTCGGACGACCGAACGATATGCGGAATCAGCGTAATCAGCAGTTCGGATTTATTGTCGGTGACCTGCTCACCGCTGAAAAGCCGGCCCAGCAGGGGGATGCTGCCCAACCCGGGAATGCCGTTGGTATTCTTCGTAGTCGTAAATTGGATCAAGCCTCCGATCATGTTGATCTGCCCGTCCCGCATGCGCACATCCAGCGTCAGCTTATGCTGGCCAATCACGGGCTGCGAGAGTCCGCCCAGGTCTGCGTAGCTGTCGACCTGTGAGATGTCGATATCCAGATGCAGGGAGACTTCGCCATTGTCGTGAACGAACGGAGTAATTTCGAGGTTCACGCCGGTATCGATATAAGTAAACTGCGTGTTTACCAATGAATTGGTGCCGACCGCGCCGACGCCGGCCTGGAAACTGCCGCTGGCGGTTGGAATCTTCTCGCCAATTTTCAGCGTGGCCTTCTGGTTGTTCACCGCGCGCAGCGAGGGACGCTGCAGAATCCGCGTTCCCGAATCGGTCATCACGGCTTCCAGCATTCCCCCAGGCACGTTCGAAATTGAAAAATCGTGGCCATTGATCTGTCCTAGGTTCGTGATCGGTATGGGTAACGCGGTGTTGGATGTCGATGATGTTGATGATGTCGATGACGTGCCGGTATTCGTGCTCGTTGAACCGGTCGAACTCGTGGTTCCCGTGCTCGTCGTGGATGACCCGTTATTCGTGAATGTCCCGCCCGTAGTTGAAGTGCCCAGAGAACTGGCCAGCGTCTGAAGGCTGGCGCGCGGCGTGAACAGCACCGAGGTGTTGATTCCTGTCGGAGCGAAAGCCGCGGTGAGGTTGCGCGTGTGCGTGCTATCCACTTCCATCACGATTACGTCCACCAGCACTTCCGGACGAGGCTTGTCGAGATCGCCGATAATCTTTTCCACCAGAGCCATGCGCGCCGGCTCCGCCTTTACGATAATCGCGTTCTGCGTGCTGTAATTGAAAAGCTTGGTGACCTCCACCACTTGGCGTAGAGTCGTGATGACTTCCTGCAGTTCCTGCGGCGCCGTGATGTTAGAAAGATAAAAGACTTTTACCACCTGGTCTTCGTACTCGCGCCGCTTGGTGGGGTTCTCCTGCGTCACGAAAATCGTATTTGGCGACATCGGCTTCCAAAACGAGTGAGTCACTACCGCCAGGTAGTCCAAGGCCTCGTTCAGGGTTGTACCGTTCAGGTCGATTGACTGCGTCTTTCCCCCACCTGCGCTCTCATACTCGGGGTCGAACAGGACGTTGATGCCGGCGATCTTGCCCACCGTCTCGAATAGTACCTTTGGTTTCGAGTTACTCATCCGAAGCTGTATAGGATCTGTACTCAACGGTTTCAGCTCAGGCACCGACATCAGACTGTCTACCTTGTCCTGAACCCGTTTCTTGGACTCCTGGGAAGGTGTGAGTGAACCTTCGGGGTCCAGATTGGCCGAATTCGGATCGATCGCGCGTCTCTTCTCGCGTTCAATCATCAACTTCGTTCGGCGCAACTCCTGGTCGGCGATATCGGAAGACGGGTCGATGTCGTAGGCCTTTTGAAACTCCGCCAGCGCGTCCGTCAATTTTCCTGCACCGCGAACCTGCTGCCCTCGCGTCACGTGGAAAGTCGCGGCCTCAAAGCGGACGCGGCGGACTTCCAACATGTAGCCCGGGTCTGCCGCATCCTGTGCGATGGCCTGCCCGGCGAGCACCAGAGCCTTATCCCAATCCTGCTTGCCTTCTGCGATTCGCGCCTCGGCCAGTAGCCGGTCGCCCTTGCGCGTGCGGGCCCCGAGCGGCGTCGAGGGAACGAGTATGGAAAAGACGGCTGTAATCGCAACCCATCGCAGAGTGGTAAGTCGATACATGTATGATCAAAAAGTCTGACGTGAACCGAGCGGAAATCGTTGAGAGGAAACTTCTTTACGCCCCGCAGCCCGGTGGTGAGCATGAAGAAATCCGAATTCAAAATTTTAAGCGAGAATCGCCAGGCCAGCCACAACTACCATCTGTTGGACCGGTACGAAGCGGGTATTGTATTGAGCGGAACGGAAGTGAAATCCATCCGTGCCGGGAAGATGCAATTGCGGGAAAGCTATGCCAGGATCGAAAACGACGAAGCATGGCTGCTGAATGCCCATATCAGCGAGTATTCGCATGGAAACCGGGAAAACCATCTACCCATGCGGGGCCGCAAACTCCTCCTACACCGCCGGGAGATCGATAAGCTGCTGGGTATCACGCGAGAAAAAGGTCTGTCGCTGATTCCGACAAAGGTTTACCTGAAAGAGGGCAAAGTGAAGGCTGAAATCGCCGTGGCCAAAGGCAAGCAACTTCACGACAAGCGTGAGGCAGACCGCAAGCGCACCGATGAGTTGGAGGCGCGCAATGCCATCCGGGCCAACAAGGCCCGCTACGAACCGTGACCGAGAGGATGCCTCCGTCTCCTTGCGACAATTAAAGAAAAATGGAATTAAGACTAGATCGTAAGTCACCCACAGAGGTCGAAGCAGACGCACTCATCGTTCTTGAGTTTGAGGAATTTTCCTCGCTGCCGAAGGGCTATGAGCCCATGCGCGAGGTTGGCGAACTGAAGGGTAAGCCGAAAGAATTCGCCCTGCTGCATCATGTGCCGGGCTACCATGCCCACCGCATCCTCATGGCGGGCGCCGGCCCCAAACAGAAGTTCCACAGTTCCGATCTACGAACCACAATAGCCTCAGCCGTGCGGTTTCTCAAAGCCCGTCATCTTGGTAATGTGGCGATGGTTCTCCCCGAGGATCTGTCGACCCCCGAACACGTCTCCGCCGCCACGGAAGGGGCCATACTGGGTGATTTCGAGTGCGACCGGCTGAAGTCAGACCACGCCGATGACACGCCACTGGGTTCGTTCCACATTGTGGTGGATGGCGGCAGCGATGGCCTGGAACAGGGCCTGAAGCGCGGCCGCATTCTGGCTGAGTCTCAGAATTTCGCCCGCGCTCTGGGCAACGAACCAGCCAACCTGCTGACACCCACCGTGCTGGCTGATCGCGCGCAAGCCATGGCCAGAGAGACTGGGATTGGCGTTGAAATTCTCGATGAAGCCCGTATGCTCGAACTCGGGATGGGCTCGCTGCTTGGCGTATCTCAGGGCAGCGCCGAACCACCGGCCATGATCGTGCTGCGCTATGAGCCCAAGCACGCGCCCGCCGGCAAAACCCGCCTCGGGCTGGTGGGTAAAGGCGTCACCTTCGACACCGGAGGCATTTCCATCAAGCCCGCCGACAAGATGGATCAGATGAAGTTCGATATGTGCGGCGCGGCCGCCGTGATCGGCGCCATGCGCGCCATTGCTTTGCTGGAACCGCCGATCCCGGTCATCGGGATCTGCCCATCGGTGGAGAATATGCTGGGATCCAAAGCGCAGCGGCCTGGTGATATCGTGACTTCGCTATCCGGGAAGACTATTGAGGTGCTGAATACGGATGCGGAGGGCCGGCTGATTCTGGCTGACGCGATTACTTACGCACAGCAATTGGGGTGTACTCATCTAGTAGACGCGGCCACTTTGACGGGCGCGGTTGTAGTAGCTTTGGGGCACCATCACACGGGCTTGTTCGCCACCGACGACGCGCTGCTGGACCGCTGGAAGCACGCAACAGAGCATGAAGGCGAGAGGATGTGGCAGTTGCCTTTGGGCCCGGAATATCGTGAGCAGCTCAAGAGCGGTTATGCCGATATCGCCAACATCGGCGGACGCGACGGCGGCGCCATCACGGCGGCCATGTTCCTGAAGGAATTCGCCGGCGAAACACCCTGGATTCATTTGGATATCGCAGGCACCGCCTGGAATGAAAAGAGCAAACCGGATTTGGCCGAGGGTGCGACAGGCGTGCTGGTGCGCAGTTTTGCCACGCTGGCAGCGAACTGGCGCGACTAAGGCGGACGAGGACGAGCGATCTCTATTGGGTTGCGGTCTGACAGCGTAAGGCCGGTCATACGGTAAATTCGCGCGTTTGAATGCCCTTGCCTAACCTCCTAAGTAGTAAGTTGTGGTCACGAAAATGCTAGTTCGTACTTGATCGAACTAAGCTCCTGAGGGGTTTGCCCGGTCGAAAGAAAAGGGTGACCCAATGAACAAGTTCAGCACCAGGGTACTCTGTGGCTTGTTATCTATTTCTCTTATAGCGGTAACTGCCGCCGCGCAGCAATCACCCGTTAGTCTGGGGTCTGATTCCAGCTTCGCGCTACTGGCGGGCACCACGGTCACAGTAACCGGCGCCGGCACCATCACAGGTAACATCGGGATCTACCCAGGCGCCGCCTACGTGCCCGGAACCCCGCCCGTCGCCGTCAGCGGCACGGTATATCCGGGCGGTTCCGTCGCAGCCCAGGCTCAGGCTGACCCGACAACGGCCTACAACGATGCTGCCGGAAGATCAGTCGACCCAGTTACCGTCTCGGGAAATATTGGCGGGACAACCCTCGCACCAGGGCTTTATAAATCCACGTCGTCCCTGGCGATTTCGTCGGGTGACCTTACGCTGGATGCTCAAGGCAATGCCAACGCGGTGTGGATCTTCCAGATCGCTTCGACGCTAACCACCACTTCCGGACGGCAGGTGATTCTGGGCGGAGGAGCGAACGCGGCCAACATCTTCTGGCAGGTCGGTACCTCGGCTACCATCGGAACCACTTCCGTGTTCCAAGGCAACATCCTGGCGGCGATCTCCATCTCCATGCTGACTGGCTCGACGCTTACAGGAAGAGCGCTGGCGCAGAGTGGCGCGGTTAGCGTCGATACAGGCGGGGGCAGTAGCGCCTCCCTCCCGGCTGGCGTGGCCGCTGGCGGCGCCCCCGTCACCACGATGAGCGTCATCTCCGCCAGTTATGTCGCGCCAGTGGTGGCGGGCAGCATCGCGGCCGTGTTCGGAACCAACCTTTCCATTGGGCAGTCCTCATCCGTGCTCCCGATACCCCTGCCGACAACTCTCGCGGAAAGCTCGATTACGCTGGGCGGTAAAGCAGCGCCGCTCTTTTTCGCGATGCCGACACAGGTGAATCTTCAAGTGCCCTGGGAGCTATCAGGTCAGACGCAGACTTCGATGATTGCGACCGTCAACGGTGTGGCGTCCGCGGCGGAAATGATTCCACTGGCGCCATTTAATCCCGGCATTTTCTCGATGAACGCGCTCGGAACCGGTCAGGGAGCCATTTTGATTGCCCCCACGGCCCAACTCGCCGCAGCCGGCACTCCCGTCTCGCGTGGCGGTTATATCGCGATCTATTGCACCGGCCTGGGGGCGGTTACCAACCAACCCGCTACAGGCGCCATCGCGCCGGATAGCCCACTCTCCAGCACTGTCACCAAGCCAATCGTTACCATCGGAGGTCTTGCGGCGGGTGTAACCTTCGCCGGGCTCGCGCCGGGTTTTGTGGGTCTCTACCAGGTAAATGCGGGAGTGCCTGCCGGCGTTTCCCCAGGAAACGCTGTGCCCGTCGTTATTATGATGGGGAATTCAGCATCCAACACTGTCACGATTGCGGTGCAGTAACAAAGGCTTCGGTGCGTTTTGCAGTGTGAGAAATTCGGCGGCAAAAGCCGGATTTCCGTGTTCTGGAAAGATTCTAGTCCGGGCGCCCGACGGAACTCCAAGAGAAAGAACATTTCTCTAGAGAAACGTATTGCGTTTCTCCGTATTATTTGTTACACATAATAGTCGTAACGCTTTTGCTGGGGAAAAGTTTCGCCAACAGCTCGCAAAATTATGTCGCCGACGCCAGCCCTAAAAACGGGTATGCCGCGCCCCCGGAGAAGTGCCGTTGCCAAAACCGGCTCCTATCCAAACATAAGCTCGCTTGAGCTCTATCCAGTTTCTCCGGCCCCGGCACGGAAGCCTGCGCATCGCGAATCGCAGCATTCGGTCCAGGGCGACCACATTAAAGCAGACCATGCGATTTGGGAGTCTCAGTCCATCGCGGTTTGCCGGGTGAGCGCTTCGGGAGAAATCCTCCGCGCGAATCGCAAATTTCTTGAAATCGTTGACCTCCCTCGTATTGTGCCGGGTATCAATGCGACCGAGCTGCTGGCCGAGTCCGGCGCCGCGGTGGATATCGAGTCGATTGCTCTGGATGCAAACGGCGAGGCCTTGTGGCTTTTGCTGCCGACCGCATCCGCCGACGAGCGCAACAACGTGGCCTTCCGCTTGCTCCACGACAGCGTTGCACAGAGCGTGGCTGCGCTGGCCATGAATTTGTTCCTGGTTCATCAATCGGGAGCGACGAACAGTTATCCAAACGCTGAAAAAATCTTGCGCTCTAGTCTCGATCTTGTCGAGCAGTGCGCCAAGGAGGTACGAGGCATCTGCACCCTACTGCAACGACAATCCAAACAATCCGACCGGAACTGCGCCTGAAAAATACGCGTATTCTGGTGGCCGACGATCATGAAGTGGTGAGGAAAGGCGTTGTCCATATCCTGGCCGCTCAGTCTGGTTTTGAGGTGATCGGTGAGGTCCAGACGGGCCGCATGGCGGTCGTCGAAACCGCGCGGCTAAAACCGGATGTCCTCGTGATGGATATCATGATGCCCGAGTTAAATGGCCTCGAAGCCGCTCGTCAGATCGCTAAGGTCCAGCCGGAGGTTCAGGTTCTGATCCTCTCCATGCATGAATCCGAGGAACTGGTCCGGGAGGTGCTCGCCTCCGGAGCCCGCGGGTACATGCTCAAGTCCGATGCCGGCCGCGACCTGGTGACGGCCGTCAATATGCTCGCTCAGAAGAAGCCATTTTTCACATCCAGTGTTTCGGAGATCGTGCTTGACGGATTTCTCCGAACAGGGGTCAACGGCGGGGCCGTGATCAGCGAAGAACCCAGCCGCCTGAGCGCACGTGAACGCGAGATCGTTCAATTGCTCGCCGAAGGGATGACTAACAAGGAAGTGGCTGGTCATCTGAACATCAGCGTCAAGACGGTCGAAACGCATCGCAGCCATATCATGCAGAAACTCAGCCTCAATTCGCTGAGTGACCTGGTGCGCTACGCGATCCGGAACAAAATCGCTTCAGTTTAGTTTTGGGGGCAGGCGCTTGCCTGCCCTTTGTTGACATCGACTTACTTCAATCCACTTTGGTACCGTTTTCCTTCCACGCTCCCGTACAGTACCCCTAACTGGTACGAGTCGGATGTTTTCCGTACGGATAAGTCACTGCCCAACCTCACTGGTTGTTTTCGCTTGAATCAATACTTAGAAGGTCTTGCAGGTCCACCAAGCTTCAAATAATACTTCATCATGGCTCTGGTACGTTTCCCTCTAAAAGGAATCTTGTCTTACGTCTTGTTCCCCGTCTGCTTGATCTAAGTACTAGGGGAATCAAGTACGAGTAGCCCGAATTCCACTACTTACCCGGATGTATAACTACCGAGGTTGTGTCAGCATAGGAATCGCGACATGCAGGAACTCTCCAGCCATCCCACACCTGACGAACTGTTTCTCTATCAGGCGGAGATGGCGCCTATTGACGATATTGAACGGATCGAGAAGCACCTGCTCCTTTGCAGGCAATGCCGCGACGCCGTCGATAGGATCGAGAAGGAACATCCGGAGCCCGGAGCGCTCGACCTGTACGCCATTGGTCGCTTGAACGGACCCATCGGCAACGGGATCAAGCTTCATCTTTCGCACTGCCGCTGGTGCTCGGAAACACTCGCGGCGCGGTCGGAGAAAGTAGCTCAAGTTCGCAAAGGACTAGATATCTTGATCGGACAAGGTGCGGCCGCTCAGCCGGAACATGCGGATCTTGCCGCCCAACTCACCAACCCGCCAGAGCCCGAGCCGCCGGCACCCGAGCCGCCGGCACAGTCAAAGCCAGAGCCGTTCTTTTCGATTCCTGAGTTGACGAACCCGGAGACCGAGCCGCAGCACGCTGCGCCGCCTCAGCCAGAGCCGCCACCAGTCCCACCGCGCCCGCAAAAGACGCAGTTTGATGTCATGAGTCTGAACGATCCTCCGCCTGTCCCGAAGTCAGCGGCACCGCCTCCGCAAGGGATGAGCGGTTTTGCATTCTACGCACTGGGGCGTAAACTGGCTGCGGTCCAATCGCTAGTGCCCGGAGCGCCTTATTCAAGAACGTTCCAAACACTCTCAGATGCGTACGATGGCCTGCATGACTTACTCGATGAAAAGTCCCTTTCGCTACCAACCACAAATCCGGTGGCGCACGATCTTTCCCGCGCTCTGCGTGAAGGCATGCTCGCAGCGACCGAGGAAGGCGGCTCCGGGGCGCCAGCTCTGAACGCAGACCGCCTCAAGACCGCTGTCCGGCGATTCGAAAATGCGCTGGAAGACGATCTCGAGAGAATGGGCACGCTCCCTTTGGAATCGAACGCGACAGAGGAACTGCGGAATCTGGTGAACCATCCGGACTCCGTCTTTCCGCCGCAAATGTGGAGCGCACTTTCACCGTCCGCGCAACACCACTGGTCGGAAGCGGCGCGATGTCTGGCTTATGGATTACCCACGGCAACCGCGTTCCATGCGCTGCGCACTCTCGAATCCGTCGTGAATCTTTATCTGGAACGCGCCGGGGTTCCTGCGCAGCCACGGTCGCTGCAGGAGGGGCTGGAACTGCTCCGGGATCGGGGCGCCAACCCGAAAGCTGTGGAACTCGCCCTGCATCTGACCTCTCTGCATTGCAATCCGCTGCAGCGCGCTGATTGCTTTGTCTCGGCCGAAGAAGGCGTCGATCAGTTCGATCTCTGCACGATTGCGATCAAGGCATTCCTGCGTGACATGGAAAGACGGCAGCTGACTTCTCAACGAAAATAGAGATCTAACGCTCCACCCAATCCTTACCTGAATCTGTAAGTGAACCGGCCAACGTAATCCGCTTCCCAGCGGAGGGCGTCAACGTTACTTCCCCGTCGGTCCCCTGAGCGCTGCCGCTTCCTTCCCAGACCTGTCCGTCACCGCCGTCAAGTCTCAGTACGGGGAAGCGGACTCGCAGTAACGTACCGCTCCATGACACGGCATACGATCCTGTCATTCGATCGATTCCGCCAAGCGGCGCGAGGTCCAGATCCGTGGCCTTCAATTCACCTCTCATTTTCAGATTCGTTAGGGTTTCCAGCCCCATGCCGGAAGTCTCGAACTGCGTCACCGTTCCTGAAACTGAACCGCCCCTCCAGACAAGGTTGCGCCATGTGCCTGAGCCGGTGTAGCGTGGTTTCGGGTTCTTCAGGTCAATGTTCAGAACGCCTGCCACGGCTGCCGGGCCATCATGCGCTGTCAAGCCGTTAAATGCGATTCGGGTCCCGTCCCACAGTACACTCATCCGCACTCTCGAAAGTTCGGCGGCTACCGCGTTCAACTCATCAACCTGAATCGTACCCGACGCTTTCATTTCCGACAGCCATTTCGGAATCGAAGAACGGCCCAGTGCAAGCTCGATCAAGTTTGCTCCCCGATTGAGCAGGGGATGGAAACATGCCTCGATCCCTGAGAGATCCGCGCGAGACACGGTCAAATGGAATTGATTCTCAATAGCCGCGCCATGCGAAAAACTATAGTCGCCCTTCACTTCCATGCCTCCGGCCAGCAGCGCCATATGATCCAGTTGAATATCGTCAGCATCGATCCGTACGTGGGCGCGGCTCATCTCGATTGGTTGAGCAACGCCCGCTACCGGCACGCTGGCGTCAGTCAGTTCGCCCTCTCCATGCCAAGCTCCTTTTGCTCCAGCGGGTTGCGAGTAAGTCAGTTGGCCGGTCCATTTCCCGGAATGAATTCTCGATAGATAAGGAATGAAAGCTGCGGGAAATCGCTGGGAGAAAGCTTCAAGCGGGGCCCCATTACTTTGTAACCTCAGCTCTAAGCCGCCATCTTGAGTCGAATAAGTCGCGCTGGCCTGCGCAATGGATTCCTCGCCGCTAGTTACCGGTACCGGCACGGCGGTGATCTGGGTTTCCGAAATCGAGAACGCCGCCTGCTCAAGCTTCAACGGTGGGCTGCCATGAAACCCGAGCGTAGCTTCCGGTATAACAGCATTGCCCGCCCAACCGGTCCGGGAGTCAAACGCGACCGACCCAACCACCATCCCCGTCAGTTGCAAACCGTCGGGAAGATTCGCCCCGAAGTTTCGCAATAAACCTGGCAGGGGTGCAATCGGCAGTCCGTCCGATTGGAACTCCAACTTGAGGAATGGGCGCTCTAAATACGAGTCCGCACTCACATGGAGCACCCATTGTGGTTGTCCCGCGCGAGCTTGCGCAAATAGATCCAGGTGCTGCGCAGGCGTATTGAGCGTACCGGAAACGCGGAATGGAAATACGCCACTCGAGGGGGGACTCTGGTCCCATCCATGCAAATCGGAAACGCGCAGCTCGCCCTCGATTCCTAGCGCATTCATGGGTCCGCCCACGTGCGCCTGGCCGGAGACGATCCCATGGATTCCGGCATTCCGCCCGTACAGCAGCGCCAGAATATCGCTCATCTCACTGCGTTCCAGTCTCAAATCCAGCGCCAGGACGCCATTTTCGTCTCCGGCCCGCTTCCAGGTTCCCACGGCCTCCAGAGCACCGAAGCCGTGCGCGGGTCGGTCCGAACGAGCTGGCGCGCCGGTGAAACGCACCCTCCAGTCCCCGTGGTATGTGGGACCATCGGACGATTGCGGAGCAACATCCAGGTCCGCGCCGAGTAAGTAAAAAGGACTCTTCCGGCCATCCAGCACGAAATTGATGCGGCTGTCCCGAACATGAATCGTTGGGAACTCGGCCAGCAAGCCCGGCCGCAACAGCGGTTCGAAGTTCCATGAGGGAGAATCAGTCGTTCCACCTCGGACCAGGTTCACGTGTGCGCCATCCAGCGTCAGCGAAGAAAACTCCAGATGGCCCGTCCAAAGCGAATAAAGACGAGGCACGGCCCGCACCTCGTCCACATAGGCAAAGGGCTCGGTGGAGTCGTCCACCTCGGAAATCTTCACGTCGTCAACCGCAAGAGCCGGGCCCAGAAACAGGCTGAAAGAAACATGACCATCAATCGAAACCTTGCGTCCCAGCGCTTTCGACAGCGAGGATTGCATGCGGTCCCGATAGCGGTCCGCATGTACAAACGGCGCGGCAATTCCAACGAGCAACAGAAGCGCCATGGCGGCACCGATGCCTCTGATCAAACTGCGGGTCAAGCGGGCCATCTTTTCAGCGCCCCAGTCAAATCGGATGCACGCGCGACGCGTTCCCCGGCTAGCCAGCGCTCCAGTTCGCGTGCGATCCTCTCGGTGGCGCGCGGATCCCAAAAGGAAGCCGTGCCCACTTCCACCGCGGTCGCGCCCGCCAGCAGAAACTCGGCCGCGTCTTCTCCAGATGCGATTCCGCCGATTCCAATCACGGGGATTCGCGCCGCCTGTGCCGCCTGTGCCACCATCCGTAGCGCGATCGGTTTGATGGCCGGACCGGAAAGTCCGCCCATTCCGTTGCCAATGCGCGGCCTCCGTGAAACCGGGTCGACGGCCAGGGCGAGGAACGTATTCACCAATGAGAGCGCATCAGCGCCCGCGGATTCCGCCGCCGCCGCCAACGGCTCAATCCGATCTACGTTCGGCGAAAGCTTCACGATCACCGGCCGCCTGGACAGCTTGCAAACCGGTTCCACCACGCTCACCAGCATCGCCGGATCGGACCCAAACTGAATGCCCCCGCATTTCGTATTGGGACAGGATACATTCAACTCGTAGGCCGCCACGCCTTCGGCATCTTCCAGTATCCGGACCACTTCACAATAATCTTCCACCGAGTACCCGAATACGTTGACGAAAACCGGCGTGTGGAAACGCCGTAGATGGGGCAGTTTATACCGGACGAATGCCTTGACGCCGACATTCTGCAGGCCCACTGAGTTGATCATGCCTTCCGAGGTTTCCCACAGCCGGGGTGGCGGGTTGCCGCGAATCGGCTCTCTCGAAAGACCTTTCACCACGAATGCGCCAAGTCTCCCCAGGTCAACGATGCGTTCGAACTCGATTCCGTACCCGAAAGTGCCCGACGCGGCTATTACCGGGTTCCGCAACGGGATGCCGCACAGAACCACGGTCATCTCCGGCTTCAGGCGACACCTTCGCCGAATGCCTCGGCAAGCACTCGCCCGGTAGAGGCGGCGGGAGGGGGTAATCCGGCTACGGCCGACAGCGTAGGCGCTACGTCCGTAAGTTCCACGCTGTGGTCGAAACGCCCGGGAACAAAAGATGGCCCCTTAAGTAGCAGCGGGACCTGGGCATCGTAATTCCACATCGATCCGTAGCTGATGCCGCGATCCGCCCCGATGTACTCAACGATTCCCGGCCGGTAGGCCAGCAAGATGTCACCCGAGCGCCCAGGATAAAAGCTGTTCCGTCCACGAGTGCCCCATTCGCCGAACTGTGAGGCGTAACCGTCCGCGGTTACAAAACCGGAAACACGGCCTGTTTCCACAGCAGCGGTCCCGGCGATTTGCCGGGCGCGGGGCACATCGGCGTGGCTTAAGTGATTTGTGCGCAGATATAGAAAAGGATAAACGTATGCCTCGACAAAGCGGATACCCCGGTTGTCTTTTGCAAACTCCCTTGCCAGAGCTTTCTCGACAGATTCGATAATCTCATCAGGACCAAGGCGGTAAGTGGCGACAGGCTCCGTCGGGGCTCCGTGCGCCGCCGTAAACACAATCTGGTAGGTTTGGCCTCGGGCGTCCAGCCAGTCGAGAAGCGCCGCCAGGTCAGCATCCAGGGAAACCACTTCATCGTCGATCAAGGGTGATGCGGCGCCGGTCTCGCTGCCCAGCCTGCCAAGTGAGTCTAGCACCGCAACCACCGTATCAGACGAATTCAAG
>Ga0326727_10005229_pt1 | contig 37463 bp, 43 predicted proteins | sample MB2enrmetagenome_FD_207643 | JGI IMG/M metagenome (GOLD analysis project Ga0326727, IMG submission 207643) | Lab enriched peat soil microbial communities from McLean, Ithaca, NY, United States - MB29MY | ecosystem: Environmental > Terrestrial > Soil > Wetlands > Peat | place: USA: New York... | reverse complement strand
AGCATTACACGATTGTCCGCATAAACAAGAGCGAGATGGTTTCACATTTGGGTGGTTACACTAACTTAATCGTAATGAAAAGGAGATGATGCCCAACCACCAAAGGATTGAAATGACCGGAGCGCGAGGGTGAAGGGGCGCGTGGAGCGTCATTCCAATCCGTTGTTGAACCAGCCCGTGGAAGTTTTGCCAATGGTTGTCTGCTTCTTACCCGACAGACTTGACTTCGCGGGGATGCTGAGATTCATTGGCTGAATGATGATCAACCTATCTGCCAGTCAGTTGCGCCATACGGCTGACATTAAAGACAAGATCGAGGCCCTCCAGAGTGAACTTACGCGGCTTTTCGGCAACACGAACGCTGCTGCTCCCCGTAAGCGTCGAAAGATGAGCGCAACAGCCCGTGCCAAGATTGCTGCTGCGCAACGTGCGCGATGGGCGAAACAGCGCGGCAGGAAAGCAGCTAAACCCGCATCCAGACCGAGGCGAAAAATGAGTGCCGCAGCGCGCAAGCGCCTTGCGCAGCTTGCGAAAGCACGATGGGCGAAAGCCAAAGTAGCGGGCAGGAAGAGATTGTAGCCCTGTAGGTGGTCCTCGAAGTCGAGTGTTCGCGGTTGACATTCCCGGCCCGGTGTGGCTCTGCTTCGGATTGTCATCCACCATCCCAGAGCCATGAAAGACGCAAATTGGCAGCGGGAATTTCGGCACGCACAGACCGTGAAGACCTACCGCATTAACTCACAGGTGTTCAAACGGGTTGCCTACGGCGAGGAGAAGGAGGATTGGGGTGCGGAACTGCATCAATGCCGCGACTGCGGAGTCTCAGAAGGCTGCCTGCATCTGCTCGGCTGCGACATGGAGCAGTGCGGGGCGTGTTCGCCGGAGTGAACAGCGTCGGAGGGAAGTGTGGACTTCTGAACATCGAGGACAACAAAGTGCCGCTGGCGTACCATCACGAGTTGCCCGGGCTCCGGCAGGTTCTGAGTTGCCTGCGTATTGTCCATATCACGTCATACGAATGTCAGCCTGCTACGCGGATCAAGTGACTCCACCGGCAGCAAGTTTGACCTGTGCTCTGTCATGATCCCGGCTGCGCGCATTATCTGTCTCCAGTGTTGTTGTTCAACGCCGATACATCCTGCACGGCGGAAAACCAGACTGCCCAGCCGATCCAAAAGTGTTGGAGATGATTCTGCGGTGCTCACTAGGTTCGCCGCTCCAAAGCCGTTGAGCGTTGTATACGTTTGGGGCTGCAAATGCAATCTCGATCCAGTTCACGTACTCACCTGCAAAGGCAGCCTTTTACGCTCCATGATCTTCCGCTGAAGTGCGACGGATTCGGTCCAGATGCTGCGGTTGACAGGATCGTCAGCGACAAACCCCCTGAATTTTCATGCCCCCCTTTTGGTTTCAGGGTGAGGCAACTTTTTCAAGTGCCCAGCCACCAGTCGAACGACTTTCTGGAAATCCGGCTCCCGCATCGCATCACGACACCAACTCCAAATCTCCATCGCTCTTCCGTCGAAATCTCGGAGTTGCTCCTGATCCACTCTGATCGGGCACTTCACTGCATAGATTCGCATCCAGTCATCTTTTGTTCCCTTGTCCCAATGCTTGATGGTGAAATGATTCTGTTTAGAAATCTCGTAAAGCTCCCGCCGCCATTTCTTATGCGGCGACTGGCTCACCACTACTTCTAACCAAGGGTATGGCCCCCATTGAGTGCCCAATTCTATCAGAATGTACGCCGAGTCGGTGTCTCCAAAGGCGTGGCCAGCCCTGTTTGTCTTCGTATTCCATTTGAGCGGAAGAAACCGGGCGATTCCACCAGTCGACGCCATTGGAAGTACGCCACATCGCTTTCCAGACGCCTGGATGCGCTTTGTTATTGCGTCAGTCAGCCGTTGAACAGGGCCTGTGCGATGTTCAATTATCACGTCAAGAGCGCGGCGATGACGTTCGTAAATTTTCTGGGCCAGTTCTGTAATCTTTGGGTTCTCCATACACCTTTCCTCCAATATTCTCAGGTAATTCCGCATCAGCAAGTCCGGCCCATTGTTAACATGTGCTGTTCTCTTCTTGAGGCAGCCCGAAAGCACCTCATAGACCTGCCGATGTTTCGCAGTCAGAAATGCTTCGTCGTTGGGTGGCTCATCGCGTTCAGTTAGGAAGATGAACATGCGACGCGCTGTCGGAAACGCTGACTCTACTTTCTTACGATAGGTGGAAAGTTGACCCCCGCCCTGCTTTGCCCGGAGCTTGTTCTCGATTGCGATGACCCAAATGTCGTCTGCATCCGTTGTCATCTTCACAAGCAGGTCGAGGAAGTTCCATTCGCGTGTGATTTCTACTTCACGAATATTACAGGCATCGATTTCTTCGGGCGATAGCTCAACGGTTTGCCTTGAACCCGAATCTTCCACCACCCGGAGCAACCACCGCCGCAAGAACGAGTCGCCCAACCCGTGGGACTCATCCCGCTGAAGCAGCCATGCCAGCATGTTCGAGTGTCGAATCTCGGCGTCCTCAAACCGAAGCACCCGGAACACGTTGAACTGTTTCAACATCCGGTCCAACTGATCAAGGTCAGGGCAGTTTTTTTCGAGCGCACGCAGATCGGCGAGTATCGCCTGTTCCGCGCGAGGAGTTTGGCGGTGCTTGTCAGCGCTTGGTGAATTGTGCATACAATTTTTTCCACGCGTCCCTTTGCCGTGCAGCCATCTTGTCCAAGAGCCGCCGCCGCCGGGTGAGGGGATTGAGTCCCGCAAGCCGGTCATGGGCCAGTAAGTTGCCAGTCCCGATCTTGAGGTAGAAGTAATCCATCATCCAAATTACTTAATCAAATTCGAGGCGAGTTGTTATCTCCTCGACGGGACATTGTCCCTGCACGAACGGCATTTCATCCGCGTATGTTTTGTACATGACCACATCGCGGAAACGAGGTTCTTCACCAGACGCATAAGACGACATTCGTTTAATAAACTTGAACTGAAAATGGTAGATCATGTCGCTTCGCGGGAATAGCGGTCGCCCAAGGTTGTTGCTGGGCCGGAGCCTCCAAAAACTGAAGCCTTCGTCAGCGACCATGGATTGATCCTCAAAGCGAATGTAATGGGCACCGATCTTTATCGGAACATCTACGATGGAATACACGTATCGCGCCATAACGTCGCTTTCGTTCACCACCCTCCAGATCACTTCGTTCTTCAGTCCCACTTTGCCAACTACAATCCGAATTTCTGTCTTCACAACTGGATGAGTGCGACGCCGCATCACATCGCGGATTTCGTAGTCCTCCATTGCCCGGCATTCAAAATTGAATCTCTTGTAGTACCGGTGATCACGTGCCTGATGCGCTGTGGAGGACTGCGGCACTTCAATGACATAGACAGCATGGTAGGCGGTGGAGGACAACTGGACTGGATGAACGATGACTTTGGGGCGAGGCTGAATGGTGTTTAATATCTGCTCTAGCCATTCCTTGGAAAACTCACGCCGGTCAACTGGGTCGATTTTCTCTGGCAGATGCTCCTGCGCTTTGTCTGAGAATTCACGTAACCCATAGATGATGATTCCTCCCGCAGAGTTGGCGAAGGCAGAGACATCCTTGGTTATTTCGGTCACGCACTTGTCGTGTTTTCCCAACGCTCCGGCAGCCTTGTACTCAAGCGAAAGGCTTTCCTCGATCCTGCCTGAAATATAGGAGTTTATTGTGGCTTCGGTCCATTCCATACTAACTGCTCGCACATTCGTCGCTCCCTGCTTGCCCGGCGCGACAGGTGAACAACTTAGTCAGGCACTGCCAGCAATGCGCAGAAGTGCTCATCCACCAACAATTCCGATTTCGGCTCGGATTCTAAACCGACCGACCTCAAAGACAAGAAAACTCCAAACCGCTGCGTTTGGTGTTACGTCACGGTGTCGACACGGGAAGGGGTGGGATACATAGCATTGCCGCATCAACACCATATCCACCATCAAATTAGAGGGCAGGCCCATCATGAGTCTGCACAGGTTCTGCCGTGAGGCTGGAATCTCAGACGTGACCGCGTGGCGCTGGCGGCGAAGAGGGTGGTTGGCCACGATCAACATTTGCGGCAAACAGTACATCACGGATAAAGGGCTGGTGGAACTCTTACGCAGAGCCGAGTCGGGTGAGTTTGCGAAGCAACCCAAAGTTCCGAAACCCGAAAGGTGAAACGGCCTGACTGTGGCACGCGCACGTGCCGCTTTCTGGAATGACGGATGCTGTAAAACGACCTTCGATTGGGCGTTTTGACACCGCACTGAAGCAAAGGTCACCACATGACACGACGACATACCAAAGAGCAAGACTCAGTTTTTCTTATCGCACAATTATTCGGATTGCTGATCCTTGCCGGATTGATTTGCCCGCCACTGCGGGCGGCAATCTACGGCTCAGGTACTGTCATCGTGAGCCTGTCGCTGATTGCGGTTGTGGTGATCTTCGGTTTTCTACTGTTCCGGCTGCCAGCGCGTTCAAAGCGAGCAGGCGGGATTCAACCAGTTTCGGCGACGCGGGCGGCACAAACCGTGACCAGTTTTACGGAACAGCTTCGCACCATCGCGAAAGCACCAAACCAGATTCAGCCAGCCTCCTCGGCTTCGACCGAGTCGGAAGCCAAAAACTTCGGTGACGAGCAGACGACTCCACTTGCCGTGAGTCTGGCTGAGCAGCTTCGTTCCATCGACTGGTTTCAGTTTGAGAAGATCGTGGCCGCGCTATACGAAAAGCAAGGCTATGAAGTTGAGCGGCGTGGCGGCGCACAGCCGGATGGCGGCATCGACATCGTGATCGAAAACTTGGGTGAACGTACCGGGGTACAGTGCAAGCACTGGCAAAAGTTGAAAGTCAGCATCCACCATGTGCGTGAGTTCTTCGCTGCTCTGACGGATGCTGGATTGGAAAAAGGAGTTTTGGTGACGCTACGTGGCTTCAGCCGCGAAGCAGGGGATTATGCAGCAGAGCATGGCATCGAGATCATTGACAAACCAAGGCTGCTCGCGATGCTGGAATCTGGGGATGCACGGTTCGACCCGGAAATCATCTCGCTGTTGGAAGACAAACGTAAGTTCTGTCCAAAGTGCGGAGCCGAAATGGTGCTGCGGACGGCGGCCAAGGGGCGAAACGCAGGGGAGCAGTTTTGGGGTTGCTCAAATTACGCAACCCGCCGATGCCGGGGCAGACTGCCGTATCAACCTCAAACCTCACGCACAGATTGGCGCACGGCATGACACGTAGTCACTGACGCTTCAGTTTTTGATTTCCCATTAGAGATGGTTGGGCCATGATGCCAACATGTCGAGTGTCCGAGAATTGCGTGAAAGCCTGAGCAGCCAACAACGTGTTCTGCTCGACGAAATCTGGAACCATTTCCTTTCACAAAAGGAATGGCCCGCTGCATGGGAGTTTCATAGTCCGAACCGCAAGGCAGTCGTCCGAGAGACGCTGAGGTCTCTTAATGGAAGCATCGTTATTGAAATATCCGACAGCCAGTATGGAGGACGCTACCAACTCACGCTGCTCGGAGTACTGCTGACCAGTGACGGTCAAATTCTGGAGAGGCTGCTTGTCCGTTATCTCGAATACCTCCGCAAACGTTACCAGACCCGACCAAAAGAACGGACGATCAGGAGTACCGATGTGCAAACGGATTTGCGACTTGGTGATGAAGAAACGAAGTTATTAGGGCGGCTCGTCCTGCTTGGTAACCTGTACAGCGGATCGGCAGGATATAGCACAAATTGGGAATCAAAGGAGTGGAGCGCCGGGATTTTCGAGAAAGTCGAAGACTTCCCTCCCGAAGGGACTTTAGACGGAGAAATCGGAAAGCTTGTACTTCAGGGATGCAATGCCGACACTCCCGTTTTTTTGGAGGAACGACGGGGCAGAACATCATGGAACCCGCAGGGGATGCAACCCGCAGTCAGCGGCAGTCCATCAGAGGCAGACCCGCGAACCGTATTCGTCGTCCACGGGCGTAACGAAATTGCGCGCAAATCCATGTTCGATTTCCTCCGCGCTATCGGTCTCAATCCGTTGGAGTGGTCTCAGGCCGTCAGCGCGACAGGAGAGGCCACACCTTATATCGGCCAAGTTCTGGATACAGCTTTTTCGATGGCCCAAGCTGTCGTCGTGCTCATGACGCCGGACGACGAAGCCTGTTTGAAGAAGGAATATCAGAGCGATCATGATGAGCAATTTGAGAAGCAGCCGACCGGGCAAGCCCGCCCCAACGTCTTGTTCGAGGCGGGCATGGCGATGGGGCGTGATCCGAAACGCACCGTGCTGGTGCAAATCGGTGATCTCCGCCCCTTCAGCGATGTTGGCGGGCGGCATGTACTCCGGCTGGATAATTCCTCCGAGCGCAGGCAGGACTTAGCGGAGCGATTGAAGGTCGCCGGGTGTCCTGTCAATTTAACGGGAAGGGAGTGGCACAAAACCGGGTCATTCGTTTTGGACAGAACAAAAGCCACGCTTCCACCGAAAGCCAAAGAAGCCGTTAGTAATCTTGCCGACCGACTCAACGCCGCCTTCACCGCAATCAACGCGAATCTTGGACAGAGGTTGACACCACAAGAGCTTGAGATTATTGATGCGACGCCTGACCATGGATGGATTCACGTCTTTCGATCCGATGCGCATGGCCAATGCGTCATCACGGGAGTCGACGAATTCTTCAGGCCGGATGACGCGTCGTATCAGGCTAAATACCTTAACGCTCTTGAGTCACTCTTGGCCAAGAGCCTCGTCCGTCCAGAAGGACAGGACTCATACCGATTAACTGGTCGCGGATTTGAAATCCGCAAAGGCTTGAAGGCAGCGGGTGGTATTCCTAAGAAATGACTACCATGCTACCTCGTCCGAAAGACCGGCAGCGAGCATCAACAGCGTGGCATGATTCAGTTGACCGGCCTGAACGCGCTGCCGGAACTCCGCCAACTGCTGTGGCGTAGCGCGGCTGATTTTTTGATCAAGTTCGCGCTGGAATTTCTTCGGCTACCCACAACTGCTAAGGTTTGAGTTACGCCCTAAGTTTGCCTCTCTGCGTCTCGGCTTTTACTTTTTCCCACTCTTTCTTCAAAAGGCGCTGAGTTGAGAGGGTGAGTTTCTCCAGACTCGCCTTCAGTGAATCGAGTTCGGCCACATCCGTTCGCTGAGGGATGAGTTTGATCAACGCTTCAATCTCTTGATCTGGCTCTTCCTTGGGGTTGAGTTGGAGGCGGATTTGAAAGCCAAGCCGGTCGATCTCCTTCAAAAGTTCGACGGCTTGGGGACTGACTGCGCTTTGGGAGGAGTAAATCGTTATCCACGAGTACGTGGCCCCGCAGAATTTGGAAATGTTACCCCTTAACTCCTGTATCCACTTTACCCGCTCTGCGGTCACGGTGTTAATGAACCGGGACTCAGTTGCGGTGCGATAAGTGAGCCGAAGATTCCAAACCGACACAATGAGGGTGAGCAGAATCCCTATGGCCCACCAGTAATCCTTCACGTCTTGCCACGTCATATCATTCCTTAGTTTGTCCTGACACGGTTTTAACTTTTAGTGTATACACCCGGACTGCTATCTGCCAGCGTATACATTCAATTTGCTTCGAGTACCGACCGAGCCGCTTTGGCGCGGCTAGTTATTGGCAATATGCTCATCGGAACGATCTACGCACCGCCCACCGCGTTGCAAATCGCGGCACCGAATCCGCCGCCAGCGCCCTCACCGCCCCGACTCGACCAGCTTGATTTGGAACTCCTCAACGTCATTGGCGAAAACGGAGAATATGGCCTGCCAATATGGTCGTTACTTAATTGGGTTGCTGGAGACCAGAACCCGAGAGACCGGCATGAAGTGCGATCACTGCGACTGGAGCTTTGGCACAGGCTTAAAAGGCTTATGCGTGCTCGGCTGGTTTTCAGGTTTGGTCGAAAGTGTGTAACGCTGGTCAAGCTGCCGCCAATTGATCGGCGTCGAGGCCGACGTGCCCGGAGGCCAAGTGTACGGCGGGCCGCCATTTTGAATGCTGGCAGTACCAATTGTCCGCCGAACACCCCGGTGGCAAAGGCACGACCACAATCCATTCAGTGTGAGCCGGTTCATGTAAAAGCTCTGCCAAAGCAACCGCTGCCGCAGGTGGAAAAAAGCAAAAGCGCTCCAACAAGGGAAGAAATCTCAGGCTCGGCCTCGGCGTTGGCTCGACTTCCACGGAAGCCAAAACGCCGCTGGACAGGATTCATTGGCCACCAGCGCACCTACCGCGACCAATCCGCGTTCCTGCCAACTGGTGAGCCTGCCTTCATCTATGGCGTGCTCAGAGGACAGGCGATTGTCACCCTTGACCGTGGACGATTACTCGGCGGTTACTTTGGCGGCGGCGGGCTGATGCGGTGGGGCGTAGTTCCAGCGAATCAGGTCAAATTGGTGCTGAATGAATCGGCTCGAATCTTGGGCCTCCGCAAGCGCGGCGTCAAAGAGCGGCTCAGTACGACCAAAAGAGCGTCCTGTCGCAGAAACGGCAGGATGCCTGCACGGCGAGGGCGGCGCGGAAGACCCCGGAAAATGCCCGTTTAGACCTGACTAAACACAAGGAGAATCGGAAACTCTTTCGCTTTCTATTTCCGAAACACATGACACTGCGATGGTGGCTTGTCCTTAAACGTGAATGTCTTACCTCATTGTCGCTATCTCGGAAGGCAGGGGCAAAAAGCGCCAGTCCGCCAGCCGATCTTCCCTACGGTGAGCGGATGCAGTAGAATCTTAACCCACCATTGGTCACCTGCGGATCGGTGAATTGGAATTGACCTGGAGACGTTTCCACCACGCCGCCCAGCGGCGTCCAGTTGCTGAGGGGCAAGGACAAGTTTGTGGTAGCCAGCACACCGAAAAGCGCGCCGGGGTTGTTAGTGAAGCCGAACTGGAACCAGCCGTTGGCCATTGATTTGGCACCAGTCAGAGTAGTCATCATTGGAACAGGTACATTGACGTTGAAAATGCTCCCTGTGCTAGGAATGCCATTAACGAACACCGTGGCCAGTGTCCAGCCGGGTGGAAAATTCCACACTGGCGACGATGCAAAGGTGTTCGTGGACCAGTTTGCGGAAGGAAGGAACATCGTTTGCCCGCTCTCAATGCTGCGCAATTGCACCAGCGGATAATCGCCCGGCGAAGCCTCAATATATCCGCCTGAACCTTCAGACGCGCCCCGGAATTGGGAGCCAGTGAGCGACAAACTGCCGCCGAGACTCAGCGGCGACGTGATTGAAACAATCCTTGGCCGCCAAGAATCACTGAAGCCGAGGGTAGAGGCATACAACTCAGCACTGGCGAGAAAATAGTCGGTACTATTGAACCCGCCTGCAATCAGGACGCTGCCGTCCGGCAATAAGGTCGCCGTGTGGCCGCTGCGCTCGGTAGCCATCACACCCGCCAGCGTCCAAGCCCCACTGACTGGATCATAAATCTCGGCGCTCGAAAAAGTGGAGTAAGAGTCGCCACCCCCGGCTACCAGCACCTCCCCGTTGGGCAACAATGTGGCCGTGTGAAAGCCACGCGCAGTTGAGAGCGAACCCGTCGTCGTCCATATACCTGTGACGGGATCATATACCTCGGCGCTTGCATTATACGCGTAGGCGTCTTGGGTGCCGCCCGCAACCAGTACCTTCCCACTGGGCAGCAATGTTGCTGTGTGATAGGCCCGTGCGGTGTTCATGTCACCAGTTCCGGTCCAAGTCCCCGTTGCTGGATCGTACAGTTCCGAACTGGCAAGATAATCGTTGTCGCCCATGCCTCCCGTGACCAAAACCTTTCCGTTGGAGAGCAATGTCGCAGTGTGGTACCATCGTGCGTTGGTCAGCGGACCAGTGGGAGTCCACGTCTCCGTGGCAGGATCGTAAAGTTCGGCACTGGAGAAACAACCAAAGCTGCTTGACCCGAAGCTGCCGTAGCCTCCGACAACTAGCACTTTCCCTTGAGGCAGCAAGGTGGCCGTGGGAATGTTTCGCCCATGAGCCAGCGGGCCAGTCTCCGTCCATGTCCCATTGATAGGATCGTACAGTTCCGCGCTGGCTATTTCGCCTATCGCAGGGTTATTCCCGCCTGCGACGAGCAGTTTTCCACCGGGTAACAACGTCATCGTATGACCATAGCGGGCGGTGATCAAGGAGCCTGTATTCGTCCATGTCCCTGTGACTGGACTGTACCGTTCGGCGCTGGAAGTAGCGGAGTTGAAGCTGGAGATTCCCCCCGCAACCAGCACCTCCCCATTGGGCAGCAAAGTCGCGCAGTGCAGTTCTCGTGGCGAATTCATCACGCCGGTCGCCGACCACGTGTTGGTAGCTGAGTCGTATGCCTCCGTACTGGCATAATTTTCGATCCCGTAGTTACGTCCTCCCACAATCAGTACTTTGCCATTGGGCAGGAGGGTAGCAGTATGGAGGTCTCGCGGCTCGGGAAGCGGGCTATTCGTCGTCCACATTCCCGAAGATGGATCGTATACCTCCACGTTCGCCAAAGTTCCAGCAGATACCGTGTATCCCCCCGCGATCAGCACGTTTCCATTTGGGAGCAAAGTGCTGGAGGGACAACCCAGTGGCGTATGAAGTGGCCCCGTAACTGACCATGTTCCGCTCGTCGGATCGTACAATTCAGTGGTCAAAAAGGAACCACTGTAGTCATCGTACCCTCCAACAACCAGCACCTTGCCGCTGCGCAACAAGGTGGCCCTAGGCTGCAAACGCGCGATAGTCATCGGACCGGTATTAGTCCACGATCCAGTGGTTGGGTCGTACAACTCCGCGCTCGAAACCGCCGGGTAACCCGTAGTCCATCCCCCTGCGACGAGCACCTTTCCGTTGGGGAGCAGACTTGCAGTGTGGAATTCGCGCGCTGCTGTCATTGTTCCGGCACTTGTCCAAAGCCCTGTTGAGGGATCATAAATTTCGGCTTTTGAGAGAACATAATCGATGTCATTGAACCCACCAGTCACAAGCACCCTTCCATCCTGCAACAAAGTCGCCGTGTGACAGTATCTACTATTCGCCATGGCACCGGTCAGCGTCCACTTACCGGTAGCGGGGTCATAGAGTTCAGCGCTCGACCGATAACAGTAGCAGTTACGATCACCATAACCACCAACAACAAGTACCTTGCCATTAGAAAGCAACGTGGCTGTGTGGCCATAACGTGTAGAATTCATGGAACCGGTCGGACTCCAGGAGCCTGTAGCGGGATCGTACAATTCGGCAGTGGCCATGCCGAATTCATCATCGATACTCCCGCCTGCCACCAGGAGTTTGCCATTTTGGAGCAAGGTTGCGGTGTGCCAACTACGTGGGGTGCTCATCAGGCCATTTGTAACCCAGTAACCAGCATTGGCAATTGGGATGGCCAACAGACTCACGGCCAATGTGGCCAGACGGATAATGAGGCGAACGAGAATCCTTGGATTCCTTTTCATAAGCCTTGTACTACCGGATATTTGAATCCACCTACGCATGTATAACCGACACTGAATTAGATCGTCAAGGATATTAAGTACGCTGAATGTTTTATATGTTGTGTCTGGGCGGTGTCTTCCTTGGACAGCTTTTGGGTTCGCCTGCGCCGCAGCGCAGTTTGTACATTTGATCAGAGTTGTTTGATCGGAGGTTTTTTCGGCGAGTCATCCCGACGGGGCGTGATCCCAGCCGACCGTGTCCAACTGTGGCGCAATCCCGCCGCTACGCTCCTGGGTTCGATGAAACGAGGTTGCAAAGAACTGGTGTCGGCGAAAAAAGCAGCAGCAGCCCGAGCAAACGGCGTGATGCCATGCCGTGCCGGGCGACGGCGTGGACGCCCCAAAGGCAGCCGTGCTCACAAACTGATTGCGGATTAGATTCGCAATCTGATTGTCCTCTGCCTAAAACATGTACCTGAGGTTGAAGGGCATGGCGTTTTATTCACCCGCCGTCATCCCGGCAGCCAGTGGGGGTTAAAATGGGAGGAGCAGGCAAAGCTGCTGCCGACCCGGAGGCGATGGTATCCTAAACCAGATAACGAGAGGGTCTCATGATGATCTGATGATTTTATGGTGACCATATGAGGCGCTGGACGACGGAAGCGCGAGAATTTCGAGTGCGTTTTCAAGTTTGCCATTGGTTTCGACCATTTCCCTGAACCGGGCCAATTTTTCGGGAGTTGCCTGACACAGAGTCAGCGCCAGTTCGTATTGTTTCCTGCCGGGCAGATTCCTGGCGATCTCCGCCCCGGCCTCGAACGCGAAGCAGCGGTCTTCCATCGCTGCCAGCTTTCGTGACCACTCGGCTTTCGTTAACGGCCTCAGTGAAGCGCCGCGTTCGACGCAGTCTCGGATCAGTTCAAGGTGACGACGCGCCGGTCCGTAGCGCGCGTACTCAATGCACGTCTCGAAGCAGGCTGTGTGTTCTTCGATGTAATCACAGGCGGACATTTCGCGTTTGACGGCTGGCGGTGCCTCTTGCCCATCCCGCATTTTATGTGGGGTTTGACAGGGTTGTTGAACTCCACATTCTGTGTGGTTTTCTACGGGGAACGTCATAGTTAGGTGTCTGGCGCGGCCTCGACCTGCCGACCGGATATGACCGAGTGCGCGCAGCCGATGCACCAGAGCCTCCACGCCGCGCACGGAAATGCCTAAGTGGCGCGCCAGAGCAGCGTTGCGGCAGTGTGGATGCTCGTGGATGAAAGCCAGTGCGGCGCGCTCCAGTAAACTGACGTTCGGCAGGGCCGCAATGCCTGCGGGGATAACGAGTGTGATGGCTTGATCGTTCATGGTATGGCGACAGCGAAGAGCAGTTGGGACGGTTGGGACACTTCTTTTGCGTACCCTGCTTCCTTTTTCATGTCTTGCATTATATTTCCTTGCTCATCTTCATACGCGTATATGACAGAAAAGCGTCCCAAGTGTCCCATGTCCGATCTTGGTCTTATTCATAAGCTTTGGTTTCTATATCTTCTCGCAGGGATACGCCGCGCCAGCCGCGAACCATGTGTCCGCCACGTATCAGGTTGTGGCACTGACTTACGCCGTGAATTTCCAAAATGAGGTCACGGAGGTTCTGTTCCACAATACGTGCCGACTGTGGTGCCCATTCATGCTCTGCGCAAAACGCAAAGTAAACCGGGACCAGTTCGGCGGATGCCACGTCGCCGAAACCGGCTTCGATGCCTTCCACCACGAACTGCTTTAATGAGTCGCTTTCCGCCAGCAAGGCGTCCACTCGTGCCTCCTGCGCTTTGGTCAGTAACAAATCGCCGGACTGCGCGATTTCACCACGGGCGAGGAGCAATCCGTCCAACGCCCAGCGCAGGACACCCGCTCCTTCTTCGGCAACAACTTGCTCAGCGAAATTGGCGATCCGCCTTTGGGGTGGATGCTCGAACCGGAAAATGATCAGCCGTCGCCGCCAAGCGCTCAAGTCGCCGTCCAGACGAATTCGCAGGCGGCTGTTACTCGTGATCAGAATATTGAAATTCCCTGTAAGGTTGAAAACTTCGTTGCTTCCCTTTTTCTCCGCGCTCAACGGGTCGTTGCCGACCAGCGCCTTTATGCGCGATGCCGATGGACGACTTAGAAAATCGCCCGGCACGTCGGGCGAAAGCAGAAGAGTTTTGCCAAGGAAACGGTATACCTCGAAGCGTTCAAAAAGCAGTTCAGTGCGCAGTTGCGCGCAGTTTTCTGTGCCAACAACCAGTTCGACGATCTTGGCAAACGTGCTTTTGCCTGTCTTGCCCGGACCGTCCAGAATGACAAACCGCTGCGCTGGATTGGCACCGGCTAGGGCAAGTCCGAAGAACTTTTGCAGGAGTGTAACGTCTTCCGCTGGCAAGGCTGCCTGCATGTAGGCGGCGAAGCGGGGACACTGTGCAGCCGCCAGATAGGGGAAGGGGCATTGATTTCTTGAATAATGGTCTGGGCTGAATTCCTCCAGTGTGATCTGTCCATTCTCCGACAGGCGCACGATGCCATTTGAAACATGGACAAATCCGGCGCGGCGGGTAAAAGCGCCACGCCTTTCGGTGACGCCTTTGAGCGCCTGCGCTATGGCGGTCACACGAGCAGTGGTCGCTTTGGACTCCAAACTGAGTCGGTGGGCTTGGCCATATTCAACGATGTGGGCTGAAAGACGTTCCCGTACCCAATCTTCGCTCACATACCGCCAGAGTCCGGTTTCGTGGCGGTACTGATAGAAGGCGCGCTCGGCGGATTCGTAAAGAACCTGTTCCATCCGCTGAAACCGGGCTGCAAAAAAGCGCTCATTCAATCCTGTAAGAGTCCCCTTTGCGTTGAAGAAGAGCGGTTGGCCATATTGGGCGACAAGTGCCTTATCGGCTGCGCTGTGCAACCGCAACTCTTCGCGTCTTGCCAGCGCGAAGATGCGCGAATAATGCTCGGCTGATTGATCGACGGCACAGCCAAATTTCCCTTCCCCCTCGTCAAAGATTATCAGGTGATCCCCTGATTTGTCGCTGTTTCCCTCAACACAGGCAGGGCACTGCGCGAGCAGCGCACCCTGTTTTGAGGGGTGCGGATGAACATTTTTCAGTTTACTCAGATCGAGCAATCCGCCTTCGACGGAATCAGCTACGTCGCTCTCGAATATTCGGCAATGTTGAGCCTCGGCCTTCCAGCCCTGCAACCAGACGATTTCTTTGTATTCGATCTCAGGGAAGTTTCCCTCGTTTTGAGCTTCATACAGCCTGCCGCTCGGATGCAGGTTGTCGAGAATGGCTGTGGTCGCACCGCGAAATTCACCAACATGCTCACCCTTGAAGAAGGCGTGGATCACTTCATGGGGATACTCGCCTTTCAGCTTGACGAAGAATTTGATGCCGCGTCCGCCGCGTGTAGACATACAATCCTTGGCCCATGGATTCAGCTTTATGAATTCTGCGACATCCTCGTCACGGTCTAAATCGATGGCCGCATACCCACTGGTCAGAAAAAGTGCGATACCGCATCCATCGTCCATACGCTTCAGCCAATTCGGCTCGCGCATCCATTCCCGGACTTTGCCCTCATCGAGGTAGCCAGCCCGAACGGGTTCTTTGCGGCCCCACCAGAAGCCGACGAGTGGGACGCCCGGAAAGATTCTCTGCCACTTCGCCACACGGCCAGGTTGCGGCTCGATGCCGTTGGAGTTACGGATCGTTTCTGAAAACTTGACCAACGCATCTTCGGCTTCAACCGACAGTTCACTCATTCCCGGTCGCGCTACCTCCCGCTTTAATTCTGGCGCAGTTTCTTCCGTAGCTTTGATGAAATAGCTTCCAAACTCGTCATCGTTGCGGCCAGCCACGAAAAGGAGCTTCAGTGGATCGGCACCCGCCCTGATCGCCAAATCAAACTGCCGCCACATACGTTCGTTCAGCCTCAAAATACTCGCTCTATGCCCATGCCCCGCTTCATGAACGAGCACCGGCATAAGGTGCTCCACAATCGTGGGAAGGCTGTCACACAAATGGCAGCAGCGCCCATGATCTTCTTTGGCCAGCAACTCCTCAGAAGTCTTTTGTGGACATACCGGCAACATGCCGCCGAACCATTTATGGCGTACCACACGGCAGCGTTTCGGCTCAAAAGACAGGAACTGCACTTTGACCTGCTCGCCTTTGCCGATGCGCAGAGCGCCGTCAGAGCTTTCGAGACCTTCGTCATCGAAGAAAGGTATCGTTTCAAACAAGCTGTCACTTTCGAAGTATGGAAACGTTTCCCCGTCGATGCCCATTAGGACCTTAGTCCCATCAGGTTGCGTCACCACGTCACCCACCTGTGGCGCGCCTAGCGCTGACTGTGCCTCTTTCAAGCACCGCGCTTCCTCATTGACTGCTTCCGACACGGGATTGACGATCACAGGCTGGCATTCGTCCACCCATTGGTTTCCGGTATGCGTGCCCGCACTGCGGATTTCAAATTCTGAAGGCCGTAGATCGCCATCGACTGGCTGAACCAGTGACGAAACCTCCTTGCCTTTTTGGGGCGGTGATTTAGTTTGTTGCATAGTTGTATTGACCGCCCGTCCCACCGGACAGCAAATCAGAGTGGGGCGGGCGGTTTAATTGTTGGGTTACGGCAGCACTGACATCGACCTCCGGGGCTTCAGTTCAACAGTATGCTGCGAGTCCAACACTTCGCGGACTCTATCCACGTTGAAGAAAACCAAGTGTCCGATCTTCACGTAGGGGATCGCTCTGCGTTTCTGCTGATCGCGCAGCCAGCGCACAGATGGTCTGCATTCCTCGGGGAAAAGCTCATTGAGCAACCCGCCAGCATCCAAAAGTTTCGTGTTTGTTTTCATGCATCTTTCTTTCTGCTCCTAAGAACGCAGTTTGTTGCACGCAAACTCAAAAACTGTGTGAAACGCATCCAAGACAGTTGAAGATCAACCGAAAAGGTGAACACATGCCACCAGTTTCAAGCCCCAGAGCACTATGTCTATTGGCGATCTGCTTCCTGAGCCAACGACCTCGGCGGTCAGGATTTTGCGGGATTATGGGGATTGGGCACCGTTTGACCGGTATACATTCGCCGTATTGGCGGTGAAGCCGACTGCTGCACCGCGAAGAACGATGGTATGAACACAAAACTCCCGGAAATGAATGCTCGGTGCGCGGGGGTGGCTATTTATCCGGGTACCGCTGCTTGGCCAAGTCCAGTATCCACGGCACGTCCGCATTGTTATCGTCCACAATCTCAATGCGGGGCCACTTTGCTCGCGCCGCAGCCAACATCATGTCTTTACCGGCGTTGCCTTTGCCTGTGGCGTGCTTTTTAATTTCCGAGGGCGACAGACCGACGTACTCGATGTCGTTATCGATGCACCAGACTTCAATCACGCCTTGCAGTTCGGCCTGCGAAACCAATGCGCCCTGCATTCCCGGTCCGGCATGGCGGGCCGCTTTGTACGCGACCAAATCCACACTAACTGCGGTCATGATCTCCGACAGCTTCCCGCGCAGCCGGATGAGCCGCATTCCTTTGGATTCATCGCGCCGGATCGATAAGTCCCACGTGCCAGACTGACCGCAGGAATGCGCCCACCCAATGCGTGTAGCAGGATCAAGTGCCAGTATTTTCATGAGATTTGCACGCCGTTTTCAGTTGTTACATGTGGTCGTGCCGTATTCCGGCGACGCACCAGCGATTACCGCACCTGTATCAGAACAGAATTTTCGGAAAATTGGCCGATCACGCCGTATTGAGCGCCAATGCCTGCGTCAACACTCAAGGTCCGATGCGCAAAGTTCGCGCTGCCAATCCGTATCACCATCTGAAAACACCGTGCGTGTATGTAAGGATGATGGGCCTTAATATTGTACATCCCACAACGGCGGGCACAATCGTGGTTACGCTGCGAGCCAGCAGGGGCCGCGTACACAACCGCACCCAATCCACGGAGCGTGGCTGTTGAAGCAGCCGCACCCGTGATTTTGCCGTTTCTGCGCTCTACAGCATTTCAGCGCTGGGGAACACAGACGATTCGTGATAATAGGCTGGACGGCCACGCGCCCAGCCCACGGATTCACGCTGCGCTCGGTGGAAGCGCACTCTGCCTTCTCCGAAGAAAAGGCAAATCAGACTGCCAAAGATCGTAAACTTCTCACGTATGCTGCGCTCGGCGAAGCCGCCGAAGCAGGACTTCGATCTCGTCGGCTGTCATCTTCGTGTCTCTGTTGAAAAGCACGCAGCCGTCCACGATGTCGAAGGGTTCCGGTGCCGTCGCCGATACAGCCCGGAGCAATCGGCGGCGTTTTAGCCAGGACATTTGCTCTTTGGCTGGACGCACCCGGCCACCATCGAATACCTGACGCACTTCCCTATTGGTCAGTTGGTGAAAGCGTTTGTACTCCGTTTCAAAACTCCGCTCGTTGTGTACCACGACTGGGAGGTCTTGTTTACTGTGTTGCTCCGCCTTTTCATACGGAAGTGTTTGTAGGTATGTGGCTCCTGCCGACGGATAGAGCAGCAGCGCGGCGGGAAATCTCCTCTGCGCTGCTTCGCACATGCGGTCTAGGAAGTGTTCAGAAAAGGGCACCCGCTTGAGGATTTTGGGGTAGAGTTCCTCGTGTGGATACTCCTGCCGCATTTCAAAGAGCGCGATGCAAGCCTGCGTGAATGTTTCTTCGGCTGCCTTTGCCAACTGAACGAACGCTTCAATCCTCTCGTCCAGACTGGGCTTTTTGACCGGTTTGTTTTGATCTTTCATGTTTTCGTCTTTCTTTTGATTTCACTGAGAGCGTTGAGCAAACGGCCCGGAGCGAGCAGGGCCACCGCCTGCTTCGCAGCGCGATTGTCTTGCTGGGTCAGTCGGCGTTTGAAATTGGCATGGGCGCGGTTGGCCTGCCGCCGCTGCAACTCTTTCACAGGATCACGATAGACTCTTTTCATCGGTGTCCTTCAGGAATTTGATGCCGCGAGCCTCCGCCTTCTGCTGTAATCGTAGTTCCAGTCTGCTCCAAGGGAAATGCGCGCCGCCAAACGAATTGTGTCGGCGGTCGTTGTAGACGATTTGAGCGAAGCGACGGCGGCGCGCATAGTCGGTGACCAACGCAGTCACAGTTTCGACAAAATTATCGACCCGGTTATTCTGCTCCTCGACGAACCTCGCCCGCACCACAGCGATGGCTTCCGAGTTGGCTCGGTCGGTGCGTTTATCAAATTTAAGATCGTCGGCTAGGCGCTGGAGGCGTTCGTCATGGCGGTTGATCCAGCCGGGGATTTTTGGAAGCGTCGCGGAGAGCGCCCGGAACTGTTTGGGCAATTGGTCGGCATTGATGCGCCAAAGCTTGCGATCTTTGACCCGTGCGTAGAGGAAACTTTTGTCGTCCGTGGCCACGTACAGGCTCCCGTGCGCCTCCTTGGCTTCGGCGACTGGAAGTTCGAGACTTAGGTTGACGTACAGTTCAGTGGCGCTGCGCGGAAGACCAGCAGGCTTGACGCCCTTGAGCGCGAGTTCACCGCCGATTGCCTCGCCGGTCAGGAGTTTCTGGAATGTGCTGATATACCGCTTGTAGTTTATCCCACCGCAAAGTTCGAGTATGAGGAGCTGATTGCTGTGTTTCCCTTTCCGCACGGTTCCCTCTTCTTTGCCAAGAATAACTTCGATGCGTGGTGCCGACATTCCCTCCGTAAGAGGCAGCGGAAACCATTTGCCTTTTCGGATCAAAATGGGATAGCCGTATTTGTAGGTGAGCGTGCTGTGGTCGCCACGCACCAACGCGTCGTAGCGGTGTTTACGGTATTCGGCCATTACTCGCCGCATCATCGCATCGACCGCATGTTTGGGAAGACGCGGGAACGCAGCTTTGAGTTTGTCGATGACCTTGGTCTGATCGAGCAGGCCGAATTTCCCGTCGCGGATGGGCAGCGTCTCCTGACGCAAAAGTTCGACAATGGCTAAGTCAGCCGCCTGTTTAACTTCCAGCCAGAAAGGTTCCAGAAATCGAATCAGGTCGAATCCATACCGGGCGCTCCGCGCCTTGGCTGGGTCGACTTTGAGTTGCTTGGCCGCCCACTGCGTCAACTGCGAAGAGTTGTCGGGCGGGGCATCTCTGAGATCGAGTTTGCGGATGTATAGTTCGCCCTGCCTGTTTACGAGTTCGACAATTACGGCGTTGTTCGGCACGTTGTGCGTCTCGGCGCATCCCTTGACGCGCCAGCTTAACGTGATGGTGTGATAGTTCCGGTGGCGGCACTTTTCGCAGGTGAGGACACCGTTGTATGGCTTCCAGTTCCGGGGATAATGGACTTTGCCGGAGGTTTTAGCTTTGGACTGACCTTTCCCGCCACACCGGCCACAGATGAATTCAACAGGTTTCATATCGACAATACATGAAGATGTGAAGCCCACTACCCACCAAGTTCTGGCGCTTTCCCTCATCCGTTCACATCCGGTCCGGCTGTTCCGGGCCGCTGAATATAAATCCAGAGCGGCGGGGACTTTCTTCGCAAAAAATTAAGAATGGGGAAAACCAGCCCATGCGTGAACCTCTCATCCTCCAATGGAATTGTGGGACTGTAATGCAGGCTTGTCACAGGCCCGATTTTCCCATCTCATTGCTGCGTCGGCGAAAAGGCGCATTATGGGCGAGCCTGAACCACTGGATTTGGAGCTATTGAAACGTGGCAACGACGACGAGATTCGTCGTGCCATTCGCGAACTCGAATTGTTCTCGCTGGCGCAGGTTGTCGTTCATAACGTCATCGGTAGCAGGTATGAGGCTGATGTTCGGTGGGTGGCTAACGAATCCCTGCAAGTGCTACTGACCCGTGCGATTCATGACTGCCGCACCATTGGTGATATCAGACCGATGTTACGCAAAATCGCGGAGCGGCGGGCTATCAATTTCGCCAACGTCGCCTTCAGAAGGTGGGAAAGGCAGTGCGGCGAGGAATTGCAGGGATTACAGGAGCGCCCAGCCACACCCGAAGTCAATCCATTCGAGGTCTTGGGCGATATTCTGGCCGAAGGATTTGGCATGGAAGCATTCGAGCACACACGATTCGTAGAGACAGTGCTCGAAGGTGCCGGGCTTGATGTCGTCGAACAACACCTGCTTGAGGAACACATAATGGGTGGCTGCACACAGCGTGCGTTTTCCGAACGGCATGGCATTCCCTTGCAGGGTATTGGCGGCAGAAAGACCCGACTGGTCAACAAGATCACGGCGTTTGTTGCTGGTAGATTTACCGGGGGAATCCGGGGGGAATTCTTGCAGATTTTGCGAAGAAACCGCTAGCCGACACTGATATAGAAGGGGACATGTATGTTTTTTCAAATCCCTGATGAATCGCGAGCGTTCATGGCGCTGACCGGCAAGGCGCTTCGCGGAGCACTGACGCCTGACGAGCAGAACCAGTTTGATCAACTACTGAAGCAGCACCCTGAGTGGGAACGGCAATTTGCAGCCCTCGCGGCGGAGGTTGAGGAATCAAAACTCAACGAGATATGGGAGCGCGGCCTGCGGGTACTGCTCCGTTGTCCGCAACCGGAAGACAAGCCTTTTCTGGAGTCCGTACAAAAGTCCGACCCAAAGGCTTGGCGTGCTTTCCTTCAGGGAGCCTTCGTGCTGCGCGTGATGGCTGAGAGCATGAAGAATGCCGCCAAGCCAGCGTTCAGCAACAAGCTCACTGCGGATGAAGAAAGGGTCTTGCTTGCCGCTGTCAGCGCGGCGCAGGAGACGCGAAAGCGACGCGGCAGTCCTCCGACAGGAGGCTAACTTACGGTTTGGCGGACCTGTTGCACCAACGGCATCGAGCACGGCAATGTGCCCGGCTGCAAAGGGTATTGAGCAACATTGGACGACATTGAAGAATTCTTGAGAGCGGAAGACGACAACGAATAAAAAGCTATGTTTTCAGGGGTTGAAATCGGTGGAAAACCATCCCAAAAACCACAGGCCATCGTCTGTCGGCGCGGGTCGGCTCAATCGCTCTTCGCCCATAATCCGGAGCGCGAACCCGGACTGGAAGACCTGCGAAAGTTGATCAACCAGACATATGGCGCATCCGTCAGCTTTGGAGATGGCGCGCGCTTCTTCGCCCGAGAGGCGATTGAATGTGCCGTAGCGTGTGGGGGCTACCTGCGGTCGGTCAAGGCCAAGCTGCCGCACGGACAATTTTTGCGGTGGGTTAGGCGGAACACGCGAGTCGACACGCGCACGGCGCAGAATCATATGAAGCTGCACAAGTGGGTGAGCCAACACCAGCAGGACATTTTGGAGCATAAGCCGCACAGCTTGAGGCAACTTTATATTCTGGCTGGGATACTGCCGGAAGACGGGCCGAAAAGGCTGCCGCGCGAAAAGCCCGATGAACTTTCAAAGCTGCGCAAGCTCGTATGGCGGACCTGCAATGAAGCCGCCGTCCATGTCGGCTATTCGCGGACCATCGATATATTGAAGGCGTTACAACCATTGGTGCGGACGTTTGAAGAAGTCGGTGTTCAACAAAAAACGGATGAAAACGCGAAACATGTTTCGCGTTTTGGCCCTGCCGCATAAAGCGGATGTGACGCGTGGCAGCGTTCCGCAGAAGGCCCGACGACGGGAGCATTTCCCATTCTGACTTTTGCTCTGACCTCGGGTCTTTTTCAGCTTGCCAAGCCACGTATACACGGCGAGAATATGCCGCTCGAAAGAAGCTGAAAGCCTATGAAAAACAATGCCTTTCGTCGGTCTTTCGGTTCAGCAGCGCGCTTAGCTCAGTGGAAGAGCACTTCCTTCACACGGAAGGGGTCGCAGGTTCAAGTCCTGCAGCGCGCACCATCGCCAATGTTCACAAGGGTGTTCTCGACTCTTGACACACTGGAAAATCGCAAGTCATAACGTCCAGTCATAACAAATCCCTGAAAGTCGCCTATGTGTCGCCATAACGCGCAGCGCAAGAGATGATTTCGTCTCGCTTGGTTTTCTCCGTCTCCGCGTGCCCCCTGTTCGCTTTGAGCAGCGTCTGTTTGCACGCGAGTTGCAGCAGCGCACGATACACGCGAGCGCAACAGAGGTGAATAAGGAATCCATTATTGCGCGTGCTGACCGTCTCCACGGTGTCCGCGGGTGGGGCCGCGAATTGCACGGCCGATTGAGAGCGTACGCCCCGGCTCTACCTATCAGCACGTTAAACCGATCACGGTTATGAATTCTTCAAATCCTCCGCAATCGTAGCAAACTGCTCCAGCCCTGCTTCCAGATCGTCGGCGATTCCCTGCGCGATGACATCCGGCGCAAGTAGATTGGCGGATTCTTCCAATGACTCGTCCTTCAGCCAAAAGATGTCGAGGTTCACCGAGACCGGGGGTGGTCACAATCAACTCCCGATAGGCGCGCCGGCAACCGGCGCCCTCGCGGTGGCTATAAGCTCTTGCGCAATCATTTGAGGTCTAGCCTATGCCCAAGGCTGGCCCTGTCCTATGGGGTGTAACCCTACTCTGCATGGCGGTTCCCAACCGCTGATGAACGCTGATTGAAAAGGGCTGTAAGCCCGAAAGATGATAGCCCAAGGCCTCGGAGGCAACCGGGATTTGCCCGCTACACGGGTGAATTGGCGCGCCCGAGGCGATGACGCTGCCCTGCGCGTCTCGTTCTGCCTGGGATTTCCCTTGTGCCGGCCAGGAGAGACCTAGTGGCAGTCCTATCTCCGGGCAAGCGATAGTTCGTTTAGGTGGCCAGTCATGCCCTCCGCATTACCGAGGCTGCCCGAATTACTGAAGCATGAAGATTATTTTGCGCGATTTGCTGACCGGACGTTATTACGGCGGCAACCTAACCTGGTGTGCCGAGGTCTCAGGAGCCATGGATTTCGACTCCATCCAGACGGCTGCCTCGGTGGCGCATCAGCAGAAGCTGGAGACCGTCAACGTGGTGCTGCGATACGAGGACCCAACGTGCGAACTGGCGCTGCCACTCGCGCTGTGCAGCTTCGAGGTTGCCGGCGTCGGCATCAAGGGCCAGCATCCGCGCCATCCCGACTGAGCCTGCGCGGATGTGCACCCGCCCGGTGGGCGCGAGCCATTCGTCGTTCGGCACGGTCGCGGCATCCCACTGGCGTTGGGTCACTTCAAAGAGGGCTTCCAGGCCGTTGGAGAGCGTCTCGTCAGGGCCGAAGACCCGGAAATTCCGCTGCTCACTGTTCAGCTTGGCCACATCACGCAGGAAAGGCCCGAGCACATGCGTGTCGCCGATGCCGCGCACCCCCGGCGAGGGCACGTCGGCCGCGTAGTCGCGGAAATCCGGCATCCGCAGGTCCCGGAGCAGCATGCCGCCGTTGGCGTGGGGATTCGCGCCCATGCGCCGGTCGCCCTTGGGCGCAAGTTCGGCCAGTTCCGGTTTCAGGCGGCCCTGCTCATCGAACAGTTCCTCCGGCCGGTAGCTCCTCAGCCAGTCTTCCAACAGCTTGAGGTGTTCGGGATGGGTGGCCGGGTCGGACAGCGGCACCTGGTGCGCACGGAAGGTGCCTTCCACCTGCAGGCCATCGACCCTCTTCGGCCCCGTCCAACCCTTGGGTGAATTGAGGACGATCATCGGCCAGCGCGGACGCGCGAAGTTGCCGTGGACGCGGGCGTCCTGCTGGATTCGTTTGATCTCCTCGACCGCCATGTCGAGCGTCGCGGCCATGGCCTCATGCATCAGCGCGGGCTCGTGACCCTCGACGAAGTAGGGCGTCCACCCATAGCCGCGGAGCAACTGTTCCAATTCCTCGCGGGTGATGCGGGCCAGGACGGTCGGGTTGGAAATCTTGTAGCCGTTCAAGTGCAGGATCGGCAGCACCGCGCCGTCGGTGGCCGGGTTGAGAAACTTGTTGGAATGCCACGCCGTGGCCAGCGGTCCGGTTTCCGCCTCGCCATCGCCGACGACGCAGGCGACGACGAGATTGGGATTGTCGAACACCGCCCCGAAGGCATGGCTGAGTGAATAGCCCAGCTCGCCGCCCTCGTGGATCGAGCCCGGGCACTCCGGCGATGCGTGGCTGGGAATGTGCCTCCGGGAAACGAAAATTGCAAAAAGAGCTTCCGCAGCCCGAACATCGTGGGATTGCCGCGACAACAACTCGCGCATGTCCGGGCTGGTTTCCGAAATCCCAAGCAGCCCCGATTGGTGGTTGACCATGTGATAGAATTGTTTCGGCGTCATTTGGTCGGTTCGGGTCAAATGCCAAGCCAACCCGGGATCCAGATCGCCCGAGCGAGTGCTCATTGGCAGCCCGCCTGTCGGGGTAAATCCCATGCTTGTGTCGATGCTCTTGCCGCTGCGGACAGCGGCCAGGCTCGCGCCATTGCCGAGATGAGCCAGGATCACACGCCCACGGGCTGCATGTGCGCCTGCGAGTCGAGCGAGTTCTTCAATGAGATAGGCGTAAGACAAGCCGTGAAAACCGTACCGTCGTATTCCCATCGCGTCGAAGCGCCGCGGCGGTCACGGCGCCCATGACCCAATATAGCAGCGGTGGCCAGTGCTTAAATTCGGCGGGAAAGTAACTGTCCGCCAGCATCCAGGTGGGCAGCGCAAAAATCAAAAACCATGAGTAATCCAAGCCGATGGGGATTCCCATAATCCTGCCCAGCGGAATATTGTTTCGAGTCACAAGTCCCTTCTTGTCTGCCTTCAACAGGTTCACCGCTGCCACAGAATCTGAGAGGCTTCCAAAGGGACGACCACGCCGGAGCGGTCGGGTATCGCTCGCACCGTGTAATCCGCAGCAGGTCGTGTTGCGGGCACCGGCGCCCGATAAGCGTAGCCGTTGACCGCTCCCACCAACTCCCGGACGCGCGTCATCTTCTGTCTCACCGGAGCGCCTCCGTCGATTCCATCCGCATAAAGTTCCACCTGGACTGAATCCGGTTCGAGATCCCCGAGGTAGACCTGGATCTCGATGATGAATTGCCCCGACCCGGTTTCAATCTTCAGTTCGCCAAAACGGACTTTTGCCCATTTCTGTTCCAGATTTTGCCGCCAGGCGATCACCTGCCTGCCCCCCGCCCCTTTGTCAGCAGCGCGTCTTTGATAGGCCGTCGCAGCCGGGAGATAATGTTGCTCGGTGTATTCGCGCACCGCGCGGTTTGCGCAGAATTGAGGTGTCAGGCGCGCCATGCTCTCCCGCATTCGCGCCACCCAGGCGGCTGGAACACCCTGCTCGTCGCGAGCATAGAATTCGGGAATCACATCGCGCTCGAGCCGGTCGTAGAGCATGCCGGCTTCAACCGCGTCCCAAGCCGGGTCATCACCGTGTTCCTGACCGTCCCCCAGCGCCCAACCCACTTCGGGCATGTAGGCTTCCGCCCACCAGCCGTCCAATTCCGACAAATTGATGCCGCCGTTGACGAGCACCTTCATGCCGCTTGTTCCACACGCTTCCCAGGGCCGTCGTGGAGTGTTGATCCAAACATCCACCCCCTGCACCAACTGTTCGGTCAAAAGCATGTCGTAGTCGCTTAGGAAGATTGCGTGCGGACGAGCCTCGGGTCGCCGGATGAAACGTATCCATTCGCGAATCAGTTCCTGTCCTATCAAGTCTGCCGGGTGGGCTTTGCCGGCAATGATCAGTTGCACCGGGAAACGAGCATTCGTCAGGAGACGCAACAATCGGGCCGGGTCATGCAGGAGCAGGTTGGGTCTTTTATAGGCGGCGAAACGGCGGGCAAACCCAAGCGTCAGAATGTCCGGGTCGAAAAGACGCCCGGCCTCGTCAATTTCCGCGGCAGACGCTCCTGAAGCAGTCAGTTGCCGTGACAATCGTTTACGCGCGTATTCGACGAGAGATTTGCGGGCCGAAGTGCGCAACTGCCAAAGCCGGGCGTCGGGAACGCGACGGATGTCGCGCGCCAAAGTCTCCATGGTCCCCGACCAGCGGTCTTTGTGGCAAGTCACCGTCCAGAGTTCGTCGGACGGCGCGGAGTCCCAGGTGGGTGTGTGAACGCCGTTCGTTACGTGGCCGACAGGCACTTCATTTTCCGGCCACCGCGGAAAGAGAGGCGAAAAGATTCGCCGGCTGACTTTGGCGTGCAAGCGACTCACGCCGTTAACCGACCCACTCCCGCGCATGGCGAGATAGGCCATGTTGAAACTCTCGGAGGAATCGTCCGGGTTCAGGCGGCCCAGGGCGAGCAGTTCGTGGAGCGTAAGGCCTAACTTCTGCGCGTAAGGCCCGAGGTACTGTTCGACAAGGGCTGGGGCGAAAAGGTCGAAGCCCGCGGCCACGGCTGTATGGGTGGTGAAAACATTCCCCACCCGGGTGGCGGCCAGAGCGACCTCGAAGGGTTGGCCGGTTTCGTTCATGAAACTGCGGGCGCGTTCCAGCACAGCAAAAGCCGCGTGCCCTTCGTTGAGATGGCAGACCTGGGGCTGGATGCCGAGTGCGCCAAAGAGCCGCCAGCCTCCTATGCCGAGCAGCAATTCCTGCTTGAGCCGCAGTTCCTGCCCGCCGCCATACAGTTCACTCGTGATTCCTCTATGGGCGGCAAAGTTCGCCGCGTCGTTTGTATCCAACAGATAAAGTGTTGCTTTGCCAACCTGGACCTGCCATGCCCGCAGCCAGACTGAGTAGCCTGGAAAAGCGATCTCCAGCCGGAGCCACTCGCCGTTCGGCTGGCGCACCGGTGTGATCGGCAATTGTCCCGGGTCATTGTACGGGAAGAGCGCCTCTTGCGCTCCGTCCTTGCCAATCTCCTGGCGAAAATACCCTCGCTGGTAGAGCAGTCCAATACCCATCACGGGCACGCCCAGATCACTGGCGGATTTGAGTTGATCACCGGCCACATTTCCCAGCCCGCCTGAATAGATCGGCAGAGCTTCACTCAACATGAATTCCATGCTGAAATAAGCGACCCCGGTCAGCAAAGACTGCGGGTGGGCTTGCTGGAACCACGCGGGTCTGTCCGCCGCCTGGCGCCTCGCCCGCACCAGGGCATCCACTTTCTTTCGGAACGCAGGGTCGGCCAGCGCGCTCCGGAGTTTATCCCGGGAGACGGTTTCCAGAACAACCCAGGCATTTTGAGTGAGTTCCCAGAGTGCGGGATCGAGCTGCCGCCACAGTTCGTCGGCGCCGTGATTCCAGGCCCAACGCAGATCCAGGGCCAGCTCGGCCAGGCCATCGAATCCCTCGACGTCCTCCGGCAGCAAATTATGTATCGGGTGGCGGACATTTACGTTGTTGCTCATGAACAGTCCTTGAGATTTGTGTTGGGCGGAATTTCAGCGTGTATCAGTCAATGTTTGCTTCAATGCACGGGATTCTTCCTGTCGCCTTCATTGGGGTGATCCCGGCACGGTTCCGCGTCTTTCCGGTTTCGCTCCGGCATCGCAGCCGTTGCTTCGTTGATGATCGTCCGGGCCTCCGCCAGGATACGGCGCAAATGCCGTGCGCCACGGAAGCTCTCGGCATAGATCTTGTAAACGTTCTCCGTCCCGGACGGACGGACGGCGAACCATCCATCCTCGGCCAGGATCTTCAGGCCGCCGATTGGAGCGCCGTTGCCCGGCGCACGCGTGAGGATGGCCTGGACTTTCCCTCCAGCGAGATCGCCGAGCCGGACCTGCTCCGGCGAGAGGCGCGCCAGGATCTCTTTCTCTCCCGGCGTGGCGGGAACGTCGACGCGCTCGTAAGCCGGTTCGCCAAACTGCTGGGTGAGTTGCCGGTAGATTTCCCCGGGATCGCGACCGATCCTGGCAGTCATTTCCGCGGCAAGGAGGGCCATGACGATCCCGTCTTTGTCCGTTGTCCAGACGGTGCCATCCATGCGGAGGAAAGACGCGCCTGCGCTCTCCTCGCCGCCAAAGCCGAGTGAACCATCAAGCAGACCGTCCACAAACCACTTGAATCCGACCGGCACCTCGTAGAGCTTGCGGCCGAGCTTCGCCGTTACGCGGTCGATCATCTGGCTGCTCACAACCGTCTTGCCCACCGCCGCTTCCCGGCGCCACTCTGGCCGGTGTTCGAACAGGTAGGAGATGGCCGCCGAAAGGTAGTGATTAGGCGGCAGCAAACCCGCGTTCCGGGTGACCACGCCGTGCCGGTCATGGTCCGCATCACAGGCGAAGGCGATATCGAACTTGTCCTTCAGCGCGATCAACCTTCTCATGGCATATGGAGATGATGGGTCTGTGCGGATCTGGCCATCCCAATCCAGCGTCATGAAACTGAAGGTTGGGTCGATGACGGGGTTCACGACCTTGAGATTCAACCCGAATCGTTCGGCAATACGCCCCCAGTAGTGAACTCCCGCGCCCCCAAGCGGGTCCACTCCCAGACTGATTTTCGCACCCGCAATGGTGTCCATGTCAACCACGTTGCCGAGGTCGTTGATGTAGGCGTTGAGGTAGTCGTGTCTGTGGGTCGTGGGGGCGCTAAGAGCCTTTTCGCGCGCAATTCGGTTTACCCCTTGAAGGCCGGCTTCGATAAAATCGTTCGCCTTCGCCCCGATCCAACTGGTGACTGCGGCTGCCGCCGGCCCGCCGCTGGGAGGATCGTACTTGAAGCCGCCGTCCTGGGGCGGATTGTGGGATGGCGTGATGACTATGCCATCAGCGAGACCCGCCGTTCGTCCTCGGTTGTAAGTAAGGATTGCATGGGAAATGACAGGGGTCGGTGTATATTCTTCTCCTTCCGAAATGATCACTTCGACACCGTTTGCCGAGAGCACCTCCAGCGCGCTGGCCAAGGCTGGAGCCGAGAGGGCGTGGGTATCCATGCCTAGAAACAGCGGACCATCGATTTTCTGCTGCTTGCGGTGCTCGCAAATGGCCTGGCTGATGGCCAGGATATGCCATTCGTTGAAAGTCCTCTCGAAGGCTGAACCGCGATGTCCCGATGTGCCAAACGTCACCCGTTGACCCGGCACTGAAGGGTCAGGCACCTCGGTATAATAGGCCGTGATCAGCCCGGGCACGTCAACCAGCATCCCGGGGTTCGCGGGCTTTCCTGCAAGAGGATTTACACTCATTACTCTCGCTTGACGGGTTGTGGCGAGGCTTTCTCCAGGGTCTCCATCAGCTCGTCAAAGGGCTGGTTGAATTTCTCGACGTTTTCGATCCTCCGCCGCAGCTTGCCGCTGCCGATGAGATCACGTCGAATGTAGTCCAGCCAAAGAGACCGGCCGAGAGTTCCCAGTGTTTCAAGTGGATTCGGTTTCACGGTCTCATTTTCCTGTTTTCCAATTCAGCCACTTTGGCCAGGCGCCGCCGATAGCGCTCCTCACCCGTAAACCGCGCCGTGAGGAATGTCTTGACCAGCTCCCAGGCGAGCGCATCGCCTACTACGCGACCGCCCAGACAGATTACATTCAGGTCATCATCTTCGACTCCCTGGTGCGCCGAGAAGGTTTCGTGAATCAGGCTCGCCCGCACCCCTGGCACCTTGTTGGCGGCCACGCAGGCGCCCACGCCGCTGCCGCAGATCGCCACGCCGCGATCCACAGTTCCGCCGGCAACTGCACGCGCCAGGGGCACGACGAAATCGGGGTAATCATCGTCCACCAGCGGCCGGAGGTTGCCAAAATCGGTTACTTCGTACCCCGCTTCCCGCAACAGCCCGACGAGCTTTTCCTTCAGGTCAAAACCTCCGTGGTCGGCGGCAACTCCGATGTGGGCGGGCGTCGTTGAGGACATTTTTTCTGGATCGATCACGGCTTGGTTGTTTGCGATTGAGTTTTTGTGGGTGTCGTGTGCGGTGGCAGTCGCACTGGAGCACTGCCCGCGCGCTTAATGCCTGCGTTGAGAAAATCCTGCACGCGCGGGTCGGAGTTGAGCTTGATTTCGGCGGGAGTGCCGATCGCAAGTATGCGGCCTTCGTTGAGCAACGCGATATGATCGGCAATGCCGAACGTCAGGTCGCGATCGTGCGAGACGACCAGGGAAGTGACATGAATGCGCTCGTTAAGTCTTACGATGTCTTCCGCGATGGCCACAGATGAAATCGGGTCAAGTTCGCTGGTCGGTTCGTCATAGAAGATCAACTGCGGTTCGATGACCAATGCCCGGGCTATGGCCACGCGCTTCATCATGCCGCCAGAGAGCTCGTCGGGCATTTTATTCTCGGTGCCTTTCAGGCCGACCAGTTCGAGGTCCTTGGAAACGATCTCCGCGATTTCGTCGGGCGATTTCAGGTGATGCTCGGCCAGATAGAAACCGACGTTTTCTCCGACGGTCAGCGAGGTCAGCAGAGCGCCGGACTGGAACACCATCGCCATGCGGTAGCGGGTTGTGACCTCAGGCGGTTGAATCGGTTGGCCTTCTATGAGGACTTCTCCCGCGTCCGGTTTTTCCAGGCCGATGAGTTGCTTGAGCAGGACCGTTTTGCCACTGCCGCTCGGGCCCATGATGACGAAGATCTCGCCCGGGTTGACCTCGAAATCGATGCCCTTAAGCACTTCGTATCCGCTGTAACTCTTTCGGAGCCCGCGCACCTGGAGTCTGACGCCCTGCTGGCTGGAGGAATCGGTGCTCATTGCCTCATTTAGAGGTTGCAGCGCTTATGGACGCTTTTTCGTGGCGCCGTTGGCGGCTCGAAGCATTTGATCAAGCTCCGCCTCTTCGATGCCTTCTTCGACGAGTCTTTCATTGTCGCTCCGCCCCTCGTCGTCCTCATCCTCCCCGGGACTCTCTGGAACTTTGCGACCTTCCGAACCAGGCGCCGGATCCCAGCGTTCCGATTCGGGCGCCGCTTCCAGGGCGGCTTCTTTAGGGTCCATTTCCGGTCCGCCGGTTAATTCCCGCTTGGCCGTTTCCCAATCGGATTTCGACACGTTTTGCGCGGAACGACCATCGAGTTTGGCCAGTTCAACCGCGCGCTTCCGCACCATCTTCGAGGTTACTGTGCCGATGCCGGCGGAATTCACGGTGAGCTCGCCTTTTTTTAGCGGGTTTGTTTTCATAGGCTGTTTATTTTTCCGCTTGGGAGTGAGCTTCAACGAACCAGAGCCACTTATCAATCCCGCGTGAAACCTCGGTGAACAAATCCGCCGTATCGGCGTCGTCCAGGTCGTCCGCCTCATTGATCGTGCTGCGGACTTCGCGTCCGAAAGTGGAGAGCGATTTGGCGACCGCCTCGACATGAGCCGCGCCGTCGGCAATGGCTAGAGGATACTCTTCCAGCCGCGAGCGCGCGGCGGCCACGCGTACCGTGCCCTCGGTGATGCCGCCCAATTGCACGATGCGTTCGGCGATGAGGTCCACATACTCACCGACGCCTTCGTAAACCTCGTCAAAAAGTTTGTGCAGCCCGATGAAATGGGGGCCTTTCACATTCCAATGCGCCTGTTTCATCTGCATTTGGAGATCAACGGCATCAGCCAGGCGCTGGTTCATGAGGTTGTTCAACTGCTGCCGCCGGCTTTTCGAAATGTCGTTTTCAGTTTCATACATCTGGGGTGCCTCGGTCAATTTCGTTGTTGGTGTTTTCATGATTTGTTTTTTTCAGTGTCCGGAATTATTTTTTGGTTGCTCAGTCCGTTCGACAAGGTTTTTGCGTTATCTGGTGGATAGCGGCAGGTCTCCGCTTACGAGGTAATGGCCGTCCTTGGTGACTTCGATCCTGGTGTCAGATTTTTCGTGTTTCATGATTGGCTCCGTTGGTTCAATGATTGCAGATCACCCGATGTTCGCTGTTCACTTCTTCACCGGCGCGCCGGCTGTTTCTTTGATCGCTTCGGCATTGATTTCGATTGTGACCTCCTCACCCACGGCCAAAGCGCCTGCTTCCAATATTTGGTGGTAATTTATTCCGTAGTCCTTGCGATTCAGCTTCGCGCTGGCTTCGAGACCAATCCTGGTGTTCCCCTGCGGGTCTTTGATCGCGCCACTCAAGCTGACCGGCAACGCCAGTTCTTTCGTGACTCCGCGCATCGTGAAATCCGCAATCAGCCGGGTCTGCCCGGCGCTGGTTTCAACGCGTTTCGTTTTGAAAGTGATGACCGGGTATTTGGCGGCGTCGAAAAAATCCGCGGTCCGCAGATGATTATCCCGTTGCTGAACCCGGGTGTTCACGCTTTTGACCTGGATCGTGGCGCTGGCCTCCTTGATCCTGCCCTCGTCGAGCACGAGCGAGCCTTCGAACTCATCGAAAACGCCCTTCACATTGCTGATTCCCATATGCCGGACGGAGAAGCCGACTCTTGTGTGCGCCGGATCGATATTGTAATGGTCGTCCGCGCGTGCGCCGGGAAGGAGCAGGACGGCCGCGGCGGTTAATCCCAACAGTATTTTGGTTTGCATAATTGGACCTTGATTTGTGTGAATGTTGATCATGTGGGAGCAAAGCAGTGAAGCCCCGTCAGGGCGCGAGGCCGATTTGTTTCATGAAGGTCAGGTTGTCCCAGAAAAGATATTCCTCGTCCATCACCCCGTTCTTCCAATGGCCGACCGTGCACATCACGATCTTGTAGGCCTTGCCGGTGGGCGGGATGGCTTTGCCGTCGGCGGTCGGCATGGGCTTCGTGAATGTGCCCTCCATCACTCCGATTACACTCGTCCACTCGCCGGAGCCGATCTTGACCGGATGGACTTTGATCCGCGTGTCAGGGGCATAGACAAACATCGCCTTCAAGTCCTCGATGTGCCTCCCGATGCCTTCGGTTTGATGTCCGTCCGGCCAGTGAACGATAACGTCCTTGGAGTGACTCTCGTGCAGCCTCGTCCACTCCTGATACGTGAAGACGTGGAAATCCAGATCGTCGAATCTGGCGAGATGTTCATTGGCGATTTGTTCAGCCTGTTCGTAGCCAGCAAGCTTCTGGCTGGAGGTGGTTGAACAACCTGCGAGGGCTATTGCCAGCAAACCCAGACAGAGTGTTCTGATTGCAGGGCTGGAGATGGGGTTGTTGCTCTTGAACAGGAATTGGAGTGTTTTCATGGATTGAACTTTTGCTTGTGATGTCAAACGGTCTTCCTCCGACTTTACCACCCGGGTGCTGGAAGATCTGGCATGTGACGGGGTAAACGACCGAACACGGCGGCGGGGACCGCCTGATCGACATCCGCCTCGTGGAACGGCCGGTGCGCCAGTGCCCACCGATCGGCTGGTTCTCGAACCAGGAATACGCTTCAGGTGATTGGGTGGAATTGGTCATAGGATGTCCCCGTTACTCTTCCTGCCGCGAGCGTGCGGCGGCCACGCGCACCGTCCCCTCGGTGATGCCGCCCGATTGCGGGATGCGTTCGGCGACTGCATGGCTTTTCGGCAAGATCTGACGAAATTGCCAGAAGTCAACCCAGGGATCTTTGCCCTCCAAGCGGCGTTGGACAGTTCGGATGTTGAAGCGGGATGGACTCAACCCCGGCCGGACCTCATCCCAATCGAGCGGCACGGAAACAGGAGCCCCCGGGCGGCACCGGACCGAGTAAGGGGCCACGATGGTCTGGCCAAATGCGTTCCGGAGCCAATCGGCAAACACGCGATCCTGGCGCTTTGCCTTTCGCATCTGAACTGTGATCGTCTTTGGCGATCTGTCGGCCATTTCCCTGCTGATGCTGTGAGCGAAGAGGCGGACCTGCTCCTGATTCAGTCCACGCTGTAGCGGAACCAGAACGTGCAGCCCTCGGCCGCCCGTCGTCTTGGGGAAGGAGACAATCCGCAGTTCATTGAGGAGTTCACGCAGAAGACTTGCGGCTTTTGCGGCGTCGCAAAACTGTCCGGTCGAGGGGTCCAGATCGAAGGCCAGCCAATCAGGCTGATCCAGCGAACCGGCCTCGCAGTTCATGACATGAATCGCGATGCAGCCAAGGTTGACGAGGGTCAAAAGAGTTTCTTTCGACCCACCCACCACATAATGAACGGTCTTCCCCGCGCTTTCAGCCGGGACAGCGCAGGTGGGGATGCCGGCCGAGAGGTTGTTCGAAAAATTCTTCTCAAAAAAACAGCCGCCCGCAATTCCGTCCGGGCATCGCTCGGTCGTAAGGAGGCGCTTGTTCAACCAAGGGAGGATGCGGGGCGCAACGGCGGCGTAGTAGCGAGCCACCACGAGCTTCGCGATCCGGTTTTCTGGAAACCATAGCTTGTCGGGGTGAGTGATTGCCACGCCCCCAACGTTTGCCACGTCCGTTCCAAGGCTTCCGCGTTTAGCGGATGATCTGTTATCGATCACGGTCCCTCCACTGGCATTCGGACGGATTCTTGTCCTCCCGGAGGCCGAGAAAGGAAGGTTGGCGCAGCTTGCCGTCTTTAGTCCATTCAGCAAAAACGATCTGGCCAACAAGGCGGGGACGAACCCAAGTCACTGCGTTCTCTCGCGGTGCCGGCTCGAAAGGGGAGTTGCGAATCCGCAGAGGTTCCATCTTCTTTGCGAGGTCCGCCAGAACATCTTCCGAATACCCGGTCCCGACCTTGCCCGCGAAACGCAATCGATGGCTATCGTACAGGCCTACGAGGAGCGCGCCAAAGTGACGTCGGCGCCCTGCTGGAGCGGTGTAACCGCCGATGACGAACTCCGATTCCTTCCGACATTTGATCTTGAGCCAACTCCTCGATCTTTTGCCGGGCTCATATCGGGATGAGCCGTCTTTGGCGACAATCCCCTCCCATCCTTTCGCTTGCGCCATCTTGAAGGCATCAAGACCGTTTGTGGAAAGACGCCGCGCCAACATCAGGGTCCCATCATTGGCGGGTACGAGCGTTTCCACCGCTTTGCGGCGCTCGTGAAGAGGGGAGTTGAGTATTGTTTCTCCGTTCAATTCGAGGCAATCAAACACGGCAAAAACCGGGGTTACGGTCTCCCCAAGAGCGCGCCGCTGCAGGAGCTGAAAACGAGAGATGTCATTGGAATCGAATGCAACGACCTCACCGTCCAGCACGAAATCGACTCGCGGGAGCCGCTCCAGCGACTGGGCGATCTGAGGGAAATCGGCGGTGAGATCGTTCGCGTTGCGCGAAAAGAGCCGGACGCTTTTTCCCGACCGATAAGCCAGGGCGCGGATGCCATCATACTTTTCTTCATTGACCCAGCCGGGTCGGTTGAATGGCGCGTCGGCCAGTGTTGCCAGCATGGGGCGGACCACACGATTCATTCAGTTGTCCTCCCGCCTCCGGTGCGTCGCCGGGCGGCCTTTATTTGGGCGTCGTCGCCCTCATCCGCAGCGATCTCAGAAAGCAACCGGCCACTGACGACGGATCGTGGCTCGAGCTTGGTGATGTCTTCCTTCGATGCATAAGCATCACGGTGCTTTATTAAGAGCCAATTATTACTTCGAATACGGACCAGCACCCACGAGCCTCGAAGCTTCTGACCGTGCAGCGCGAACTTCAGCTCTCCGGTCTCAAGGCTTTCAGAAACATCATCGGAATCTTCCGGGCTATAGGTGCCGTGGTCCCAAATCATGACGGGCCCGGCGCCATACTGGCCTGCAGAGATAACGCCCTCGAAGTCCGCGTATTCCACAGGGTGATCTTCCACAGCCACTGCCAGCCGTTTGACAGCGGGATCGACTGAGGGACCTTTGGGCAATGCCCACGACTTCAATACGCCATTCACCTCAAGCCGGAAATCGTAATGAAGATTTCGCCCTTGGTGCTTTTGAACAACAAAGAGCAGTCCGAGCTTGCTCGGCTGGCTTTGCCTAAATTGGCTTTTGCGCTCGTTCATTGCGAACACCATTCTTTCCTGCACGCACCGGTAGGCTCAGGTTCGATTGTGATGTGTGCGATGAAGAAATTTTGGCGCCAGCGGTGCTTTGGGATCCGCTTTCATACAGGCGAATCTCAAGTCCTGGACCCGCCTCGCAGCGGCAGTTGACGAACACCGCTGCGAGTTCCTTCAGCCGTTTCGACTGGCAGGTGCGTTACGATCGCTAGTAGCTTACGGTGAGTTGATTATCGACCGAGAACACTCCCGGGGCACCCCAGGCAGCCCGCGCGGCTTCTTCCCACTCCGCATAGTTGCGAACTTTACCTCGGAGTATCACCTTGCTTCCAGAAGTCTCCACCTGGATCTTCTGGGCATCCAGCAAAGCATTGCGTTCGAACGCCGATTTGATCGTTTTCTCGATGTCCGCGGAGACCAGCCTTGGTTTGATCCTGATTAAATTCGTTACACCTTTCACACCTGCCAGATACTTCACGGCATCTTCCGCAGCGTTCTTCTGATACCACCACTCCACCTCGCCATCCAGGCTGATCCAGCCTTCACGGACCGTCACTTTAATTGCACCCTTCGGAACGGTGATACACCAGTCGAGTTGATTCGCTGCGGCCGCAGCGATGTCGCCATCGCTGCGTCGCAAGGAATCGGCCAACTTGACCACGATGTCATCGGCCAGCGCCTTCACGCCTGCAACCCGTTTGGCCGCTTGCACAGCATTCCATTTTTCGCTGTAGTTGCTCGCGTAGCCGTTCAGCGTCACAGTCCCGTCTTTCACCAGGACTCCAATGTCTGAGACTTTGACGCTTGGCTCATATCTGAGCTCGGCCAACACGTCCGTCTTCAGTTCGGTGTCGCTCTTCTTTATGTCATTTGTCATACTAATATGCCTTTCGCTTGCTGGTTTTATGTTTGTTTAACGACTTATCTTGCTCTCCCCTTCACAGTGCCGAGTTCCGAGGCGCTGCTGAAAGCGCCGCGTTAGACTGCAAGGATGATCCGATTCTCGACATTGGACACGCCGGGAGCGGCCCACGCCGCCCGTTCGGCTTCCTCCCGTTCAGTAAAGCTGCGCACGTTGCCTCGGAGCACGACCTTGCCTCCGGTCGTTTCCACCTTGATCTGCTTGGCGTCGAGCAAGGCATGACGCTCGAATGCCGCTTCAATCTCCCTTTTCACATCCGTTGAAGGCACCTTCGGTTTGATCGCGATGAGATTGGTCAACCCTCTCACTCCCGCCAGGTAGCATCACCGGCGAACGGAAGTTCGAGAAAGAGGAGAAGGACAAGAAGTTTCATCGAATCGAGCGTTCGTATGGCAACTTCTTTCGCAGCTTCACGCTGCCTGATGGAGCCGATGGAGGCAAAGTCAGCGC
>Ga0326727_10005226_pt1 | contig 37478 bp, 33 predicted proteins | sample MB2enrmetagenome_FD_207643 | JGI IMG/M metagenome (GOLD analysis project Ga0326727, IMG submission 207643) | Lab enriched peat soil microbial communities from McLean, Ithaca, NY, United States - MB29MY | ecosystem: Environmental > Terrestrial > Soil > Wetlands > Peat | place: USA: New York... | reverse complement strand
CGCTCAAGGTCGACGGAATGAACCCGTAATCGCCCGGATAGTGCACCGGCGAGTACAGGTTGCGATCCAGCTTGAAGACGTGCAGTTGCTTGTCGTACTCGAATTTCTGCGTCCCGTCCTTGGGAATCTCGATAACCGCACGAAAGACCTCCGGCGCGCGCTCGCCCACCGGCAATTCCAGATAATTCACCATTGCGTTGGATTTCTCCTTGGGGAAATGTAAAGCGTGATTCAGTGATCACTGACCACTGACCACTGTCTTCTCTATAATCAGGAATCATGAAGGCGCATGTCTATGTCACGTTGAAAACATCGGTCCTCGATCCGCAGGGCCAGACCATCCACAACGCTCTCGGCAAGCTCGGATTCGCCGATGTTACCGCCGTGCGCCAGGGCAAATACTTTGCGCTCTCGCTCGCCGGCTCGCTCACCGCCGAAGCCGCGCGCGCCGAAGTTGAGCGCATCGCCCGCGAAGTCCTCACCAACCCCGTGATCGAGGAATTCAGCTACCGCATCGAGGAGTAAGGCGGCTCCGCCGCCAGCTTTCAGCTTTCAGCTATCAGCTTTCAGCTCTCAGCTAAAAAACGATCCACATTCAGCGAACATGGCTTTCAAAAAGAAGCGGCGCGAACTCGCGGCCCAGTTTCACAGTTTCTGTGCCGCTGCGCGGTTTTGTCTGTAAACCACTGATTCGGGGCTGGTTTCAAGCCACACAGTTTCACAGGCCGGTTTTTGCGGTTTTAAGAGGGGGGTGGTGGCAGGTTTCCGGTGACAGATTTCAGGTAGCAGGGGGGGGAGGGGGGGAGGGGGTAGCCGCCAGCTTCTAGCTCCCAACTTCTAGCTCGGGGGGAGGGGGGAGGGGGGAGGGGGGGGTAGTGGTTAGTGGCTCGCGATCAGCGATCGGCGGCGGGTTGCGGCGGGTCGGGCTGGGAGAACTGGCGGGCGGCGGCCTTGTGCGTGGGGAGGATTGCCAGCAGATAGGCGACGACGGCGGAGATGGAGGTTTCGTGCTCGGCGGCCCAGACGCGCGCTTTGAAGTAGGTGGTTTCGGGCACGGTGACGGTAATGTTCTTCATGGCTTGTGGCTCCGCTGGGGCATGAGTTTTTGAGCGCAGCGGGCTTCGGAGTCGGTGAGAGTGGCATAGACGGCGTAGCCGGCGGCCTCCTGGGATTTTTCCTGGGCGCTGGCAGCGGTGAGGGCGATCTGGACGGCGTAGAGGAGCTTGGCGCCGTGTTTTTCGCCGATGGCGCCCAGCAACATGCCCTGGGCGACGCAGGCGATGAAGTCGCGGGAGTTATCGCGGCTGGTGAGCGGGGGCAGAGCGGCGCGAAAGGCGTCCGCGGCGGCTTTTTGGGAGTCGGTTTCGAGGCCGGTCTCCTTGAAGGTTGCGCGGTAGGCCTTTTCCCAGGCCATGGTGCAGCGGGCAACAGCGGAGTTCGCGAGGGCGGGGCTGGATGGATCGGCCGCGTCGAGGATTTTGGGTAGATCTGCCATGGGTTTCTCCAGTGTTTTTCTTGATTGTGCGCCAGAGGGGGGAAATTATCGGCAAATTCGCGTGGGGATTTTGTGGCCTGTTTTGAGGGGTTTGCGGGGAAAATGGGCTTGGGGGGCTTGCGGGGCGGCGGCGAGTGGGCTTTTCGGCTGCGGGTCGGGCGGGAGATTGGTGGCGGCTAGGGCGGTTGGTGGGGCTAATCCTGACCTTTGCGCACGGCCAAAGGGGGCCGCTCTGAGGCGAACGGTCCGACAAAAGTGCCATATAATCATGGGCAACCGCAGAAGCGTTCCGGTGTGGGCCGCCGGGAGCCAAGTCAGGCGGCTGGGGAGAAAGAAATGGGAGCACTGCATTTCCTCGACGTGGGGTGTGCCGACGCCAGCGTCATTATCACTGATACCGCCACATTCCTGATTGACTGCCAGGACATAGGTAAGTACCGCCGGTTGCTCCCAGCAAGCATGACAATCAAGGCTCTCTTTCTCACTCACCAGCATTCCGACCACTACTCAGGATTGGAATATCTGAGGGACAACGGCTACAAGATCGAATACCTGATTTACAGCCCCTATGAACGAAGGCGCGGCGACACCAGCATCACCCTCGACGAATGGAACGAATTCAACAACCACCGGGAGTATTTTGAGGGCAAGGGCACTAAGTCCTACAAACCCTACAAGCAGGAAAGTTTTGACAAGCCATGGTGGGAGCCGGCAGGCCTGAAGTTTTGGATGCTGGGCCCCAAGAAAAGCACGGCCACAAGCGAAGCACGCAAACTCCACGATGCGTGCCTCGTTTTCCGCGCTGACATGGGAACGAGGAAGTGCCTATTCACTGGCGATGCATCTGACGCAAACCTCGAAGGTGTCGCCGAGATAAACCATATCTGCGACGATATACTGCACGCCAGCCATCACGGCAGCATAGAAGGCGCGAACCCTGCCTTTGTTAAGAAATGCAACGCAAAGTGGACCATTATCTCGACAGCGAGCGGTACGTACCCGAACGTACCTCACCCGACAGCCATTCAGAGGTACAAGGAGAACTCCTCTGAGGGGATCTGGAGAACTGATGTCGACGGATCGGGACAAGTCGCGTTCTGAGAGATGCGGAGTGAAATGGCGAACGAATACCTACTGAAGGAGTATGAACTCTGCTTCGAGCAACTGCGCTTCTATGACACCCGACAAGAGAGTCTTCTCAAGTACTCTTTGAGTTTGACGTCCGCTGTTGCGACCGCGCAGTTCGGCATCTATCAGCTCCTCCACGGAGCAACTGCGGCATTCTTTCGATGCAGCGCAATTCTCTCTGGCTTGGTCTTCGTAGCGACGGCGCTACTTTTCTTGATGATGCTGCAGAACCGCCTTTACTTCGTGTATGTTGCTCGCCAAATCAATGCGATCCGTCGGTACCTCATGGAGGTCGCTGCCGAGGGGTTCAAGAACAACCAGATGTACACATCAACGGATTTCCCCGCTCTGAAACCCCTCAGCTTGCAGACGCTTCAGATCCTCGGAGCGGCTCTTATATCCTCCGGGTTTGCAGGCGCTTCAGCGTCTGCGATCCGCCCCGCCTTCGGCGGTGGGCCATGTATCACAATGGGAGTCTGGGCTTGCATTCTTGCCCTTGTCTTCGAGGTGGGAGGCGCCATGACATATCTCCATTCGGCTGGCCGAAAGCCTGCAGATGAGGCGATTCACCAAAGGAACGAAAAGAAGGACTCCTGAGAGGGTGTGGCCCGCATCATGAATGTTTCGCTGAACCCTGAACCGGACAAACTCGTCGCCGGCAAGATGGCCGATGGTCACGTGTTGCCGCTTGGTGCGCCCGCAGAGGCGGAGTCCGGAAATCCGTCCGATGAGAGCACAGGAACGGGGGGAGAGATTGAACATGTCGAAAGCCCTGGGGACGAACCCAAGTTAGAACCTGGCGAGAGCGCCGCGGGGGAAGGTGACGTTGGTGGAGCGCGGTGCCCGATCAGGATGGGTGACTTCGGCGACCTGAAATGTGGGCGAAAACTTTGCGATTTGCAGGGCGGGCCCGACAATGAACCGGTATGCCTGATGCACACGAAGGATTCCCGTAAGCAGTCAGGACCACTCCTCGTTGAGTTTTTGCGGGAGTTTGAGAGGACTCTGGAAGATGCGGGGGAGGGCGAGGCCTCCTTCGAGCGCTTTGTCTTTCCTCAATTAGATTTTAGCCAAAGGGAATTCCGAGCGCGCTGTCGATTCAATTTTGCGACCTTCTCGGAGGGGATAAACTTCAGGAGGGCGATCTTCGCACAGGGCGCAAACTTCAACTCTGCGATCTTCACGCAGGATGCAAACTTCGATAGCGCTTCTTTCGCGCAGGATGCAAGCTTCAACTCTGCGATCTTCACGGAGGATGCAAACTTCGAAAGCGCCTCCTTCACGCAAGACGCAAGCTTTTGGAGAGCGACCTTCACGCAGGCGGCACGCTTTGTGGATACAAAGTTTTACGGAACGGTCAACTGGATAAAAAGCCGCTTTCTCGATCGAGCGGAATTTCGACGCACGAAGTTCGATCCTTTGGTCGAAGGACAGCCTGCCGCTGTCTTTGCGCTGGCAAGCTTCTCCAAGCCCAGCGAGATCGTCTTCGACGATGTGGAGCTGAGCCGCGCTCTTTTCCATGACTGCGACGTGAGTCAAGTCTCGTTTTCCTCTTCCGTCCGGTGGGGCAGGCGTCGCGGCAAACGTGGCCACAAGGTCTTCGAGGAGACGATCGATCTCAATCAGGAGTTTGGGAAAGAGCTGGAGAGAAATGGGGAGCGCGACTACCGGAAAGTGGAGCAGATTTATCAGCAGTTAAAGAAGAACTACGATGCGCGCCTCGATTACTGGACGGCCAATGAGTTTCATTTTGGTGAGATGGAGATGAAGCGGCTGGCTGCGCCGACGGATGGACGGCTTCTGTGGCTGCGACGGTGGCTGCATCCGAGGCTAAGCCCGGTGGCCCTGTACCGATGTGCGAGCAACTACGGGAACAGTTATTGGAAGCCGTTTCTATGGTTGCTTTTGACCTTGGCATTGTTCGCAGCGTTGTTGCCTTTTCCCGCCACTGGATTGAAGCGGCAGGGGGCCGCTGGGAGGGTAGAGACCTACATCTCGGCCTGGGACTTTCAAAACGGCTATAGCGGGAATCTGCGCTCGGAGGGGCGTCTGGTGCTTAAGAGCGCGATCACTGCCGTGGATACGGCCACATTTCAGAGAAGCCCCGAGTACACTCCGGCCTACCCGGGGGGGCGGGTTCTGGCGATTAGCGAAACTTTGCTGACTTCATCCTTGTTTGCGCTGTTTCTGCTTGCGATCCGGCGGCAGTTCAGGCGGTAAGGCTCCGAGTGTATTGTCGGCAAGCCGGAAGTTGAGCGGGACTTCGGTTGGTCTCGGCAAGTCGGCATGCGGGAAGCGGTTGATGCGCGCGCTATCGCGGGACGATGGCTGGATCATCTATGAGGATTCGCGGCGGGGTTTCATCGCGGCTTCGCCGCGTAGTTTATCTCTCGAAAAATTGGCGGGCGGTTTGCGGCGTGGCTAAAGCCAAGCCCTGATACAAGACGAAGGACGAATGCAGGTCCTTCGGCTCCGAATTTGCGAAAGACAAGAACAACGGCAACCGCAGGTCCTTCGACTCGTGGGCCGTGCGGAGTGCGGCCCACTTCGCTCAGGATGACAAGTTGTGGGTGCAAGGGTTTTATCGCGGCTTGGCCGCGTGATTTGCTTTCGAAAGGATTGGCCCGGGTGCTGGCGGCATGGTTTTTGCCGGGCGCGGGCGGTCATGCCTTATCTTCCCTTTTCTGCGGGGGGATAAGAGAGGTACAAAGGAAGTGTTCGGTTGAAAGCATTTTTACTCTTCCTGTAGGGTGGGTTTCGTGGTTTTCCATCCTTTTCACAGAGAACGTGAAAAGGATGGGGCACGGAGTTTCGTTACACCATCAGTGAAAATGCTCTAGCCTGCATTTCTCACGGATGTCTCGCCGACAGGGAAAACGGCCCATTTTCAACCGCCGGCTGACCTGCGGGGGTCTCCCACCCCAAGAAACAAAGACCGTTTCTTGGGGACCCCGGTCAGGAGACCGGCGCTACAAATTCTTGCCGCGTGTGAGAAATGCGGGCTAGCGTTACGAGTTCGAGCAATGAAAGGTGGTTCCATGCGATTGAATCGATTTGTCCCCGCGATGTACCTGACGAGTTGCCTGAGTGTGGCCGGTGTTCTTCATGCTCAATTGGCCAAGCCGCCCGTGGCTCCTGTCCAGACCGTGGTCGATACCTACTATGGACAGAAGGTCGAAGATCCGTACCGTTCCATGGAGAACCAGAAGGATCCGGCCGTGATGGCCTGGATGAAAGCGCAGGCCGATTACACGCGCGCCGTGCTGGACTCGATGCCGGGGCGCAAGACCTTTGCCGCCAAGATGGAAACCTATATGAATGCCGCCGAATACACAGTTTCCGATGTGCAATTGGGGGGAAAGTATACGTTCTATCGCAAGCGCAAGCAGGGGCAGAATCTGGCCGCGCTGTACGTGCGCGAAGGAACCGGGAAGGCCGAGCGGCTACTCTTCGATCCCAACCAATTCGATACCGGCGCAAGCCATCTCTCGCTCGACCAGTACACGCCTTCATGGGATGGCAAATACGTGCTGATCGCCACTTCGCCGGGCGGCTCCGAGGACATGACCGCGCACATCTTCAAGACGGCAACCGGGGAAGAGCTTCCGGAGAGTCTGGAACGTTTTGAGGGAGCGTCTTTTTCAGAGGACGGAGAAACAATTTACTACGTGCAACTGCAGAAACTTGCGCCCGGCGCGCCTCCATCCGACAAATACAAAAGAAATAGAGTGCTCGCGCATAAGATTGGAACCGATGCCAGCGCCGACCAGGCAGTTTTCGGCTACGATGTGGTCCCTGGAATCAAGATTGCCGAGGAAGAATTCGGCGTCGTAGCGCCCTGGCCCGGCTCGCCCTACGCACTTGGAGCCGTGGGCACCGACAAGCCGGCCCAGGAGGTCTACATCGCCCTTGCCAGCGCTATCGGGACCAAGACCGGCTGGAAAAAAGTGGCTGGCTACGAGGACAACGTTACCGATTTTGCCTTGGTCGGCAACGATCTCTACCTGGTGACCCTCAAGGACGCGCCGAATGGCAAGATTCTGCGCGTGCCTGCCGCAGATCCGGACCTGTCCAAAGCCGAGGTCGTGGTTCCCACGAGTTCCGCGGTGCTGGTTGGCGATTATATTGGGTCGAATGTCCTCAGACCGGCCAAGGATGCGCTTTACATCCAGCGGGCGGAGGCCGGATATGGGAAGGTCCTTCGTCTTTCCTATCAGCCGGGATCGAAGCCGCAAGCGATTGCGCTCCCGATTGACGGCAGCGTCTACGACGTGGTCGCGGATCCAACCGAGCCGGGGGCGCTGATCGATATGGCTTCCTGGACGAAGCCCGGAGATTATTATCGCTACGATCCGGCCACCTCAACCTCCGTCGCCATGGGATTGGTGCCCGAGAATGCGATCGACCCGACGGACTTTGTTTCTGAAGAAGCATGGGCGACGGCGCCCGACGGTACGCAGATTCCGCTTTCGATCGTCTATAAGAAGGGAACCAAGCTGGACGGCAGCAATCCCACCGCGCTGATCGGCTACGGAGCTTATGGCGAAGTCTGGAAGCCGGGTTTCTCGCGGCGCTATTCCGAGTGGATCGAGCGCGGCGGCATCCTGGCCGTGGCGCACGTGCGCGGCGGCGGCGAGTTCGGAGAGGCCTGGCACCTGGCGGGCCAGAAACTAACCAAACCGAATACCTGGCGCGACTTCATCGCCTCGGCGCAGTATCTGATCGACCACAAGTACACCTCCACGCCCAAGCTGGGAATCTGGAGCCAAAGCGCCGGGGGGATATTGATTGGACGCGCAGTCACCGAACGTCCTGACCTCTTTGCCGCCGCTGTCGATGGCGTGCCATGTTCGGATATGCTGCGATTTGAAGTGGGCGAGAATGGGCCGGTGAATGCCTCTGAGTTCGGGAGCGTCGCCACCGAGGATGGCTTCAAGGGGCTCTACGAGATGAGCGCCTACGCGCACGTGAAGGCTGGCACGAATTATCCGGCGATTCTGGTCACCGCGGGCGCCAATGACCCCAGGGTCGATCCCTGGCAGGGCGCGAAGATGGCGGCCCGGTTGCAGGCCGCGACTGCCAGCGGCGAGCCGATTCTCTTCCGCGTCAATTACGACGCCGGTCACGGACTCACCGACACCGTCTCGCAGCAGGTCTCCGATTGGACGGACATCTTCACTTTCTTTCTGTGGCAGTTCGGCGAAAAGGACTTTCAGCCGCAAGCGCTGAAGCCTTAGCCTGCATCTCTCACAGACGGCACGATCACCCAGGTTTTAGGGCCTGACGAAGTCGCTGAGGGCCGGGAGGCCCTCAGTACAGCCGGTCAGGAGACCGGCGCTACAGATTCTCGCTCCGTGTGAGAAATGCGGGCTAATGCGGCTTGCCGGGCAGGACGAAGTGCTCGGCGCAGCGGGGCTCGTAGGCGTCGCCGGGGACTTTGATGGGGCTCAAGTAGGGCGCGGGCTTGCCGTCGATGAGGCGCTGCGAGTAGAGGGCGCGCGCGCCGCAGGCGCAGTAGGCCATGCACTCGGTGATGCTGCCGCCGTAGGCGTTCACCAGCCAGGTGAGGTTGAGCATCTCCCCAAACGGCATCGCCCGGAAGTCGAGATCGAGGCCGGCGACGAGCACGTCGTGGCCCGCGTCAAGCAAATGCCGGGTGAAGAGGAAGAGCTCGCCGACGAACTGGCCTTCGTCGATGGCGACGCATTCGACGCGCTTGCCGATCTCCTGCTCCGTGTCGCTGAGGTCGCCGAGGACTTCCCAGGGATTGGCGGAGTTGAAGGCGAGGGCGCTCATCTTGCCGCCGTTGGGATTGCGGCTCTCGACCACGCCGGGCCCGCCCTTGGTGTCGTCGCTGGGCTTGAGGACGAGAACGAATTGCTTGGCGTACTGGCGGCGCATCTCGGCGCGGCGCAGCAGTTCGGCGGTCTTGTTGCTGCGCATGGGTCCCATCATGAGTTCGAGTTTGCCTTGCACGTGCGTCTCCTGGATTGGCTTCAGGATTCTCATGATAGCGGCCGGGGGAGGGGATTTTCCACCGGTTCCGGAATGAGGCCGCCGTCCATGCTGGACCGAGTGGGCTGCCATTTACAAATTCTTCTAAGAACCTGTTTAAGAACTCACAGACGGAGGTTTTTTGCTTTGAAAGGGCAAGGCTTTAGCCGTGCCGAAAGTGGTCGGGAACACGTTGGGCTTTAGCCCCTGAGGGGCGTTTTCCAAACTGAGATGAAAAAACTTCCCTCAGCGGCTAAAGCCGAGTTCGTTTTGCATGGTTTACGGCACGGCTGAAGCCGTGCCCTTTCAAAACTTCGAGTTTTTCAACAGGTTCTAATCCATCTCCGCCTGCAATTGCCTGCTATCTGCATTGTTCCTGCGCGGCATCACACCCCAAGGACGCAGCAGACGGATTCGGTCGGCTGCCGGGAGCACCGGTTGCGACAAAGCAAGCTGTTCCAACCCGACTATGCGGACGATTTTCGATGCATCGGTCCCGCCTGTGAGGACTCCTGCTGCGAGGAGTGGACCGTTCATGTTGACCAGAGCACGTTTGAAAAGTACCAGAACCTGCCCGCTGGGCCGCTGCGCACGATCATCGACGAGAACATTGTGCGTTCTCCGGAGCCGGCACAGGGCAACGAGGGCTCCGCGGCAGCGACCTTTGCCCAAATCCGCTTGAATGCCTTGCACAAGTGCCCACTGCTTTCCGCGGACGGTCTTTGCCGGATTCAGGTGGAACACGGCGAAGAGTTTCTGCCTCGCGCATGCGCCATTTATCCGCGCGTACCTTACAGCATTGGCGGTGTGGAGGAAAAAGCGCTTTCGCTCTCCTGCCCCGAGGCCGCACGGCTGGTATTGCTGAATCCACAGCTACCGACGGGCACAGAGCAGGACGGCGGACCGCGGATCGGGGGCGATGGCGCCGATGAGGACGACCCGTGCCTGCCCTACTTCCGGTCCCTCCGGAATTCCGCGTTGGCGCTGGTCGGGAATCGCGTCTACCCGCTCTGGCAGCGCCTGTTTCTGCTTGGCCTGTTGAGCCGGCGATTCGATGCCATCGCGCCGGACGAGCGGCCGCGGAGAGTTCCGCAGCTCTTGGCTGAGTTTGAAGCCACGGTCGCCTCAGGCCACCTCAAGGCCACCATGAATACTCTGCCGGCGGATCACGCACAGCAGTTGGATCTGGTGCTGCTTTTGGCGGGCATGCTGCTGCACCGGTCGCACATCCGCCCGCGCTTTGTGGAGTGCGTTCAGGCCTTCACCGAAGGCATCGGCAACGGCGCAGGCGCCACATTGGAATCGCTCACGGCCTGTTACGCGGCGGCGCACGACCGCTACTATGCACCGTTTTTTGAAAAGCACCCGTACATCCTGGAAAACTATCTGATCAACACCATCTTCCGATGCAAATTTCCCTTTGGGCGCGACTGGGCGAAGACGGGAGCAACGCCCTCGATGAGCCGGGAGACGGCCTTGCTCACCGCCCAGTTTGCCTTGATGAAAGGCCTGCTTATCGGCGTCGCCGGCTTCCATCGCGAGGGATTTTCCGCCGGCCACGTGGTGCACACGATCCAGGCGGCCAGTAAGCATTTCGAGCACCACACCGAGTTCCTAACCGGAGCCTATGCTTTGATGGTGGAGAAACGCCTGGACGGTCAACTGGGATTGGCAATTCTGCTCAGAAATGAGAAGCCGCGCGCATCCCGGCCTGCCTTGCCGGTGGTTCATGCTCCGGGGCCGAGCGAAGGAACCGCGGTCTTTCCGGTGCGCCGCCTGCCGCCGAACTGATCGACACCACAGCGGGTCTGGATACCGGCGGTACAAAACGAGGACGAGCTGTGTTCGTGCGGTCCCACCCTTTCGCAAAAAACGCGAAAGGATGGGGCACGGGGGCGTTGGTGGTGGGTTGAGGACGGGGAGTTGAGGTTCGAGGTTTCCCAGGTCCCCAAAGGCGAGGGACGTGGGGCACCCAGGTTCGTGCTGGGTTGAGAGAGAGGGGGTGAGGGTTGTTCTGTCCCACCCTTTCGCAAAAAACGCGAAAGGATGGGGCACGGGGCGTTGGTGGTGGGTTGAGTTCGCGCGCGAATTACTTCTGGATCGTCAGGCGTTCGGCGTCGACTGCGGCCTTCATCACGCCGGCTTCGGCGAAGAAGTGGACCAGGTCACCGGTGAGGGCGCCGCCGGGCGCGTCCGGCATGGTTGCGGGCAGGGTGTGGAGAGAGGGCGCGCCGAGTCGAAGCGGCGTATCGGCCAGGTGCATCGGTCCAGCGCCCTGGGCGTCGAGAATGAGCGCAGTAAGTTTGCGCGCGAGAGGCAGCGGGAAGCTCTCCGCGACGAAGAGCATGTTGCCGCGCGTGGTGATGAGCACCGGCCCCTCGTTGGTGGTAAACAGGCGCTCCACCGAGCCGTCTTCGGCGGCCGATGCGCCGGAGGAAAGCTCGCTGACGCGCGAGTACTTGCGGCCCAGGCTGTTGGAGTAGATTTTGGCGAAGACGTTGGCCGAGTCGGCGTTTCTCCAGACCGACAGATAGAAGAGCGCAATGGAGGCGGTGTCGGCCTGCTGGGCGGGGGTGGTTGCGCTGCGCAACTGCCCGGCCCAGTAGAGGCCGCCGTTCCATGCGGGAGTGAGATCGCGGGCGGAGTTGTCGCCGCCGAGGAGTTTGGAGAGGATTTGCACGTCGAGCTGGCCCACCTGGCCGATGTCGTAGGGCTTGTACGCGGGATCGGTGAAGGGGTGAATGTCGGGCAGCAGCGGGATGGCGGGAATGTGCTTACGCTCGTATTCGCGGGGATTGATGATCTCCCAACTGGAAGTGGGCGGGCGGTCGAGGGCGCCGGCGAAGGCCGCCGTCTGGCCCTGGTCCATCCACACGTCCTGTTCAAAGCTCATGCCCTCGCGATAGGGAAAGAGCATGGATTCGGAGATCAGCAGGGGCGCGCGGGCCATGACGGGCGAGTCCTCGACGCCGCTCATCTGCGACTTGAGGAGATCGAGGACCTCGGGATCATGGATGAGGCTCTTGCCCAACGGCTTCAGGACGCAATCCCACATGACGACGGTCGCCTGTCCCTCGGCCACGGAGTCGCGCGCGGTGTCCATCTCGTCGCGGGCCAGATGGTCCCGGTCGCCGGCGGAGTCGGTGGAGACGTCGTCGGGGGTCTGGTTGTCCCATTTCTCGAGGTCGGAGTGCTGGTCCTGCAAGGCGTGGGTGAGCTCGTGAGCCAGGACCGGCTGCTCGTCGTCGGGACCGATCCAGTCAAGCAGATTCACGGTTTTGGTCTTGGAGTCGTAGTAGGCTTCGATCTGCTCCTTGAGAAGCTGGAGCAGGAACGGCTTGAGGTTGAAGTCGTGGTCGAGGAGGCCGAATTTTTTGAGCACGATTTCGTCGCGCTCCAGGCGCTTGGTGCCTTCGTCCTCGTTGAATTTTTCATCGAGGTACTTGACGACGTCGTCGCGGGTGGTGAGCTGGCGCTTGACGGTGCTCTTGATGGGCAGGCCGGTCTCGTCGGAGGAGAACTTGAGCAGCACATCGACCAGCGCGAAGAGCTGGCGGGCTTGCTCGGAGGTGATGCGGGTTGGGGCTTTGTCTTCATCGTGGGGCTCGCCCGAGGGGAGGGTGCAACCCTGCGCGACGGGCTTGGCGGCGGGAGCGGCCTTCGGCGCAACTTGCTGCGCGGCTTGCGGGGCCGTCTGTTGGGCGGCGATGCGCGAGGGGGCGGCCGCGGCCAGAACGAGCGAAAGCGCTAGGGCAAAAAGAGGCCCGCGCCAGTGGGAACTTGCGTTTTTGGACTGCGCGTTCATCGATTCTCTCCGCGGGAATCGGCTTTCCCGAAGGCAACGGGGCCGGCCGTTCCTGCCACACACTTCAAGGCTATAATCAGAAAGCGGTTCTGCACCAGGAATCCGAAGCAAATGGGGCCGAACTACGGAAGAGTTCTCATGGCCGAGTCCGAACTTACCGCCAATCTTGAGGCCACCGCGCTGGTGGCCCTGCTTGAATCCGCCCCTGCACGCCACGAGCTGGCCGCCTATCACGGCGCATTGACCCCACGAGAGTTGGACGCGCCGGAGGTGGAAACAGAGGCACTGGCCTTTGGGGCGGCGCTGCACGATCTGGGCTGGCTGAGGCGCGTGGATGTGCGCGGGGCCGACCGCTTCCGCTGGTTGAGCGGGATGGTGACCAATACGGTCAACGATCTGTTCCCCAATGCCGGCGCATGGAACCTGGTGCTCGATGCGCAGGGGCACATCCAGGGCGACCTGACGGTGTGGCGTGGGGGCGAGGAGTTGTCGCCGCAGCGCCGCAGCCCGGTGAATCCGCTCAAGGACGGCAATGGGAGCGGAGATCATGAACAGGATCGGCTGCTAGGAACGCCGTTTGCCGGCGAGTCGGAACTGGAACTGGAGATTGCCGCCGACCAACTCGACAAGCTGCTGGCCCACCTGAATAAGTTCATTGTCATGGACGATGTGGAGCTGGTTCCGCTGGGCGAAGAGCAGGTGGGCGAAGCGGGCTCGCAGACGACCGTGGGGCTGACCGGCCCGTTGGCGGCGGAGGTGCTGGAACGCGTGGGGCTACCGGTGCTTGTGACTCCCATGACGGGAACCACAGTGGAGTGGAACGGCTGGGAGGTGCGGATTCTGCGCGGCTACGGAGTTCTGGCGCCGCACTACGAGTTCTGGCTGCCGTCGGCGGGGCTGGCCAAGCTATGGTCGTGCCTGCGCGCGGGCGGGGCGACGCCGGTGGGCTCGGCGGCGCTAGAGGCGTTTCGCGTGGCCGAGGGGATTCCGGTGTACGGCGTCGACATGGCGGAGCGCGACCTGCCGCAGGAGACGGCGCAGATGCGGGCTCTGCATTTTAGCAAGGGCTGCTACCTGGGCCAGGAGATTGTGGAGCGCATCCGTTCGCGGGGCCATGTGCACCGGCATCTGCGGCCGCTGGAGCTGGCCGGGCCTGTGCCGGCGGCGGGCGAGGAACTGACGCTCGAAGACCGGACGGTTGCCGGAGCCATCACGAGCGCGGCCCCATTGACGTTCAAGGCCGTACGGCGTGTGTTCGCGCTGGGCATGATTCGCGCCGAGGCCGAAGCCAAGGGCGAGAGCTTGCGGTTCAAGGCCGGGGCCGTGGAGGGAACGGCAAGCATTTTGGATGCGCCGCCGAGGCTCGTTGCCAACAGTTGACAATCGGGCTAGCATGGAAGAAGAGGCCGAGGAAACCATGCCGACGCGCAATATTAATCTGACTCCGAAGATGAATCGATACGTTGCCGCCAAGATCCGAAGCGGCTGCTTTGCGAACGCCAGCGAAGTGCTTCGCGCCGGGCTGAGAGCGCTGGAACAGGGCGAAAAAGAAGACTTGGCTCGGCTGGAGGCGATCCGCGGGGCGGTTCTAGCGGGTGAAGAGAGCGGAATTGCCGAGGGTGACGTGCTGAAGGAAGTTCGCGAGCGCATGCGCAGACGTGCGCTCGCAACGGGGAGAGCGTAACCGTTGCCTGCATACCGGCTTTCCAGGCTGGCGCGGCTCGACTTGATCGAGATTGCCGACTACACCGTGGACACCTGGGGCCTGGAACAAGCTGATCGCTACGTTGATGGTCTTGGGGGCTGTTTTGAGCGATTGGCACGAACACCGGGAATTGGACGGCCATGCGATCGGATTCGGCGAGGATATCGCCGCATGGAATATGAAATGCATGTGGTCATCTACAGGGTGGATAAGGACGGGATCTTCGTCAGCCGCATTCTGCATCAGCGTATGCTCCCGAGCAGGCATTTGATCGAAGACACCTGAGGACTGATCCGGAATCTCGATGATCCGCCGCGGTAGAAGGCGAAACTGGAATGCGGCTGACTGCCGCGGATGAGAAACTTGAAGATATGAGCGATAGGCCAAAAATCGAAGTTATCGACCGCCGCAAGATCAAGGCGGAGGAAGAAAAGGAAAGCGGAGCCGCGGCGCAGGCCGCGCCAGCGGAGAAGCCGGCCGCGCCCGCGCAAAGCGGACCTGGGCCCGGACCGCGCCTAGTGGTGAACGAGGCCGCGCGCGAGGCGTCCGGGCGCGAGGCCGAAGAACGGGAGTCTGCGCAGGCCGCGGAGGAGCGGTTGGCGGAGGAGTTGCCCCTTGGGCCGACTGCCGAGGAAGGCAGAAAGTCGAAGGCCGCTTACGACGCGTCGGCGCAACGGATCGAGGACCTGATCCGCGCGCAGAATCCCGCCGTGGGTGCGCAGCCGCCGGTGGGGTTCGAACACCTGGTGCAGCAGTTCTACCTGAGCGCGATGCTGCAGATGGGCGCGGACACGCAGGAGGGCCAGCGGCCGAGGGTTGACATCATGGGGGCGCGCGCGACGATTGACCTTTTAGGGGTTCTGGCGGAAAAGACCAAAGGCAACCTGAGCGCCACCGAGGATCGCATGCTGCAGTCGGTACTGTTCGAACTGCGCATGGCCTTTCTGGAACTGAGCAGCATGGTGACGGCGCCCAATGTGCCGCCGGCGCCGAAGGGCAGGGACTAGGGAACAGTGTGAGTGTGAGTGTGCAGTGTGCGCCGGTCACTCGCACTCACACTCACACTCGCACTCACACTCACACTCGCACTCACACTCGCACTGACCACTCTCAACGTGCGCTCGCCTTTCGCAGAAAGCCATGGACGCTACCCTCACATTTATGGGCACGGGGACCTCGATGGGGGTTCCGACGCTAGGGTGCGCGTGCGCGGTGTGCACCTCGGCCGACGCGCACGATCGCAGGCTGCGGCCTTCGGTTTTGTTGCAGTGGCACGGCGCGGAGACTGGGACTGAGCGCGCGGTGGTGATCGACACCGGCCCCGACTTCCGCGAGCAGGCATTGCGCGCGAAACTCGCGCGCGTGGATGCGGTCTTCTACACGCACGGTCACGCCGACCACATTCTTGGCCTGGACGATCTGCGGCCGTTGAGCTTTGTTTCCGACCGGCGCGGCGGGCCGATTCCGCTCTACGCCGATCAGGAGACGGCGGCGGTTCTGCGGCAGGTTTTTGCGTACACCTTCTCGCCTCAAGCCACCTATCCCACGCGGGCACGCGTGGATCTGAAGCCGTTGGCCGAGCGCAACCCGGTCGACGGCGTGGAGTTTGTGCGCATTCCGTTGCTGCACGGCGAGATGCCGATCAACGGCTTCCGTTTCGGCAACGCGGCGTATATGACGGACGTGAGCGAGATTCCGGAGCCGAGCTTCGCGGTACTTAAGGGAGTCGAAGTGCTGGCGATTTCCGCCCTTCGTCACGCGCCGCACCCCAGCCACGCGACGGTGGAGCAGTCGCTCGAGTGGGCGCGGCGCATCGGAGCACGGCAAACCTGGTTCACGCACATCGCGCACGACCTGGGCCACGAGGAGACCAACCGCAATTTGCCGGCGAACGCCCGGCTCGCTTACGACGGGTTGAGCGTGCCCGTAACGCTATGAGCGGCGAGCGCGGCACGGTGCCGGGAGCGATGCAGGTCTTTCGCTCGCTGGCGGAGATTCCTGCCGGGTTCGGTCCAACGGTGGCCGCGGTGGGCAACTTTGACGGCGTGCATCGCGGGCACCGCGAGATTCTGGCCAGCGTGACAGCGGAAGCGCGCAGCCGCTCGGCGCGCGCCGTGGCCATTACATTCGATCCGCATCCGGAGCAGTTTTTGCGCCCCGCGCGGGCGCCGCGGCTGATCACGCCGAACGCCGAGCGGCTGCGCCTGCTGGCCGAAACCGGAATCGATGCGGCGCTGGTTCTGAAATTCGACGAGGCCTTGGCCAATCTCGCGCCGCGCGCGTTCGTCGAGCAGATTCTCGTTCACGGGCTCCAGGTGCGGAGTGTGCACGAAGGGCGCAACTTCCGCTTTGGGCACGGGGCCGCGGCCGGCGTCGAGGATCTGGCCGCGATGGGCGCGGAGCTTGGCTTCGCGGTCGATGTGCACGAGGCCGTGCGCGTGCGCGGGATGGAGGCTTCAAGCTCGACGATTCGCGCCTGGGTCGCCGCGGGCGATGTGCGGCGGGCGCGATGGTTGCTGGGCCGTCCCTTCGCGGTGCTTTCGACGCAGGCGCGCGGACGCGGCATCGGCACGCGGCTGCTGGTGCCCACGGTGAATCTCGCCGCGTACGAGGGATTGCTGCCGGCCTTCGGCGTCTACGTGACGCGGCTCAAGATCGGCGGCCGCGCGTTTGAGGCGGTGACGAATGTGGGCAACCGGCCGACCTTCGGCGAGGCGTCGTTCGCGGTGGAGTCGCACCTTCTGGACTTTGAGCCGCTGGAAATGAGTCTAGAGATCGGCGAGGAGACGCCCATCGAGCTCGAGTTTCTGCTGCGGCTGCGTGGCGAAATCCAATGGCCGTCGCCCGAAGCGCTCAAGGCGCAGATCTTCAAGGACGTGGCGCGGGCGAAGGAATATTTTCGCCTTTATGGACTCTTGAGGTCCAGAATTGACAGCCCCAGGGCTTAGGTATAAGCTTTGCTTAGCCTTCGGTATAAGCTTTGCTTAGCCTTCCCGGCCCTCCAAGTATTTCTACTCCTTCTTAGCTTGGATTCGGTCCACTCTCACGATTCAGCGGTCGTCCGGTTTTGCAAAAAACTTCATTTTTTGCGGAATCTTCACATTGCGCTCTTCTGAGACGCAGTGATCCCAACATCCCGAGGTTGAAGAACGAGGGCCGTCCGGCCCCCAAGAAAGGTTGCGCTCATGATTTCCCCAGGAACCAAAGATACTGGCAACAGTTTTAGAATGGATTCCTCCACCGACTTTAGAATGGATTCCTCCTCCGGCCGCGAGCGCGGCATGTCGGTTGCGGTCGTCGATGCGGACTTCGAACGCGGTAACGCGGTGTCAGCTATCGTCAATGCGTTGCGGCCCAACGGAGTGATGCCGCGCGTAACAAGACTGGCGGATGCAGGGAACCCACAGGTTCTCGTGAACCAGGGTATTGACGTGGTCCTCATGGCTGTGGATCGCGACAAGGAACGGGCGCTCGAAGCCATCGAGGCGCTATCCATCTCGGGAAAGACGACCCCCATGGCCTACTCCGGAGACACCGGAGACGATATGCTGATCCATTGCATGAGGGCGGGGGTGCGTGAGTTTCTCCACTATCCCTTTGAGCAGGGTGTTATCCAAGAGGCATTCCGTCGCAAGGCGAGCCGTGGCCTGTTGATGCCGGACACAAAAAAGGCGATGGGCAAGTCGTTCGTGTTTTTCGGCGCCAAGGGCGGCTCCGGCGTGACCACGGCGGCGTGCAACTTTGCCGTTTCGCTGGCGCAGGAATCGAAACGGAACACGCTTCTGATCGATCTCGATCTGCCGCTCGGCGATGCTGCGTTGTGCCTTGGCATCGGCAGCGAATTCTCCACTCTCGATGCGCTGAACAAGGCGCAGGAGCTCGATTCCACGTTTCTGGCCAAGCTGTTGTCACAACATCAATCGGGATTGCGCGTGCTTGCAGCTCCCGGCAAATATCATCGCGTGCCGCCGCCGGGCGAATCCGTGGACCAATTGCTCAGCGTCGCCTGCGAGTCGTTCGATTACGTGGTGGTGGATGCCGGATCCAAGCTGGAGTTGATGGACACGCAGCTTTTCGACCTCGTTTCCACCATCTACCTGGTCACGCAGGTGGGCATTGCCGAACTGCGCAACGCCAACCGGGTGATGACGGAGTGCTTCCAGGCCTACGGTTCGAAGGTGGAGGTGGTACTGAACCGGTATACGGCCGATATGTTCGGCATCAACGATGAGGCCATCGAGAGCGCCCTCACCGTGCCCGCACAATGGAGAATTCCCAACGACTTCGCGGCGGTCCGCCGGATGCACCACACCGCCGGGCCGCTTGAGGACTCGAAGATTCAGCGCGCCATCGGGAAAATGGCGGCCGCGGCCTCCGGGTTGCGTGAAGAAAACCCGGACAGAAAGAGGAGAACCGGTTTTCTCAGACTCTTGAGAGCGTGACGCCGTAACCTGCTCTTTTCCGCAAAGAGGCGTGAAAAGATGGGGCACGGGATTTCTGTGCTGGGTTGAAGGCAGGGTTTGGGTTCGTACTCTCCCACCCTTTCGCAAAAAGCGCGAAAGGATGGGGCACGGGCAAGTGGTTGGAAATCAGGAATTGCAAGCACTTTCCGGCCGATTACATAGTTATTGAAGTAACTTCCCGAAGCCGAAACATACTCTTCCCCGTTCACATGGGAGCCGATTCTGTCTATAGGATTTAGCGATGCCGAGTCCGCAAGTTCCCATTTGCGGAATTCGCATCGCGGATTTCCCGAGAGGCAGAGGACCTCAACGTCCCGGTGGCGGAAGTGCGCCATGCGACGCGGAAAGGTTGTGTTTTTGGATCCCCTGGAAGAAGAGAGTGGCGCGGGTTTCGACTTGCGCTCCAACGTCGCGCGCGAAGGCGGCATGTCGGTTGCGATCGTCGATCCGGACTTCGAACGCGGCAACGCGGTGTCGGCCATCGTCTGCACCATGCGGCCCAACGGAACGACGCCGCGCATCACGAGACTGAGGGATGTGGAGAACCCACAGGCTCTCAGGAACCATGGTATTGACGTGGTCCTCATCGCCCTGGACGGCGACAAGGAACAAGCGCAGCAGGCGATCGATACGATCTGCACCCTGGGCGGGTTCTCTCCCATCGTCTATGGGGAACGCCCCGACGGAGAATTGCTGATCCAGTGCATGAGGTTGGGGGTGCGGGAGTTCCTGCACTATCCCTTTGAGCAGGGTGTGATCCAGGAGGCATTCCGCCGCAGGGCGAGCCGCGGCCACTTGACGCCGATGCACAGAAAGGTGATCGGAAAGTCGTTTGTCTTTCTTGGCGCCAAGGGCGGTTCCGGAGTGACCACGGTGGCGTGCAACTTTGCCGTTGAGCTGGCGCAGGAATCCGGACGGAGCACGCTTCTGATCGACCTCGATCTCCCTCTGGGCGATGCGGCTTTGTGCCTGGGCGTCAGCAGCAGCGAGTTTTCCACGCTCGATGCGCTGCGCGATGCGGAGCGTCTGGATGCCACGTATCTTTCGAAGCTGGTGTCGAAGCATGAATCGGGGCTGTACGTGCTCGGCGCTCCCGGCAGGTATGTTCGCGTGCCTCCGCCGGGCCAATCCGTGGACCAACTGCTCACTGCGGCCTCGAAGTCCTTCGATTACGTCGTGGTCGATGCGGGTTCCAGGCTGGAGCTGGCGGAGACGCGGCTTTTCGATCTCGTTTCCACCATCTACCTGGTCACGCAGGTGAGCGTTTCCGAACTGCGCAACGCCAACCGGCTGATTACCGAGTGCCTCGAGGACTACAGCACGAAGATTGAGGTGGTATGGAATCGGTATACGGGCGACGTGTTTGGCATAGACGACAAGACCGTCGAGGGCGCGCTCACCCTGCCCGCGCAATGGAAGATTCCCAACGACTTCGCAGCCGTTCGCCGCACGCAGGACAACGCTGAGCCGCTGGAGGAGTCCGGCGTTCGGCGCGTCATCAAGAAGATGGCGCTCGCGGCCGCCGGCAAGCAGGAAGAGAAGCAGGAGAAGAAGAAGGCCGGCCTGTTCGGTTTCTTGAGGGCGTGAGGCGGCAGGCCGCCGCTTCCCCAAAGGGCGCGCAGGCATGGGCGCAGCGCGTTTTCGGCGGCAGGTAAAAGCCCCGTGCCCCATCCTTGCGCCTTTTTCCTGGCGCAAGGGTGGGAGCGCACTATGTTTTGTTTGCTTCCCGCCGCGCAGCCGTCCAAGTCGTTTCCACCTCGACGGCTCCAATCTCTCCGGTTGCCCAGGCGCGGAAACTCGACCATGGCCAATCTTCAGGAGCAAGGCAAAGTCCCCGTTTTACAGGGTTGCGGTGGATGTACCGCAATTGCGTGACGAACCCAGCGTGGTTGCGAACATTGTGATCGAAATAGCGAGGCTGCCAGAAAGGCGGTCCTCCTGCGACCCGTTTGTTCTCCTGTCGTGCCTGAATTGTGACCGTGGTTTTCAGAATCTGCATGGCCCTGGAAAGCAGCTTGCCGGCAGGCTCGCTCACCAATAAGTGAACATGCTCGGGCATCACCACGTAGCCAAATACTCGCATCTCGAATCGGCGCCGAATCTGCTCGAGAACGCCCAGGAATGCGTTTTCCATTTGCATCTCGGCGAAAAGTGGCAACCGATGATAGCAACTGAAGGTGAGGAAGTGCGCTTGCCCGGAGTGATGAAGCCGTTTAAGCCCGTCTGGCATGGAATCCTGCCGGTTTGCGAGAGATAGATGGGCTCATTTTACTGCGACTGGTCGTGCTGTCCCACCCTTTCGCAAGGAACGCGAAAGGATGGGGCACGGGGTTTTGAGCTGGGTCGAGCTAAACGAGTTGAGGTTCGTGCTGTCCCACCCTTTCGCAAGGAACGCGAAAGGATGGGGCACGGGGTTTTGAGCTGGGTCGAGCTAAACGAGTTGAGGTTCGTGCTGTCCCACCCTTTCGCAAGGAACGCGAAAGGATGGGGCACGGGGATTTCAGCTGGGTCGAGCGAAGGGAGTTGAGGTTCGTGCTGTCCCACCCTTTCGCAAGGAACGCGAAAGGATGGGGCACGGGCGGAGTCTCCAGGATAGGCACGGGAGTTGAGCGGCTCTACTGCGAATGTTGGTGGTCTCCCACCCTCGCGCCAGAAAAAAGGCGCGAGGATGGGGCACGGGGCTGACTGGGCGAGGCACTGGCGTCTTTGTCGGCGGGGAATTTTTCGTCGTCTTTGCCGGAGATGGCGGCGCGCATGAAGTTGATCCAGATGGGCAGCGCGGTGACGGCGCCGGTTTCCTTGTTGCCGAGCGATTCGCGGCTGTCGTAACCCACCCACACGCCGCATGTGACGGAGGGCGAGAAGCCGAGGAACCACGCGTCGGTGAAGTCCGAAGTGGTTCCGGTTTTGCCGCCCAGTGGGTGCTTCAACTGCGCGGCCGCGACGCCGGTGCCGTGTTGCGTAACGCCGCGCAAGAGCGTCATCATGGTGCGCGCGGTCTTCTGGTCGATGACTTCCTTGACGGCCGGCGTCTCCTGCCACAGCGCGATGCCGTCGGCGTTCGAGACCCTGCGGATGAGGCGCGGGGCCACGCGGATGCCGTCGTTGGGGAAGACCGAGTAGGAAGCCACCTGCTCCTCGAGCGTGATCTCGACCGCGCCCAACGCCACGGGCAGATAAGCGGGAATGTTCGAGGTGACGCCGAAGCGGTGCGCCACGTCGATGACGTTGTGAATGCCCACGCGCGCGGCCAGCCTGAGCGCGGGAATGTTGCGCGATTCGGCGAAGGCGTTGGCGACGGTCATGGCGCCGCGGTAATCGTTCTCGTAGTTGTGCGGAACGTAGCCGCCGAAGCTGACCGGCGTATCCATAACGATGTCGGTGGGCTTGACGCCGTCTTCGATGGCCGCGGTGTAGACGTAGGGCTTGAAGCTGGAGCCAGTCTGGCGCTCGGCTTGCGTGGCGCGGTTGAAGACCGAAAGCGCGTAGTCGCGGCCGCCGACCATGGCGAGAATGTCGCCGCTGGTATTGTCAATGGCGAGCAGCGCACCCTCTGCGCCCGAGTCCTGCTCGAGCGTGGCGCGGCGCACGCCGCCTTCCGTGGCCGCGGTGAGACGAACGTAGATAATGTCGCCGGGCTTGGCGAGCGCGTCGCCGTAGCGCTGGCCGGTCCATTGCCAGTCCGCGGGGAGAATGAGAACTTCCGAGCCTGCCTGATCCGCGGGACCGATGCGCGCCTGAATCTCAAGCGGGAGGGCGCGCGTGACGAGAGCATGAATGTAGTCGCCGGGAGCGGCGGTTACCGCCCAGTCGGGATGGCGATAGGAATCAGGCGTTTCTCCGCTCGCGAGGGCGCTTTCGAGCTTGCCGGTCCAGCCGCGGCGGCGCTCGTAGGCGGCCACGCCCTCGGCCACGGCGCGGTTGGCGACCTGCTGCAGATCGAGATCGAGCGTGGTGTCGACGCGCAGGCCGGCCTCATGCACCTCTTCGGAGCCGAAGTGCTTGTCGAGCTCGCGGCGCACTTCCTCCTGAAACCACGGCGCGACAGCGCCGCCCGGTTGCGCGATGCGCAGGCCGAGCGGCGCCGCACGGGCCTGTTCGGCTTCGGCGTGCGTGATGACGCCGTCCCCTTCCATTTCACTGAGCACCAGGTTGCGGCGGTGCAGCGCGCGCTCGGGAGCGAGGATGGGCGAGAAGGCCGCCGGACCTTTGGGCAGTCCGGCGAGAAGCGCCGCCTCGGTGAGCGTGAGATCCTTGGCGTGCTTCGAAAAGAAATACTCCGAAGCAGCCTCGAAGCCGTACATGCCGCTGCCGAGGTAGATCTGGTTGGCGTAGAGGGTGAAGATCTGCTGCTTGGTGAAGGCGCGCTCGATCTGGATGGCGAGATAGGCCTCCTGAATCTTGCGCATGGCGGTGCGATCGGAGGAGAGAAAGAGGTTGCGCGCCAACTGCATGGTGAGGGTGGATGCGCCCTGGGCGCGCCCGTGCGAGCGAATGTCGTGCCAGGCGGCGCCGGCCACGCGAAAGACGTTGATGCCCCAGTGCGACTCGAAGTTTTTGTCTTCGATGGAGATGACGGCCTGGCGGAGGACGGGCGCGAAGCCATCGTAGCCGACCACCTCGCGGCGCTCCAGGGCGAAGGAGCCGATGATGCGGCCCCTGCGGTCGTAGAGATCGGTGGTGGTGGAGGGGCGGTACTGTTCGAGCTCCTGAATCTGCGGAAGATCGACGGAGTAGACGAGGGTGAGGCCGGCGAGCGACCCGGTGGCGGCCGCGAGAATGAGCAACGCGGCCAGCGCGGAACGGCCGGCGAGCTTGCGGCGGCGATGCGCGGGCAGCGGCGGCCCGAGGGCGCGGCGCGGGGGCTCGACCGCGCGGGTGGCGGGGCGCGATGCGACGGGGCGCGCTTCGAAGCGCGATTTGGGCGGCGGCTGATGGGGGGTAACAGCCAAGGCAGATGGGGCCTCATGGGCGCTGTTCGGCTTTATGTTGAGGAAGAGCGCTCACCTTAAGGCTAGCATTGGAGCGTGGTGGAAAAACGGCGCACGAAGGCTATGGGACCACGGCGTGCAAGAGCGGGAAGATTCGTTTGCGGAATGGGCGAGCCGGCGGGTCAGCGAGTCAGCTTGGTTGAGGTTCGTGCTATCCCACCCTTTCGCGAAAAGCGCGAAAGGATGGGGCACGGGGGTTCTGTGCCTGCATGGGGTTTCTGTGCTGGGTTGAAATCGCGAAAAACAACCGCAGATCCTTCGATTCGTCCGCCAAGGCGGACTCGCTCAGGATGACAGATCGTTTGGGTTGCGAACTGCGCTCGGCGATGACAACTCATCGTGGTGCGAAGTTCTGACTCACCAAATTAGCTCGTTTTGGACTTCAGCAGCGCGATGGCCTGATTCAACGGCTCGTCGCCGTTGGTGGGCGGCATGGGCTCTTCGCTGTCTTCAGGGCCTGCGACGACGACCGTGGGCGTGACGGCATCGTCTTCGATCTTCTTGCCGCCGGGGCCCTGGTACTTGGCCACGGTGAGCATGAGCGCTCCGCCGTCGGGCAGGTCGATGGTCTTTTGCACCGAGCCCTCGCCGAAGGTGCGCTCACCGATCACATCGCCGCGCTTGAGGCCCTCAATGGCGGCGGCGGTGAGTTCCGGAGCACCATAGGTGCCGCGATCGACGAGCACGGCTACAGGGGCGTCCGTAAGGCACTGCGCGGGATCGGCCGCGAAGGTCTGCGCGGGAAACTTCTGGCCCACAAGAGTGGCCAGGGCGCCCTGCTTGATGAAGAAATTGGCCAGACGCAATCCCTGCGTGGGGTCGCTGCCCGTGGTGTCGCGCAGATCGAGAAGAATCTTGCGGCCTTTGCCGGCGCCCTTGATGCGGGCGGCGATGTCATCGACGCGCGCAGCGGTCAAGACGCCCGGCTTGAGGTAAAGGATGGTCGCATTCTCGTAAAACTGCTCGCCCAAGGGCGGCGCGGCCAGGACTGCGCGCGTGAGCGTGATCTTGTCCGGATCGGGCTTGAAGGGGCGAACGACGGAGATCGCAACCGTGGTTCCGGGCTTGCCCTCGAGCATGTAGCGCACCAGGGCCAGCGGTGTGTCGTGCGTGGACTGGCCTTCGATCAGATCGATCACGTCGCCGTCGCGGAGATGGGCCAGAGCGGCGGGAGAGCCGGGCAGCACGTTGACGATGGTGGCGTAGCCGTAGCGCTTGGAGACGGTGATGCCTACCTGCGCGTCGTCAGTCGCGGGACGGTCCTTGTAGATCTTGTACTCGGCGGCGCTCAGATAGCTGGAGTCGGGGTCGAGCGAGTCGAGAAGGCCGTGCAGGGCGCCGTTGGTCACCTCGGGAATGTTGGGCTCGGTGACGTAGAAGTTCTGAATCTTGCGCAGGACGTCGGCGTAGACGCGCATCTGGCGGTACGCGGCATCCTGATCGTCGCCGGCGTGCACGCCGATCCAGCCGAGTTCGCCAAGGACGTAGCCCAAGCCGAGTACGGCGATGATCGCCAAGGAGACAGCAAAGACAAGACGCTGAAAAAGTCGGGACACACACACCACCGGGACGGCCGCAGAGGGAAAGTCGGCCGCTCTTACCATGATAGACGCAAACGCCCAGGAAAGGACGCCGTGTCGTGGATCGTGGATCGTGGTCCGTGAATCGTGATTCGTGTATCCGGCCCCAGGATTGGTGTGCCCAGCCTTTTGCGGCCCCACTTTTCGTGCTGGGTTGAAGGGTAGGTTTGGGTCCGTGCGATCCCAGGTCCCCAAAAGCGAGGGACCTGGGGCACCCATTTTTCGTGCTGGGTTGAAGGGTAGGTTTGGGTCCGTGCTGCGATCCAGGTCCGCGTGCGGGTCAGGAGACCGGCGGTGCGACCGATCAGGAGACCGGCGGTGCGACCGATCAGGAGACCGGCGGTCCAGAGGTCTGGAGGATGGCGGGGAGTCAGCGGGGGAGGGCGAAGGCCAGGGTGAGGCGATTGCCGTTGGGCAGACGCTGGTAGGCGACGCGGTGCGCGAAGCTGCGCATGAGGCGGATGCCCTGGCAGCCGGGCTCCAGTTCGGCGATCGAGGCGGGAGCAGGGGCTTGGCCGGCATGCGGATGCGCAAGAGGATCGAAGGGCGGACCGTGGTCCTCGACGACAAAGACCAGCTCCCTCCGGCCGGTGGAGGCGCACTCGACGGTGCATGCGACGGTGACGGACTGGTTTGCCTGTCCGCTGTAGCCGTGACGAATGACGTTGGAGAGGGCTTCTTCAAGACAGAGCTGGATGGCGAACTGGGTTTCGGCAGAAATGGAGTGCTGGGCAGCCAACGCCTCCACCCAGGACCAGACCAGGGTCAGGTTCGCGAGCTGACTTTTGAGGGTCAGCCGCGGCTCGGGCGAGGACGCGTCTGTCGATTGATTGGATGCGTGCATGACGGCCGTGGGTAAGGCAAGCATAGCTTATGCGAGCGCGGCGACGGCGGCATCGAGATGGTGGTGGATGGGCAGCAAGGCATCGATGCCGCTGGTTTTGAGGACCGATTCCACCATTTCGTTGGGCGCAAACAGGACCACCTTGCCGCCGCGGCTATGGACGGCCCGCGCGGGAAGGACGATGGAGCGCAGGCCCATCGAGCCCAGGAAATCGACCTTCTGGAGGTCAATCAGGAGTTTCTTGGCGCTGCCCGCGATCAGGTTCATCTTGAGGTCGACAACCGCGGCGCCGGCAATGTCCATGCGGCCATCGAGGGCCACGCGGGTGATGCCGCCGGGCATTTCGTCGGTGGAGATTTGCATTGCGTTCTTCCTTCGTTGCGGGGAACGTTCAGTTCCGAAACCGGGCGCCTGTTCTTGATCTGGCCCATGGGCTTGATACATTTTCCCACCCTTCCCCGCAAAAGACGCGGAAAAGGATGGGGCACGGCGGCAGTAATTTGCACGGCCACAGGAACTTCGGGGCCCGATCGCCCGAGACGCGTCGGGCTCCGGACAGAGCGATCGTACCGGACGATTGTGAAAGCCGCGTTACAAAAGCGGGGAGGAGAGCGAGATGAAGATCTGCGCGCCGGGGCTGAGCGGAGACGCGGAGCCGGCGGGCACGCTGCTCTGGTTGCGCACCTCGATCTTGAGCGTTTTGCGCTTTTTGGCCTTGAACTCACTGGAGACGGCATTCGAGGCCATCTGCTGGCCGCCGCTCATCACGGTGACGCGGAAGGTCTGAATCCCGGGAGGCACGAAGAGGTTGTCGAGATTGGTCGCGTCGCCGGTGACAAAGCGCAGGTAGACCGTGTTGTTCATTTCCACAGTCAAGGGCAGGCGGATGGGCAGGTGGCTCAACTCGATTTTGAATTTGCTGTTGGAGTTGGCATCGAGTTTGTGCGGATCGAAGGCCGGAGCGGCAGGCTTAGCTGCGGGCGGCGGCGTGGGATTGGCCGCAGGCAGCGGAGTGGGCTTGGCCGTGGGCGGCGGAGTGGGCTTTGCGGCTGGAGTTGCAGTCTTGGGGGCTACGGCGGCGGGCTTGGCGGCTGCCGGCTTGGCCGGAGCGGCAGGCTCAGGCAGCACGGCTCCCTGCACCACCGGCAAAGGCGCAGGCGCGGCCGGTTTCGGCGCGGGAGTGATGGTGGCCTGTTGCTGCGGCGGGACTGGCTTTGGATGATGCAGACGGAGCAGGTACCAGCCGCCTGCGCCGGCTGCCGCGATCGCCAGCAGAACCACGGCAACGAGGGTCGCGAGTTTTGCCGGTTTGGAGGGCTTTTTTGCCGCCTTGGCGGAGCTTTGTACAGCCGTCGCCTGCGTCAGCGCGGACGGATGCGAGATGCTGCCGGGTGCGGCGACGAGCGTGGCGTTGGGATCGCCTGCGGGCGCGGCCGGTGCGGTGGCGAGCAGCGACGTGGCGTTGGGATTGGCGCGCAATGCGGCTAGATCCTGCGCGAGTGCTTCGCCGGTCTGATAGCGGTTGGCGGGATTCTTGGCCAGGCATTTCAGGATCACGGCCTCCAGGCCCGCGGGAATGGTTGGGTTGAGTTTCGCGGGCGGGACGGGCTCGGTGTAGACGATCTTGTAAGAAACTGCCGTCATAGTTTCGCCGGGGAAGGGCTGCTCGCCGGTGGCCAGCGCGTAGAGGATCACGCCCAGCGAGAACAGGTCGGCGCGGCCGTCGATGGGCGCGCCGGTAAACTGCTCGGGCGGCATGAAGGAGGGCGTGCCGAGCAATTGGCCGGTAGTGGTGATTTCGCTGGCCGCCAGCTTAGCGATGCCGAAATCGGTGATGCGGGGCCGCTCGCTGCCGTAGACCTGGCGCGAAGTCAACAGGATGTTGGCGGGCTTGATGTCGCGATGGATCACGCCCTGGCGGTGCGCGTAGCCGAGGGCCTCGGCCAGTTGCTGGCCGATCTCGCAGACGCGGTCGAGGGTGAACCGCTCGCCTTTCTTGAGGGCGTCGGCGAGGGTGCGGCCGTCGACGAATTCCATGACCAGAAACGGCGCGCCCTCATGCTCGCCCACGTCGAAGACGGGCACGATGGCGGGATGCGCCAGCACGCCGCAGGCGCTGGCCTCGCGATAAAAACGCGCGCGGTATTCCTCGCTGTGCTCGCCTTCAAGGGCTGCGGAATGGATGGTCTTGAGAGCCACGGTGCGGCCCACCAAGGGGTCGAGCGCCTTAAAGACGCTGCCCATCGCGCCGCGTCCCAGTTCCGCGACAATCTCGTATCTTCCAATAACAGTCGGGGCGGCCATGAAGAGGATTGTATCAATACGGCAGGGACTAAGGGACTAGGGAACAGACGACAGCAGTGTGCCGCAAAACTCCCAGAAACAAAAAGCGCTTTATGAATGACTGCATACCGGCATGGCAGCCGCGTCGTAGGCGCAGCGTTTGTTAGCCCCGCGCTTCAGCGTGGGGAAAGCAGGTCCAATTATTCGCTCAGGAGTCCCGTAGGGACGCCGCCCGTGCCCGATCCTCGCGCGCATGTTGCGCAAGGGCGAGAGCGCAGGAACTCAAACTCACCATTCTCGTTGAAAAGAAGCTGCCGCGCGTGTTTAAATCATCGCGTGCGCCGAAACGCAACAAAGGAAGAAGTTGCCGACTTGATCGAACGTTTTCTGGATAACCGCTTGGCATATCCGCAGGAGTGGAATGATTTCGTCGATTGCGGGGAAAGAGACCCAGACGTTGAACTCTATCGGAAAAGGTGCAACCAACTCGATCCGCTCGTGAATTGCCCCGATCCGGTCGACCAGGAAGCCGTTACGGAACTGCGCCTTATGGTCGAGGAGCTAAGGACGTCAATACGCAAACCGCCCCTTTCGCAATAGGCTTCCAACTCTTCTATTGGTGCCCGCATCCTTGTTCCCTTGCTCCCTCGGTCCAATTTCTTGCTCAGGCCGTGGCGCGGTAGCGCACCACGAGCAGCGTCAGGTCGTCGAACTGGGGCGCGCCCTGCGTAAAATCGCGCACCGCGTCGAGGACCGACTGCTGCAGGGCCTCGACGGTTAAGTCCTGCTTGCCGGCGAGGGCCTGGCTGAGGCCGGAGACCTCGAACGAATCGTGCTCGAGGTTCTCAGCCTCGGTGACGCCGTCGCTGAACAGGACCAGCGTGTCCTCAGGCTGGAGCTGGAGCCGGACCGACTCGAATTGGGCTTCGGAGATCAGGCCGACGGGAAAGGAGCCCTCGGTGTAGAGCTCGCTCACCTCGCCCTTGCGCAGCACGAGCGGCGAGGGATGGCCGGCTTTGATGTATTCGAGCATGCCGTCGCGGCCCACAATGCCCATGAACATGGTGGCGTAGCGGCCGATCTCGGAGTGGCGGCAGAGAAAACGGTTGACGTGGTTGAAAACCTTGACCGGGTCAGTACCCATGGCCAGGCCCGACACGAGGCCCTGCAGCATGGTGGTGAGCAGTGCCGCGCCCAGGCCTTTGCCGCTGACGTCGGCGATGAGAATGGCGGTGCGATCGTCGCTGACGGGAAAGACGTCGAAGTAATCGCCGCCGACCTCGGTGCAGGGATGGTGCACGCCGGTGACGGCCAGATGCGGAAAGTCGTGCAGGCCGTGCGGAAGCAGCGCCTGCTGCATGGTGCGCGCGATGGAAAGCTCCTGCTCCAGGCGCTGGCGCTCGCGCTCCCTCTCGACGAGGCGCGCGTTGTCAAGAATGCTCGCGGACTGCACGGCGAGGGCGTCGAGAATCTGGCGGTCGACGGAAGAAAAGGCCGCGATGCGCCGGGAATCGAGATAAATGACGCCCAGCAGCGGCCCCTGCTTGAGATCGCCGCCGGTATCGGCTACGGTGCGCGATGAAGCGTAAAGCGGGATGGCGACCACGGCGCACAGGCCCTGCACCATGACGCTTTCGGCGGACTTCAAGTCGAGGCCGGCAAGGTTCAGGTCTTCCGTGATGACGCTGGAATGCTTTTGAATGGCCTGATTGACCGCGGTCTGGCTGGGGTTGATGGTCTCCGCGGCGAGATTGTCGCCCTTGTTGCCGCGGGCGAGACGCACGCGCATTAGGCCCGCGGCGTCGGGCTCGATCAGCAGGCCGCGATCGGCGTGGGTGATGGAGATGGCGTGATCGAGCATGGTGCCCAGCACGGAATCGAGGGGGAGCTGGGAGTGCAGCAGCGAAGTGGCTTCGAGAAGCAGATTCAGCTTGCTCAATCCGCTGGAGGAGGACGGGCCCGCCAGATCGGAAAGCGTGCCGATGCGGGTGAGCAGGTTGGCCACCTCTGGCTGCGTGGGCACGTCGGGAGCGGCGCCCACATGAAAGACGACCTGGTAGCTGTCGTCGATGCCGAAGCCGATCACATCGCCGTCCGAGAGCGGCTGTTGCTCGACCTTGGCGCCATTCACAAACACGCCGTAGCGGTTGCCCAGGTCTTCGAGACGAAATCCGGAATCGTCCTTCACGATCGCGGCGCAGCGCCGCGAGATGCGCCCGTCGGAGAGATGGACACTGTTGTCGGTTTCGCCGCGGCCGATGGGAAACGGGAAATGCGTGACGGCGACCGACTGACAGGTCTTGTCAGGGGCAATCACTTCAACGAATGTGGGCGATGGAGAGGAATCTTCCGTCATGGCTCGCGATGTGGGCAAATTGTATCACGCAGCATGATGGGCCTTGCGCGAGAAAATCGCATAGGCCGCCCCAGGAAAAACGGCCTCCGCAGAGTGCGGAGGCCGTTGGGTGTTCTTCTACGGCATTTTCGGAAATACTGTGAGATCTTGAAAGCCGTGGATGTGGATTTTTCTTGAGGAAAAATCCACTCAGCAGCTGCGGCTTTGGTTTACATCATTTCCGAAAATGCTATGGAGCCGGAAGCGATCAGTGCATGGTTCCGCTGTTGTCTATGGTGATGCCGCCAGGGCCGGCGTTCTTCTTCTCCTCGTTGGCCTTGCGCATATCCATCGCCTTGTGGGTCCAGTCCTCGGCCATGGCCAGGTCCTCGGCCACCGCGGCATCGTTGCCGTAGTCCACGTCCGCCTTGTTGCGATAGATCAGGTTCAGGTACTGCATGGCGTCGTCGAAGTTGGGCTTATCGCTGACGGCCTGGGTGAGGTACTTCAGGCCTTCATCGACGAGCGGCGCGTTTTGCTGCGCCAAGGGTTCCATCACCTGCTTGGGCGCCTTCCCGTTGCCCTTGCCATCGTCGTTCAGGCCGGCGGCCTGCAGCGCGTTCAGCTTGTTCTGGTGCGCCTTGGTCCAATCGATCACGCCGACGGTATAGGCCGCATCGGCATCGTTGGGATCGGCGGCAAGAACCTTTTTCTGCCAGATTTCGGCGTTGTCCAGATCCTTGATGCTGAAATAAATGCCCGCGATTTCCTTCATGCTGTTGACATCGTTGGGATTCTGATCGAGAACCTGCTTGAAGATTTCCATGGCCTTGTTGGCCGTATTCAGGTTGTCGGGCGTGGTCAGGCCGGGCACCACGTTCTGCTCCAGCGCCTTGCCCAGGTACATCTTGGCCGTGGGCAACGCCGGATCGAGTTGCGTGGCCTGCTGGAAGTGCTCGATGGCCTCATCGTAGTGGCCAGCCTTGTAGGCTGTGCATCCTTTGTTCAACTGGTCGCGCGCTTCCAGTTGCTTGCACCCGCTCATGGAAAGCGCCATGCCGCTCAGAACCACCGCGAGCACCCAAAAACGTCCGGGTCCATTCATGTTTGTATCCTTCTCCTTCAGGCTTGGGCCCTCAAGGCCGCGCCTGGAATCTCTAGCAGCCGGCGGCCGGCGGGGCTTCCCGCAGCCAGCCGAAAAATTGTACTGCGCCCGCGTTGCGATGTCCCGGAAACGCAGGCGGCCGGCCTTTACTGGCCGGCCTGAATCTTTGACGTCATCAACCCGATATGGTCCACGTTCGCGGCCCTTGCGATGTCGATCACGTCGGCAATCGAAGCAAACTCGACATGGTCGCCGCCCTTGACGAACATTACGCGCTCGGCGCGGTTCGAGAAGATCTCTGTCAACTTCGGCAGCAACTCGGCATGCGTCACGTCGAGGCCGTTGATTTTGTACGCCGGAGCGGCGCCGGAGCGATCGAAAACCTGCACCACAACCGCGCGCGGCGTATCGATCCCTGTTGTCTTCGGCGGCTGGGGCACCATTGCCTCCAGCCCCTTCTGAGTTACGGGAACAATCACCATGAAGATGATCAGCAGCACCAGCAGAATGTCAATCATGGGCGTGACGTTCATCTCCGACATCCTGCCGCCGGAATTTCCCATCGACATTGCCATTGCTTTAGCCCGTCCTTTCCCAGCTACCCCGAAGAAAACACCTGCCCAGGCCGCGCTATTCGCCGGCCTGAATCTTGGGCGTCATCAAGCCGATGTGGTCCACGTTGGCGGCCTTGCCGATATCGATCACATCCGCGATATAGGAAAAGTTCACATCGTCGTCGCCCTTGACGAACATCACGCGCTCGGCGCGATTGGCGTAGATATCCTGCAGCTTGGACTGCAGTTCGGAGTGGTTCACATCGGTTTCGTTGATCTTATAGGCCGGGGCCTGGCCGGGACGATAGAGCACCTGAACCACGATGGTGCGGTCGTTGGGCTGCTGCTGCTGCTGCGGATTCTTGGGCGGCTGCGGCACCAGCGCTTCCAGACCCTTGGGGGTCACCGGCACGATGACCATGAAGATGATCAACAACACCAGCAGAATGTCGATCATGGGCGTCACATTGATCTCGGACATGCTGCCGCCGGGTCCACCCGTAGACATTGCCATGGCTTCAACTCCTCGTTTCCTTAATATCGTTCAACGGGCAATCGCCGCGCGGGATTATTCTCCGCCGGGCAGGTTGCTTTCGCGTTTCTGTGTCAACAGATCCACCGTCTCCACGCCCGCGGTGCGCACATCGTCAATGGCATCTTCCACGGCCTTGAACTGAGCGCGCCGGTCGGCACGGATAAAGATCGTCTTGTCGGTCTTTTCGGCGAGCTTATCGCGCACGATGCTGCCGAGCTGCGAGGGATCGATCCTGTTCTGGCCGAGATACACCGCGCCGTCGCGGGTCACAGCGACAACAATGGCGTCTTCCTTATCGGCATCGGGCATGGCGGTGGGATTGGCCACTACCGCAAGGTCGATGGAGACCTTGTTCTGCAACATGGGCGTAATGACCATGAAGATGATGAGCAGCACCAGCATCACGTCGACCATGGGGGTGACGTTGATGTTGGAATTGACTTTGCTACCTTCGTTGCGAACTGCTACTCCCATAATCGGGACTCCGTACTTCTGAATTTTGAACCGCTCCGTACTTGCGGCAAGCCGAGCAGACTGCGCGAGGGTCAAAGCGCCGGGCGGAAGAGCTTCACGGCTTCCACCCGGCAGGATTCACGCTCGAGCCGGAAACCACTACCGCGGGCCAGCTCTATGGCTCTGCTTGATGAAGTAGTCGATCAATTCGCTTGAGGAGTTGTCCATTTCGACATCGAATGCCTCGACGCGTCCGGTAAAGTAGTTGAACGCCATGACGGCGGGGATGGCCACCAGCAGGCCGAAGGCCGTGGTGACGAGGGCTTCCGAGATACCGCCGGCGACGGCGCCGATACCCGCGATCTTCTGGGTGGCGATCTGGTCGAACGCGTGCAGAATGCCGATGACGGTTCCGAACAGGCCGACGAAGGGAGCGGTAGAGCCGATGGTGGCCAGAACCGACAGGCCCCTCTTCAGCTTGGCGTGCACGATAGCTTCGGCGCGCTCCAGAGCGCGGCCGGCGCTGGCGATGGATTCATCGGTCGCCTGACCGGAGGAGGCGCGGAATTCCTGCAAGCCGGCGGTCACCACCTCGGCAAGATGCGACTTCTTGTTGCGGTCGGCGATCTTGATGGCTTCCTCGAGCTTGGAATCCTTCAGAGCGCCGGCAACCTTGGGCGCGAACTCGCGCGACTGCTTGCGGGCGGCAGAGAAGTACAGGTAACGGTCGATCATGACCGCCAGGGACCAGACCGACTCAATGAACAGAAGGACGGCCACGGTGCGGGCCAACCACGCCATGTGGTTCCAGAGTTCAATGGGACTGAAACCGACATTCTGGCCCTCTTCCTGGAAGAATGCCAGGTTGTTGGCCATGTGCGAAGCGAAATGTGCGAGCTGAGCGTGAATCACTGAATCGTTCCTCCTAAGGAGATTGTTTGTGGATTCGAATGAATCCGCCGCAGCGGATCCTGTAAGGAATGCGGCTCTCAAGAGAAACCGCATTCGGGTCAAAAGCAATGCTCCCTGCCAAAGAGCGGCAGGGAGCCGGAAATTCCTTTACCCACCCAGGGTGAAGATGACGTTGACCGTTGTGTCGACCTCGACGGGCTCGTTGTTGAGCAGGTAAGGCCGGTAGCGCCACTGTCTTACGGCATCGAGGGCGGCCTGCTGCAACATGGCCGGTCCACTGACGACCTTGAGATTTTCAATCGTACCACTCCTGGAGATGGTGGCCTGCAAAATCACCGTGCCGGAGATGCGCGCGGCCTTGGCGATGGGCGGATAGACGGGCTTGATCTGCTGAATGACCTGCCCGGCCATGACGCCGGCCGAGATGTTGACCTTCTTGGGAGGCGCAGCCTTCACCTGCGGCGCATTGCCGTTGCCGAACATGCTGCCCATGACACCGTTGCTGCTGCCGCCCATGCCTTCCATGCCGGCCACGCCGAAGCTCGCAGCCGCTGGTTCCCTCTCGGTGACCATCTGAATGTTGTGCGGGATCCTGGTAGGCGCCGTGAGCTGATTGTTCATCATCTCCGACTGCACGTGCACGACGTGTACCTCGGGCGGCGGGGGCGGCGGCGGTGGCGGTGGAGGCGGCGGCGGCAGCGTCAAGACCGTGGTCATGAATTGGGTTGGGAGCGCGTCGTAATAAACCAGTGGAATCAAAACCAACAGAAGGAGCACCGCGCAATTGAGGGCGCCCGTAAGCAGCATCCAGCGACCGCTCTTGGTCTTGATCCTCTTCGCGGATTCAAATGTGGAATCTTCAAACATAGCCAGCCTCGGAATCGGGTTTGGTTACTCTTATTTTAGACACCGCGGGAGGGGAAATTGTTCCCGTATTCAAAATTCCTCGCAAGGAAGCGAAACAAAACTACCAGAACTTGAACTCGGTTGCAAAAATGCTGCAAAACCGGTGCAGTTCCCGCTTCCGCAGTTTCCACCCTTTGGCCATTCCCCCTTGGAGCGGTCTCTGCAATCTTTATGTCCGGACGCCATCCAAGCGGCGCCCCTTTACCTGTGAATGAGAACAGAGCGCCCGCCCCATCCACTATGATCCCCGTCACCGACCACGTTTTGCGCCAGGCAGCGACGGGGCTTGGCCTCTGCCCGCCCGCCACTCCTGCCACGCCACCAACATCGGCGCGGCCACGGCGATCGATGAGTAGGTGCCAATAATAATTCCAACCACCAGAGCGAACGAGAAGCCGTTCAGCACCTGGCCGCCGAAGACAAACAGCGAAAGCACGGTGAGAAAGGTGAGGCCCGAGGTCAGAACCGTCCGGCTCAGGGTCTGGTTGATGCTGCGGTTCACCAGATCGGGGAGCGGCTCGCGGCGGCTCAGGCGCAGGTTCTCACGAATGCGGTCGAAGACGACGATGGTGTCGTTCATCGAGTAGCCGACCAGGGTGAGAATGGCGGCGATCACGGTGAGGCTGATCTCGCGGCCGGTGAGGGCGAAGGCGCCTACCGTAATCAGCGTGTCGTGGAAGCAGGCCACCACCGCGGCCACGCCGTAGATCAACTGGAAGCGGAACCAGAGGTAGACCAGCATGCCCAGCATGGACCAGAGAACCGCGCGCGCGGCCTGCGACTCCAACTGGCGGCCGACCGTAGCGCCGACGCTGTCCACCTTGATGCCCTTGTCGTCGAAGGGATTGTTGTAGTGGTCGTGCAGAGCGCTGACAATCTGCTGGCGGCCCAGGTCGAGCGAGGTCTCGTCGGACTGTCTTGGCAGGCTGATGAGCACTTCGTTCTTCGCAGGATCGTCGTAGTTCTGAATGCGCGCGTCGGTGATGCCGGCCGCATCGATGGCTTTGCGAATGGCGTCGCTATCGGGACGGTTGACAAACTGCACATAGACCTCGGTGCCGCCGCGAAAGTCGACGCTCAACGGCACGGGCGTGCCGGTATGCGACCAGTTCCAGCTCATCTTGACGATGCCGGCCGCACTGAAAATCATGGAAAAGGCCAGGAAATACCACTTCCATCCTAGCCAGTTCACATTGACACCGCGAAAGAATTCCACTGCTTTTTTCTCCTAGCTCTTAGCTCTTAGCTTTTAGCTGTTAGCTCGTTTGTGCGAGAACCATGTTCTTTCGCAAAAAGGCCAAAAGCTAACGGCTAATAGCTAAAAGCTGCTTTCTAAATCGAAACCATCTCGCCCGGCTTCAGCTTGTTCAAGTGCGCCTCAAAGATCACGCGCGAGACATAGACCGCGGTGAAGAGGTTGGCGAGCAGACCGAAGACGAGGGTGGTGGCAAAACCGCGCACCGGCCCGGTTCCGAACAGGAACAGCATGGCCGCCGAAACGATGGTGGTCACGTGGGTATCGACGATGGTCACCCAGGCATGGCGAAAGCCCTGGTCGACGGCCGCGGAGGCCGCCTTGCCGGCGCGAATCTCTTCGCGGATGCGCTCGAAGATCAGCACATTCGAGTCCACGCCCATACCGATGGTGAGAATCACTCCGGCGATGCCCGGCAACGTCAGCGTGGCCCCGGAGTAGCCCAGGAAGCCGAGCAGAATCACCAGGTTCAGGAACAGCGCCAGGTCGGCATTGATGCCCGAGCTCTTGTAGTAGATGAGCATGAAGGCCATTACGACGAACACGCCGATGACGGCCGCCGTAACACCGTCGCGAATCGAATCGGCGCCCAGCGATGCGCCCACCGTGCGGTCCTCAAGGAAGACCAGCGAGGCGGGAAGCGCGCCGGTGCGCAGCAGCTTGGAGAGCATGGTCACTTCGCTCTCGGTAAAGGAGCCCTCGATCTCGCCGGTGTCGCGGATGCCGCTCTTGATCACGGCCACTTCACGCGCATTACCGCCCATCACGATGGCCATGTACTTGCCCACGTTGGCGTTGGTGTAGTCCCAGAAGCGGTCGCCGGCTTCATCGGTAAGCGTGAAGCGAACGATCTGCTGGCCGGTGTTGGAGTTGATGCTGGGATCGGCGGAGCGGAAATCGGTGCCGGAGACGACAGGAGCGCGCCCCAGGAGGTAGACCGTGTTCGGGCTGCCGTGGCAGGCCATGTCGCCCTGGCAGGGCACGATGTATTCGTCCGGCGGCAGGGCGCCGTTGACGCTGGCCAGAGCCGCCTGCCTGTCCGAGAATCCCTGTCCGTCGCCCACCACGGGGTGAACCTCAAGCCGCGCCGTGGACTGGATGGCGCCCTTAACCTTGTCGAGATCGCTCACGCCCG
>Ga0326727_10005225_pt1 | contig 37478 bp, 73 predicted proteins | sample MB2enrmetagenome_FD_207643 | JGI IMG/M metagenome (GOLD analysis project Ga0326727, IMG submission 207643) | Lab enriched peat soil microbial communities from McLean, Ithaca, NY, United States - MB29MY | ecosystem: Environmental > Terrestrial > Soil > Wetlands > Peat | place: USA: New York... | reverse complement strand
CCATTCATAGAACCTCTTAGGAGGGATTGTGAAGACTTTCTTCATAGTAGAAGCATCGCATCTCTTCCGAGCCGGGGACAAGTTTAGGACTCAATTCTTTGTTATGGATGTTGTGAATTTTCTCAAACGAAAATTCTTTCCAGAAGGAGAATTCGAAACAATTGTCCTACATGGCTCTGTCAAGGAAAAACAAGCTGTAAAATACACGAATGCTTTAGAACGTCATGGCGTAAAAGTTATTCGCATGAAGCCTATTGCTTCTCAGATTGGTGCTGATAAAGTCTATTACAAACCCACATTCTACTTGCACACCATGATGGGAACGGATATTCCAAAAGGTTCTAGAATTGTATTAATCGGATTTCACAATCCGCGCTACAAGAATTTCTTAGATAAATATCATCAAGATTTCACTTTTTCCCTAGCTGCATTTGAGACTCCTTCTAAAAAGCAAGGAGTTATGCGGATACCCGAAAACTTTAAACCTTTACTTGAGCAAGCCATTGATTTGGACGTTTGTGTTACAGAAATCAAAGCTGAATTCAAATACAATAAAGAAAAAGTCTCCTCTTCTGTAGTTCCCAGTAATAAACCTTAAGTCGCGTAAACCATTGGAGGGAACGCATATATGTACTGGCTTCTGATTGCTATGCTTATTTTGTTTCTTGCAGTATGTCCTAATAAAATTCAACGATTTGTTCTGAATATCTGCCGTCGAGATCGTTGGCGTGCTTGGCTTCATCCTGAACAGAATCTCTATAATTTGCACAGATCTATTGCCGATTGGGCAGATCGTAAAATTCCTAATCGTACTTGTAAAGGATGCTATTCTAAGATTGAAAGTGAATGCTTAGAGTTGGGTGCAGAACTTAAAGAGCATACTCAACTTTCGTATTGTCCAATGGATGTGGATCGTTCGTTTTCTTCTCTTGCTAGAAGTGGTGAATTAGTAGAAAAGATTTTGGAAGAAACCGCTGATATTATGATTGCCAGTATGACATTCGCTTATACATTCCATCCTGGATTTGTGACAAGGTTAACTGATAAAATCCTCACTAAAATGGAGAAAAATGAGCGTCGCACTTGGTCCAATCCCGATCCAGTAACTGGACAGATTCAGCACACAACAGAAGGTTAGTATGCCTACAGCAAAAGTCAGTTTAAGTGAAGCCCAAATCAAGATGCTCATGGATGGTCGAACCATTACCATAAGACTACCGGGCGATATTAAAGTTCTAGTTTCCAAAGAAGCTGATTTCTTCAGTGGTGTTTTCAAGGATTTCCGTTCTCTACTCAAAGAGTTTTTCCGCTAGAAGACTTTTGAATAGAGGCATGGTATGTATTACGAGACAGTTACAGAAGAAGACCTGCTCAAATTGCGCGATGGTTTGATGATTATGGGTCGTGTTATACGAGATTCGGGAACAGATATGCCGAATCTTTGGCTCTATGGTTTAACAGATGATCCGATAATCATCGACGCAGCTAAAGAAGCGATAGCTGAGATGGCTGACGACGAAGCGGTTACAGAAGAGACTGTTAAGCTAGCCGAAATCGCTGTTGGAATTGCTGCCAATGAAGACACAATTTACTACTTAACAGGTTCGGGTTTAATTCTAAGAAAAGACGAGATCTTTACTTATCTGGGTGGAAAAGGGGAAGGTTATCGGCAGTTGGATTTCAATTGGTCACACATAAAGCCAACCGTTAATCTCAGTCATTTTAAGCGCATAGCTTTGGCAAATGATGATGCCTGGTTAGACCGTTTCTTACAGCAATATGGAAGCAAGATTCCAGCAGAGATCCAGAAACAGGTCACTCGTGAGATTCCGGCAACGGCTCCTACTGCCCCGGCTCCTCAGGTTCCTCAACAGAAACAAACTTCTCTCAATGTAGAGAATGTAGTGGAGAAATGGCTTGGATAGTACGCTCAAACCTCCTGTACAACGGATAGCCCCCACAGAGCAACCTATGGTTGCGCCTGTAAAAAGTGGACATATCAAGGTCCGCTTGTCCTATCTAACTTCTGATCCTAAGCATATTCGTAGCATAATGATGCGTAATAATTGTGGAGCAAAACCTCCTTATACCGAAGACACTTGCATCTTGATGCCGCGAATGAAAGTTTTTACAGATTTACAAAATTATGCATCGGCTTTTGAAAGACTTCAACTCTCAGGTGTGCTCCCACTTTCTGCAAAACTAACCTCTTATACCATCCTTGACGAAGACGATATCACTCTTGCTTACATAGTTAACTGAATCCATCCTTAGTCCCGTAGAATACCTGTGAAGTGAAGTACTCTATATTGAGTGGAGACTAATGGCTAATTTCAACCTGAAGGACATTGTTAAGAACAATGTCGCCAACTTTTCATTTTATCGAGCAGGAAACTTCTTCTACGACATCGTAGTGGCAGGAGTACGTTACACTTTCCCGGTAAGCGCCGAAGACATTGGTGGAGCTACTCTCTTTGCTACCTTCAAAGCCATCACCTTAATGCGCTACATTCGTAAAGCACTGGAGGACGGGACCTTTACCCGCTCATCACGATAATGCCTGTTGTAATACATCCATCTAAGAAAGACAGTCTCGGCGATCGAATGAAAGCACGGTATGAAGACCGTTGGCGTTTTATGCTTCCGGTGCGTACTTACACCATTATTCGTGCAGATGGCCGTGCTTTTCATACTTGGACTAAGAAACTTGAACGTCCTTATGACACTCGTTTTATGACTTGGATGGATCACGCAGCCGAAGCTCTTGTCAAAGAAATTTCGGGAGCAAGATTTGCTTTTGTTCAATCGGATGAAATCAGTGTACTCATTGTGGATTTTGAAAATATCGATACAGAACCTTGGTTTGATGGGATAGTACAGAAAATTGCTTCTGTATCTGCTTCTATTGCTACAGCAGCTTTCAATAGTGCAGTACAAAATTATGTAGGTAGCACTCTTCCACCTGCAACATTTGATTCTCGTGTTTTCATCATCCCAGATCCAGTTGAGGTTGAGAATTACTTTATTTGGCGACAAAAAGATGCGGAACGAAATTCAGTTACCATGCTCGCTCAGAAGTATTTCTCACACAAGCAATTGGAAGGTAAGAACACAACCGAACGGCAGGAACTTATTCATCAAGCTGAAGACGACTGGGCCAAGCATCCTGTTGGTTTCAAACGAGGTAGAGTAGTTCGTCGTTTGTCTCTAACAAAAGACGAAGGAGAAAGATCTCATGTTGCTGTAGATAGTAACACTCCAGTTTTCACAAGAGATCGAAGCTACTTACAAAGTCTCATTCCTCGAATTTGGAAAGAAAAAGAAGGAGAAGATGACTGATGTTTAACTTTTTGCTCTTATTCTTAGTTCCTTTGCTTATTGCTACGGTGGCAATGTTCTATTTTCGAGGCAAAGTGACCATCTTAGAATTTGTGACACAAAATGCAATCGTGGCCTTGTTTCTTGTCATTTGTTTGGCTCTAGCACACATTAGCAAGACGTCGGATGTAGAGATCTGGAATGGAAAAGTTATCGGCAAGCAGCGTGTTGTTGTTCCTTGTTCCCATTCCTACCCTTGTCGTTGTCGTGAAGAGTGCACTGGGTCGGGACAAAGTCGTAGTTGTACTCAAGTTTGCGATACTTGTTACCTGCATCCTTATGATGTTGATTGGGATGTACAAGCATCTACCAATGAATCTGTAAGCATTGATCGCATTGATAGTCAAGGTTTGGACATGCCTCCCCGTTGGGCTGCAGCTTATGCTGGTGAACCCTTTGCATCTCGGCATCGATTTGAAAACTACATTAAAGCCAATCCGGAATCAGTTCTTTTTGGGACTAAAGGCGATGTAGAGCGATACAAGAAATGGATACCCGCGTACCCGGCTACCATCTATGATTACTACTATCACGATCCAGTTATCAACATGGGTGTTCCAAACATCGATTTGAGAACTTGGAATTGGCTCATTCGGGAAGTAAACAAAGAACTGGGACCTAGCAAGCAGGTTAATGTTATTGTAATCTTTGTTCCCACCTCTGAGCGGGAATACATGTTGGCTTTTAAGGATGCCTGGTTAGGTGGCAAAAAGAATGACGTGGATATTGTCATTGGTTCTACAGATGGGCATGAGATTGCTTGGGCCGATGTAATGTCTTGGTCTCCTTCGGGTCAATTTAAAGTTGACATCAAAAATCGTATCCAAGAAATAGGTACTTTGGACCATCGAGACGACATCAAAACCGTTATCTTTGATACGACTAAGAATGAATTCGTTCGTTTGCACATGAAGGACATGCGCTATCTTATGCGCTCTTTTCAACCATCTCGTACTGCGATGTTAATCTTTTTCATTTTGGGAATCTTGATACAAATCGGTATTACTATTCGAGTGGTCTCGAACGATATCACTGATGATGATCCAAAATGGATCAATGATTATGGGGAATTCAAAGGGTAGCTAAATGCAAAAACAAATGGTGAGCGAAAAAGCTTGGTCTGAGTTCCGAAATGCGGGTCTACTTTGGTGGATAAATCGCAGTCTTCATTTGTTCGGTTGGGCTATTGTTTTTGAAATAGGAAGAAATGGGAAAGTAATCAATGTATATCCGGCTCGTGTAAAGTTTCGTGGATTTAATGAAAAATCCGAAAACATGGGTTTTCTGAGATTAACCCATTATCTTAAACGGAATAGTTCCAAGTTGTTAAAAGAAGTGGTTTAAGTTTGTCCTAAAGGAGGACACAACAATGAAGTACATCGGTCTAGCTTTTGCGGCTCTCGCTATAGTACTGGGTTTGATTTTGGTCGGCGGTTTCATGGGCTGGATGGGATTCAGCAATGATGCCAATGGTTTTGAAGTTGACATCCCGGCTCAGTATTCACAGATGAAGAACATCTATGATAACGGCTACAAGCAAGTTCTTGAGACGGCTCAAGTAGAACAGAACTACTATGACAATTTCAAGCAATTGTGGCAAGGTATGTTAACGGGACGCTACGGTCCTAATGGATCGCAAGCCGCATTCCAATTCATTAAGGAAGCCAATCCCAATCTGTCTCCCGAATTGGCCAAGAAGGTCATGGAACAGATTGAAACCTTTCATTCCAATTTTAGTGCTGCCCAAACCAGCATTATTTCTAAGAAGCAAGCCTATGGACGATTCCTGTATTCTAACACGGATTCTCGTATCTACAATGCTTTGGCGGGTATGGTTGGCGCAAAGTACCCACGCATTAAGTGCGGTGTTCCCGATGGTTCGGAAGATGCTTATCAGATTTTAACTTCCGATAAAACGGAAACCGATTTTGCCAATCATAAGGCCGGGGTGTTAGTAGTTCATCCAAAGGCAAAGTAGCAGTAATCCTCTCTAAACGGAGGCAACAATGGCAAGATTGATCGAACCGGATGGCACGAAGAACATCGTTGTGACCATCGCAGCAGCTGTGGAGTTTTGCAGGACACATCCTGGGTGGTCATGGGAGTTTGTCGATGAATAAAAGCCTAGATTTTACTGCCAAAACTGACGATCCCAGTCTAATCCTTAAGATACATCTTGAAGGAGATAAAGGTTCTGCCCGATGGGTTAAGAATGGCGAAACCATCGTTCGCGTTTTTATGCACGAAGAAGCTGTCCGTCTCTTAAGAGAAAATTATCAAGGAGCACAAAATTGCAGTATAGGTTCAAATCTAGAAGGGGAAGAGCATGTCGCAAAAGCTTAAGACAGTAGAAGTCCACCTCTACACAATCGGAACCTGTGGTGATTACCGGAGTACGCAACACATATACCAAAGGACCTCTCTTTTGTGTCCTGAAGCCAACCAAAGAAGAGTTGGTGTACAAGTTCCCGGTTGAGCACATTTTTAGAATCAAAGAATATTACGAATAGCTTCTAATGCCTCGTTTATCCACTGAACAACGAGTAAACCGTTGGCATACGGCTGTGCACGAAGCTGGTCACGTGCTTGCTGCTGTCAAAGTAGGTTTTAGTCTCATTTCCGCTAGAATAGACAAGAAAGATTTTTCTGATGGTACCACTGTCTATTTCTACGATAATGATAGTTGGGGTACTGCTCTGTTAAGAATCATCATGATTTTTGCTGGGCATCTAGCGGCTAAACAATTAGATCCTAGGAACATCTTTGATGGAGAAAATTATCGAGATGAAGAGATCTTGAAAAAGATTTGCAAACGACATCATATTCTTCCCGAAGAACAGTTAGCTATGCAGAAGATAGCTAAAGCTTTAGTAAAGCGCAACCTATCTACCATTAAAAAGCTTGCCATCAAATTGAACAAAAAAGGCAAATTAAAAGACAAGAAGATTCGCCGTTTGTGTAAATCCCCGTTTTAAACCCCTAGTATAGAGGCCTGTGTTTGATGAATCCCTTATTGAAGCGAAAGTCTGCAACCGATGCTGGAGGTAAGCCAGAGATAAGCGATGTTCAACGTGTTGTAAAGTTCATCAAACAACGAGGTCCCGTTATGGCTGCTCAATTAGCTATTGCTTTCGGTTGGACGACAGAACAGGCCGACATACTTTTGCACATGTTACACGACGAGGATGTGTTAGGTATTAAGCACATGCGTTTCTATTTGAAGCAAGCCAGTGTCCTCCGATTTAGAAGTAAACTCCTCTACCGTAAGTCTAAACCCGTCAGTATCTTTCAGATGCAAAATGAAGAAGTAAAAGAAGCTGGCCCTCAAGGAGATGACATCTCTCAACGCTCCCGTGGAGATTACCCGCGTCTTCGTCGATCCTAGTAGTATATTAGTGAGATGAATGTTGACAACAAATTGGATCTAGCCATATTCTGGGCTATTTGTTCTCACGGCGGACAAAAGGATAAAGCAGGACAACCTTACATCCTACATCCTTTGGCTGTGATGTTCAAAGTTCAAGCACTTTTTCTGTATCCTAATGTGAAAGAACCTCCTCCCGGTATTACTGTTGAAGATCTAATGATAGCAGCTGTTTTGCACGATGCAATAGAGGATTCAGATCTCACTTTACAGGAGATAGAGGCCACTTTTGGCAAAGTTGTGCGCGACATTTTGGATGGTGTTACACGACGCAAAGGCGAGAACTATCTAAAGGAATTTATTCCTCGCGCCAAAGCGCATCCTGGTGCTCGAATTGTCAAAACAGCGGATTTGCTTCATAATATGAGTCGATTGCATTTGCTCTCTAAAAAAGATTGGCAACGACTTGAGAAGCGATACCTTCCTGCAGAGGCGATTCTCAATGACTCTTAAAACTCAATTTTCTCTATCGCTTCTCGATTGGCTCACAATTGTTATACTCGCCTATTGCTTCTTTATCTTTACCCTTTCTTAATCCTTTCGCCGTAGATTCAATACGAGGAGCAAATTTCCTTGTCAATAGCTAAGACTCGCATTGTTGAACTAAATCGGATTCTTACTGGTGCTTCGATTGCTTATTATATCGATCTTCAGCCCATTATGTCCGATGCTCAATTCGATTTGTACGAAAAAGAATTGAAGCTGCTAGTTGCTGAGAATCCTGCCTTTGCTTCCTTAGCTCCCGTTTTGAATAAACCGGGTTCTGATCTCACCAAGAATGGTGGCCGCGTTCCTCATCGTGTTCCTATGCTCAGCATTGAGAACATGTATACTGAAGAGGATTTTCTAGCTCAATTCGACAAATGGGGTGGAGTTCCAGTTGTGTTGGAGCCAAAATTTGACGGCATTAGTGTTTCTCTTCGTTATTCTGGTGGAAATTTACTTCAAGCTTTAACTCGTGGAGATGGTGCTTCGGGCGAGGATATGACTGCGCAGGTTTGTGCTACAACAATTCCTCGTGTTCTGTATAAGCCGATTGATGTAGAAATTCGTGGCGAATTGGTGATGAAGAATTCCACTCTTGAACATCTCAATAAGAAATTCGCTGCCAATGGGCAAAAGACTTATTCCAGCACTCGTAACCTAACCGCTGGCACCATGAAATTGAAGGACGTTGCTCTCATTCCAGAGCGCAAGATTGTCATTCGTGTTTGGGATGTCATTGGTAAAGATTTGCCTAACAGTCGTCTAGAACGCTTGCAATTAATTGCGAAAGACGGCTTCGAAAAACCTCAAAGCATTCTAGTTACCGATCGTAATCAAGTTATTCCTACTCTGCATAAACTCTTGGAACAGAATAAGACCAGTGACATCAATGCCGATGGCGTCGTCATGAAAGTGAACGACGTACCCACTTGCGAGCGACTGGGAATTTCTTCCAAGTACACCAATTATCAGACTTGTTTTAAGCCTCAATCGGACAAAGCGGAAACTTACTTGCGCCGGGTAGTTTGGCAGATTGGTCGTACAGGACGTCTTACTCCGGTTGCCGAATGCAACCCGGTAAATTTGGCTGGAGCTATTGTAACCCGCGCCAATATCAACAACGTAACTTGGATTAAGGAAATGGGTTTAACAATCGGAGCGAAGATCGAAATGCTTCGGTCTGGTGGCGTAATACCGAAAATCGAACAAGTGATAGATCCTACAGGTACGCCAATTGTTGCTCCTACAGAGTGCCCTGAATGCAGTGGAAAGCTTACAAACGACACGGATGAAACCAGTGGTGTTCTACAGATTTTCTGTACTAACGAATTTTGCAGAGGCCGAGTGATTGGACATTTTTGCTTCGTTGGCGACCGTGAAGTTCTCGAGATAGACGGCCTAGGACCAGAGATGGCCGATTTGTTGGTCAAGAATAATTATGCCAATAATCTTGGTGAATTGATGCTGTTTGGCAACGATATTCAAGAGCAGATTAGTTTGCATGGTGAAGCGCCTGTAGCCAAGAATCTGTCTCGTTACGGATTCAGCGTTACGGTCATTTCTCTGGTAAAATCCTTAGAAAAAGCAAAAACTGCTTCTTGGGACCGCTGGATTGCTGCTTTGGGTATTCCTATGATATCGGATTCTCTGGGTAAGATTATCGCTCGAGAAATGAAACTTTTGCCAGATGACATGAAAAATCTACATCCTGCGCTCCGAACATTTGTTAAGCGGGAGGTTGCGGGCATGGGACCTAGCAAGAAGCAAGCCATTCTTGATTGGTTAAGTCGCGCCAGCAATATCGAAATGCTGTACACATTGTACGATGCTGGTGTAAGACCTACACCGTTGGCAAGTGCAGCGGTTGCTGCTGGTGCTCCGCTAGTGGGCACAGCATTTTGTATCACCGGAGAATTTGGTGAAAGTCGAGACATTATCACTTCTAAATTGGTGAGCCTGGGAGCAACAAGTAAGTCCTCAGTCACTAAGAACTGTAACCTACTCATCGTGGGCAGCGTACCGGGTGCCAGTAAGACAAAAGCAGCTGCTGCTCTTGGGACCAAAACTGTAGATGAAGCTTGGCTTCGTGAAACCCTTGAGAAGAATGGTTTGACCCTAGCAAAACCAAAATTTATTGTGGAGGAATCGTGACAATCGGTTGGATTATTCTAATCGCCATCGCCATGGCAATTGTAGCCACAAGAAAGAATTTTCGTGTCATTTCTCAACCGGGAGATGATGTAGTAATGGTCTTCTTTGCCAATTTTGCAACATGGGTTGTCTTGACTGTAGTTGCATATTTTATCGGCATCGGTTTGAATCACACAGCAGCATTCATAACAAGCGTGGTGAAACATGTTTAGTAACACAGTTTGGATTCGTCCGGAATATGAAAATGGCGGCTATAGTACTGCTCGTCATTTTGAAGATGCCGATATCCTTGTCAGCATTGGAGGTTCAGGTCGATACGATGTTGGCATAATTGCGATCGATCTTAAAAAAGCGCATTTTACAGTAGTTGGCAACGATAAAGAGATTACCGATTTCAGACTCGCTTCCAACAAACACGACTTCGCTTTCCGCATTGCTCTCTCCTATATGGATTCAGAGCATTTCAGGGTGATTCTGGACAACTGTTACAAGGAAGGGATAAGAGATGGACGTGAAGCGTTGCGCAAGAGTTTTGTCGCCCTGTTGAAAGAAGAATACTAATGAAACGAGTCAAAGTGATCGCAACGGCGCTCCTTCTCATAGCTCCTGTCCTTTCTGCTCAAACAAAACATCACAGCAAGGTGCATCACTCATTTCAGATTAAGCAAACGCAACCTGATAAGCATCGAATTCTAGAGATTCAGGATGCACTCGTTAGTAATAATTTTATGTATGGAACGCCGTCGGGTAAATGGGACCAAAAGACAAAAGATGCTCTTGCTGCTATAGCACAGAAACACGGTTGGCAAACTCGGCATGTTCCCGACGCTCGTGTATTAATCCTTATGGGACTAGGTCCTGCAACGGCAGGTATATCGGCTCCTGTGTATCCAGCAAATTATGCTAATAAACTGGAGATAGAAAAAGAACCAGAGCAGCCATGAATGAAAAAGTTCCAATTGAAGTAAAGTCTTTACAGGATGGGACAAAAGGTTGGGGAGTGTATATTGACAACGAGCTATTTGGTAAAGCGAAGCACAGTTTTGATTGCGATTTTGCTGCCAATATGCTAGGCAGAATTATTGACAATGCCGTTGTCGATCATCATCCAGAATTGAGGAAAATTTTATGAATAGGGGAAGTCTAGTCAACTTAGCGATCTGGTTTGGTTTTCCGTTTCGTTTAACGATTCTTATCATTCTTTTGATTATCGTTGCTATCGGTTTTCCATTTTATGAAATACTAACGCTAATCTTTTTTCCTTGGGAATTTACTCCTTTGAAAGACATCAGATGGATAAAGACTGCTAGTTGCACTATTCTCTTTCCTGGACCGAGATCGAAATCATGATAGGCTACAAAGCATTTCGGCTTGATGCTAAAGAACAATTAAGATTCCTTTTTCACACTCACGGAGGATCAAGTCTAGTTCCTATGGACTGTTGGCTTAGTACAAAACGTCCTTGGGTAACGGATGGCAGTCGTCAAAAGAAGTATCGTTCGGGATTCCATTTTCTACAAGATAAAAATGACATCATTCGATTTCAAAAATTGACAAAAGGTAAATATATCATTGTCCCTGTCCAAGTTCAGGGTATTGAACGAAAGCCACGTACTAATGTAGGTTCGTGGTTAGCATGCAAAATTCGAGTTCCAAGTGCAGAAGTAAATTTCGCTCGCCAACTGCATGAGTTAGCTTTAGAAGAATCTCAGCAATCAATAAGGAGAAAGAGATGAAGTCAAGTTTGAAGGCTCTATTAGTTGCAGCAGTACTACTTTGTATTGCGCTACCTTTTGCTCGCCGTGCCTATGCTATGGCACAAATCACTATGGTTAACCGCACCAGTGTGCAATTGACTCTGTATATTGATGGAAACTATGGCTGCGGTCCAGCAATGCCTAATGGTTTGTATTGTACATCTAGCATTACAGCCGGAGAGCACACTTTAACAGCACAGGGATCAAACGGTCAATCAATATCGAGAACCATAGTTATTCAAGATGGAAGTTCTCCAACTTGGACCATTTGTTACGCTGACGATACGAGTCCCGCTTGCAAAGATTCTGATTGATTAATCTTTAAAATAATGGGCACGAAAAAACCAACATGTGTAGTCTGTCCGACCTGTAAGGCTCCTGCGGTAAATGAGTCTTCCCGAATAAAACATGTTGATTTGCTCACCCCGTTAGAAGAACTTGTGCGAGTCATTAAAGAGTTTCGATGCGGAGATTATTCTCCCATTATGGATGAAGTCTTCGATGCGGAACACGCGATTCGTTTGGCTAAGAAGAAACCTCAAAGAGGAATAGATTACTGAAATTCAAAGGATTGCATCAATGAGTTCTCTAAGAAATGCAATAAAAAAGTGGTTCTTTGAATTGGTTACAGGGCGATGTTACTATCATCGAAATGTGAAATTTGAATGGCGAATGCATAAACAAGCAGTACCGGGTGATTGCGGAAGAATTATTTGTCCAATCTGTGTTCCGATTACAGAAGATTACTACATTGTAGGATATTCCGAATTTTAGCTCATTAATAGCCGAAAGTTTCGTCGCTACCGTATTATACTTACATGAATCGCATACGCTCATTATCGTCATCTAGTAGCTCCATACGGGGTGGCGTGGGAGCGTCTGCTTAGACTTTTAACAGACTCTTACAACAGCTGGACAAACGCCACCCATCATAAGAAGTAGGGTGGCGTTTTTATTTTAAGAGGATGATTCAAAGAGGATGGTTGGCAGAGTCCGGCTTATTGCACCGCACTGCTAATGCGGTAAGACCGTTGAAAACGGCTTCGCGTGTTCAAATCACGCACCATCCGCCAAGTTTATGGAATAGTTGGGCATGGGCAAGCCCATCCCGCTCGAAACGGGAAGCCCGAAAGGACTTAGGAGTTCAACTCTCCTCTATTCCTCCAGATCTTAGCTCTCAAGAGCTTGTTAACTGGCATGAGCGGCTCTTGAGAGCGCATTGGATGGGTTGGTACATGTGGCAGGTCCGATCGTCTTGAAAACGATTACTCGTCAGAGATGGCGAGTTGCAAGTTCGACTCTTGTCCCATCCTCCAGATTTTGGCAAGGTGTACGGAATGGTATCGTACTCCGTTGGAAGCGGAGCGTCCGAAAGGATATGCAGGTTCGAGTCCTGTCCTTGCCGCCAAGTTTGCGACTGTGATTGGAATTGGAAGACATGTCGGCCTTAAAAGCCGATGCTAAACCGTAAGGATAGCGTAGGGGTTCGAATCCCTTCAGTCGCACCAAAATTAGTATTAAAGAGGATGAAGCAAATTACAGAGTATATCCTTCTTCCTCTTATAGATAGACAAACTCATCTAAAATTAGATGAACCATGCATAGAACGAGGTGGATTGAAGCAGTTTACTTCAGTCATGTGTCGAGGATTACTTGCGCATATTCTTGACACTACAATTCCTCGTGGTTCAAAGATTCAACTTTGCCATGCGTGTCATAATGGAAAATGCAGTAATCCCTTTCATTTATACTGGGGTACTGCAAGAGAAAATGTTTTAGATGCAAGAAGAAATGGAATTACCACTATTTGGGAAAAAACAGTGGCAAAATACGGTTTAGAAAAAGCTTCAAAAATGCAAATTCGTATGGGTAATGCCTACGGAAAGGGGAACAAAGACAAACCAAAACCAGCAGAACAACGAAAAAAGATTTCTGATTCAATAAAAGTTATGTATGCAAACAAAAAATCAGCGGTTAGCTCAGGGAGCAGCGAGGTCTTATAAACCTCGGTAGTTGCCTCTAGATAGGAGGTGCCGGGTGAGTCCGAGTCTCACAACCGCTACCAAATTTCTAACCGCTTTCTAAGTATTATACATCATGGTAAACGAAGAACTAATCCGTCGTTGTCGTGAAGAAATTACTCCCGATACTCCTGCTGGAATCATAGAGCATTCATTAACCGGGGAAGCCTACATCATACATGCTGACACTATTCATGGTGTCAGTGAAAAAGATTTGAAAGCATGCGAATGGTGTAGCAAAATCATTCCTGACAGCGAATTGATGAAACAAATCTTGCGTCTTCGTTATCGAATAAACTAATCACGTGCCCACACGAGTAGTTCATGTTCGTAAGGAATCGTTTGACATCTATATAGGTCGAAACTTTGCTGAATTTCCAGCTTCCGATTGGTCTAATCCGTATCATGAAGGTCCGGATGGAACACGAGAGGAAGTAATCGAGAAGTTTGAGCAAATGCTAATGCGCAGTCCGCGCTTATTAGCACGTATTAAAGAGTTGAAGGACAAGACGTTAGGCTGTTGGTGCAAGCCGAAAGCTTGTCACGGAGATGTTCTAGCTCGATTGGCCGATCAGTTATGATAAAAACACGCAGGGTACCTTGTTTCAATCCCAATTGTTGGTCTCGTCGTATACATTTTGAACGTCCTAATGAACCTCGTGGTCAACAAATGGTCGAAGTGCCTTTTGATTGGGATGGCAATTGTGCGTTTTGTTCTTTTACTTGCGCTGCTGAAGCTGGATACATGCCAATGAACGAATCCAATCTCTTAGAAGGATGTTGTGAAAAATGTTTTGTAAGAGGTCATGGCTTTATCATTCATCATCGAGCTGATTGGGTTTGTGCCAGTAAAGAAGTCACTGAAGAAGAATTTCAAAAGGAAGTAGAAATCTATAAAACACGCCTTGCTAATAGTCGTTTTCACTAAATCCAGGGAGATCTTATAACATGGGAGTCAACATACATCCGTATGCTGAAGTTAAGAAAGAAGATAAATGGATTGCTGTAACTGCACGAGTTTTTCCTCTTACTCATTGGGAAGTTCAAACTAAAGGGCATACTCATACTAGTCGTCCTTTCAAGTGGCGATCCTACCCACTTTTCGGCTTCCTAGGCAATACTTGCAATTATTCAGCTAGCGAATACCTCAGCGACAAACGAGGCATTCCTGATGATTCTCCTACAAAGTTGCAACCGGGTGATCCTAATTATGAAGGTTTCTATGGTCACAGTTGGGTCAGTTTGCGCGAGCTTATTGAATTCGATTACAACAAAGGATTTGAAGATCGCCGTTCAGGGATGGAAACGGTAGAGCCGGGTAAAGGTAAGAAAATTTTGTACAAAGACTTCTTGGGTACACACTTTTTTGAGCATCTTGAAACTTTGAAGACTTTAGGAGATGTGGATAATGTTAGGATTGTCTTCTGGTTTGATTAGCATGATCACACGAATAGAAGATCCGAGCATCTTCGTGGGCCTCTCCTATGCCGAAGCACTCAGTAAAATACAGGAACACGGCTATGAACCTGTATTGGTTCGCTCAAATAGTGTGCCTCAAGTAATCTTGAGAGACTACGATCCGCTCCGTGTGCGTCTTACTTGTGAGAAAAACATTGTAACAGCAGCCGTTATCGGCTGATCCTACCTATTCTCTTCCTTCTGTCCGTAGATTGTTTACATGAGAACAATTTACGTTCTGACAGAATTTGTTATGATTCAAACCGATGACGGTGAACCTCACATCGAATCTCAGAATGTTGGGGTTACAACAGACCGCAATGTTGCCGACCTGCACTGTTCCGAAACGAATCATAGTTTCCAAGCATTTGAACTCCCAGAAAATGAAGTTGTTCCCATTACAGAACTCGCTAATGCTGTAAAAGAATTCGCGACGGTGACGGCGCGTTTAGCAAGGAGCTAACATGCTCACAAAACGGCAACTTGAAGCATTGCGTGGTCTCGCTTGCGGAAGAACGCCTTCCGATTACATGTGCAAAGTATTGCACAGAAAGCGACTCATCTACAGTTATCTAGAGGTTACGAAGAGAGGTCGTAAGATTTTGTCAGAAACTGGTTGGGCCGATCTTTTTCGTTATTATTTGCCTTCTTTAGAGAAATGACAGGGGGAAGGAAATCGTGGCATTGTTAAGAGAAGTTTTTGTATTGGAAATACGCAACGGACCAAAGGGTCGTTGGCGTCTTAGCTCTGTTTATGATCCACTTAGTTCTTTGCATAATCCTGAAAATGTCAAGAAATTGGCAGATCAAAGAACTATCATTAAGAATCCGGTAAATGGTAAAGAGTATCGAGTAATTCGATTCATGAAGAGTAAGTAAACCGTGGCGAAGTTAGCAAAGTGGCAGGAACGTTATCTTGAATGTCTCCCAAAGATGAGTAATGGTGAATTACTCAACGAAGTCATTGAAGGTGCTAGTGGTGATAGTTATGATGGGAACTTTACTGTACGTGGTTGGTGGCAGTATAAGACAGCTAAGTTTGCTCTCTACGATCGTCTGTATGCAGCAGGATTTATAACGGCTGAAGATTGCAAAAATATGCAGGACAATATCGGATAAGGGGATAAAACAATGGCAGAACTGAGCAAGACCGCTGCTGCGGCAGCGAAAGCAGTTGCAAGAGGCGAGGCAAAGAAAGAAGAGAAGCGATCGAATGACTACATCATCGCCGATCTTCGTAACAACCGGGCGTCAGGGTTGCATGTATCTCCCACTGCGGTCGATGTACTCTTTGAAGAGTACGACCGAACCATAAAGGAATTGAAAGAGGTCAGTGAAGATCGTGCTCAATTTTCCATCAACAATACTGAATTGGAGTCGCAAGTCAAGAACCTTGCAGCGCATGTTGAGGAACTTGAAAAAGAGAATGCAGGGTTGAAGACCTTGGTTCAGATGTATCAAGAAAATGCAAACAAGACGGCTGCTGTGTTGTCTACGATAGCCGAAACAAATCCTCCGACTCCCGAACTTGAACCTCAAAGTTCTCCGTCTCAAGTTGTAGGAGAAGGCCACGATGTAGTTGTTTAGTCTCTCAACATTACTACATCTTCATAAGAAGAATTCGAGAGACGATTCTTTCGGCAGGAGTGCAGGGAATAATGATTGAACCGAAAAGCTATGGATTTGATAGTCCTGAGCGTCCTACACCAGAGTACGCTATACAATTCAAAAAAGTTCCCCTGTTCGTGGATGGTAAACCCAATCCAAATCTAAAATGGACTTTGTTTTCTTTGCCAGATTTCATGAAAATGGTAGAGAAGTACGCTGTTATGAATTGCGATGGTACAGGCTTTTATGCTTATGTCACCAACGACAATGTTATGGAATCCAATCAGTATGCTAAACCTGATGCTATGCGCGAGGGTGCTGTAGATTGGTATTGGACTCATGTCATGTGGTTCAATAAGTAAACCGGGGACAATCATGGGCGACTTTCAATTGTGGAAAAGGGATCTTGAAGCGCGAGCTAATCAAGTTTTAGAAACTGAACTTGAAGCTGATTCTGATCCAACATTTATTGAAAATGAAGCCATTATGGAAAGAATGGTTCAGCCTCTGTTGCCTAAGTTTTATCAACTTATTACTTGCTTGGAAGAAAGTGAACGAGAAAAGGCAGCTAAAGCATATTGGGCACATGTCATGGAGAAATCCTTCTTAGGTGACGACGCAACTCCGCTAGACCAGATACCTTCTTCAGAACGAAAAACCAACTCAAATTGTCATGCTGATCGATTGGATGATTTCAATCGGAGAATGCATAGATTCATAGAATATGATGAACAGGGGAATGAAATTAGTTAGTATCAGATTGTGAGGATGGGAAAATATGGAACCTATTCGTATTTGTAAGGAATGCCTTGAAAAGGCTTTTAGTTCTCCCTGTTGGGATGAGGAAATTGTTGACTCTAAGAGAACTTTCTGCCATTTCTGCGATTGCTACCGCAAATGCTATTCGGTAGAAAATGGAACAAAGCTTGTACCCAAAGTGGTAACTTGGGAATGTGTTGGAAAGCACTTGACATCCTGTTCGTGTAGTGTAATAACTGTGGGCGATCAAGTCGTAGAAATCCGGGTCAGTCCATCGAACAAAATAAGTTTTGGAGTAAAACAAATGGATATATCCGATGCTTTTGGATCAACAGCCGTTTATGCGAAGTGCATGAATTGTGCGTTAGGTTTTCTTTTCAATTTTTTGAAGAAACAAGGAGCCTTCAGGTGAAAATTCATAATGTACGACTAGGTCTAGCAACAAACTCTTCTTCTGTTCATTCGCTTATTCTTATGCGGAAAGGCGAACCATTGCCCAATACTAATCAGACTAAGGAATTCGGTTGGGATTATTTTACGGCTGCCAGCAGAGAAGCCAAAGAGAACTATCTCGCTATCATCCTAAGAGATAATCTGTATCCTTTGATTGGTGAAGAAACCTCTGATATTTTCATTGAAGCTCTATTCTCCAATAAGGAAGAAGGACCAATTAGAGGAGAGGATATTCGCAGTGTACTTCGCGATGGTTATGTTGATCATCAAAGTAGCTGGCATTTACCCCGAAATTGGAGCGGAAAAGGAATCGATCTACAATTCTTTTTAGCTCTACGCGATTACATTGTCAACAACCCCGTAGCAATTCTGGGAGGTAATGACAACGGCGGCGAGGGTCACCCACTCCTTGATGAAGGAGAACCCATAGATGTTCCTCTAAATGAGGATGAATCGGATTTGATCGCTCGTAATGATGGTACTCATTGGGTTTTATTCAATCGTGATAATGGGGCAAAAGTTCGTTTGACATTCTCCGGCAATATGGAGGCTGAGAACGTAACCAAGGCAGCTGTTCCTGAATTGGTCGACATAAAGATTTCCAATTATTGTCCATATGGATGCAAATTTTGCTACCAAAATTCTTCAGTTGACGGTCAGCATGCGGACAAAGAGCTACTTGAGAACTTACTCGTGACCCTGTCCAAATTGAAAGTGTTCGAGGTTGCTCTAGGAGGCGGAGAACCTACGTTGCATCCGCATTTCTTCCGGTTGTTAGAGCATGCCCGTTCCTATGGAATTATCCCTAATTTTACTACCAAGAATCTTGGCTGGTTTTCGGAGAAGGGCAAATTAGAAATCGTTAAAAAGAATGTTGGCGCTTTTGCGTATTCAGCCGAATCAGTTCGAGATGTACAACGATTGGCCGCAAAAGTCAAGAAGACCAATTTCCCTGCGGACAAAGTGTCAGTGCAATATGTTTTGAATGTGGGAGGTAATCTACGTGGCATCCTGGACGAATGCCGAAGAAATTACTTCCGTCTTACTCTACTCGGTTTTAAAACGACCGGATTAGGTCGAGAATTTCCACAGATTCCTGAAAATTGGATCGAAGTTGTAAAGAAATTCCAACAGCGCGATTGGCTCCAGCTAGGTGTAGACACTTCTGTTGTTAAGACCTATGGGAAGCAGATCCAGGAAGAATTGAAAGTCAATCCTACTTTGTACACAGCAGAAGAGGGAAAATTCAGCATGTACATTGATGCTGTGGAGCGTAAGATTGGTCCCTCTTCTTTCTGCCCAGATTGGCAGTATCAACCATTGCCAGTACAGGAATGGCGTCATGGTGAGAATTATCCAAATCAAGAGAAATTGGTAGAAGCATTCAAAGGATTTTAGCATGAACCTAAAACAAGCATTAGCACGAATCAAAGAGTTGGAAGGTCAAGTAGTGCCTTTGGAAAATGCAAATCCTCCCGATTCTCTTCAAAATAACTATGCTATTTTCTGTGAACAATGTGGAGCTAGGAAGATTTCTCATTCTACAGGGAGATTTGATTCAACCACCGGAAAACCTGTCTTTGAATTTTTATGCATGAATTCTCGAGGTTGTTCCCAAGGATGCAGAAATGCTGGGACACATCGAACAGGATTTATTAGTGGCAATTGTCCTAATTGTGGTCATAATGCAGAATGCCAATGTTAAAGGGTTCAAATGTGTATCAGATTAGATGAACCAACTTCGATTGCCGAAATATCAAAGTGCCCTCATGTAGATGCTATTCGTTTCGGTGGACGAATTCATTTTTGTGGATGTTGCTACCATTATATGTGTGACATGTGCGCTGTAATTCATCCAATGCCAACATTGGAAGAAGAAAAGCGACTGAGACAATTTCCTTGTCATGAGAAGATAAAGCTTCAACTTTTTGAAAAAGAACGACAATTGGAAATGCAACTTGTACGCAGATATAAAACTCCAATTATTGATTTTCCATTTTCTGTGCGAGAGACACACATTGATACAATTGTTTAAGGAGAAACTAGGTTATGAAAATTTGTAGGCAGGACATTGGTCGATGGGTCACTGTAAAATGGAGCGATGTAGGTCGAAGAGATTGTCTTCTAGTAGAAGTAGACGACGATTATAAACGAATGACTGTATTCGAACCTTATGGCGCATTGCATCATGTCGATGCTGATCAAATAGTGGAAAAACGAAGAATGTTGAAAGTAGAATGAGGAGATAGCTATGAATGCAGCTGAAGCTAAACGGGCCAGTGAAGCAATCGCTCAACGTATAAAACAAGAAAAAGCAGCGGAAGCTGCAAAGGCTCGAATTACTCGGATCAAGCAAGAAAAGATTCGTAGAAAGCAATTTTACCAAGATTTCTTAACTGAGATTAATGATAGTGTCAAATGGGCTGTAGGACAAGGCGAAAAATCTACTCGTGTATATGTAGGAAAATCGGTGGATACTCTTGTTGGTGCTGAAGAACAATTGAGTAAGCACAAGTATCTAAAAGAAATCAATGTAGCAATTAAAAAATTGAAGAAAGACGGTTTCACTGTTACAACAGGCACAGAATCTTTTGAGCATACTACACAGCATGAAAGTACGGTGCCCGACTACAGTTACTACACAGAAAGCGCGTATATTCAGATAGCTTGGGAATAACTCAGTTATGAATTTCTTTAAGCGATTATTGTGTTTCATAGGCATTCATTGGGAAGGTCATACAGGGTTAGGAATGTATGGTGATGCCAGTAAGTGCACAACTTGTGGCAAAGATCGTTACGATCTATTGGTCCTATTCGATGTAGACGGTAAGGATCATAAGCGTGATTGGAGTGATCTTCAATTTGCGCTTGAGAAGTGGCTAGATAAGATAGCCATCTTCTCTGCAATAACAGTGTTGTTAATAGTTCTGTTTAAACTAGTACGACATATGCCCCGGTAGCTCCAATTAGAGCAATCGTCTTCAAAACGATGGGTTGAGAGTAAACAATCTCTCTCGGGGCACCAAGATTAAGGAGAAGAAAAATGGAAACCATTCTGTTTCGCATGGGAAAATCCAACAAGACAGCTATGCATACTGTGCCGCATGTTCCAAGAATCGGCGAACATATAGATTTTTGGAGAGGCAAACGATTTACGGTGGTTGATGTAATATATCATCATGGAACTTTTAACAATACTGATACTGAACATCCTGAACAACAGACAGGAGTTGAAGTTATTCTGGGCTAACGGAGTATTAAAGCAATGAGGGATAATATGACAATTTCAGTTCTGTTTCATGTGCCAGACGAGGAATTCAATCAGACTATTACATTGCCTTGCGTTCCTCGCATTGGTGAAGATCTATCGTTCTATGGTAGCCGTAAATACAGAGTGATCGGTGTTCACTATAATCTGCGTTCCGGCATGGCACCGTCGGAATCTGTAGATGCAGAAGTTTTTCTTAGAAGAGTGTAGGAGTTTGCACTATGCGTTACCGACCAGTGTACATTTGTCAAGTTTTTAGATACCACATTAGAGATGAAAGAAAGGTTCAGACTTTCTATCAAGCTTCCTCCCGTTCTGTAGGTAATTGTGGCCATAAGCATCGAAGTGAGACAGCTTGTGAACCTTGTTTAAGAAAATTGCAGAAGCTTTGGAGCAAATGGCGTTCGGAAAAGTGTCAACAAGCTTGGGGAGTGAGAAAACTAAATCAGCAGACAAAAGTGCTTACTGATTTAACTCAACGGATAAATACCCCGGTGGTCCAACGGTAGGGCGCGGGACTTCAAATCCTTGAGATGCGGGTCCGATTCCCGTCCGGGGTGCCAAAAAGGATAACTCAATGAGAATAGAAGTAACAATTAAGAATGACGGTGGAGAAGTGATATATCAAGGTTACTCTGAAACACCTTTTATCTCTTCTATGTTAACGGTGAGTGCTTTCCTTGATAGAAATGACAAACAAGGGTGTTGTGTAACGGACAGTGAAAGTAATACATACACTAGAATTCCTATTCAACCATGATAGTCAATACAAAACCGTTGCAAGGTGCTCTTGAAGCTAGTCGGAAGAGAAATGAGCATTTGAATGAGTTGTTTGTAAGAGGATGTGGTCAAATTCCGTTTGGTATGGACCTTAGTACCTTAACACTCAATGAACTAATGGTTTTACACAATCTGTTTCAAACTCTAGGAGAAGCAGTAGCAGAACTTCAAAAGGAACATAATAGTTGCCTCTACTAGATGTCTTAAATCAATGGAATAAACTTTCAAACTGAAATAAGGAGGCAGTACAATGGCATTAGATTTGTGAGTTAGCCGCGAACAGTTTAAAGGATGCCCGAGTAAGTTGGCTTGGGCTGTGGTACAAGGTAAAGAAGTCCATCGCATCACTTTCAGCAAACAACTAGCTGAGCACACCTTGAAATGTATTGAAGATCCTCTCCTCTCTCTTGCACGTGTTACTCTTAAAATTGGGAATGAAATCGGGCCAGATCAAGATAGCCCTACTGGTATCTATGCGCTAGTAGATCGTCAACGGGGCAATCCACTACGTGTCACTATGGATAAGGAACAAGCGAACCTTATCTGTGATTTCACGAGTCGTCATCTTGCAGTTGCCTTTATCAGCAAGGTGGTGCCGATGAAATAACAATTGTAAAGAGTGAGAGGTTGACTTGGATGGCAATCTCTCACTCAAAAATTTTTCGCTAATTGTACCCGTTTTTGTGAATTTGAGAGTATTATGTAGACAGGACAAGGAATTTTAGCGTCCGAGAACTGACATGATCATGAGATTGTCAAATACGAACAGGATTAACCGCGACGGTCATAAAACCGTCCGTGCTAATCGTCAGTGGCGGAAGCGATAACGCTTTAGCTGCTCGGTTCGGATTTACAGTCTTGATGGTTCCATCCAAAGTCAGTGGGAAACCCCAAGACAACTTAACGGAGCAGCAAGTAGTTCTGAAGGAGAGTCGTTTAGCGGCCAGGACTACGGTCTCCAAAACCGTCTACGGGGGTTCGAGTCCCTCCTCTCCTGCCAAGTTTAGTAGTAGAGTTTTATGGTGTCTGTAGCTCAACGGTAGAGCACTGGACTGTGAATCCAGAGGCCATGGGATCATCACCCATTAGACACCCCAAATTTATGTGGTCCCGTAGTTTAACGGATAAAACATTCGGCTACGAACCGAAAGACTCGGGGTTCGATTCCCTGCGGGACTACCAAGTTTAATTGTAACGTTTGCCGGGTTTGCCACTATCGTTTAGTGCCATATAGTTTGGTGTTAAAGAGTGGCAGTTAGGACAGAGGAGTTCAAGGTTTTCTTGAACATTATTTTCGTGGTTGCCGTCTTTGTGATGTAATTGTATAGGAGTATTTCCAGTTATTGGATGAATTTCACTCCAACCACATTTCTCACAATGATTTCCACGAAGCAGAATTAGAGCTTTTTTGAGTTTGTTAGTAAGACGGCCAGAAAGAGGGAGGATATAAATGATTTCTCCTTTGTACCATTTATTGGCCCATTCAAGAAAACGATGTTGAGCAGCTTGGTGAATACCGTTAAGGATGTTTTGACGAGTAACATCAGGAAGTGGGTATCCTTTTAATGGATTAGTTCTTCCTGATAGAGTTTTACTGACTTTGAGATTGATTTCTAAACGTTGTGCTTTTGTAGAGAAACAACGAGCACATTTAGCTGAGCAAAATCGACCGCTCCCATAAGAGCCGTCGTGCTCGGTAGCACAGTTTTCGCAGGTTGGCATTTTGAATCTTCTATCTAATACTGAAGTATTAGATTTTAAGTTCGATTGCTAATCAGCAATTCCGGTCTGTCCTTGGGTGGCAGCGGATTAGACGGTTTCGCGATCGTCTGGTCTTGTTAAGGTTCGAATCCTTAAACCGGAGCCAAACGGCGTGTCGTTCAACGGACAAGGACATCACCCTCCGAAGGTAAAGATCCGGGTTCAAATCCCGGCATGCCGACCAGATTTAAGTGGGGATGTGTAGCTCAATGGATGGAGCGGTCGCCTTCGAAGCGACGGGCTGTGGGTTCGACTCCCATCACATCCTCCAGATTTAGAGATAGGTTAGGAAGCTGGATCGATGTTCGACCGTCGTGAAAAGCTAGGCAGCGTGGCCACAAAGCCTAGTGGATAACGAAAAGGCTTCATCGGTCATAGACTATTCGGCATCGAAGCCGAAGACGGATGACAAGGCGCATCATCCTCTCTATACCAAGTTTTTGCAGTTGGCCTGTGGTCCAATTGGCAGGGCGCTCGGTTGTTACCCGAGACGGTGAGGGTTCGAATCCCTCTGGGCCAGCCAAAGGTCGCCAGTCCGTGAGGACTGAAATTCAAGGCGCAAGCCTTGGGCGGCCACCAAGTTTAGATGTTCCGGAGTGGCGCAATGGCAACGCGATCGGCTGTTAACCGAAAGATTGGGGGTTCGAATCCCTCCTCCGGAGCCAAAAGAAATTCGCAGGTGGTGTAGCGAACGGTTACTTCTCGCCAATGAACAATACCGTTCCATTTGTTCCCCTGCGTAGATTAAGTTTGAGATGGGTCTATAATTCAACGGATAGAAGACTGGTCTTTTAAACCAGGAATCCGGGTTCGAATCCCGGTAGGCCCACCAAAAGTTCGATGCTGAGCCGCGTAGAGTGGTACGTGCTGGCTGGAAATACGAGTAAGCCGAAATTGAGTCCATACTCATAGCACGGAGCGGAGGTTAGGAGCCACGTCACGGCTGTGATGCCGCCAGCATCCTAAGTTTATGACGGTCTTTTGAATGTAAAACATTCAAAGGTGAAGGGGACGTGGCATAGGCAGCTGTCCGAGTGCACATTAGGACAACGCCTGGGCGAAAAGTAACGTCTAAGAGCTTGGCGAGTTCTCCCTCGTGGAGCGTTAACCGTCACCAAGTTTAGTATTAGAGATTTGTGCGTTACTAGCTCAACTGGTAGAGCAGCAGTCTCTTAAACTGTTGGTTCGGGGTTCGAGTCCCCGGTGACGCACCAAGATTTTTGGGTCTATAATTCAAATGGTAGAAGCCTCGCCTCTTAAGCGAGAAATCCGAGTTCGACTCTCGGTAGGCCCACCAAGTTTATAGGAACCTCTATTAAGGAGGCTGTTTATGCACGACACACTTGTACTGGATTTAGCTGGCAACCCTATTGGTGTTATCTCTTGGCAGCGTGCTGTCAAGATGTACTGGGAAGATCGTGTCGACATTGTTACCGAAGACCAGCAAGGTCGCATTCTGCACTCTCCGTCGTTTGAAATGGGAATGCCCCGCGTTGTTCGCGCAAAGAATTATGTCGTAAAGCGGATGCGGAAGTCTGTTCCCTGCTCGCGACGTAATGTTGCAATTCGTGACCGTAGCTTGTGTCAGTACTGCGGTACATTGCTGCACCTGTCCGAGTATACGTTGGACCACGTTATTCCTCGTTCCAAGGGTGGAACGACAACGTGGGAAAACACAGTGCTGGCTTGCGTAGAGTGCAACCATAGGAAGGATGGTCGTACTCCAGCCGAGGCTGGCATGCGGCTGTTACACGCACCTATTGAACCAAAAGCGACTGAGAAGAATTTTTTCAAGCTTCACATTCGCAAGCTGCGTCCCGAGTGGGAACCGTGGAGTTCTTGGTTCTATTGGAACGCTGAGTTAGATCATTGAGTTGACCAGAGGGAGTGTGAAAGCACTCCTTCTGATACTGAGACCCCGTAGCCTAGCGGAATACAGGCGTCTGTTTCCTAAACAGACTTAGGCGGGTTCGACTCCCGTCGGGGTTTCCAAGTTTAGTTACTATTCCCCGATCGTCTAATCGGCAGGATGCCACACTCTGAATGTGAAGATCGAGGTTCGAGTCCTTGTCGGGGAGCCAAGTTTTTGTGGGAGTGTCGTTCAACGGAAAGGACGCTAGTCTTCTAAACTAGTAGATGCGGGTTCAAGTCCCGCCACTCCTACCAAATTCCTTCAATATCACCTGAATTTTCTCATTCGCACGTAGTATATAACATGCAAGGATTTTCCTTTAAATTCGCGAAAGAATTTTTTCTCACACTATGGGCTGGCATCTGGCGTATTGCGCTAGTGGTTGCTTGTATCGTTCTAGTTCTTATGTCATTAGATTATGTTCAAAGACACGACTGGCCCTCCATTGTGCTAGGAACTTTCGCAATCCTTCTTCTTTGTCTCCTTGTAGGTGCTCACTATCGGAAATCCAATGAATCTCTTAAAACGACTCGCAAAATTTAAACTGTCCAAATCTCCCATGTATCGAGATTTCTTGATTTTTGATTACGCCGATGGAACTTACATTCCTCTCAAAGAGTATCAGACTAAAGATCAACTCTTTACTCTCATAGATCATATAATCACAGGAAAACGGGACGCTGTTCTACTTGTTTATTTCTTGGGTGGGAGGCCCAAAATTAATTTCGGTTGTATAGCCGTTATGTGGCCAGGTGTTTGCCGACGATTTTTGTGGAAAAATGGCGTAGAAAATTTTAAGAAGACATTTGAGGAAGCTGTTTCATTCATAGAGCAGCAGTATCACAGTATTGAATCGACTTCAAAGACAGAAAATGGCAACTAAAGAGACTCCAATATTAGAGAAGCGTACTTGGGTATATGTTCAGCGGCCTAAAGTATACGGCGTTGCACCTCATGGATGCGGTTACGCCAATCCTGATTGGTCAGAATACAAAAATCATCTTTGGTGTCCTGTGTGCAATATAGATTTCATCCCTGAACATTGGGGAATTTTAGATGGTCCAGTAGGAGTAAATGCTTGTAAACTTTTGGGAATCAGCTTTGATCGTTTTAATCTAGAAACACAACAGATTGAACCATTTGAGACGAAGACACCATGAAAGTATACCAAAAAATCATAGTCGCTGGATTTTCGCTCTTTTATTCCGTAGAGCGTTATGAGGACTTCTACTATTTTCTGTTAGAAAATGAGCACCAATTAATCCCTCGTGAAACCGATAACATGCCCGGTGTTTCGGGTCTAGCCGTTACTGGATTGGACAAGATCTTTACTTTTATTCCTCATGAATTTCCTATACGAGAATTGCTCCTTTGGCTTCATGATAACTTAAATCCTGCGCTCACCTTTGCACAGATAGAGCGAGCATTGGAGTTGTACGCTCAAAGTGGAAGAACCTCCTTGTTCTCCGACGGGAGAGAGGTCAATGGGTAGTGGATATGAAACTTGCTGGCATCATTGTCCAAATTGCGGAATCGATTGGGCGCATAAAGTTAGGATAGGAGTGCCTGTAGACGAGTGGAAACAGCTTTGTTCTATTTGTAAAAAATTGCGGAAAAGGAATCTAAATGAGTACAACGCTCGAAGAGATCATTCAGAAGCTTTCAGAAAAGACAGTAGTCGGAGCCACAGGCTTGCAGTTGGAAGATCTGGCAAAGACTTTATTGAACGAAGCGGGAGCAGAACCTGCCTTCCTCGGTTTCAAAGATTATCCTAATGTGATTTGCGTTAGTATCAACAGCGAATTGATCCACGGGATTCCTGACGATCGTCCATTTCAAGATGGCGATGTAGTCAAGATCGATATTGGACTTAAAAAGGACGGCCAATTTGATGACGGCGCTACAACTGTTATTGTTGGCGGTCAAGGTAGCAAACTGGCTCGGAAACTAGTCAAGGCTACTAAGGAAGCTTTAGAGGCTGGGTGTCAGTGTGCTCGCGCAGGATACACAACAAACGACATTGGTCGTGCTGTTCATAGTACAGCAGTAAAGTACGGCATGGCAGTCATTGAAGGCTATGGTGGACATGGCATTGGCGCGGAACTACACTTGCCGCCTTTTGTTCCAAATTACGGTATTGACACTCCAGTAAGGCTGGAAACTGGAATGCGACTCGCGATTGAGCCGATGCTCTCTACCCGAGACGGACTTACATTTGTAGGAGAAAATAAGTGGACTATCCTATTGAAACATAAGGGATTAGCGGCCCACTTTGAGCGGACGGTGACAGTAAGTGGATAATTCCAATCTCATTTATGGCTGCGAAGCTGAGGTTCATGTTAATTCTATTTTGACTCAACATTGTAGACCTCTTCATTCATCTGTGTGTATTGGCAAAGGAGATATTACTTTATACTTTGCTGATTCAGACATTGAGAATAATTTTAAAGAAAGCCTTAAACCTGATGCCGATTGTTTTAATTGGAGATCTATCAGAGATTCTGTAGGATGGATTTTAACAGAGGAAGAGAAAGAAAAAGCAAAAATAGCTAGCCGATTAGGACCGCGTTTCTTTGATAATATCTGGTTATGCAAAAAATTAGAAAACAAACGAGATGGTCTAACTTGGGATACAGGTAATCATTTTGCCGAAGTTAGCAGAACAAATAAAAATGGGGAAGATTATACTTCTAGTTTAGCAGGAAAAGAAGCAGAGATCTGTCCTTATTGGTGCATAAGTTTTGATAATAGTCAAAGACAAATGTGCATACATATGATTGTCCCAACTATAAAAATGAAACTTTTGTTAGAACGATACAAGAAACCTGAAAATTATCGTTCGGGAAATAATGAAAGAACAAGTGGCTATCTGATTCCTCTGAATGAAGGAATTCCTTTTTAATCAATCTTTAAACCTCATTAAGTCAGTATTAACCTTGTAAGGAGACTTCACTATGCTGCCAAGACATACCATAATCAGTTTTGTCAAGAGTGGTATTCGCATCTTTGGATTTGCTTTCCTCCCTGTACCTCGCTTTGGTTTAGTTGTTGCCGCTTGTCTACTTGTAATAGCTGAATCGTTTGGTGTTATAGAAGAAATTGGTGTTTAGAAAGGAACTTCATGTTCGGTAATGACCCAGAAAAAGGTTTACAGCGGATGCTTGGCATCTTGAATGATGAAAAGCGAATCTACCGATTTGTTGATGGAGAAGTTTCACGAGAAGAATTTGAGCAGTGTGTGTTGATTGATCAAGTAGTCTTTGGACCAAAGGGTTATGTTGAGAGCATTGGTCCCACTTGGGACTTGATTCATGATCCTCGTTTTATTAGCATTGAAGGCAAATTTATCATTCCTCGTCGTGGCCGTTTGGGAGGGGACGCTACTTTAGGTCGCCAGTACATCAGTGGTGTAAATCAATTCACATCTAGCATTGTAGACCTTGAACAATACAGTGAAATTCTAGGAGAAGGTCGCAACTTCTTTAACTTTTTGCAACATCCTGAACCTGAATGTCCAGAGCGTCAATGGCTTGAGCGAGTTTGGAAGCGCACGTTTATAACAGCGGGACCCAATGTTGTATGCCTTTGCAAACCGGAAGAGAAATTGGACCCGCGTACTTGGAAAGATCAACCTGACGAAGTCATTTGGACATTGATACGAAGAGAATGGCCAAACTATTTCCGTCAGAATGGTTCTCCTAATCGGGAAGCTACTCGATTGTTCGATTTGTGTAAGGCCGATTTGGTGGGTTTGATTGCTGACTATGCTGAGACTCCATTGGCTGATGATTGGGTTGTGGTAGATGCTGAAGATGCGGCTAACAAAGCAGAAGCAGGTTTGCAGAATGAAGTTCCTACCGTTGCTATGGAAGTTGATTTCCTAGAGAAAGCTCTAACCTATCGGGCTGCTCTGCGTGCTACAGCAACTAAAGTTCTTTCTCAAATTGGATTCATACGATATCTGAGAGATCTAAATCTTGAAGATGTTCAGTTAACCGATATGGAAGCCGACGCAATTTTGCGAATGGTCTATCAATCTAATTATCCTGAAGGAAAATCTCAACTTATTGTCAATTTGGTCTTCTATCTTCAACAAGTGATTCTAAAGCCATATCCTGAGCGTCTTAAAGAGCAAACAGAGCGTGCAAGCGAGAAGGCTCAAGTTACCATACGGAAACTGAAGGAAGGCACGCTCCAGCCTGTGAACCAAGTTACCGATGCCGAGCCTGAAGATCAGCGTACAGTTCTACAGCGTTACGAGGATTTCTGTAAGATGATGGAGCAAGAAGGTGAATCTCCGGTCCCGTATGATGTTTGGTACGAAGAAAGCTACAAACCAACAGTAATCTTTACTTCCATTTTCAAGAGTCCGCTTAAGAAAGATTTGTATCTTATTTACACAATGGCGGAGAATCAGTTAACTGAGCGCAATGCTACCGAAGAAATCAAAGCTCTATCTCAGAAAGTGATTGATATTCTTAAGCCAGTGTTTGACGACCCTCACACATTAATGGATGAAGAAAAATACAGCAATTTGATGAAGACTATCAAAGAAACTGGATATTTTGAATTGGGAGCCAAAGAATTCAGTGAAGAATTTCATAGTAAGGAATCCGGTAAACCTGTTGGAACTGAAGTAAATCGAGATGCTTTAACCGTTTCTGAAGGGAAAACACTGGAAGAAGTTTGGACCGAATCACTAGACAAGCTAGGAACTAAAAAGGAGAATTAATAATGGCACAACGAGCGAGTACAACTAAGGGAGAATTGAAGCCCAGTATCTTTACCGATTTTGGAAGTGATGGAGCCGTAGCTCCCGATCCGCATCCAGATGATGCAAAAAGAGCACCAATTTGTGCTACAGCCGAAATAGGTCCTGACAATGTGCTAACAGCTGAAGATTCACAACAAAAGATGCCTGCACTTCCTGTAGCTGGAGCAGATAATGAAGTTTGGGTACGAAATCAAATTCTAACCGCCATGCGTATGGCCGTAGCATTAAAAGAAGAAATTCGTGTAACAGCAGATACTAGTTCATTTGAACACGGTCTGCGTGGTATAGCAGAAGGGGCTGCTATTGAAATTCTAGGAACATTGGGATTTGATCTTCATCAGCTAGTGAATTTGCATCTTGTTTATAGTGCCAATCTTAACGGACGTTAATGGATAATCAACGCATTTTTCTGTTGGACGCAATGTCCTTCATTTACCGGGCGTACCATGCCATGTCGGGACGTCCTCCAATGTCCACTAAGGCCGGGTTGCCTACAGGATGCGTTTATATCTTTAACAACATGCTACAGAAACTTCGGAATGATTTCTCTCCGCAGTATTTAGTGGCTTGTTGCGATGTCAAAGGTCCTACGTGGCACGATAAAGTTTCCTCAACAATGCCTCCTCTCCGCAAACAAGATAAAGAAGGTGTAATAGAAGAGATCCCCTATCTAGGCTATAAAGCAAATCGGCACTTTGGCGAGGTGGATGATTTCCTTGTTCAAATTCCTTACATCTATCGCTTGCTAGATGCTCACGGTATTCCCGTTGTTAAGCTGGAAGGATGGGAAGCTGACGACTTGATTGGGACATTAGTGAAACGAGTTCATACTGAAGAACCTGAACGAATAGTGTTTATTGTTTCGTCAGACAAAGACATGATGCAATTGGTGGATGAACACACACGGGTCCTTAATGTAGCTAAGGACAATTTGATTTGCGATGTAGAAAAGGTCAAGGCTCTTGTAGGAGTCCCGCCTTGTAGAATCATAGATGTGATGGCGCTGCGTGGTGATTCTAGCGACAATGTTCCCGGCGCACCGGGTATAGGCGATAAAGGATCGGTCGAGTTGGTACTCCAATTTGGTTCAGTAGAAGATGTAATCGAATGTGCTTCGCAAATTTTTAAGAAGACCTATCGCGTAACACTAGAATTGAACAAAGATGCTGTGCTAGTTAGCAAGCATCTCGTTACGATTGATTGCAATGCGCCACTTACTTTGAATATTGCTGACATGAAGATTCGCCCTGTGAATAAAGAAGCTTTGTCCGCTTTGTATGAAGAACTGGAATTCAAATCCATACCTGGTGCAAGAAATCAAGAAGCCGTACATCCCGAAGAAAAACTCATGTCTTTGAATTTATTTGAAGAACTCTAGCTTTTCTGTAGTACCTTACCGTAGAATGTAACTGGAGGATGTTATGGACGACGCAACCGCTGCACCTGTTGAACCAACCTCGTATTTTAATCCCGACCAAGATTTGAAAACGATTTACTACACTGTTATGGAAAAGCATCTCAAAGATGAACGAGAACAGGAAGCTCAGTATGAGGCCCAACAGGAAAAACAAGCGTTGGAGAAGCGAAAAACATTTCATCAGCGCATTGTGACCGATTTTGGTTGGAGATTCTTTCAGATTGTTCAGTCCTCCGTCGATACCTATGAAGATATTCCCGGCGAAGATGATCCTTTTGCGGCTCTCGCTCTAAAGTTCACTTTCGAAGGATATGTTTTCTATCTGGTTCCCGGCAGTATACGCGATCATTCGTACTTCTTGTACTACCAAGCAGCAGGTCAAGGGCGACGTCGAGATGTTTATGCTGAAGCGGATTTTCTGGCCAATATCGAAAGCTTCATGGTTTCTCTGCGCGAAGCAATGACGGATATCCAAACTCTGGAAAAGCGTCAAACTTCTGTGGTAGTTAAGAGCGACGTTCCCGAACCAGTTTCTCAAGGACCTTGGGCATGCTTCTCAACTAGTAACCCAACAGAAGCAAAGAACATTCTCAATCGACTTCAAACCACTGGTTATAAGGCAACTAATATCCTTATGGATCCTTCGGCTGAAGCTGGCTACAATGGGTCAATTGTTATTGTGGCAAAGAAGAAATTTTTGGGATTGTTCTAACTCGAAAGGGAAAAATGAATCTCTACGAAAAGCACATCATCAATCTACCTCCAGTTCATGAAGAGTACAAAACTCGATTACTGAATCTACCTCGTTATAAACATGTGACAACAGAAAGATTGTTTGCCGCAGTTAAGGATTTACCAGGGGGACACAGGATTGTTTGTCGAGACCGCTCGTTGGCAATCTCTTTGCTGGTAGGCTACAGGAATCTGGACGACCCGCTTTTTCAACAGCCAATTGTGGCATAATCCCGTATTAGACAAACTAGGGGGAATCATGCAATCAAAATATCGAATTTTGTTTTCTGTTATAGCAATCATTTTCTTCTCTGTTGCAGTTTTAGCTCAGACAACCGCTTATGAAACTCCGAAATTTTCCGCTTCATTCAATGGTCCAGTTACAACTAAGGATGTAGGTCGCAATGATGCTAATACGAGTAGCACCATTTCTTATAGTTCTTTTGACGAAGCTACTGGTATCGAAGAGATGATCTTTATCCGCACTCTTGACAGCCCTACTGATGTGACGCCTGAAGCTGCAGAAAGCTATGTTGACCAAGATGCTACTCATGGCACTGTATTGAGTCGTTCTAAAGATTACTATCAGGGTCGTCCCTATTCGTATCTTTGCATGGACATGGATATGAGTGGTACGACAGCGCGAGAACGAGAACGAGTCATTATTGCTAATGCGCATGAAGTTATATGGGTTGTAATGCTATCAACACCTGATGGTTCAAATAAGGACGAGTGGGCACGTTTTGACACTTCTCTTGTCATCAAGTAATCGGGAGTAAAATGATAAGTCCGATAGAAAAGAAAATCCTGCTGTTCTATCAAGCAGAACTTGATCGATTAAAAGTTGTTCCCAACGGAAATGGTGCTGCTCTAGAACGCTGTGCCACTTTAGTAAAAGTTGCACTATCACAATTGAGGGAAGAAGAACCTCGTTTAGTCGATTGGATGCTGGGTTTTATACAAGGTGTCCTTTGGAAGGAAGGACTCTTCACTTTTGACCAAATCGTTAGTCATTGGAAAGGATCACAGAATGAGATTAAACAAGAGATCCCCAGCTAAACGAAAACGACAGGAACCTGTTCTCCCTCTTAGACGCTATCGAATTGCAACTTATGAAACTTCTCTGACCATTTGTTATGTAAATAGTTTAGAAGAAGCGAAACAGAAAGTTGTGTGGGGTACCTATGGCAAAGGCGGAGTTGAGCATTGCTATGGTCGCTGTCCCGAACACCAATTGCGTTGGGTTCGTTTGATAGATTGTTCTACCGAACACCTATTAGCTCTTCTTAAGTTTTTCTCTTTTGAAGATGATTACTCAAAAATCATCAACAGCATTCTTGATGATAGAGGTGTAAAACGATGAAGCTTGCTTGTGTAGAACATACTCGTTGTCGGGAATACGATGCTACAACTTATGTTTGGGTTGCGGACGATATGACTAAACAGGAACTCCAGTCTTTTTGTGCTCAAGCAGCTGGTAAGTATTTAACAGCGGAAAAAGAATTACAAGATGCTCCAACTCCATATGTGCATCCGGGGTATCTTCCTGATTTTGAACGATATCCGAATAAGACAGTCGCTGAAGTAAAGGCAGAACACGCCAAACAATTGGCTGCTTACAATCATTGGCATGAGAAGTCTGAAGCCAGCCGAAAGACATTTGCTTATTATTTAGCCGAGATAAGTTCTGGAAGAATCATGGAATTTTATGCCATTACCCCTGATCTTCAAGTTGGAGTTAATTGGGGATGCAATCATGGAGTTGTCATTGACTATGGCAAAACCGATGTTACTGCTAAAGATTTGAATGCTCCATTACCGGATGATTCCTCTCTTTAGATAAAGAAATGAGGTAAAATGGTTCACGATTTAGTGTTTCAGAAAAATTCGGTACAAAGTAAAGCCGCGAAAAAAGCGGTGAAAAGATTGCGAAAGCTTTTTCATGGATTGACTTGGAACGCTGCTGATAATAGTGACAAACGCGGTTTGGAAGGAGAAATCCTTTGGGATTTAGTTTCTATTCTTAGAGGTCCTGATAATCAAGATTTAGAACTAAAGAGTGAAACATCTTGGCCAATTCGTATCTTCTTGGATTCAAATTTCTTTAATGACGGTTATTTTGGTCATTCTGGTAATTCTCAATCTAGCGATTCTCTATTTCCGATTCCTCCCTCTCCTTTTGAAGGAGAAATGTTTATTAATTATCAAGCAAGAGTTTGGGAGCAATTCGAAAAGAAGTATCCTGATATAACTCATCACTTTTTTTCTCATTTTATAAGAGCAGCGTGGTCTTATTGGCTTGCTCGATAGTACAAAACGTTTATGCTTCTAAGAAAAATCTGTATCATCATACTTTTTTCTATTGTGACCTTTCCTGTTCAAGCCAGAAGTGTGCATTATCGTCCACACAGAAGAAAACCTTCTTTTTATCAAAGAATCCGTCATCCATTTTGGCATCCGGTTTTCCCTCCTACGCATGAATCTCAATTAAGACAAAATGCAGAAATCGATCGTCTTGGTCTTCCGCGCATTAAAAATCAAGAACAGGTAGAGAGTCTTGTAATGCGGAAAGAATTAGTTCCACTTCCATTGGGTCCTCATTTAACAGCTAATCCTTTGCTTGACCAAGATCGTCGTTATTGTCGTCCCTTAGCAGCACAATTCTTAACAGATCTGAGTGATGCTTTCTACGCTCGATTCCATGTTCCTCTTCAAGTTAACAGTGCTGTTCGTACTGTAGAATATCAGCATAGATTGCGACGATGGAATGCTAATGCTGCTCCTGAAAACGGAGATGTAGCTTCGTCTCATTTAGCCGGGTTGACCGTCGATCTTGAGCGTAAGCGGTTAACCGCCGAACAGATTCATTTCATTGAAATGCGACTGCTTCTATTGAATATGCAAGGAAAGGTCGAAGTGGAAGAAGAACACTATCAGCTTTGTTTTCATATCATGGTCATGGGTAACTACGCTGCCGGGACACAATATGAACTTGAGCCGCTACCTATTATTTCGCAACTTGACGTAGAGTAGAAGTAAGGAGAAGTGCGATGGCACAACAAGTTGCCACTCAAGAGATGGTTTCGGCTGCTCTAGACCGTGCTGTACAAAACGGATGCGAAGAGATGATGCTATTAGAATCTTTAACTGAAGTGGCCAATGATATAGTCGATTACGATTCGGATTTTGCTGGTATCAAGCCGAGAACTCTCCTTCCTTTCATTAAAGTTTGGCGAAAGCAGCACTCTGCAAAGAAGTAAATCTTACCTGTTTTACCTTTGCGATGCGTAGTATATGAGTGGAGAGAAGACATGAGACTTGAACGCAAAGGTTCAAACGTCGCAATCAGTGGTTCGGTAAGCAGTCCTCAGAACTTCAACATTTCCTCTAGTCGTATCGCTTTCAACATCTTGTCCAGTGGTCTCTACAACGACAAAGTTCGCGCAATTATTCGTGAACTTTCTTGCAACGCTTGGGACGCACATGTTATGGCGGGCAAGCGCGATGTGCCTTTTGAAATCCATCTTCCTACGACCTTTGAACCATTCTTCAGCATCAAGGATTATGGCACTGGTCTAAACTACAAAGCAAAGTACGTCTACCGGGTAGAGAAAGACAGCTACACCGGACACAGCCGTGAAGTCTGCCTTGGCCTTCAAAAGGAAGGTCAAAAGCTTCCCGCCGATGCTCGCATTAAAGAAGAAGATGAAGTCGTTCATCTTTATTGCACCTATTTTGCTTCTGACAAGAATGATAACGACGAACTTATTGGTGCGATGGGACTTGGTTCCAAGTCACCTTTCTGCTATTGTGAAGGTTTTACCATCATCAATCGTTACGAGGGTGTCACCCGTATTTACAGCGCGTTCATCAGTGAACAGGGAACTCCCGCCGTCGTACTTCAAGATGAGACGGCAACTCCCGATGCGCCCAATGGTCTTGAGATTACTTTTCCTGTCAAGATTGATGATTGCTGGGAATTTGAGAACAAGGCTAAGTTGGCGCTGGAATTTTTCCAGCCGCGTCCGATTATCAACATTGACCTTGAAATTCCGAAACAAACCTATGCTCTGCGCACCGATAACTGGGGCATGCGGGAAGGCAATCGTATTAGCGGTCTCCGTGCTATCCAGGGCAATGTTCAATACATGGTCGGCAACATCGACATCAGTCGCATGACTCCTGACCAACAGAAGATTACTCAGATGCCATTGGACATCTTCTTTCCCATCGGTCAGTTGAGTGTTGCGGCTTCACGAGAAGCTTTGCAACTGGACGAGCGGACTGTCAACAACATCCTGAACATGCTGGACGAAATTTATCAGAACATGCTGACCGAAGTGAAGCACAAGATTGATACGTGCGGCAGTATCTGGGAAGCACGACTGCTCATCTTCTCCCTTATTCAGGCTCCGGGTATTGGCGGTCTTGTGAACGAAGCGGACCGTCGTGGTGACCTGTTGGGCACGTATAAGAATTTCAATCTCTCTCAGGGGAAGGCCGTCATAAACGAATTGGATGCTCTGAATGCAACTGTCTTCACATTTACTCGAGGCTACCGCAGTTCACTCTGGGCACGGAAAGAAAGCCTTTTTCACAAGGAATTGAAGCATGGTGAAATTTTGGATGCCATAGCTCAAGGCAGAAACAAAAGAGAAGCTTACGACATAGTTATCGACGTTGACCCGCAGATGGGTTTCGTTATCAATGATGTGAAAAAGGGATGCGAGAAGTATATCCATTACTTCCTGCAGGAAGCTACCGATAACTGTGAAGAATTCAACGAGCGCGGCGAAAAGACCAAGACCCGCATCAAGGGAGTTTATTTCTTCACTCGCGCACATAAGGATGTCCCCGTAGCAACTGCTGTTGCCGAAGCAAAAGCAACCTTGGCTTCGTTGGGCAACCCTAAGTACATCTTGGTTAGTGAACTTCAACAGCGTTATGGTGCAATTCTTGATGCACGCAAACCCAAGGTTGACCCATCGGCAGTTCGGGACATTCTCGAACTGAAAAATCACATTGTTTCTTGCTACTCCCAAGACTCAATCAAGGGTTGGAGCCGTATGTGGACCAAGAGTGAATCCCAACCCGTTGGTAAGAAGTTCTACATCCCGGTTGAGAACCTGGCTCCTACGGAATCCGGCTTTATGAATGCCGAACAATTGACTGAGTTCATTCAAAGTGTTCGCAAGGCGGGCATTTTTGGCATCGACGAAAAGACTGTAATTTACGGTCTTAAAGTTGGTAGCAAACTGCGCAAGGATAAGAATTGGGTCGATGTTATTAAGTACATCTTCGACCGCATTCCAAAAGTTGTCACTCCTCAAAAGGAAGCG
>Ga0326727_10005224_pt1 | contig 37489 bp, 41 predicted proteins | sample MB2enrmetagenome_FD_207643 | JGI IMG/M metagenome (GOLD analysis project Ga0326727, IMG submission 207643) | Lab enriched peat soil microbial communities from McLean, Ithaca, NY, United States - MB29MY | ecosystem: Environmental > Terrestrial > Soil > Wetlands > Peat | place: USA: New York... | reverse complement strand
CAGATGCGCAATGCGACTCCACTCTCCCTGGCGTCACCGCCGGAACGCGTCCCGGTGTTCGTGCCTGGTTGCAGCCAAGCCGATCGATCATGCGATTGGGGCGCCTTCGAGGCAAAACTCAAGGCTGTTGTCGACCCGGCATTCTCGAAGTAGTGTCGTCGCAACAGAAACGAATCAGTACGCGTCTACCCTGTTCAAATATTTCCGTCTGACATGGCCCCAACGCCGAGCATGACCCACCGAGGCTCCCCGGCCTTCGTCCGGTATTCACTCAAAGGGTGGTGACGTGCCTGGGTCGAGGGGAAAGAAGCTGCCTAATGACGATTTTCTGCTGGTAAGAATGCTGGTATTACGGTTCTTACTGCGAGTTTAACTATAGTATTATCTTATATTTAATAGACACAAATTGGCTCCTCAGGTAGGACTCGAACCTACAACCCTTCGGTTAACAGAACAGGCTAAATAGCCACAAACAGAACACTTACGCGAACGGCTGGCAACCGCAAGGAACGCAAAGATATGGTGTGGAACGGCGGGAAAAACGGAACTGTGGGGATTTGTGGGGTCCGAAAAATCGGGGTCCTCGCCCTCACCTCTGCACCCAAGAATCACCGAATGGTCATCCCGCCAGACTTGTCGATGACCACTTCTGAAAGGGCTAACTGCCCGTAAAATAGGAACGCCCCGTCTCCGGGGCGTTCAACGGTTACGGAAAACCGATACCGTACGACGAAAGCTTACTGAGAAACAGCCAGGCAATCGCCGCTCACGTACACTGCTATACTTTCTACCTCTCCGCATTTGCAATGTCAATAGGTACGAAAGTATGACAAATCCCCAGCTCATTCGACAAAGATATGCACTCGGCATCGACCTTGGCAGCGCCTCTTTAGGTTGGGCAGCCATCGTACTTGGCGAGGATGGCGCGCCAACAGAACTGCTTCGCACTGGAGTCCGAATCTTCGATCCAGCCGTTTCCGGTGACATTGAAAAGGGTCAAGACGAATCGAACGCAGTTGCACGCCGCGCAGCCCGTCTCGTTCGCCGGCAATTGCGTCGGCGTGCCGCTCGTCAAAGAGAACTGTTCAAGTTGCTTCAACGAAATGGACTACTGCCCCTATACAACGGAGAAGAGCCGGATGGTTCGCAGCAGCGACATTCAATTCTCAACCGTCTCGACAGAGAGATTTCCGCTAAATGGATCGCGGCGGGTGGAAACGCTGCCCACGTTGCGACTGAATTGCCACTTTATTTATTGCGTAAAGCCGCCTTGGATGACCGCCTGGAACCCTTTGAAATTGGTCGTGTCTTCTATCACCTGAGCCAACGTCGAGGGTATAAATCGAACCGCAAGGAGAAAGCCGCCAAGCAAGACACGACGCGCAAGGCGAAAAAGGAAGATGATCTTGGACAGGTCGAAGGCGATATTAGCGAATTGGAAAACGCGATGCGTCTCGCTAACGCTCGAACTCTGGGCGAATACTTCGCCTCCCTTGATCCACACACGCAGAAGGTCCGCCGACGTTGGACAGGCCGCAAAATGTACGAGGACGAATTCGCCAAGATTTGGGAAAAGCAGTCGAGTTACTTTCCAGAATTGCTGACTGAAGAACTACACCAGGAGCTGACGCGCCTTTTGTTTTATCAGCGCCCGATAAGAGCGCAATCGCACTTGATTGGTGGATGTGAATTAGAGCCAGGCGAACGCCGCGCAGCATGGGCCACGCTTGAGGCACAGGAGTTTCGTGTTTTACAAAAGGTCAATGACTTGGAATTTGTGTTCCCAGGCCAGGTGGCCGGAGTTCCTCCCACAGCGGAGCAGCGGCAGGTCGTCATCGACCTGCTTCAAAACTCTGCCGAGGCGACCTTTAAGAAGATCAGAAAAGAACTTGGACTACCGGAGAACATTGAATTCAACCTACAAAGAGGCGGCGAGACCAAGCTCAAGGGCAACCTGACAAGCTCTTTGATGACCGCAGTATTCGGTGAACGTTGGGCAACAATGTCTGACGACGATCGGAAGCAGGTCGTTGAGGACTGGCGAACCATAGACGCGGAAGATTCCTTTATCCGACGGGCGATTGAACATTGGAAGCTCGATGAGGCAGGCGCAAAATGGCTCGCGGAACATCCTGCTCCCTCCGGTTATTGTTTAATTTCGCGCAAAGCAATCCGAAAACTGATCCCATTGATGCGACAGGGGCACCGGTATAAGGAGGCGGAAAACGCCATCTACGGTAACCGGTTTTCAGGTGGAAGAGTCTATGACAGGATTCCCCCGGTTCGAGAAGCACTCAAAACCTTGCGCAACCCTGCCATTGAACGGTCGCTTACCGAATTGCGAAAGGTGGTCAACGCACTAATTCGGGATCTTGGCGCAAAACCTGAAGAAGTTCGGATTGAATTGGCTCGGGATTTGAAGAAACCTCGAAAGGAACGCGCCGAAGCTGCCGCCCGGAACCGAGCCCGGGGGAAGGAGCGGGATTCGGCAAAGGCAAAATTGCTGCGCGAGCTTGGACCGGGATTCGAGTTTCCATCCCGCGCGGATATTGAAAAAGCCCTACTGCATGAAGAGTGCGGCGGAGTCTGCCCATATACAGGACGCCACATCGAATTCGCCTCCCTTTTCGGCCAGAATCCCCAATTCGACGTTGAGCACATTATTCCGTTCAGCCGCATCCCGGACGATTCTTTTCAAAACAAGACGCTCTGCTACCACGAAGAAAACCGTCATGTGAAACGCAACCAAACGCCTTTTGAGGCATACAAAGACCTTGAGCAATACGAGGCTATTCTGAACCGAGTGCGAAGTTGGCCCAAGCGCAATCTTGGAAAGCAGGCCCGCTTCGAACTGAAGACAACTGAACAATTAGAGGGCTTTTCCTCCCGCCAGTTGAATGACACTCGCTACTCAAGCAAGCTGGCCTGCCAGCTTATTGGAACTCTTTACGGCGGGCGCGACATACAAACTGAATCCGGAATGAGCCAGGTAGTTTTCGCCTCATCGGGAATGGTGACAGCCACCCTTCGAAGAGGCTGGGGATTGGAAGCTATATTGCGAGAACCCGGTCCATCCGCCAACGGCCTGAACAAGGGAAAGCCTCGGACTGACCATCGGCATCATGCGATAGACGCCATCACAATTGCCCTCAGCCGACCAAGCCTGATTGCAGCTCTGAGCCGTGCGAACGCGCAAGACCCGTATTGGCCGAATAACGGACGAACCGCGCCAAAGTTGCAGGTTCCTTGGAAGAACTTCGGTAGTTCGATCCGCCCACACATAGAGCAGCTGCTGGTCTCGCATCGCCCCGAACACAGGCTGACTGGACAATTACATAAGGAGACTCTGTACGGTCATCCCTACAAAGAGCATGGCAAAGACGTAGTACATATCCGCGTTCCGGTTGCTGGAAAGAACCGGGGAGAGGGGTTGTCAGCGGCGGATATCAAGGATATTGTCGATCCCGCAGTTCGTGAGGCAATTCAGGCCAAAGCAGCAGAATTCGGGGGCGATTTGAAGAATTGGACGCCGAATGAAACCCAAAGCGATTGGCCTCAACTCAAAACGAAGACCGGAAAATCAATCCCCATCAAGCGTGTGCGGATCAAAGATTATCGGTCTGTTGATGCTATTGCCGAAGGCGAACGAGAGCGCTTTGTGACGCTGTCCAGCAATCACCATGTAGCAGTTTTCGCACTCATGGACGAGAAGGACCGAGAGGTGCGATGGGACTCAGTTCCCGTTTCCCTATATGAAGCGATGCAGCGCCAGGAAGCGATCCGGAAGGGGCGCTTGCAAGAACCTCTCATTGCAACTCGTCACCCAGACGGGGACGACTTTCAATTCAAGTTTTCTTTGATGGGCGGGGATACGCTTTTGATTCACAAAGATTGCAATCACAAGGAAAATGTGTGTACCCCTTCCGTCTGGCGCTTGAGAACGATTGCGACGAACGGCCAAATGAGTTTTGTGCGCATCAATGACGCGCGGCTTAAAACCGATATTCAGAAAGCGCAGGAATGGTGGTCACCAAGAGCCGACGCACTGCGAAAACTTGACGCGATAAAAGTGGTTGTTGACACGTTGGGCAGACTGCATGAGTCCAGAGGCTGAACGGTGAGCGAGCGCGTTCTCGAAATTGCTAATCCTGCCCGCCTTTCTGTGCGAGACTCGCAGCTCGTGATCGAGCGCGATGGATTCTTGCCGTTCATTACTCCGGTGAGTGGAATTAATACCCTCTTGCTGGCCCATCCCCAAGTCACCCTCACTGAGGCAGTGATTTCCCGACTTGCAGAAGCGGGTGCGATGGTCGTCACCATCGACAGGCATTATCTCCCCGTGGCAATGACCCTTCCCCTCCAAATTCACAGCCTGCAAACCGAACGGCTGGCCGCCCAAATAGCTCTCGGGGTTGCAGCAAGAAAACAGCTTTGGCAACAGATCGTCAAAGCTAAGATTCGCTCCCAGGGAGCATTGCTTAAGGAGCTGCATGGCTCCGATGAAGGATTGACCGCTTCTGCACTTCGAGTCCGTTCCGGTGATCCAGATAACCTCGAAGCGCAATCCGCGCGTCGGTATTGGGGAAAGTTATTTGGAGACTCAAAATTCCGTCGTGGTGCGGACCAGAACGAATCCGGCCCGGATCAGAATCGTCATTTGGATTACGGTTATACCGTCCTTCGCGCTGCAGTGGCCCGCGCAGTCTGCGCAGTCGGACTTCATCCGTCGCTTGGATTGCGCCATCACAACCGCTACGACCCGTTCTGTCTGGCTGCAGACTTAATGGAGCCATTTCGTCCGCTGATAGACCGGAGCGTGGCCTCGTGGATTGCCAATCACTCAGCCAGCGACCCTCTCGATTCTGCTGCAAAAAGATGGCTCATTGAAGCCGTAACCATGCGATATTGGATCGAACGGGAAGAGCGGGCGCTCTCCGACATTCTGCTTCGCACTGCCAGTTCGCTGACTTCAGTCCTGTCAGGTACGCGAGAAAGGCTCGATCTCCCAGCGCCGTTGATGCCTTGCCGAGACGTATCAACCTGTCCGCTTACAGGTGCATGTGGCTGATAGCCATGTTCGACCTGCCCGTGGAAACCACGGAGAATCGCCGCGATTACACGCGGTTTCGCAAAGCTCTGCTCAAAGACGGCTTCATGATGTTACAGTTTTCGGTCTATGCGCGGTTTATCCCGAGCGAAGAAGCGGCAGAAGTGCATCGGAAGACGGTGAAAAGCTGCATTCCGCCACTCGGGCAGGTCCGGCTTTTGGCGATCACCGATCACCAGTTCGCCAAAATGGAGGTGTTTTATGGCAGAAAACCGCGTGCTCCTGAAGAAATCCCGGAGCAGATTCTGCTTTTTTGACGGGAGCGACAGCCGGAACCTGTTTCGGTTCTGCGGGTTCCGGCTGACCCAGTGTACGTGAGCGGTGAATCCCGGCCATCCCCAGCCCGTCAGTCCCGTGGTCGCGCCAATGCCGGAGTGTACGTGAGCGGTGAATCCCGGCCATCCCCAGCTTCCCAGTCAGGCAGTTCGCCGATGTGCAAAGTGTACGTGAGCGGTGAATCCCGGCCATCCCCAGCCCAAAGAGCGATCTTGCATCCAAAGTTCAAGTGTACGTGAGCGGTGAATCCCGGCCATCCCCAGCGACAATCCGCACCTGTCGGACGCGAAGATAGTGTACGTGAGCGGTGAATCCCGGCCATCCCCAGCCGAACAAAAGCGGCAGCGCCACCGGGCCAAGTGTACGTGAGCGGTGAATCCCGGCCATCCCCAGCCGCCCGGAGTCTATCTTCTGCGGAAATGCAAGTGTACGTGAGCGGTGAATCCCGGCCATCCCCAGCTTATGTATTGATTCAGGAGCGCGAGGGATGAGTGTACGTGAGCGGTGAATCCCGGCCATCCCCAGCTTGATCATTACCTGCCGCGCGTCGTCATTGAGTGTACGTGAGCGGTGAATCCCGGCCATCCCCAGCCCTTCACGCGCTCGCAGACGCCGGGGTCACAGTGTACGTGAGCGGTGAATCCCGGCCATCCCCAGCCACGCGCCACCGGCATCGGCGATTACCCATAGTGTACGTGAGCGGTGAATCCCGGCCATCCCCAGCAACAGAAGCTATCGCCTATCGAGAAAACGAAGTGTACGTGAGCGGTGAATCCCGGCCATCCCCAGCTCAAACGTTCGCGGGCGTCGCGTCGCGTTGAGTGTACGTGAGCGGTGAATCCCGGCCATCCCCAGCGAACGGGATCGAACAGCACGCCGCTCGAAGAGTGTACGTGAGCGGTGAATCCCGGCCATCCCCAGCGTCGTCTGCCCGCCCACCACCTGGCCCGTGAGTGTACGTGAGCGGTGAATCCCGGCCATCCCCAGCCCCGGCCGAGCTGACTCTCAAAGAATTTGTAGTGTACGTGAGCGGTGAATCCCGGCCATCCCCAGCGAAGCTGGATCACCCCCTTTCGCTAAGATTAGTGTACGTGAGCGGTGAATCCCGGCCATCCCCAGCGCAACACGGGAGCGGCTGTTAAGGTGCGGAAGTGTACGTGAGCGGTGAATCCCGGCCATCCCCAGCGAGAGTTGCAGACAGGAAGCCAGTCATATAGTGTACGTGAGCGGTGAATCCCGGCCATCCCCAGCTCATGAGATAGAAGGTCGCTGCCGTCGCCGAGTGTACGTGAGCGGTGAATCCCGGCCATCCCCAGCCGGATTTCCTGCGGGCAGCGAGGCGCTGAAAGTGTACGTGAGCGGTGAATCCCGGCCATCCCCAGCGCCGGGGGGCCCGGCTCATTCAGACCTTCGAGTGTACGTGAGCGGTGAATCCCGGCCATCCCCAGCGTGTGGGGCGGCGGCTAGAGGAAGCGCGGCAGTGTACGTGAGCGGTGAATCCCGGCCATCCCCAGCCCGTCGCCCTGCCTGCTGGAGAGGAGCAGAGTGTACGTGAGCGGTGAATCCCGGCCATCCCCAGCACGTCGTGTCGGGCGGCCACCTGGAGGTTCAGTGTACGTGAGCGGTGAATCCCGGCCATCCCCAGCGCCTGGTACGCGCTCACGTTGTTTCCATCCAGTGTACGTGAGCGGTGAATCCCGGCCATCCCCAGCGTAATCTTCACCAGTAAAAATCTAGGGCCAAGTGTACGTGAGCGGTGAATCCCGGCCATCCCCAGCTTCGGTTTGGGCCGTTACAGGCCGAGTTTCAGTGTACGTGAGCGGTGAATCCCGGCCATCCCCAGCGATGCGCCTACGGCCAATGCGCTGAAATTGAGTGTACGTGAGCGGTGAATCCCGGCCATCCCCAGCCGAAAGAGCGCATATGGTTCAGCCCGCATTAGTGTACGTGAGCGGTGAATCCCGGCCATCCCCAGCGGTAACAGCGATAGCCGTGGTGGTCTTCTTAGTGTACGTGAGCGGTGAATCCCGGCCATCCCCAGCGCGTCGACGTAAAGGTCAGCGTCTCCAGGTAGTGTACGTGAGCGGTGAATCCCGGCCATCCCCAGCTGAACTTACGCTGTCTTGTCTCGATGGTCCAGTGTACGTGAGCGGTGAATCCCGGCCATCCCCAGCCCGGTTCTGAACGTTCCACTCAGTTCGAACAGTGTACGTGAGCGGTGAATCCCGGCCATCCCCAGCTGACCTGGCTGCGATTGAATTTGAACGGCCAGTGTACGTGAGCGGTGAATCCCGGCCATCCCCAGCTGACTTTCTGCAGTTGCGCTGCATCCCCGGAGTGTACGTGAGCGGTGAATCCCGGCCATCCCCAGCGGCGCGACAGCAACACCGGCGGCTTCATGGAGTGTACGTGAGCGGTGAATCCCGGCCATCCCCAGCCCAGGGTTGGGGCGCGGCTGAGCGGGCCGCAGTGTACGCGAGCGGTGAATCCCGGCCATCCCCAGCTTTCGGCTAACGCCGCATCCCTTATCTACAAGTGTACGTGAGCGGTGAATCCCGGCCATCCCCAGCGTGAGCCGCGATGGTCAAGAGTCCCGCCTAAGTGTACGTGAGCGGTGAATCCCGGCCATCCCCAGCGAGCCTGGCGCGGGCTGGGCTGGCTGCTGTAGTGTACGTGAGCGGTGAATCCCGGCCATCCCCAGCCCAGGGTTGGGGCGCGGCTGAGCGGGCCGCAGTGTACGCGAGCGGTGAATCCCGGCCATCCCCAGCTTTCGGCTAACGCCGCATCCCTTATCTACAAGTGTACGTGAGCGGTGAATCCCGGCCATCCCCAGCTTCTCCTACAGTTGCCGCACTGCTCCGTTCAGTGTACGTGAGCGGTGAATCCCGGCCATCCCCAGCTGGTTGATTACTTTGCCTTCTTCTCCGGTGAGTGTACGTGAGCGGTGAATCCCGGCCATCCCCAGCGTGCGCAGCGAAGCATTGAACAGCGTGAGTAGTGTACGTGAGCGGTGAATCCCGGCCATCCCCAGCGTGCGCAGCGAAGCATTGAACAGCGTGAGTAGTGTACGTGAGCGGTGAATCCCGGCCATCCCCAGCGGACAGAAAAGGGTGACATTCGCGGCGCGCAGTGTACGTGAGCGGTGAATCCCGGCCATCCCCAGCTACTTCGTGTCAGACATTGTCAGGCTCCTAGTGTACGTGAGCGGTGAATCCCGGCCATCCCCAGCGGATGTAAGAAGAGGATCGGAATAAATCGTAGTGTACGTGAGCGGTGAATCCCGGCCATCCCCAGCAGGATTCGTGGTGTTGAGCGTGTTGATGGTAGTGTACGTGAGCGGTGAATCCCGGCCATCCCCAGCGACCTTCGGTTCGGTCAACGCCAGCGAGGCAGTGTACGTGAGCGGTGAATCCCGGCCATCCCCAGCCGCGTTCCGGCCAACGCTTCGCGCGAACCGGAACACAGCGAGGAATTTCTAATAGGGCAAATTTCGCCGGCCCCGCATAGAACGGAAGCAGCGCCTTCAGCGCATCCAGATTGTCCCCTTGGATGAGCATGTTTTCGGCGTTCGGGTCCCCATAGGAATGCTCCGGCACTGCCTCTAGCAGCCGGTAAGGAACGTGTGCGGAGACCTTCTCATCTTCGCTTCGGGTGAGCCAATCGAGCTTAGGCATAAGAAAGGATGATTCTAACGGATGGCGTCCGGGACTGCCTGGGGGCCCGCGTTAGTTTGCGCTGTTCCATTTCCCAGTGAACGCTCCGCTCTTTCGGCCGCAATGCTCTCGATACATGCAACTCTTAGGGCTTCCACCAGTTCGTTGAACTGGTACTTTGGTCCCTTTTCGAGGATTTCCTTTCTCTGACGCCAATATCGCTCAACGGTTCGAGGGCCGCAACCGAAGCGGCGCGCAGCTCTCCGTTTGGCATCTTCCAAAGGCACACCGTGCTGAAAGCTTAGATCGTTAATGAATTGCAGGATTTCAACCTGGTTTTTCGCCGGTACAGCCGGGCGCCGATTCGGAAGTGTAGGCAATGTCACCTGTGCAGTGTCATTGAAATCCTTCGCAAACCATCGAAGAATGAGCGGAGCCGCAGCAACGCCTTGAACCAGCAGATTCTCTAGTTCAGGGCTAAGCTGCAATTCATCTAGGCCCTTAGCTAGTAATTCAGGTGTTTGAACTGAGTCGAGAAGCTGCGTTAGATAGGCTAGGGCCTTCCTAGTCATGGCGATACCCTCTTGAAAACTTGATCCACCTAGCCCCTCCGCTACAGCGTTGGCGTTCGCCAAGAACTGATCTCGTGCTTCTGGCCGCATTTCTCCCTCATTTCTCGTCCGCCAAAATTCCTTTACTCAATTGGCGGATTTCCGCCTGAAGGGAACCACTTGAATGGCGGAATTTCGCCCGATGGGTCCTCTTGCTCCTGCGTATACGGGCCATCATACTTCGGGATGATTCCAGTCCGAAGGGGTGATTTCGGAGTGGGGAGTGTGAATGGTGCGGAAAACATGCGAACAATGTGGAAATGAGGCCACAGTAACAATCTGCTGGCTGATTTCGACGGTCGGCGTATCGCCAAGGGCGCAGAAGTGCTCGAAGGCCACCATCTTCTGCTGGTCCTGTATACAGCGCCTGCTAGGCTGTGACGCTTCGCCACTGCTGTCCCTCGTGCGGCAGAGGCTTAGAGACGCGTATACATCGACTTTCGAGCATAGTTGGATCACACCGAGCCATTCCGATGGGACGGAGAAGGAGGGGATGGCCCGATGAAGCGCAAAAAGAGATCAGCCGGGGAAGGCTATGCGTTCATGTTTCACGGCTCTTACACAGCCAAAAACAAGGCCGAGGCGAAGGCCAAGAGGCGCGATGGCTTTGTAATCAGCCGTATTCCGCATGGAATGCGGAAGCGCCGTTACATCGTGCTCACAGAAAGGGTGCCATTCTGATGCGCTTCTTCAATCACCGCCGTCATGGGCACGTCATCGGTTCCGTGTACCTCGTTCACTTTGCGCGGCGCTACAAGGGAGCACAGCACTACCTGGGCTTCAGTACCAACATCCCGGAGCGAGTGAAGGCCCATCGCGCTGGCCGTGGCGCTCCTTTACTTGGTGCTGTGACGAAGCGCGGCATCCCCTGGCGGGTGTCGCGCACGTGGAAGCGCAAGGATGGGTATTTCGAACAGGAGCTGAAACGTCGCTATGCCCTGAAGGAGCTCTGCCCATTGTGTGGCGGGCCACACGTGTACAAGAGGGGGAACTGACATGAGCACACGTGAGGAAACGTGCACGCTCAACCAGTTTGCAGGATGCGGCGAACAACAGAGCGGGCAACGGTTCCTGGACAGCTCCGACCCGCGACTTAAACGGCACGTCGCGACCTGTGAAACGGCAGGCGGGGACTTCCCTTCCCTGCCTGCCGGTAAGGATGAAAAGCTGTCCCGGGAGTTTGAGGGCGGAGCCCTCATCGGGCGCGGAGCGCCCGAGCCTTCTTTACTTGACTCAGTAACGAATAATCGACACAGCGTACCCGACTATTACGCTCGCCCAGTTGGGCGCGGGAAACACTGCGGGCGCTATAGCGTTCGGGGGATCGATCCAAGAACGGGGCGAATCGTCCATCGCAGAGTCAACTGCGGGTCGTGGACGTGCAGCTACTGCGGCAAACGCAAGGCACGTCTGGCAAAACGAAGAATTCGGGAAGAGGCGGCCAAGTTGGACCTCCGCTACTTCTGGACGTTGACTCTTGCGCCCCGAGAGTTCAAGAGTCCCGAGGATCGGGTTCGGTACATTCGGCGCGTGTTCAACAAATTCCGAGAATACCTGAAACGGAAGTACGGTATTGCACTGAACTACATCTGCATCCTCGAATTCACGCAGCGCGGCATCCCCCATCTGCACGTCTTGTTCGATAGGTACATCCCGCACGAATGGGTGAGCGCATCGTGGAATCGGCTCGGAGGCGGGCGGATCGTCTGGGTAAAGCCTGTGACGGTTCACAACGTGGCCCGGTATCTCTCGAAGTATTTGACGAAGGAACTCTTGCTCTCCGCGCCAAAAGGAGCACGGCGGATCACTACGTCTCGAACCATCAAGCTCTTCCCGAAATTCACTTCAGGCATTGCATGGGAATTCCTGCGCGAATCGATTTGGCAATTACTCGCCGCACACTACGCAGCGACGTACCAGCGACAGGGAGACCTGCTTCGCTTTACGCTCCTGTTCCCCGATGAGGCGGGCTATCTGAAATGCTTCGAAATTGTAGCGGATGGATGAACAAATCGAGACACGTGGGGACACGTAAGGGGCACGTGGCGCTATGAACGAAAGTCTGACCTGAGCTGAGTCTGAATAACAGCCCCTCAAAGGATGGATGACAAAACGGTCTGAAATCATTCAGCGCCGATGGAACGATTCGGACGGGCATCTGACGAGTCAACGTCAAGTCATGGATCGCAACTGAAAATGACGAAATCGACGCGCAGTATTCGTCTGAAAGCCGTTTTGAATATCGAGTTTCAGAGTGCATTTTCGTCAGGCAATGACTTTTCTCAGGCTGAATGAACGACGGGAAATGAGGATTGGAGATGAATGAGGATCAAAAACGACTGCTGAATGCCATGGAACAAGTGTTCGAGCCTCTATTGACGGCTGAAGAAGCTGCCGTACATCTCCGTGTTCATACCAAGACCCTTCAACGAATGGCGCGTCAGCATCGAATCCCGTGCATTCGACTTGGCAAATACTGGCGCTTCAGGCTTTCCACTCTTGACGACTGGCTGAGCACGTCTGAGAATCATACCAGCCAGCCGTTTCGCGTGAAGTGATCGAGGAGATAAGCCTTGAGACACACACGCAATCGGTATCAAAGAGGAAGTATCCGTAGAGTGTCCCGAAAGAATGATGCTGATGTTTGGGAGTACCGATACCGCAACCACGCGGAGCCAGGGAGCCCCATACGTCAGATCACGCTCAGCACGCTCGAATTTCCGACCGAAACCAAAGCACTCATCCACCTTCAGGAGCATGTGCTGCGTATCAATGGGCCAAAAGCCTATAGTGCGAAGCATGTTCCCACGTTGGGTCTTGTGATTAATCGGTTCACGCAAGAGGAGCGGATCGCGGAGATTCTGAAACAAAAACCGGGAGAGGTCACCATCCTTGATGGCATCTCCTATAGCACGGCAGCAGGGTATCGTAGCTACCTCAGAAACTACATCGAGCCCAGGTGGTTTATGACGCCACTCACTGCCGTTAAAGCCCTGGAAGTTATGGAATGGCTGAAGTCACTGAATCTCTCTCCAAAAACGCGGGGACAGATTCGTGCGCTCATGCACCTCTTGTTTGAGCGGGCGATGCTTTGGGAATTGATTGATGTTCAGCGCAACCCGATTGAACTTGTAAAGTTAAGGGGCACGAGCAGACGACAGCGCAAACCTCAGATTTTGGCTCCTGAGAAATTCCAGGAGTTGACTTCTGTTCTGAGGGAGCCGTACAACATCATGTCGATTGTTGCGATGTGCACCGGCCTGAGAGTCTCAGAGATTCTCGCATTACGCTGGGAGAATATCGACTTCGAAGCTGGAATGATGATGGTTCAGCAGGGAGTCGTCAACGGGCGCATTGGCAAAGTGAAAACCGAGGCATCCCAAGACGAAGTTCCTTTAGACCCTGCCTTCGCAGATGTCTTACGGAGGTGGAGAGGCGACCGGACAGAGGGCCTTGTCTTTCGTTCCCCCTTCAGTGGCGGATGCTACTACAGCGGCATCATTCAGCGGCAGATTCTCAAACCCAAAGGAGAGCAGGTCGGAATTGTTGGCCTGGGCTGGCACACCTTCCGGCACACATACCGCTCACTTTTGGACGAAACCGGCGCGCCGATTGGCGTGCAGCAAAAGCTGATGCGGCATAGCAACGTCGCAACGACTATGAATGTCTACGGCAACAGTACACTCCGTGCAAAACAGCAGGCCAATTCCAAAGTTGTGCAGATGGTAATGAGACGCGAACAGCCGCCGACCCAAAGGGAGTGCACAGCTGTTTGATGTGGGGGTAAAGTGGGGTCGAGCGAAGGGCTAATTTCTCGTAAGTTATTGAATAATTGGCTCCTCAGGTAGGACTCGAACCTACAACCCTTCGGTTAACAGCCGAATGCTCTGCTTCCCTTCCTGCTGCTACCGGTTGCTATAAGTTCCTATCCTTTGTTCAGTTTACCTGCCGCCTCCCTTCCTCAATTTGCTATCCATACACCCCAGATTATGCCCTATTTTGACGGAGGGTGGGTACAAAAATGGGCACAGTTTGTTTATGCACCGTTCCAGGACCGCGTGCGCCGCCTGCGTGCGCGCATGCCGACGGCCATCAGCATCGAGCACCAACCGCGTACGACCGACGAGGAGCGGGCCAAGTACATTCATCAGCGCTTCGGAAGCAATTGGCGTGACACGCATCTCTACAACCTTATGCTCTCCTCGGACGAGGACGAAGACAAGACGGCTCGGGTCACTCTCTACGCCATGTCCGAAGCAGAGCAAAAACAGTCCACTGCCCTGGCAATACACACAAAATAAAGGTATTTTCTGCTGTCCGTTCGCACTAAGTGTATCAAAACACCCTATTTAAGGGTGTTTTGGTGTATTTCTGGTTGATCATTCGGGCACCAATGGCTATAATAATCTTCGAAACCCCCTTTTTAGGGAGGTTTTGCCGCGGAGAATGACATGAAGTTCGCAACCAGATCTCTGTCGTCTCAAGAGAGCCGGGTTGTGCTCGCTCTTAGCGAGCGCGGGCAACGAGAGACGACGCGAGCGGAAATCATCGGACTACTCGATGCGACCCCAAAAGCAGCCGACCATGTGATTGAATCGCTGCGCTATAAAGGCTGGCTCGAACGGGCGAGTTGGGGTTCGTACCTACTCATCCCTGCCGAGCACGGCCCCGATGTTCTTGGCTACGACAACCTTTTGGCGCTCGCCAGCCGCATCGCCAATCCCTACTACATCGGCTTCAGCACTGCCGCCGCTCACTATGGACTAACGACGCAGCACCGAAACGTAATCTTCGTTGTCACGCCGGTGCGGCTGCGGGGACGCAAAATCGGAGAGGCGCAGGTCAGGATCGTAAATCCGGCCGCAAGCAAGTTCTTTGGCTTTGAGCCGGTCGATGTACTCGGATACAAAGTCATGATCTCCGATCGCGAAAAAACCGCAATCGACTGTATCGATCATCCGGAACTGGCCGGCGGAGTGGGAGAAGCCGCCACAATCCTGGCGACGGCTAGCCGCAAGTGTGACTGGGGCAAGGTGGCCGATTATCTCGCACGGACTGGCTCAAGCGCCTTGGTGCGGCGCTTCGGCTGGCTCATCGACCACGTCCAAGCGGATGTTCCGCCCGAGGCGCGCAACCGCCTCCACCAACTGGCCGCTCACAGCCGCAAAACATGGCTCGGACCCAATCCGGCGCACTCGAAGGTAGTACAAAATGCCATTGGCTACGACGAGACATGGCGTGTATTCGTCAATGTCCCAGGAGAGGAGCTAAACGGCACCGCAGGGCTCGGTCGACGTAGGGCAGTCAGAAAGGGCAGCTAACGATGCTCACAGAACCTCAGGTGCAGCGTTACACCATTGAGTCTGGCCTTCGCGACATCATGATCGCGGAGAAGGAGGTGGTGCTCACATTCCTGCTCCAACTTCTATCTGAACGCGGCATTCTGGACAAGCTGGCCTTCAAGGGTGGAACGTGCCTCCGGAAGATGTACATTGGGAGCCATGGACGATTCTCGACCGACCTTGATTTCACTGCGATCGAAGAGCACGATCACGAAGAAATCATTCTTGAAATGATGCAGGCATTCGACCAGCCTTTTCACGGAATCCAGTTCTCCATTCCCAACGACAGCTACTACGAAACGCAGGACGGACTGTCGTGGGGCGTCAATCCAACCTATTCCCACGCCTGGAATGCGAGTGGCGTCAGCGAAGTGAGACTCCAGATCAGCCGGCGTGAAACCCCCACTCTACCGACCGATCGCCGGCCACAGATCGAGCAAAGCTATTTCAAACTATTGCCTTTCGCGCCCGCAGACATTGCCTGCCTCGCGCTTCCCGAAATCATTGCTGAAAAGCTCCGCGCCTGCTATCAGCGGAATAAAGCCCGCGATATTCACGACCTCGGTGTATTCGCTACGCGACCACTCGATCAACCACTCCTCCGCCGCCTTGTAGTACTGAAGCTGTGGCAAGCGCGCGATTCTTTTGATCCAACACGTTTAATGCAGAAGTTCAAGGATGGCAGGGACTTTGATTGGGATGACCTCCGCCAACTTCTCAACCGCGCGGTGGTCATCGACCGCGACCGAATCACCTCAGATTGCCTAAGGGGATTCAGTTTTCTCACCGAACTGACCCCGGACGAGAAGGTGCTATCCAATGACAAGTATCAACGGGAGAGATCCTTGGCGGATGAACTGAGCGCAACGATAGCACAAGACTGAAGGGAACGGACCAACGCCACGGTTCCGCGAGACCCTGCGGAGCCGCATCGGATTGAACGAAGCTTGACTATGGCTCGGCATTCCGAAAACTAGATCCTTGGCGGTTGCCGGAGCAGTACGTGTTCGCCTCCTGCGGAGCGGGCAGCGCTACGGACGATACCGGTACACTGGACTCAATCACCGGGGCGGAACTCGCATCGCGGACAGCCTGGTGATCCAACGGCTTACAATGTCACCGGAGGGAAGAAGAGACGAGAAAAATGAAGGAACTACCGCTCTCTCGGGCTTTTCACCTGATTGAACCCGGCCCGGTTGTGTTGGTGACGACCGCGAACAAGGGGCGCGCCAACATCATGACCATGAGCTGGCACATGATGATGGAGTTCAATCCTCCGCGGATTGGCTGCATCATCGGCCCTTGGGATTACAGCTTCCGGGCATTGCGTGCAACCAAAGAATGCGTGATTGCCATTCCCACGGTCGATCTCGCAACCAAGGCAGTCGAGATCGGAAATTGTTCGGGTCAGGACGTCGATAAGTTCGATGCCTTCGGACTGACGCCGCTGCCGGGTAAGAAGGTCAAGGCACCGCTCATTGCCGAGTGTCTTGCCAACATCGAATGCAGGCTCGTGGATGTTGTAAAGAAATATGACATCGTGATTCTCGAAGGAGTCAAGGCCTGGATCGATCCAAAGCGCAAGGAGCGCAGGACGATTCACGCCAATGGAGACGGCACCTTCGTGGTGGATGGCAAGACGATCGATCTCAAGGAAAAGATGGTCAAGTGGAAGGATTCGCTTTGACCAAGGCGATTCTCGCTCTGCCATTAAGCGCGCCCGCGGTTTAATTTCTCTCCGCGAGCCGCCTACCCATCTCGAATGCTCGTTGGCAATCCAGCGGGAATTGCTCTTTCCGTCTAGTTGCTTTCTCCTCTGGATCAAAGCGGTCTTGCTCGATCTTCGAATAATCGTCGAACTGATAGGTATCGAAGCTAAGAAGCGATTCCGAACTCCCGAAGACTTTTCTCAGAAATCCTTCATTGAGGGCAACGTCCTTCTTGTAGTCAAGCTTCTTCATCCGCTCCTCGGTTACGCCCATCGTATAGATGAAGCCTGTATGGATTTTCCTGGGAAAGAGGCTCGGCGCCGGATCATCGTCTTTCGCGTAGCGCAAGAACGGGAAGACCAGTCGCTCCATAAACGATTTCATCTCTCCGGAAACCGCCCCAAGATAGATTGGCGAGCCCAGTACCAAGGCGCCGACACTCTCAATCTCCTTCAAGATCGGCGTCAGGTCATCTTTTGTGGCGCACTTTCCGTAACTTGGCCCTCCTTTTGTCTTGCAACCAAAGCAACTCCTGCAACCCTTGAAATCGAGATCGTACAGATGGATAATCCTGGTCTGCGCTCCCTGCGAGGCGGCTCCCTCAAGCGCCTTTTCAAGCAGGGTTGCCGTATTCCAGGTTTTCCGTGGACTTCCGTTGAACGCAATCACTTCCATCGGTTCCTCCAGTGTTCATGGGTGCCGAAGCGGCATCTTTCGCTGTGCCGCAAGAATTGCCGCTCAGCCCCACCCAATCCTTACAAACAGACGGTTCCGGCATTGCTCCCCGCAAGCCAACTCGCCTATTCAAATCGCGACGAAGCGGAGCGCGTGGCCGCGCGCTGGGCGGCCACATTGTTCTATGCACCTTATTTCGCGGCCTGAAACTCAGGGTAATCGGCGTCAATCGTGGTCTGCCGCCAGGCGTCAAAGTCCTTCTTCACGGCCTCCAGCTTCTTATATCCCAACTCCAACGCGGGCTTGCCGAGCAGCAGGTGGAGCGGTGGATTCGCTGAGCCGACAGCTTCGATGATTGCTTCCGCGGCGCGAGCGGGGTCTCCCTGCTGCTTGCCGCTGCGTTCATGGGTCTGCCGGCGGCGTTCGCCCGCAGTCTGGGCATAATCGTCGATCACAGTTTTCGACTCAAGCAGCGAGCGTCCCGCCCAATCGGTGCGGAACGGGCCCGGCTCGACGATCAGCACCTTGATGCCCAGAGGAGCGACTTCGATCGAAAGCGATTCCGACAGGCCTTCCACCGCGTATTTGGTGGCGTGATAGTAGCCGGTAGCGGCAAAGCTGACCAAACCTCCGATCGAAGAGAAATTCACGATGTGACCGCTGCGCCGCTTGCGCATGCCCGGCAACACGGCTTTTGTCAGGTCAACCAGCCCAAAGAAGTTGGTCTCGAACATCGCACGAACCTGGTCGTCTTCACCTTCTTCGACGGCTGCAATATAACCATACCCCGCGTTGTTCACCAGAACGTCGATGTGCCCGAACTTTTCTTCGGCCTGCTTGACAGCCTTGACGATCTGCGCCCGGTTTGTCACATCCAGTGGCACGGCGAGCGCATTCTTCTCGTTCCCTGAAACAAGTTCCTTCAACTGATCGGGGTTGCGCGCGGTCACGGCCGCACGCCATCCCCTGGCAAGCACAAGTTTTGCAAGTTCTCTGCCGAAACCAGTCGAGCAACCGGTGATAAACCATACCGGCGTCTGTTGCTGTGTCATTGCCTTCTCCTTCACACTTTCGATGCAGTTCAAGATGGATGCTGCACTGGCCATAGCTGGCCAGGCAGCGAAAAGAGGTTCTCCCCAACAGTTGGAATCATCCATTGCGCCTTGCAGCAAGAGATGCTTGAGAGATGGAAACACCTCATGCCTTGATCCCGGAAAATACAGCCGCGACAATTGCTTCAGCCTGTCTATCATTGAGCACGCCATGACCGGTGAGGAGCCGGAAGACCACTGGACCATAGATGAGATCGAGGACGATTTCTCCATCCACATCGCTGCGGATTTCCCCCCGCGCGATTCCCTGCTGCCACATGACTCGCACATCATTGCGGCGCGACTGAAGAAACCGCTCACGGAAAACAGCCAGGAAAGCAGGGTCGCTCTGGCACTCCGCAATAAACTGGCAGTACAGCCGCCCCGCGGGACTGGTATAGAAATGTATCAGTGACTTGAGTTGTTCGGTAAAGTCTCTCTGTGCCGAGCCGGTGTTGGGAGTTGGAACGTCTCTGTTCATCCGGATCAGGAATGCGTCCAGGGCGACAAACGCCTTGTTTGGCCACCATTTGTAAATGGTGGCTTTGCTCACCCCGGAACGATGTGCGATGGCCTCAGCGGTCACATCCCGCAGGCACTTCTTCTCCAGCAACTGGCATGTAGCGCTCAGGATGGCGGATTGCGCCTCAACGCTGCGCTGACGCCCACGGCGCTTCACTCCTGGTGGAGGGGCGAGTTTGGAGACAGGCTTCATAGGGACTCGACACGGTCAATTCCTTACAACATCTTAATATAAAACTATCCGTATTGGAACATTACCAAGCATTCTCCCTGTTCTTTAGCTTTATTTGACGTTTTACTAAACGATTCGTATAGTAAATATATCCGAATACTGGAGGAGAGGGATGTGCACTGCAGACTGTTTGCCGGGCCGTGATTGCGTCGTCGTCCAGCATATGCCCAAACCGGATTATGCCGTGGATTGCGTGACCCGAAATTCGGTTTCAGACTTGATAGGTAGCGATGCACCCGGAACTGCGAGCAAGGGTTGTAGGCGAGACCTTCCAGTGCAAGCACCACTGACGACGGCGCAACTCGACAATCCGGCAAGTGGAGAATCCTGCATATCGTACGAGGAGTTGGCTGCCGCCGCCGAGGCAGAGCTCTCCGCTTTCTATGCTGCTGTGAAAATGTGTTATGGCGCATCTTGGGCAAATGCAGCGGCTGATTTCTGGCTACGGGCATTTGCGTCGCCAAACATCGATCCATGCGCTCTGGCCGGCGAGCTCCGAAAGATTACCATCGACGCCGCGTGCTCCTTAGCCTGCGCTATCCAGTTTCAGCGCTCCTGACAGGACAACAACCTTGGCGAAAGCGCTCTTGCCATAGCCGAGGGGTCGGAAGATAATTGCAAGATGCAACGGTTGCAAATGTCAAGTTATGGAACCTCCTCCTCCTCAGGCTGCGCGAGCGAGATTCTGGATTCCATTCCTGTAGTTCTGCAATTTATCCGCACGCAGATGCGGCGTCACAGCAGGTCCGACTTGTCGGTGCCTCAGTTTCGCGCATTGGTGTTTCTGGATCGCAGCCCGGAATCCTCTCTTTCCATGCTGGCGGAGTTCCTCGGGTTGTCGCTGCCTGCGACATCGAGGTTGGTGGATGGGCTGGTAGGGAAACACTTCGTCACGCGCAGGATTCCTGAGGGGAATCGCCGGTTAGTTGCACTTGCTCTCAGTGCAAACGGCCGTAGGACCGTTCGCGTAGCCTGGCAGGCCGCCGAAGACCGGCTCGCGCACATTATGGCGTCTGTGCCCGCCCGTGAGCGCGCCGCGATTCAGCGCGCCCTGCGGATTCTGCGCGAGAAAGTGCAGTCCCTGCCGCCAGAAACGGATTCGGTTGCAAGGGAAGAAAGGAAGCCGGCCCGATGAGAGACCGTGACGCATACGGCTACCGATAGGCCGGCATTCGGCGAAAGTCGCAAGTGGCTGAAATTTCATCAGGCCGCGTTCCTGGTACTACGCTGATAGCGGGCTCGGCTGTCCCGACGTTTGTAGCGCCCGCATCGGGGGAGGCGGCTGTCTCTCCGCATCGCTGGTTCACAGCCATTGCGGTGATGTCCAGCTCCATCATGCAGGTCCTGGACACCTCGGTGGTCAACGTCAGCCTGCCGCATATCGCCGGCTCTCTCTCATCGAGCGTGGATGAAGCAACCTGGGTGCTCACCTCCTACCTGGTGGCCAATGCCATCATCCTGCCCATCACCGGGTGGCTGGCGAACTATATGGGCCGCAAGCGGCTGCTGCTGGCGATGGTGGCTGGATTCACGTTGTCGAGCCTGCTTTGCGGGCTTGCGCCTAATCTGCCGGCGCTAATTATCTTTCGCATCCTCCAGGGAGCGACCGGCGGGGGACTTCAGCCGCTTTCGCAGGCCGTGCTGCTCGAAGAATTCCCCGGCAAAGAACAGGGGAAGGCCATGGCTTTCTGGAGCCTGGGAATCATCGCGGCGCCCATTCTCGGGCCGACGATGGGAGGCTGGATCACCGATACCTATACTTGGCGCTGGGTGTTTTTCATCAACCTGCCCGTGGGCGTTCTGAGCCTCATTCTGATTTCGCAATTTGTCTACGATCCGTCCTATATCCGGCGCGGATCGACGCGCATCGATACATGGGGAATCGGCATGTTGGCCGTGGGCATGGGCGCCCTGCAGATCATGCTCGACAAGGGGCAGGAGGATGACTGGCTGGGTTCGAATTTCATTCGTACGCTGTGCATCATCGCCCTCGTGTTCCTCGCGGCTTTCGTAATCCGCGAGCTCACGGTAAAGGACCCCATCGTTCACTTTCACCTCCTGCGATCCCAGACATTCTCGACAGGGGTGGTTCTGACGACGCTGATGGGATTTGTGCTGTACGGAAGCCTGGTGTTGCTTCCGCTCTTCATGCAGACACTGCTGGGCTGGACGGCGACGACCGCTGGAATCTGGAACAGTCCGCGGGGAATCGGCACCGCGCTCTGCATGCCGCTGGTGGGCTATCTACTCGGCAAGGGCTGGGACGGACGCTGGATGCTGACGTTCGGCCTTGCGGTAGCGGGGCTGGCGTTCTTCGGTTATTCTCACATGACCCTGGACTCAGGAACCTGGGACATCTTCTGGGATCAGATTACGCAAGGCGTAGGAATGGCGTTTCTCTTTGTGCCGCTGACCACGCTGACCATGGGCCCCATTCTGAATCAGGAGATGGGCTATGCGACCAGCCTCTACAACACCATGCGCAACATCGGGTCCAGCATTGGCATTTCCTTTGTGACCACCTGGGTCGCGCGACGTTCTCAGTTTCACCAGAGCGTTCTCGCTGCCAACTTGAATGCTTCCAGCCCTGTCGATCATCAAATGCGGGCGGGGCTTGTGCCGTTCCTGCAACAAAACGGATCCAATGTGGTTACGGCAAGTGACAAAGCGAACGGACTCATCTATCAAATGCTTCAGCAACAGGCATCCCTACTAAGCTATCTGGATGTGTTTCATCTTATGGGCATCTTGTTTTTGGTCATTACCCCCATGGTTCTTCTGATGCGCAGTGCGGAACACTCAAATTCGCACAAGCTGCATCGGTAGGAAACGCAGCAGAAGGCGGCACTGCTTGCACTCCCACTGCCGGCGCGCAGGAAAGCGCTAACATGGTTCTACGATTGGAGAATGCGATGGAGCCGTTCCGGGTTCATCTCTTCGTCTGCACCCAGCAAAAGCCTGAAGGCGTTCCCTCCTGCGCGGCCAGTGGTTCGCTCGCCGTCCTTGACACACTGGATCGCGAGATTGAGGCACGCAGCCTGAGAGGCAAAGTTCAAGTCACGACCAGCGGCTGCATGGGGTTATGCGACGAAGGCCCCATCATGCTCGTTTATCCCGGAGGAATATGGTATCGGCGTGTGAAGCCGTCCGATGTGGCGGAAATCGCCGGCCGGCACCTTTGTGAAGGGAAGCCCGTCAATCGTCTCCTCTGGAAGGATGCTTCCGCGATGAGGGGCATGTCGATTGAACATGGTGAGAAGTTCCGTGAAGCGATGGCTGCCCGCGAGAAAGCAGGCACACTGCCCGATCATCTATATCAAATGATCCGCGGTTTCATGACGAGTCGTTGTGTTCTTACGGCGCTTGAACTCAACATTTTCTCCGCCGTTGGCGAAGGCGCCGACGCGGAACAGATTGCCGCGCTGATTCACGCAAATGCTCGTGCGGCTGAGATCCTGCTCAATGCGCTTGTCGCTCTGGGACTTCTCAGCAAATCAGGCGCCCATTACAAGAACACACCCGACTCGGCCCGCTACTTCGTACAGGGCTCCAGAGACAATCACCGCGATGGCCTTCTGCATACGGCCAACATCTGGCATCGCTGGAGCACGCTGACCGACGCGGTACGCCGTGGCGGCCGGATTCCGATCGAGCGCAGCGATACTCCCGAGTGGACCTGTAACTTTATCGCCGGTATGCAGCAGAATGCCAAGGATCGTGCGCCCTTAGTGGTGAAGGCTCTCGGCATAGACGGCGTTTACCGCATTCTCGATCTGGGCGGCGGCTCAGGCGTCTACTCGATCGCTTTTGCGAAGGCATCTTCGAGTGTGAAGTGCGAAATCCTCGATCTCCCAGAGGTCGTGCCGCTTACCACTGACTATGTCGGTCGCGCTGGTGTTTCGGCGCAAATCAACATTCGCGCCGGAAATATGCTCCATGACGATCTCGGTTCCGGCTACGACATCATCATGTTGAACGCGATCTGCCATATGTTTTCCGAGCAACAGAATCAGAGCCTTTTCCTTCGCGCCCGCCAGGCACTTGCGCCGAACGGCCGGTTGGCCGTGCAGGACTTTATCCTCAATCCTGAAAAAACCGGTCCGCAACAGGCCGCGATCTTCTCCGTCAACATGCTTGTCGGCACCGATGCTGGCGCCAGTTACAGCGAACTCGAATATACTCGCTGGATGCAGGCTGCCGGGTTCCCGGAAGTGCACCGGATTGCCCTGCCCGGACCCAGCGGCCTGATCGTAGGTCAATTGAAATAGGGCTTTCTATACTTCGGTGTGATCGATACCGAAAATCGAACAGAGATGGAAATGACAACAGAGATGCTAGGTCGATCCCTATTCATGTGGCATATCAGATGAAACAGCCGAAGCTGTCCCCAAATCCTTGCTCAACCTGGCCGTCCGGCCATACAACGATGGGCACAAGTTTGCCGTATCGGCGTGCTTCATCCAACGTCGCCTGACTGAGTTCCACGCGCCGCTCGTCATAGGCGATGCCCTCATCCTCCCACTTCTTCAGTAGCTTGACGCAGGCGTCGCAGCCGCGGATGGTATACACGATTGGAAGCTTGCCTTGATCTGCCATGATTCCGTCTCGACTTGTCATGCGGCGTCCGGTAGATGAAGGGCCGTCGCCAAAAGAGATCGGATTTCCTTGACCGCATCTTTCCGCCACTGATCGGCTTGCGGCTCGATCCTTGAGATGACTTCCTGAAGGAACGTCTGCCTTTCCGGATCCGGGAGGTTGCCGAAGGAGGCTGATGCCGGCAGATGGAGTTTTGTTCTCGCCTGGTTCATGGCGAGCGCCAGTCCGGCATGAGCACTCGCCGACCGTTCGGTGAAATGCGTAATGTACTTCGTCTCGGCTGTATAGAAGACAAATACGGGAATGGCGCGCGATTTTCCATTGTTGCTCAGGAATTCGTCCATGATGTCGGAGTTTTGGTCACGAAGAAAGATTCGCAAGTCAAGCCCGGCCGACTCCGCAATGCGCACTGCGGTCGGCAGCTCCCGATACACATCGCCGCACCAAGCTTCGGCGATGGCAAGCAGCTTTCGTGGACCATCGGGAAGCGAGCTGGCCTTTCGAAAGAAAGCGTGGTCCTCTTCGGTGAGCACCGGATTCCTGTAGTTCTGCTCGAACCTATCACGGTTGACCGTCGCACCGGCCAGGAAATCGTGATAGGTGAGGCCCTGTTCAAATCGAGCTGGGGTAACCACTGTGGTTGCAGTTGGCATGCTGTTCGCTCCTCTCAAACGGATGTTCTTCCTGAACGGCGCAAAACACTACCAAGTTGATTCCGGACGAGTGCTCGGCGTTGCAATATTCGTCATGGCACCGATCGAAGATGTGACAGGGGCCTCTGCAGGCTACACAACAAACCATGAAGCCTGCTTGCAGGTTCCGCCAGCGGTGTCGGACTCCGAGTCAAACGCGGGGTACATCCGCAAGACGGTTGATATTTTGGAACGGAATCATCCAGCCGGGGTATTCAGGCGGAAGCGCGCTCACCTCGTCGAGTTTCCGCAGTTCGTCTTCCGCGAGCTTCAGGTCGACGGCAGACAGGTTCTGCTGCAATTGATCGATGCGCTTCGCGCCAATGATGACGGATGTGACAAACGGCTTGGCGAGAATCCAAGCCAGGGCAACTGTGGCTACGCTGGTCTCATGGACTTGCGCGATGGGGCGAAGAACATCGAGAATGCGCCAGCTGCGCTCCTTGTCCACAATGGGAAAATCGAAAGCGGAGCGTCGCGAGTCCTCCGGCTTCTGATTTTCTCGGGAGTATTTGCCGGAAAGAAGGCCACCGGCCAGAGGGCTCCAAACCAGGAGTCCAGTATGCTGATCCTCGAGCAGAGGCACGATCTCCCGTTCGAGATCGCGACCGGCTATGGAGTAATAGGCCTGGAGCGTATCGAGTCTCGCAAGGTTCCTTGCTTCGGAGATGCCGTTGGCCTTCATAATCTGCCAGGCATACCAGTTGGAGCAGCCGACGTAGCGAACCTTCCCCTGCGCGACGAGAGTATCGAGAGCACGGAGGGTTTCCTCGATCGGCGTGATCGAATCAGCTGCATGGATCTGATAGAGGTCGATGTAGTCGGTCTCGAGACGTTTGAGGGAGGCCTCAACCGCATCCATGATATGTCCCCGCGAAGCGCCGACATCGTTGCGGCCGGGACCGGTGCGCCCGTATGCTTTCGTGGCAATGACGATGTCCTTGCGGGCGATCCCGAGGTTGGCGATGGCCTGGGCAAGAACTTTCTCCGATTCGCCATTGCTGTAGACATCCGCGGTATCGATAAAGTTGATGCCTGCATCCAAGGAGTGCCGAAGAAGTTCATCCGCAAGCTTCTGTTCCACTCCGGCAATGGGTTTCCACATGCCTTCGGACGTGGCGAAGGTCATCGTGCCGAGGCAAAGTTCAGATACGAGAAGGCCGGTATGGCCGAGGGTATTGTATTTCATGGGCACCTTTTGCACACTGAGATGGGTTCTGGCACCTCTTTAGATGTGAGCAGCGGTCTTGCGATTCCCTCGATTCTCCGCGTGAAGAATGCGTGATCTCCGCAAATTACACAAAGTACCACGGTTGGATTCGAAAACCGGGAACTGCAAACCAATGCACTCTTCTATCCTGCGCAGCTTAGGGCAGGCTTCTCTTTTCAGCAGAGTGTAACGGCGCCACGCCGGCGTTGGCTGCCTTAGCCGCTCGAGCGGTCTCATTCCTCTGGGCGCGGAGTTTCATGAAGGACCGGGCCTCGGCGTAGAGGCGGGGGATGTCGCGGTTGACGATGGCCTGCCACACAATGCGAAGGGCTGCCTTGGGCCGAAAATAGTACTCATCGTAAAAGCGGTGCACCATCTCGAGCACGTAGTTGGTGGGCAGGCCGGGATATTCGATGTGGGCCATCTGATGCCCGGCCTCGTCCGACATGGCCGCGTTGGTGATGAAACCGTTCTGCTTTGCGTAGTCGAAGAGCTCGGTGCCTGGAAATGCGTGGGCTATGGAGACTTGGATAGTCTCGCAGTCGAGCCGCTTGGCGAAATCGATAGTGTTGCGGATGGACTTCTTGGTCTCGCCGGGGAGGCCGAGGATGAAGTCGCCGTGGATGATCAGGCCCAAGTCGTGGCAGTCCTTGGCGAAATCGAGCGCGCGGTGAACGGTGGCGCCCTTCTTGATGTTTTTGAGGATCTGTGGATCGCCTGACTCGAAGCCGACGATGAGCAGCCGGCAACCCGCTTCCTTCATGGCTTTCAACGTCTCGTGGTCGGTGGTGACGCGGGAGTTGCACGACCAAGTGAGCCCGAGGGGCTTGAGCTTCTCGCACAGTTCGATGGTCCGCGCTTTCTGGATGTTGAAGGTGTCGTCGTCGAAGAAGAACTCCTTCACCTCAGGGAAGTTCTCCTTGGCCCAAGCAAGTTCGGCGGCGACATCGTCGGTGGACCGCTTGCGCCAGGCATGACCGCTGAGGGTCTGCGGCCACAGGCAGAATGTGCACTGTGCTGGGCAGCCGCGTGTCGAGTAGAGCGCGATGAAAGGATGCAGCAGAAACGGCACGTTGTACCGCGTCACGTCGATGTCACGCTTGTAGATCTTGGTTGCCCAGGGCATCGCGTCCAAGTCTTCCAACTGCGGGCGGTCGGGGTTGTGAACGATTTTGCCGTCCTGCTTGTAGCTGATGCCGAGAATCTCTCTGAGCGGTTTTCCTTGGGCAAACTCAACCACCGAGTAGTCGAACTCCCGCCTGCAGATGAAGTCCACCGCGGCGCACTCATTCAGCGCCTGCTCAGGTGAGGTTGTTACCGGTGGTCCAACGAGAGCAATGCGAATCGACGGATTCTCGGCTTTGATCGCTTCAGCCAGCCTCTGGTCGCCTGTCCACCCCACGGTGGACGTAAACAGAACAAGGAACTCAAAATCCCTGCAGATCTGAATCGTCCGTTCGGCGGATACATGGTGGGGAGATGCATCGAGCAAGCGCGAACCTTCCAGGAGTCCTGCCGGGTAGGCCAGCCAGATCGGGTACCAGTAGGACTCTATCTCTCGGGTTGCCGGCCATCGCGAACTTGCGCCACCGTCAAATTTATCGAATGAAGGTGGGTTGAGAAAGAGTGTCCTAAGCGGCATTGGCCCTCCCATGAATTCGAATTCCACAGACTTTAAAACGGCGAGCTTCAGCTCAGTGCACAGCGGCGCATGCCATTCCTCGGGGCGGGCGAGCGGTGGTCGACGAGGAAGTTGACAATCAGAAACTCGGTCATGTCCTCTTTGAGCCGATCGAGAGGCTGAGGGCCGGCCCCAAAGTAACGAAGCATATGGCGGTACGAAAGTGACATGGTGACAGCGTTGACGATCATGAAATAGAGCAGTTCCAACCCCTGCTTTTTGATGACCTTAGCTTTCATCGCATCGAGGAGAATCGGAGCGAAGGCGTCATAGAACGGGCGCATCAACATCTTCACCAGCATGTCGAGATGCTCTCCGCGTTCAGAAACGATACGAGATAAGAACAGACCACACTCCGGTTCAGCAAACGCCGCGTCCACAAAAAGGCGAAAGGCGGTCTCGATCCGCGCCCGAATTGACAAAGTGGTCTGGGATTGTAGGTCTTTGAATTTCACGATATACGGCATCAGGTAATCTGTCTGTCTTTCGATAACGGCTCTCCACAAGGCCTCTTTCGATCCGAAGCGATGGATCGCCAACGCTGGATCCACACCGGCCGCGGCGGCAATGCTGCGGAGGGTAGTTGCTCTGAATCCAAAGTTGGCGAAAGAAGAGTAGGCCGCTTGCAGCAGAAGCAGCGCTCCGTCCGGTTTGTCTTTGGACGGCCTGCCAGGCTGCCGCCGAACGACGGACTTCCGATTCTTTCCCATTGCCAAAGCACCTTTTCTAGTATAATATTCAACAGATGTTGAATAGCGTTTGTCAAGGCGGGTTCGGCTAACCACGGATTTGCAGCCGTGGAAGGCATGATCGTCCATAGGAAGTGCTCATGTTCGAAAGAATCATGGTCGCCTATGATGAGTCAGCCGAAGCGGGGAAAGCCCTTGACGTCGGAATTGAACTAGCGAGGGCGCTCGGAGCAGAGCTCAAGGTGGTCACTGTTCTCGAACCGGTTCCCACATACTTTTCCTTCGCTGTTTCCGCGGCCATGGCGGCGGACTGGAAAGACGAGAAACAGGCCAGGTACAGCACACTGCAGGAGCAGGCACGAAAGAAGGCTTCCGCGGCCGGATTACATTTCGATACCCAGCTCATTCACGGAGATGAGGTTGGGACCATCATTGAATGCGCAAAGAAGTATCACGCGGATTTGCTTATCTTGGGCATGCGAAAGCATACGCTGTTGATGGGGCACACCGGACAGGACGTGGCCGAACGATCTCCATGTGCTCTTTTGGGAGTTAGGTAAGTAAGAGAGAAAGGAGAGATGGCCTAGGGAAGAACGAAGGCAATGAAACAATTCGCAATGGAATAGATTTCTCCGAGCGCGTGAAGGGGATCCATTGTTCTGAGCCCTTGGGCTGAACGAAACCTCATGCCGTGGGAGGGTAAGAAGGTTTTGTTTGGCAATTCCTTCAACCAAGCTGCCCAGTGCGGATTCGAAGCAAGAGGCAAGATATGGATTACCGGGTGTTGACAGTTTCAAGGGAGTTTGGAAGCGGCGGCGGCAGGATTGCAAAGACCGTTGCAGAGTCGATGGGTTGGAAGCTGCTAGACCGCGAATTGATCGAAGCGATCGCCTGTGCCGGGCATGTAGACACCAAAATCGTCAGGAGATTTGACGAGCACGTAGAGTCGTGGCTTGGCCGCATGAACCGGCAGGCCATGCGTGGGGCGGCAATGGCGGCAGGCGTGGTTCCTAACCAGAACGACTGCTTTGACCCGGACGTCATGACAGAGTTGACCCGACAGGTTGTGGAACAGGCGTACGTCGATGGGAATTGCGTAATCGTGGGCCGCGGTGCAGCATGCATACTGCAGAAGAAGCCTGATGCCTTCCATGTGTTTGTGTACGCACCATTTGAGGATAGGGTGCATCGGCTGCGCACAAGGTTGGGTCCAGGCGTCAATATCGAAGACAGCATCCGTAGGGTTGACTCGGAGCGGGCGCACTACTTATATCAGCGGTTCGGCAAGGAATGGAGCAATCCGCACCTCTATAGCCTGATGATTTCGTCTCGCGAGGATGAGGATGAAACCGCACGGGTGATTCTGTGCGCCATGACCGGTCGGACAAAGGATGTTGCTCCAAGGGTGGTGCAGCCTCCACCGTAATCGTCAAGATCGGCCTCCGTGCAGGGACTCCTGGAAGGCCGCACACGCCGAACCACAGGGATGAAGTGAGGAGGCGCACTCTACCTGGCTGGGCGTCCATGCTCCACGCACTGCTGCTCTAGGAACATGTTGACTTCCAGTCTGTCCTGGTTTACGAGGTCAGTCGATGGGACGCGTTCAGGACACAGACCGGCCGCATTCAAAGACTCGTGCGGCGATCTCACCGCAGGTCTGTGGGCTGTTTATTGATTCCAATCATCGAGTGGCTCATGCCAACTCATTCGGTCCATAATCTGATGCTCTTGACGCTCAAACCACTTTTCAGTCGTCCAGCAGGCTGGCACGAGTATCGATAACAAGAGACTCGTCCAAACTGCAGCGAGGACTATTTCTCGGAGCGATAGCCGAGATCCAGTGATTCTTGTTCCACAGCGAGGACATACGTTATCCATCATGGCTCCCGTGGTCTTGTTCGGTGCCAACCGATTCCACCATAGCGACGCTATAACGCTCATCATCCTCTGGACCGATTTCATCGCAGTCATCCCCCTCATCTTCATCGGTGGTCATTTCACCCCCGTTCGCCGCCACGAACGCAGCCCGCTCCCGCTTGTCTCGCCGCACGGTCAGCAGCTGTTCCCCAACTGTGTGTTTCGGTGCAAAGCAGTATTGGACGTAGGCCTCGAAGAGCGCCAGATTGCGAATCCCGCGCTTCAACAGATCCGCATGATGGCGCTTGTGAAGTTGGGTCAACGCTTCTGGAGGAATGAGGTAGAACTTTCGGTTGCCGCGCTGGACGATGGAGGCCTGGAGCCAGCCTTGTTCAATCCAGTAAACGACCTCCGTTTTGCGAACGTGAACCGCAGCCGCCAGGCTCTCCACCGAGAAGAGATCACAGCGGATTTCGTGCAGGCTGAGGTGATTCCTGCGTAATATGTTCCGAATTGCCTTGGGTGTCCTATTGACCATCTTCGCTACTTCGTCAACTGATGTCTTCACCAACCCTTCACGCACGATGTCGAACTCGGGATCGGTCCAGCGACGATAATCGAGGCGTCCTTTGATACCGTACTGGATGATCAAGCGCCAACATGCCTCTCTGGACCGCCCCGTATGACGCTGGATCCGCGTCGCCAGTTGTTCGAGCCGCTGACCTGAAAGTCCCTTGGCCTGGGCCGCCATAGCCAGAGCTTCCTGGCTCCAATGCGGTGATCGCTCCGAAGGTTGAGGAGAAGTTGCCATTTGGGCCTTGCATCTTTCGAAACCGCCGAAGGGATCGTAATTGGATCCTGAAGCACGACGGCTTGAAGACGATCCAGGCATCGGGCGAATCCTCGACCGATGCTGGAGGGATCTGATTGAACTCAAACTGCGGGTTTCTTTCTGGCACGTATTTCCTCAAGCGGGTCGTGGCTAAGCACTTTGAGCACTGGGATCCAATGCCTTTGGACAACGATCGTGAAGACATCGATCCTCCGGCAAGTCGAAGTCGGCGAGCCGTGAGAATTATCGTCGGATAGGGGATGCCCAACGCATTCACGGAGATTGGGAACCACGGATGGGAATATCGGCTCTCCGCTGGCTAAGAGCGCCAACTTGTGGCTCCGCCCAGAACGTGCAATCGGCGTCGGATCGCGATTCATCGCTTCCTGACAGCATGGCTACCTTAGGAGCGAAGGCAATAATCTTGTGTTTGTGCACGCTTTCGAGGATCATAGGGGAAGCTCCTCGTGGATTGCTGCCGCAGTGAAAAAGAGCCACACACTCCTCGATGTGAATCCCCTTCTCTGGTGGTACAAGCCTGCCTTCTCAGTGGCGTTTCCGTCCAATGATTTTTTGGAGCTACATCATGCCGAATCGGCATGGCCGGTGTTGTGCCAGCACACTTCTGGGGAAGAGCAGGTCGCGCTGCGAGGATTGGAGTAAGGGTGCGAAGCAGATCATGATCTGCTCGGCTGAGCCTGAAGTGAATGGCTTCGGCTCCCGAGGCTAGAGGCAACGGCCCTGCACTGCGGATTACGGCTCCGATCAGCACGAGCGATGTGAACTATGTCGCCCCGGCAAAACCCCGCGGGAATCGCACTGAAAGAGATGTGCACATCCAAAAGCAATTACAGCTCGCCCATGGCGTATTTGAGTCGAAGGCCGGCAAGGACCGCATCGTAGACGGCATTCGCGTGGTTGGTCGCACTGTTGACGCGCAGCGTTTCAGCTTCCAACACCTCGGTATGGGGAGTGAGGCCGTTCACATAGCGGTCTCGCACCACACGCAAATTTTCCTCCGCCTGAGCACTGGCAGATTGTGTGACGCTGATCCGTTTTCGCGTTTCCTGAACATCTAGCCAGGCTTGACGCACTTGTAATCCGATGACCAAAGCCAGTTCGTCCCGCTGCTCGGACAAAGACGCAGCCTGGAGTTCGACGGCATTCCCGTGATGGCGGGCAGCACCGCCATCAAAGACATTCCACTTAATCCCGACAGTGACGGACCATTGATCCTCATGCACCAAGTAGCGATCCTGCAGGTAGTCGTAGCTACCGGAAAGACCTACTTGAGGTGCGGTTTCCCTTCGCACGGCGACGGCCTGATCGCGCAGGGCGGCGACTTGACGGTCCATAGCCTTTAACTCGCTACGCTGATCCAGCGCCCGCTTGGTCAGGGCAGCCAATCCATCGTCTATCGATGCAGGCGATATTTCGTCCAGCACAACAGGCTGATCCAACGCCCTCCCCAAGAGTCGGTTATAGGCAGCGCGCGCAAGGTCCAAGCTGTTGGCGACCTGCAAAACCTGTTGCCGCGCGTCGAGCAGAACCACCTGCGCGGATAGTTGGGCGTTTTTGGTAGCCATGCCCTGTTGAAGTAGGTTGTCCACATCGCGAGCGTGTGCTTCCAGGCTGGTCACGTGGTTTTCAGCCACATCGAGCAAGCGGGATTCGCGCAACACATTCACGTAGGCTTCGGCAACACGCAGCCTGAGATTCTGTTCAGCGGCGACCTCATCCAACTTGGCCGCCTGGAGTGAAGAGGAGGCCGCAGCGATGTTGTGCTCGATACGTCCGCCCGTGTAGATCGGCAGGGTTGCCGTCGCGTCATAGACGACGCTGTTTCGTTGCGCTAGGGGAATCTGAAACGACTGGCTCAACAGGTCTGCCTTGAGTTCAGGTAAGTTGGTAAGCGCGAAGTAGTCCGCTCCGGTCTCCAGCGCGGGCATGTGAGCAGATTTCGCTGCTGCCAACTGGCTGGCGGCGGCGGCGGAATTGTCCCGCGAGGCCTTGAGGCCGTGATCAGCGGCCAGGGCAGCGGCCCACGCCTGTTCCAGGGTCTCTGCGGCGGCGTTGCCCGCCATCAACGCCGCGAGCAGACCCACCAAGGTGAATACACCCAAAAACTTCTGTGAACGATAGTCATGCATCATTGTGTTTTGTCCTTCACCATAGTTGTCTGTTCCACCAATCCTTCCTGCTCTCTCTTGAAGTGCAAGAAAAGGAGAGTCGGAATAACGATCAGGGTCAGGGCTGTAGAAGCCACCGTACCGAAGATCAGTGAAATGCCCAAGCCGCAGAACACTGGATCGGTGAGCATTATCATGCTTCCGAAAACGATGGCCAGGGCAGTCAGCAGGATGGGGCGCAGGCGCACCGCGCCAGCTTCGAGAATGGCTTCCCTGAGACCCATGCCTTGCCGCCGATAGTCCAGCACAAAATCAATGATCAGCAGCGAGCTGCGCACCAAAACCCCGGTCAAGGCGATGATGCCAACCAAGGAGGTGACCGAGAACGACTTGCCGAGAAGCCAGTGCCCGGGAAAGATGCCTATCAGCCCGAGAGGGATCGCTGACATTGCGATCATGGGCAAGCTAAAGGACTGGTAATAGGCCACCAGAATCAGGAAAATGCTGACGATCGACAGCGCTAGAGCGAACAGCAGGTCGCGATAGGAGTCCAGCATCAATCGCATCTCACCGCCCCACAACAAGCTGTAGCCGTTGATAGTGTCCGGATCGGCCTTGTACGGGCGCAAGTTACCGGTGGCAAGCCGGCTGCCGTCGGGCAGCGCCATGCCATCCAGACGCCGGTTCAGGTCCAACACTGCATAGACAGACGCGGTGCGGGCAAGTTCTCCACCCACGTAGGTGACCCGCTCATCGTCCTGGTGTTGAATGGGCCGGTCGGCCCAGGCGGGTATAACCTGCACAAGTTCGGACAACGCCACCTGCTGTCCCTGCCGGTTCGTTACCGTGATTCGCGAGAGCAGCGTTGGGTCAATCTGATAGCGGCGAGGAATCTGTAACCGGATCGGCACTGGGTTCGTCTCCCCGGAGATATGAGCGTTCCCCATCACCTCGCCATCGATCAGGCGACGCAGTGCGATAGCCACCTCGGCGCTGGTGATTCCGGACAGCGCCGCTTTTTCCCGGTCGACGACAAGATGGTATTCAGGGACATCTTCCACCTCGCTGGTTTTTACTTCCGCCATGTCGTATGTCTGCTGAAAAGCGCTCTTGACGCGTTTGGAAAGGATGCGCAGTTGCTGTGGGTCTCGACCGTAAATCTCCGCCAGTACGGTAGCGCGCACCGGCGGCCCCGGCGGGTCTTCCACCACTTGCACTGTACTACCGGGATAACGAGCGACAATGGGTGCAATGCGAAGACGCATCTCGCGCGCGATATCGATCGAACTTCTGCTGCGCGTCTTCTTGTCCGAGAGGTTCACGCGGATTTCCGCTACGTAAGGCCCAACCTTGTTCCCCGAACCACGCAACAAGCCGTTGAAATCGATCACGCCAGCTTCGCCAAGCCAGGTCTGGTAATCCCGAACTTCAGGAGTCTGGCGCAGTAGTGCGCCAATCTCGCGGGCAAGCTGGTCTGTTGTCTCCAACGGGGCGGTTTCCGGCATGTCGATAGTAATGTTGAACGTGTTCATATTGTCCTTGGGCAGAAAGGACGTCTCAGTGCCGAAGAGGGATTGGGGGCCGCTCAGGCCTCTGGGTCGTATGAATTGCCAAAGCGGTTGCAGCAAGGACAAAGCGATCATCGTCAGTACGAGCAAGAAGAGATACCGGCGCCACTTGGCGCTTCTCAAAAAGGGCGCAACAGCTGCGCGATAGTAGTGATGCTGTCGATTCCAAACATCGCGGTCCTCAAGATCGTGCCCCTCAGACGGCTTCAACCAGCGGTTCGCCGCCCAGGGGACTACGCAATATGCCACCAACAGCGAGAAAGCCATTGCGAGTGGCCCTGTAATACCAACGGGATGGAAGTACTGCCCTCCCATGCCAGTCAATATGGGCAAGAGGGAGAAGGCCACGATCATCACCGAGAGGGTCGCCAAATTCGTGGGATTACCAACCTCATTCGTGGATTGCACGGTTACCTGGCGCTTATCGCCCTGGCCGAGCTGACTGTAGTTGCGATGAATGTTTTCGATTACGACGATGGCGGCATCCACCACCAACCCCATCAACATGATGAAGGCGAACAGGGTGACGCGATTGATGGTTATGTTGAACAGATAAACCCCGCCAAGAGTCAGCGACAAGGTTAGCGGCACTGTCGCACCGACAATCACCGCCTCTTTCCATCCCAGGAAGACGGCGGTCACGATAAAGACGGCAAGTATTGCGATCCCCAGGTGCTCAATGAGACGATTCACTGCATTATTGGCCTTCTGGCCGTCGTTGCGGGTTACCACAACATCAACCCCAGGAGGCACAAATTGCACCTTCATCCTGTCGATGCGCTTGAGGAGATCATTGGCGAAAAACACCGCATTCGTGCCGCGCTTCTTGGCAATGGCAAGGGTCACCGCGGGCATCTCAGGTAACTGCGTCTTACCAAAGTGCGCATCCGCCGGACCATAGGCAAAACGGGTGAGCTTCTCTCTTTCTTCAGGCGGACCGTCGACGATATGGGCCACGTCGCCAAGATAGATGGGCCGGCCCTCGTGGCCTCCCACGATCAAATGCTTCAGATCTTCCTCCGAAGTCAGAAAATCTTCCAAAGCGACTTTGAGATTCTGCCCTTGCTGTACCTGCGTGCCCAGCGGGGCGGAGACGTTCCCCGCTGCGATAAGGGAGCGCACCTGATCCAGCGTTACGCCGAAAGCCTGCATACGCTCAGGGTCCAACTCGATCCGTATCTCGCGGTCGCGGCCGCCCTTGACGTAGGCGGCGGACACCGTACCCTGACTTCTGAGCCCCTCGATCATCCGATCAGCAAGCCGCTTCAAAGCATAGTCGTCGTACTTTTCCGAAGCCAGAGTGACGGTGACAACTGGCACATCGTCCACATCTATGCTCCGGATCAGCGGAGACCCTGCCTCGGCAGGAAGACGATCGCGCTGGCCCTGTACGCAGTCGTAGAGCTTGACCAGGGATTTCTCCTTGTCCTCGCCCACTTTGAACTGCACCATCACCACGCCCACCGAGTTCATGGCAGTGGCATAAACATGGTCGACGCCCGTAATCTGCTTGATATCCGCCTCAAGCGGACGAATGACCAACTCCTCCACTTCCGCGGCAGAGGAGCCGGGCAGCAATACTTGCACCTGAGCGGCAGGCACAATAATTTGCGGATTCTCCTCGCGCGGCGTCAATGTGATGGCAAGTACGCCAACCAGAACACAAGCCAGCACGAAGAGCACGGTCAGCTTCGAGGTAATGAAAATGTCCGCCAGCCTGCCGGCAATATTGAGCTTGCGATCAGTCATTGTGGGCCTCCGAGCCAACAATCCGATCACCATCGCGCAGAGTTGGATCGGGAGCCGCAACCAGACGCTCGCCGGTTTTGAGACCGGCGGTTACTTCGACTCGGTCAGGCCATTCGCGCCCGATACGCAGCCAACGGAAATGGGCCTTGTCTTCCTCATCCACAACAAACACGCCGTACAAACCGCCGCGCCCGACCAATGCCTGCCGGGGCACTACAAGCGATTTACTTTCCCCAATCTGAAAAGAAGCGCGTCCGAACATGCCCGGCGTCAGCCCCGCTGTATCCGGCAAGGCAATTTTCATCTGGTAACTGCGGGTGGCAGGATCGGCGGAAGGCGCCAGCCGACTTACCGTGCCTTTCAACGGAACACTCAATCCGTCGATTCTGACCTCGACTGGCTTCCCCACGGCAATAGCGGCCATCGGTTCTCTGTCCACATCCACAAAAGCCTCAAACAACAACCCGTGCTCCGACTCCAACGTCAATATCGGTGCGCCGGGCACGGTCAGATCGCCGGCCACCTTAACGCGCGCTACGACCTTGCCGTCTATGGGACTCTTGATTACTGCATACTCTCGTTGAGCACAAGCCGTGTCGTAAGCGGCGCGTGCTTGCTTCAGAGTTTCGCGTGCCGCCTCATCCTTAAGAATGACCTTACGGAACTCGTAGTCCGAGACGGTTCCGTGGTCGAACAATTGCTGAAAATGTCCTCTGTCAATCTCCGCATCGTGGAACGCCGCTTCCGCCGCAGTCACTCCCGCCTGGGCCTCACGGATGGCGCCTTCTACGTCCGACGCATCGAGCCGCACAAGCACCTGCCCACGCCGCACCCGGTCACCTTCATGAACCAAGACGGCGCGAATATAGCCGGTTAGTCTGGATGTGACATCGACGCGTTGATCGGATACGACAGAGCCGACGGTGGTGTATTCGACTGGAGCGCCCACAGACACTGTTATGACGGGGAGACTCCTGGTCTGCGGAACAGGCTGTGACTCAACGCCGTGATTGTGGTGACAGGCAATCAGGCATACAGTAAGCATCAATGGTGCCAGTAGTGCGATCTGCCTCATTCGTTTCAAGAAATTGATCTCCCGACATTTGAAGTGTCCTGTCGCTGGTGCTGATCATTGCGCCGCGCAGGATCATTGGCTGCCGCCGTCAGCGCCTGATAGGCCTTGGCGCAACAGCCGAACCACGTGCTTCGTCAGCATGGCAGGGTCGTCATTCTTTGATTGGTATCCGGGCAAGAAACGGCAGGTATCC
>Ga0326727_10005223_pt1 | contig 37492 bp, 37 predicted proteins | sample MB2enrmetagenome_FD_207643 | JGI IMG/M metagenome (GOLD analysis project Ga0326727, IMG submission 207643) | Lab enriched peat soil microbial communities from McLean, Ithaca, NY, United States - MB29MY | ecosystem: Environmental > Terrestrial > Soil > Wetlands > Peat | place: USA: New York... | reverse complement strand
ATCGACCGGCTCTCGGCGCAGCTTGGCGAAGGGCGCGAGGGGCTGCCGCGGGTGATCCGCAGTTGCGGCCTCTACGAATGCCTGGACCGCGGCGCCAAGGCCATCGGTTGGGAGCGCAAGCGCAAGGCGCGCCCGCGGCCGGGGCAGCTTAGGCGCGGGGTGGGCGTCGCGTGCACCATGCAGGGCAGCGGAATCGCGGGCATCGATTGGGCGTCGGCGTTTTTGAAAATGAACGAGGACGGATCGTTCCACCTTCAGGCCGGCGCGTCCGATGTGGGCGGGGGCGCGGACACGGTGCTCTCGCAGATCGCCGCGGAGACCCTGGGCGTGACGCTGGACAAGATCGTCATCACGTCCGGCGACACCGACATCACGCCGTTCGACGTGGGTGCGTACGCTTCCAGCACCACCATCATTTCCGGCGGCGCGGTGCGCAAGGCGGCGGAGAAGGTGCGCGCACAGGTGCTGGCGGTGGCGGCGCGCATCCTTGAGGCCGCGCCGGAAGAGCTGGTCTGCGAAGGCAACGCGGTGTCCACGGCGGGCGACGGGCGGAAGAGCGTGAGCATGGCGGACATCGCCATGCAGGCCATGTACAGGGACAAGCTGCAGATCATGGACGGCGCATCGCATTTCAACACCGACAGCCCGCCGCCCTTTTCGGCGACCTTCGCCGAAGTGGAAGTGGATACGGAGACGGGCAAGGTGAGGGTGGTGCACGTGGTCTCGGCGGTGGACCCGGGGACGGCCATCAACCCCATGCAGGCCGAGGGACAGGTGGAAGGCGCGGTGGCCCAGGGGCTGGGCTACGCGCTCACCGAGGAGTTGCTGCTGGACGAACTGGGGCGGCCGCGCAACGCCAGCTTCCTGGACTACAAAATGTTCACGGCCAAGGATATGCCGAAGCTGACGACGATCCTGGCCGAGACCGACGAGCCGCTGGGACCCTACGGGGCGAAATCGATATCGGAGGTGCCCATCAACGGTCCGGCGCCGGCCATCGCCAATGCGATTTACCACGCGGTGGGGATCCGGATACGGAAGCTGCCGATCCGGCCGGAGGATGTGCTGCGGGAGTTGCGGGCCGGCAGCAAGCTATGAGGCGAGGGGAACGGGCGGGTTGACAACCCGCCGCAGGTTAACAACCTGCCCCACATAAGCACTGAGGATTAACATGACGACGAGAATCGATGCGGGGCGCGTGGCGGCGCTGGCGCAGTCCTATGAAGCCGACATGGTGCGGTTCCTGCGCGATCTCATCGCGATTCCGGCGGAGAGCGGCCAGGAAGGCCCGGTGATCCAGCGCATCCGGCAGGAGATGGAGAAGGTGGGGTTCGACCAGGTCCTCATCGACCCCATGGGCAACATCCTGGGGCGCATCGGCTCGGGCGAACTCGTCATCATGATGGACTCCCACACCGATACAGTGGGCGTGGGCGATCCCAGGGAATGGGCCTGGGACCCGTACCAGGGCAAGGTGGAGGACGGGTACGTTTACGGGCGGGGCGCCTGCGACCAGCGTGCCGGGATGGCCAGCATGGTGTACGCGGGCAAGCTCATCCAGGAACTCGGCCTGTTGGGCGGCTACACGCTGTGGATGGTGGGCTCGGTGCAGGAGGAGGATTGCGACGGGCTGGCGTGGCTTTACATTCTCAAGGAGGACGGCATCCGCGCGGACTGCGTGGTGATCACCGAGCCGACCGGGCTGCGGGTTTATCGCGGGCACCGCGGGCGAATGGAGATCGAGGTCCACCTGCGCGGCCGCTCGTGCCACGCCAGCGCGCCGGAGCGCGGCGACAACCCCATTTACAAGATGACCCGGCTGGTTGAGGACGTGGAGAAGCTGAACACGCGCCTGCGCCAGGATCCGTTCCTGGGTAAGGGCACCATCGCGGTCACCCAGATCCGCTCGCTTTCGCCGTCGCTGTGCGCCGTGCCGGGGGCGTGCTCGATCCACCTGGACCGGCGGCTGACGGCCGGCGAGACCAAGGAGAGCGCGCTGGCGGAAGTGGCTGCGCTGGTGGGCGCGGAGGACGCCGAAATCGAGATACTCACTTACGACACGCCCAGTTACACGGGTTTGAAGTACCCGATGGAGAAATACTATCCCACGTGGGTACTCGACCAGTCGGACCGGCTGGCGCGGGCGGCGGTGGCGGCGTACCAATCGCTGTGGGAAAAGCCGCCGGTGGTGGACAAATGGACCTTCAGCACCAACGGCGTCGGCACGATGGGGCTGATGGGCGTGCCCACCATCGGGTTCGGGCCGGGGGAAGAAGACGTGGCGCACAGCGTAACGGAGCGCGTGCCGATCCGCCACCTGGTGGAGGCGGCGCAGTTCTACGCGGCGTTTCCGCGGGCGTACGTGGCCACCGTGAAGGAAGATCAATGGCAGAGCTCCATCCCATCCCCTTAGGGCTGCTTCTGACGCGGGCTTTCGCCGAATACCGCCAGGAAGGCAAGATCTTCGACCTCGCCGGCGCAAAGTTTTTCCGCGGCGTGGCGGGGCTGGATTTTTCGGTTTGCTTCCACGGGCATCGCGCGTCGACGCCGCTGGGACCGGCCGCCGGACCGCACGGCCAACTGGCGCAGAACATCGCGCTCGGGTGGCTGGGCGGCGCGCGCATCATCGAGCTGAAGACTGTGCAGATCCTGGACGAGCTGCAGATTCCGCGGCCGTGCATCGACATGGCCAACGTGGGCTACAACGTGGAATGGTCGCAGGAGCTGAAGCTCGAGCAGTCGCTGCGCGAGTATGTCAAGGCCGCGATGCTGCTGCGGATTCTGGAAGCCGCGAAGCTGCCGGGCGAGGATTTTCCGTACGGGGACACGGTCTTCGACATGAGCGTGGGCTACGACCTGGACGGCATCCGGTCGCCGCGCGTGCGTTGGTGGATCGCTTCCATGAAAGACGCCCGCGTGGAGATCGGCAAACTGATGGGCGAGCTCAACGGCCGGTTTTCGCGCTACCGCGACCTGGAGTTTCCCACCTGCATCAGCGACACGGTCAGCCTTTCGACATTCCACGGCTGCCCGGCGCACCAGATCGAAGACATCGTCACGTTCCTGCTGACGGAGATGGATTGCCACGTTTGCATCAAGCTGAATCCCACGCTGCTCGGGCAGGGCGAGGTGAAGCGCCTGCTGCACGACGTGCTGGGCTACCGCGAAATCCGGATCGCGCCGGAAGCGTTCGCAAGAGACCTGCGTTTCGACGAAGCCCTCGACCTGATTCCGCGGCTGCGGGGCGTGGCCCGGGCGCATGGGAAGAGCCTGTCGGTGAAGGTAGGCAACACGCTGGTGGTGCGGAATCACAAGGATTTCTTCGCGGACGAAGCCATGTACCTGTCGGGCGCGCCGCTCTACGTGCTGGCGCTGAACCTGGTCCACAAACTCCGCGCCAGCCTGCGGGCCAACGTTCCGATCTCGTTTTCCGGCGGGCTGGACGCGAACAACGTGGCGGCCACGCTGGCGTTGAACCTGATTCCAGTGACGGCGTGCACCGACCTGCTGCGGCCGCGGGGCTACGCCCGGCTGCCGCGCTACCTGGAGAACCTGGGCGCGCGGATGCGGGAGATCGGGGTTTCGAACATCGCCGCTTACGTGGCGCATTTCGCCGGCCAGGAAGCCAAAATCGTGGATGACGCCACCCGCGACCCGCGCTACTCCTGGGAGCGGAACCGCGGGGTTCCGCGCAAGATCGGCTCCAAGCTGTGGTTGTACGATTGCATCAACTGCGACAAGTGCATACCGGTTTGTCCCAACGACGCCAATTTCGTTTACGAAGCGCCCGCCGAAACCATCGAATACGACAACTTCCTGCTGTCGCCGGAGAGCGTGCTCCCGGTGCCCGGCGGCCTGCTGAAAGTGGTGAAGACCCACCAGATCGCCAACTACGCGGATGCCTGCAACGATTGCGGCAACTGCGACGTGTTCTGCCCGGAGGACGGCGGCCCGCAGAACCAGAAGCCGCGTTTCTTCGGGAGCCTGGAATCGTATCGCAAGCATGCCGGCGTCAACGGGTTTTTCGTGGATTGGGCCGGCCGCACCATTTACGGGACCATCGGCGACGAGAGTTTCACGCTGACGCTCGACCGGATGGCCGACCGGGGGTGGTTCGAGAACGCGGCGGCGCGTGTGGAGGTGCGTTTGAGCGACCGTCGCGCGCTCAGTTGGACTCCGAAACCCGGCGCTCCCGTGGCCGTGGCGCTGGACCTGCTTCCGTATCTGAAAATGAAGCTGCTGTTCGAATCGGTGGGCGACCCGCGGCGGGTGAACTTCGTGAATGTGGGGCAGGTTGCGGGAGGCGGGCAGTGAGAAAGCGGCGAAGAGGCGGGTTGACGACCGGTCCCGCGTGGCAGTATCGCCGCGAGCGGGCCAAGCGGGGTGTGACGAAGCTGGGCGAGCGGTGGATCACCTGCGCGGGCGAGCTTCGCTCGCCGGGCCGATTGCGGGTGCCCTCTGGGCGGGGCCGCAGGTTGACAACCTGCCCCACAAAAACCGGCGGGTGGTGGTAGAAAGGACATTTCGCAATGAGCACTCACACAGCCCAGTTTAAAGGACGCGACTGGATCACCACGGAGGAATGGACGGACGGCGAGTTGGAGGTCATGCTGGACGTTGCCGGAGACTTGAAGCGCAAGTTCAAGAGCCGGGTTCCGCACCGCTACCTGCCGGACCAGACCATCTTCCTGATGTTCTTCGACAAGAGCACGCGCACGCGCAACTCGTTCGAAGCGGGCATGACCCAGCTCGGCGGCCACGCGCACTTCCTGACCGCCGACGCCATGCAGGTCTCGCACGGCGAAAGCGCCAAGGACACGGGCATCATTCTCTCGAGCTACGGCCACGCCATCGCCATCCGCCACGACCTGATCCCCGGCGAGGGCAACGCCTACATGCGCGAAGTGGCCAGGTGGGCGGAGGCGCCGGTGATCAACATGCAGTGCGACATCGACCATCCCTGCCAGACGCTGGCCGACCTGATGACCATCCGCGAATTGCGCGGGCGCGGCCTGGGCGGGCTGAAGATGGCGGTCTCGTGGGCCTATGCGCCCAGCTACGCCAAGCCGCTCTCGGTTCCGCAGGGCCTCATCATGCTGATGCCGCGCTTCGGCATGGACGTGGTGCTGGCGCATCCGCCGGAGTACGGCCTCATGCCCGAAACCATGCGGGCCGCGCGCGAAAACGCGCAGCGCGGGGGAGGCAGCTTCCGCGTGGTGGACGACATGGACGAAGCCTTCCGCGACGCCGACGTAGTGATACCGAAAAGCTGGGGCTGCCTGGACACGATGGGCAGCCGGCCGGAGGAATCGCTGCGCATCGCCAGGCAATACACCGGCTGGATATGCGACGCGCGCAGGATGTCGCTGGCCAAACCGGACGCCCTGTACATGCACCCGCTCCCGGCCGACCGCGGCAACGAAGTGACCGACGAGGTGATCGACGGCCCGCGCTCGGTGGTCTATGTTGAAGCGGAAAACCGGCTGCACACCGCCAAGGCCATCATGGCGCTGACCATGGCGGACAGCGCCATCGAATACGAGGTGTAGCGGTGAGGGAAACGCTAGTCGTCGCTCTCGGCGGCAACTCCATCACACGGCCCGGCGAACTGGGGACGATTCCCGAGCAGTTCGCCCACACGGCGGAAACGCTCCGCCGGCTGCGTCCGCTGCTGTGCTCGGATTGCGGCATCGTCATCACCCACGGCAACGGGCCGCAGATCGGCAACATTCTGATACGCAGCGAGGAAGGCGAACGGAGAGTGCCGCCGCTGCCGTTCGACACCTGTGTTTCCGATTCCCAGGGCGGCATGGGTTACATGATCCAGCGCCTGGCTTGCGAATTGTTCCACCAGGAAAGCGTGCGCCGCGGCGTGGTCACGGTGATCACCATGGTGGAAGTGGACAGCAACGACCCCGATTTCGCGCACCCCAGCAAACCGATCGGCGAGTTCTACGACCAGGCGCGGGCCGAGCGCGTTCAAGCCGCCAATCCGCATTGGCTGGTCCAGGAGATTCTGCCGGGAAAGTTCCGCCGCGTGGTGCCGTCGCCGCGTCCGGTGAAGATCGTCGAGGAGGATGCCATCGCGCGCCTGGTGGACGCGGGAACGGTGGTGATCGCCTGCGGCGGCGGCGGCATCCCGGTGGAGTGGAAGGACGGCAGCCTGGTGGGCGTGGAGGGCGTCATCGACAAGGACTTTTCGAGCAGCCTGTTGGCCTCCGGCATCGGGGCGGACCGGCTGGTCATCGTGACTTCGGTGGAGCGGGCGGCCTTGCACTACGGCCAGCCGGGCGAGACATGGCTGGATTCCATAACCACCGCCGAGGCGCGCGCGCTGCTGGGGTCGGGCGAGTTTGCGGCCGGCTCCATGTGGCCCAAGATCGACGCCGGCGTGGCCTTCGTGGAGAGCGGCGGCCGGGAGTGCATCATCACTTCGGCCGAGCGCGTGGCGCAGGCGCTGGAGGGACGCGCAGGGACGCGCATCGTCCGGGAGAATCCATGATTTTCCGCAACGCGCGCGTGCTGACGCTCGATTCCGCCAACCGGGTGCTGGACCGGGCGAGCGTGGAGGTGCTGGCGGATGGCTCGATCGGCGCGGTGGGGGCGATCCGGCGGCGCGCGGCGGAGGAGATGGATGCCGGCGGCCGTCTGCTCATGCCGGCGCTCATCAACGCCCACTCGCATCTCTACAGCACGCTGGCGCGCGGCATTTCGCTGCCCGGCCCGGCGCCGGAGAACTTCGCCGGGATCCTCGAAAAGCTGTGGTGGCGCCTGGACCGCGCCCTGAATGCCGAGGATGTCTACTACAGCGCGCTGGTGGGCCTGATCGATTCCGCCAAATGCGGCGTGGGCACTTTGATCGACCATCACTCCAGCCCCAACGCCTGTCCCGGCAGCCTGGACCAAGTGGAGCGGGCCTTCCGCGAGGTGGGTCTGCGCGGCGCGCTGTGCTACGAGACCAGCGACCGCAACGGGGCGCGCCAGGCGGGCGAAGGACTGCGGGAGAACGTCCGCTTCATCGAGCGGGCGCGCGGATTCGCGGATGGCATGCTGGGCGCGAGCTTCGGCCTGCACGCGTCCTTCACGCTCTCGGAGGGCACCTTGCGGCGCGCCGTGGAGGCGAATCGAACTTTGCGCGCGGGCTTCCATCTGCACGTGGCCGAAGACCGCATCGACGCGGGCGCCGTGCGGCGCTTGCGGGACGCCGGGGCGCTGGACGAAAAGACCGTCGCGGCGCACTGCCTGCACGTCAACGCGCGGGACTGCGCGGCGCTGGCGCGGCTGCGGGTCAACGTGGTCCACAACCCGCAATCCAACTGCAACAACGCGGTGGGCATGGCCCGGCTGGCGGAGATGATGAAGAGCGGCGTGCTGGTGGGCCTGGGATCGGACGGATACTCGCCGCGCCTGTGGGACGAGTTCAAGACCGCGCTGCACGTGATGAAGCTGCTCGCCCGAGATCCGCGGGTGGGGCACGCGGAAGCCTATGCGGCGGCCATGCTGAACAACCGCGAGATCGCGCGCAAGGCGTGGGGCATGGAAATCGGACGGATTGAAACCGGGGCGCGCGCAGACCTGATCCTGGTGGACTACTTTCCGCCCACGCCGCTCGATTCCGGCAACCTGCCCGGCCACCTGCTGTTCGGCATTTCCAACGCCCCCGTGGATTCGCTGATGGTCAATGGACGGTTCGTGGTGCGCGGCAAAGCGTGCGTGACGGTGGACGAGCAGCGCGTGGCCGCACGCGCCGCGGCGCGCGCGCGAGCGCTGTGGGAGAGGATTTGAGGGCGGCGCGGCGTCAGAGCCGGAAGGCCACGTCACACCCCACCAGGAAGTCGACCCGCGGAGGCTGCACACCCAACATGCGCAGTAACGTGGTTACCTGGCCGCGATGATAACTCTGGTGATGCAGCAGGTGCGCCATCATCCGCCACAGCGGATATGTCCACTCCTCGCCGCGCGTGCTCAGGCAGGTCAGGGGGCGGGCCAGCGCGGCCTCGTCCAAACCGGCCACATACGCGCGCAGGTCGCGCTCGATGGGGCCCCAGCGTTCCACCACGGTTTCCAGCGCCGGGAATTTGACGGCGGGAATCAGCGTCTTGGGGGATCTCCCTTTCCATCGCTCCAGCCAGATCCATTCCACCGCCAGCATGTGTGCCAGGGTGTCGCGGAGCGACGGGAAACTGCCTCCGACGGGCCGCAGAAACTGCTCGGCGCCGAGCGGCGCGCACGCCCGGAGCTGGCAGTCGCGAGCCCAGTAATGATGGTCGATTTCTTCGCCAAGGGCCGGCAACAGTTCCACGGGGCCTCCGGTCGAGAGCTACAGCACCTCTTCCGACCACCCCTCCAGCACCTGCTTCAGCCTGGTCATGAACTGGTCGGCCAGGGCGCCATCGATGAGGCGGTGATCGAAGCTCAACGAGAGGTGGCAGATGGAGCGGATGGCGATGGCGTCGTCGATCGCGACGGGGGTCTTGTCCACCGTGCCGACGCCCAGGATGGCCACCTGCGGCTGGTTGATGACGGGCGTCGCCATCAGGCTGCCGAAGCTGCCGAAATTGGTGATGGAAAATGTGCCGCCGGCGACTTCATCGGGCTTGAGCTGGCGCGAGCGGGCGCGCGCGGCCAGGTCCACGATGGCGCGTTGCAGCCCCAGCACGTTTTTCTCGTCGGCCGAGCGGATCACCGGCACGATCAGGCCGCCCTCCAGCGCCACCGCGATTCCCAGGTGAATTTCGTTGTGATAGACGATGTTGGCGCCGTCGAGCGAAGCGTTCAGCAGCGGAAACTGGCGCAGCGCCGCCACCGCCGCGCGCGCGACGAACGGCAGGTAGGTGAGCGAGAAGCCGTAGCCGGCCTTCACGGCGGCCTTGTGGCGCTCGCGCAGGCGCGCCACCTGGGTCATGTCAACGCGGTGAACCGTGGTCACGTGCGGCGAGGTGCGCTTGGACATGGTCATGTGCTCGGCGATCTTGAGGCGCATGACGCTCATGGGTTCGATGCGGACCTTGGCCTGGCCGGCCGGCGGCAGGGGCGCGGGAGGCGGCGGCGCGGGGGCCTGGAGCGCGGCGGGCTCGGCGGTTGGTGCGGGCGGCTGGCCCAGGTAGGCTTCCACGTCCTGCCTGGTGATGCGTCCGCCGGCGCCGGTGCCGCGGATGCGGCTGAGATCGAGATTGTGCTCGCGCGCCATCTTGCGGACCAGCGGTGAGAGCGGTCCGAGAAGTTCGCCGGGCTCTTCAGCGGCGGCGGGCTCGGGCGCGGCAACCGGTTCCGGGGGCGGTACAGGCGCGGTGGACTCTTCGGCAACGGGCGCGGACGGGGCGGCGCCGCCGCTCTCGGCGATGCGCGCCACCACGGTGTTGATCGCGACCGTCCGGCCTTCCTCCACCAGGATTTCCGCCAGCGTGCCGGCGACCGGCGAAGGGTATTCGGTATTCACCTTGTCGGTGGAGATTTCAAACAGGAACTCGTCGCGCTCCACGCGCTCGCCGGGCTTCTTCAGCCACTTGGTCAACGTGCCTTCGACAATGCTCTCGCCCATCTGGGGCATCACTACGTCGGTCATAACCGGTTCTCCATTTGGTGAAGCGTGGCGGCGGCCATCTCCGCCGGTGCGGCCGGAAACACGCGTTCGAAGTGCCCGGCCAGGCGATGGGAAACTTCCCCGAGCGTGGCGCGGACACCCAGTTGGGCCATGGAAGTGACGGGCCTTGCGAGCCCGCAGGGAACGATGTACTGGAAGTAGCTCAGGTCGGTCGAAACGTTGAGCGCGAAACCGTGCGAGGTCACCCAGCGGCTGATGTGCACGCCGATGGCGGCGATCTTGCGCCCGTCCACCCACACTCCGGTCAGCTTGGGAATCCGGCCGGCGGCGATTCCGAAACCGGCCAGAGTATCGATGAGCACCTGCTCGATGGAGCGTACGTAAGCGCCCACGTCGCGCTTCCACTGGCGCAGGTCCAGAATGGGATAGCCCACCAGTTGGCCGGGGCCGTGATAGGTGACGTCGCCGCCGCGGTCGGTCCAATGGAAGGCGATGCCGGCGCGTGCCAGGACGTCCTCGCGCGCCAGCAGGTTTTCGGGATGGCCGTTGCGGCCCATGGTGATGGTGTGGGGGTGTTCGAGCAGCAGCAACTGGTCGCCCACCAGGCCCGCCTTGCGTTGGGCCACCAGGCCGCGCTGCAGGGCGAGCGCCGCGGCGTAGTCCACGCGCCCGAGTTCCCGCACGCGGCAATCAGGCATTGATGGCAAGACCGTAAACCGCGTTGAACGCTTCTCCCACGGCTTCGTAGAGCGTGGGATGCGCGTGAATGGCCTGCATCATCACGTCCACCGTGGCTTCGGCTTCCATGGCCGCCACGGCTTCTCCGATCAGCTCGTAACCCTCCGGGCCGACGATGTGGACGCCCAGAATCTCGCCGTAGCGATCGTCGGCCACCACCTTGACGAAGCCCTCGTGATGGCCCAGGATGGTGGCGCGGGAATTGCCGGCGAAGGGGAATCGTCCCACCTTGATGCTGCGGCCCTCGGCGCGCGCCTGCGCTTCGGTGAGCCCCACGCTGGCGATGCCCGGCTCGGTGTAGGTGCAGCCGGGAATGCGGTTGCGGTGGATGGGGACGGCCGGTTTCCCCGCCATGTGGGCCGCCGCGATCATGCCCTCGCGCGTGGCCACGTGGGCCAGTTGCGGCGTTCCGGCCACCACGTCGCCGATGGCGTAGACGCCCGGTTCGGCGGTCTGCTGGTGGGCGTCCACCAGGATGAAGCCGCGGTCCAGTTTCGCCCGCGTGTTCTCCAGGCCGATGTTTTCGGTGTTGGGCTTGCGGCCCACGGCCACCAGCAGCTTTTCGGCTTCCAGCGTTTCCTGCCTGCCATCCCTGGTGGTGAGCGCGAGCGCCACGCCGGAGCCGGTGCGGCGGATATTTTCGGCGCGCGCGCCGGTTTCCACGCGGATCTTCTGTTTGCGGAAACAGCGCTCCAGCTCCTTGGAAATGTCCTCGTCTTCCACCGGAACCACGCGTGGCAGCATCTCGACGACGGTCACGTCCGCGCCGAAGCGCTTGAAAATGGACGCGAATTCCACGCCCACCGCGCCCGCGCCAATGACGATGAGGCTCCTGGGCACGGAGGCGAGGTTGAGGATCTCGACGTTGCTGAGAATGAAGTCGGGATCGGGCGCCAGGCCCGGAAGCATGCGCGCTTCCGAGCCGGTGGCGACGATGATGTTGCGGGCTTCCAGGGTTTGCGCGCCGGATTCGGACTTCACCTCCACCCTGCCGCCGCCCTGCAGCGTGGCGAAGCCCGCGATGCGCTCAACCCGGGCGCGCTTGAGCAGCATCTCGACGCCCTTGGAATGCTGGTTGACGACGGCGTTCTTGCGCTCCTGGACCTTGGGGAAATCGAGGCGCGGGTTTTCGCAGCGGATGCCTTCCCGCTCGGAGTGCTCGAAGCGTTGCCAGACTCCGGCGGTATGCAGGAGCGCCTTGGTGGGAATGCAGCCGACCAGCAGGCAGGTGCCGCCCAGGCGGGGCTGTTTCTCCACCAGCGCGGTTTTCAATCCGAATTGGCTGGCGCGGATAGCCGCGGAGTAGCCGCCGGGGCCACTCCCGATGACGATGAGATCGTAGGGCACTTTTCTTATTCTACCCGTTGAGGTGCGGGAGGGCGCTGCGGGGCTGGCCGGCTGCCCCCGGGCGGATCTTACAGCGCCGCCAGCAACCTGGCGATCAGCGCGGTGCGGCCGGCGATGCGGTCCACCAGGATGCTCTCGTGCGCGGCGTGGGCGCCCTCGCCGATTGCGCCGAGGCCGTCGAGCGTGGGGATTCCCAGGGCGGCCGTGAAGTTGCCGTCCGAAGCGCCCCCGGCGGACGATTCCCCCAGTTCCATCCCCAACTCGCGCGCCAGCTTGCGGGCGGTGCGGAACAGGCGCGCCACGCCTGCGGATCGCTCCAGCGGCGGGCGGTTCAAGCCGCCTTCCACGGCGACGGTGCAATCCGGGTCGAGGGGGCAGAGCGAGCGGAAACGCTTCTCGATGCGGGCGGCGTCGCGCAGGCGCGGCACGCGGAAATCGACGGCGGCGGCGGCTTCGGCCGCGATCACGTTGGGCCGGCTTCCGCCCGAAATCACGCCGGGGTTGACGGTGATGCCGCGGGCCAGATCGGTGAAGCCGGCCATGCGCGTTATCTGCCGCGCCAGTTCCACGATGGCGCTCGAGCCGGCGGAGAAATCCAAGCCGGCGTGGGCCGCGCGGCCGCGCACGGTGACGGTGAACTCGCCCACGCCCTTGCGCGCGGTCTTCAGCTTGCCGTCGAGGCCCGCGGCGGGCTCGAGCACCAGCACGGCCTTGCTCCGGGCCGCATGGGCTTCCGTCAGCCCGCGCGACGACAGGCTGCCCACTTCCTCGTCGGGGTTCAACTGCAACAGCACGCGCGAAGGCACGGGGATATCCAGGTCGCGCAGGGCGCGCGCGGCGAAGCAGAAAAACGCGATTCCGGCCTTCATGTCGAACACGCCCGGTCCCCACAGCCGTCCCCCGGAAGCGCGGAACGGCATGGTGCGCAGTGTGCCGATGGGCCAGACGGTGTCGGAATGGCCCAGCACCAGCACCTGGCCGGTCCGGCGGCGGCCGGGGAAACGCATCCGGCACAGCAGGATATTGCCGGCCTGGCGGGTGCGCACGGTTCTGACGGAGGCCAGTGGCGACAGCGTGGCGGCCACCAGGTCGACGAAGCGGTTCACGGCGGCGGCGTCGCTGCTGGGCGATTCGCACTCGACGAACTGGCGGATCAGCGAGACGATCTCGGGCTGGCGGGCTTGCATATAGGCGAGTATCTGGTCCACGGAAGACATGATAGCGCCGCACGGCGGGATGTTACGGCATTCCATCGTCTCATGAAGCTCCCAGGCTCGCATGGAGGCGGGTGGCTTACGATGAAGACTATGCGCTGGATCTTCTCATTGCTCGTCCTGGCGGGCGGCACACTCGCCGCCCAGCCTAAGACCGTCCACTTCCAAAGCGAGGATCGGCGAACCAATCTGGCGGGCTACCTCTTCGAGCCGTCCGGTGACGGCCCGCACGCGGCAGTGGTTATGCTGCATGGCCGCGCGGGCGCGTATTCCTCGCTCGCCAACGGTGTCTACAGCGCTGCCACGCTTTCCCGGCGCCACCGGGAATGGGGCGAGTTCTGGGCGGAGCGCGGCTACGTCGCGCTGCTGGTGGATAGCTTCGGCCCGCGCGGATATCCGGCGGGCTTCCCGAAGGGAAGCTACGAGGATCGTCCACCGGAGGTCGGCGAGCAGACAGTGCGGCCGCTGGACGCTTACGGAGCGCTGCGTTACCTGCGCGGACGCCCCGGCATCATAGCCGGCCGCATCGGCGTTCAAGGCTGGTCGAACGGCGGCATGACCGTGCTCGCCGCCATGAGCGGCCACGCTCCCGGCATCGCCCAACCCACGCCTGAAACCGGGTTCCGCGCCGCCATCGCCGAATATCCCGGCTGCGGCATGGAAGCCATCCAGGGAGAATATGTCTCTTACTCACCCATCCTTATGATGATTGCTTCGGCCGACCGGGAAGTCTCGCCCCGGCGTTGCGAAGAATTCGCCCGGAAAGCCCGTGCCTCCGGCAGCAATCTGGAACTGATCGTGTTCGCCGGCGCGGAACACAACTTCGACGATCCGGGCACGGCCATGCAATCCAACCCGGCGAACCGTCGAGCCACGGAGGAAGCCATGCGCCGCGCAGAAGCCTTCTTCGAAGAGCATCTCCGGCGGTGACTGCCCCGACGGCCATGGAGCCTCAGACCAAGCCGCGCGCCGGAATTGCGGGATCACCGTGCCCCCGCTTACGATTGGGAAGGAAAGTGAACGCTATGACAGAACTCGACGCGATTACAGAGAGACGCAACAAGGCGCACGCACGATTGATGGCGCTCCAATCCAAGGTCTACGCCGGATTTCTGGCGATGGAACGGGCGGCGTACGCCGACGGAGCGTTGCCGAGGAAACACAAGGAACTGATCGCCCTCGGTATTTCGGTGGCGAAGAACTGCGAATCGTGCATGCAGTGGCACATCGAACAGGCGGCCAGGTGCGGAGCGTCTTTCGAGGAAGTGCTGGAAGCCATCGAGGTGGCCATGGAGATGGGCGGCGGGCCGGCCGTCGTGTCCTCCAGGTTCGCGCTCGAAGTTATGGAGAGCGCCGGACTCCGGCCCGCCGGGAAGTAGGCAGGGGCTATTTCGCGGGCGCGAAGCCGAGCTTCGACGCGGTCTGCTGGAACACCGCCTGATAGGCCGGCTGTACTGCTGGTAGTTTGAGCTGATGGGATCGTAAGCCACCTCGAATATCTGCGCGCCCAGGCCGGCAGACGGCTCGGGCACAGGAGCTGCGTCGAGGTGCGAACATCGCTGTTAACCCGCCGATGGCGGCTCAGTTGCGGGGTACATGGAGGTGGATTCGCTTGGGTTCTGTGGGGCGAATTGTCAACCTGCTGCGCCGCCCAGGCGGATTGACAATCCGCCGCAGGCTGCCAGCCTGCCCCACAAAGGAGTGGCGGGCCGGGCGCTACACTGGTGCGAGTGACAACGCCGGCCGAAACTCCCGATGAGGACCTGGTCCGCGGCGCGCAGTCCGGAAGCCTCGAGGCCGCTGGGCTGCTCCTCGCCCGCCATCGGCCCTGGGTCCTGAACCTCGCCGTTCGCATGATGCTCCGCCGCGCCGACGCGGAGGACGCCACGCAGGAAGTGCTGATCAAAGCCTTCAAAGCCCTGCCCGCATTCCGCGGGGACAGCCGGTTTCGAACGTGGCTGTATCGCATCGCCGTCAATCACATTCTGAATGTCAGGAAGGCCGCGGCCTCGCTTTGTTCGTTCGAAGACGCCGCGCGGGGCCTGGACCGAACTCCCGATCTGGATCTCCCCGACCCGCGGACCGTTCCGGTTCCGGTGGAAATTCTCATCGAGGAGACCAAGATCGTCTGCACCATGGGAACCCTGCTCTGCCTCGACGGGCGCGAGCGGCTGGTGTTCATCCTGGGCGAGATCTTCGGCGTCGGCGACGAAGTGGGCGCGGAAATCGCCGAGGTTACGCCCGTGAACTTCCGCCAGATCCTGTCGCGCGCCCGGCGCGATCTGTACGAATACCTGCGCGGCAATTGCAGCCTGGTGACTCCGGAGGCCCGCTGCAAGTGCGCCAAGAAGACCCGGGCCTTCATTCAGGGCGGCTTCGTCGACCCGGAGAAACTGCAATTCAGGCCGGAGCACCAGCGTAAGGTGCGGGACGTGGCCGACAGCCGGGCCGGCGAACTGACGGACGCCTACATGAAGGTGGCCGCGCAGGTGTATCGGGACCACCCGTTTTACGAGCCAGCCGGGCAGGTGGAGATACTTCGCGAGGCGCTGAAAACGGTCTCGCTGGAGCCGCCAACGTAGGGCGGGTTAGACCAATGGCCAGCCAGGCGATCTGACGGATATGGATGAGAAGGCGCGAACCAACTTCAGCAAATTCCTCTCGCTGGTGCTGCGCCACCGGCCGGAGGCAATCGGTATCCGGCTGGACGGCCAGGGATGGATCGCAATCGACACCCTGCTCGCGCAATGCTGCGCGCACGGGAGGGATATTTCGCGGCCCATGCTGGATGAGATCGTTGCCACCAACTCGAAGCGCCGCTTCGCGGTGAGCGAGGATGGACTGCGCATCCGCGCCAGCCAGGGGCACAGCGTCAAGGTCGAGCTCGGCTACGATGCCGCCGTCCCACCCGACGTGCTGTATCACGGCACGGTGGCGGAGGCCATTCGATCGATCCGCGCGCGCGGGCTCGATCGCATGCGGCGCCATCACGTTCACCTCTCGCCCGACACCGCAACCGCGCAGGCCGTGGGAGCGCGCCGCGGCAAGCCGGTGGTGCTGCGGGTTCACGCCGGCAGGATGCACCGGGATGGCCATTGCTTCTACCTGTCGGCCAACGGCGTGTGGCTCACTCCAGCCGTGCCGCCTGGCTACATCGATTTCGAATAGGCGGAGAAAGTTCTTTGCGAACTGTCACGGGAGGGTCTTGAGGTTTGTCTAACTTGATGGAGGTTTTCAAATGAAGAAGTCGATTCTGGCCGGCGCGATGGCGGTGGCGCTGTGCGGCACGATGGCGGCGGCGGATGGGACCGGCGCGGTCGAGCGCGAGATCCTGGCGATGGAGCGAAAAGTCATGGACGGCTGGCAGACGGGGAATCCCGACCCGATGCTCGAGATTTCAGACCCCGAGATCACCTGGTTCCACGTCATGACGGAGAAGCGGCTGGATGGCCTGCCGGCGTTGAAAGCGCTCCTCGAGAGCTACCGCGGCATGCCCTTGTTCGACAGTTACGAAATGGCGGACCCGAAGGTGCAGGCGAGCGGCGATATCGCCGTCTTGACTTACGTTCTGGTCAGGCACGTGGGAGCGGCTACCAGCCGTTGGAACTCGACCGAAGTGTATCAGCGGAAGAAAGACGGCTGGCGCATCATCCACTCGCACTGGTCCGCGACCAGGCCCACGCAACCGTAGACATACACGGAGAAACGGAACATGCATCCAAACGCTTTCATCGGAAAGACGGAGAAGCCGGCGGAAGAGGAACTGGCGGCGGCGTTGGGACCTGCCAAGGCGGTTTGGGACCAATTGATCGGCCGGTTAGCCGCGGAGTGCAACATTGGCGTCGCAGAGTGGAACACCTACTCGCCCAAGGCCGGGTGGTCGCTGCGTTTGAAGGTCAAGAAGCGGAACATCTTGTATCTCGGCCCCCACCTTGGCGGCTTCAGCGTGGCGTTCATCTTCGGAGACCGTGCCATGGAGGCCGCGCGCCAAAGTAAGCTTCCCCGGAAGGTGGCCGGCATCCTCGCCGAAGGGAAGCGGTATCCGGAAGGAACCGCGGTCCGGATGGATGCGGTTGGAGCCAAAGACATCCCGGCTGTGGTGAAGTTGGCGGCCATCAAACTTCAGCATTGAGCACGATCCGGCCAGGCGCGCGGCGGGCTCGCCAGCAGGCTGCCCGGTTGCTCCGGCGCGAGCGCGGTTCCGCACCTACGCGGGTGGTACAATGACGGGTTCCATGCCAATTCTGGACATCAACGACATCCGGGGAATTCTCCCCCACCGCTATCCGTTCCTGCTGGTGGACCGCATCGTCGAGCTGGAGCCGGACCGCATCGTGGGAATCAAGAACATCACCAACAGCGAGCCGTTTTTTACCGGCCACTTCCCGGATTTTCCGGTGATGCCGGGGGTGCTCATCATCGAAGCCATGGCGCAAACCGCCGGCGTGCTGGTATTGAAAAGCATTCCGGACCGCGACAAGAAGCTGGTGCTGCTGGTGGCGATCGAAAACGCGCGCTTCCGCCGGCCGGTGGTGCCGGGCGACACGGTGCGCATGGAGATGAAGGTCCTCAAACGCAAGACCACGGTCGCCAAGATGGCCGGCGTGGCCACCGTGGATGGCGTGGTGGTGGCCGAAGCGGAAGTGATGTGCAAGCTCGAGGACAAGGTGGAGAAGCCGGCGCCCGAGCCCTCGGCGTAGTCAGCCATGCCCATTCATCCGACCGCCATTGTCGACCCCCTGGCGCGGATCGCGGAGAGCGCCGAAATCGGGCCGTACTCGATTGTCGGAGCGGAAGTGGAAATCGGCGCGCGCACCCGCCTGATGGCCAGTAATTACCTGGAAGGCCCGGCGTGGATCGGCGAAGACAACATCTTCTTCCCCTACAGCACGGTGGGGGTGGCGCCGCAGGATCTGAAGTATAAGGGCGAGCGCGCCGAAACGCGCATCGGCCATCGCAACCGCATACGCGAGTTTGTCACCATTCACCGCGGCACGGCGGGCGGCGGCCTGGTCACCTCGATCGGCGACGACAACCTGCTGATGGTTTACTGCCACGTGGCCCACGACGCGCGTATCGGCAGCCACGCGATCCTGGGGAACTCGGTGGGCGTGGCGGGCCACGTGACCATCGGCGACTGGGCCGACCTCAGCCCGTACAGCGGCGTCCACCAGTTCTGCCGCATCGGCCGGCACGCCTTCGTGGGACCGTACAGCGTGATCAAGCAGGACGTGCTGCCGTACTCGCTCACCAGCCACAAACCGGAAGTCGGCGTCTTTGGCGCCAACAGCATCGGGCTGGAGCGGCGCGGGTTTGCAAAACCCGTAATCGAAGCCTTGCAGACGGCGCTGCGGCTGCTGGCGCGGTCGCAGCTCAACACCGCGCAGGCCATCGAGCGGATTCGCGCCGAGGTGCCGCCGTGCGTTGAAGTGGACGAACTGATCGAGTTTATCGGCGCCTCTACGCGGGGCTTCGAGAAGTAGATGCGGTACGGTCTGATCGCCGGCTCAGGACGGTTCCCCATCCTGGCGCTGCGTACGGCGCGGCAGTTGGGGCACGACGTCACGGTGATCGCCATCCAGGAGGAGGCCTCCGAAGAGGTAGCTCAGCTAGCGCCGCGCTGCCACTGGATCTCGCTGGGGCAGCTCGGCAAGTTGATCGACATCTTAAAAGAGGAAGGCATCGCCGAGGTGGTGATGTGCGGGCAGGTCAAGCACGCCAAGATATTTTCCTCGATCCGGCCGGACTGGCGGCTGGTGAAGCTGCTGGCGTCGCTGCCCACGAAGAACACCGACGGGCTGATCGGAGGCGTGGCCAAAATCCTGGCGGACGAAGGCATCCAGCTTCGCGACTCCACCTGGCTGCTGCGTCCCCTGCTGGCCACGCCGGGGGCCATGACGCGGCGCAAGCCGGATAAGGACGAGCAGGCCGACATCGCCTACGGCCGGCGCGTGGCCAATGCGCTGGCCGGTTTCGACGTGGGACAGAGCGCGGCGATCTGCGAACGCGCCTGCGTGGCGCTGGAGGCCATGGAAGGCACCGACGCCATGCTGCGCCGCGCCGCCACTTTGGCGAACGGCCGCAAGCTGACCCTGGTGAAGGTGGCGCGGCGGCGGGAGCACCTGCTGTTCGACGTGCCGGTGGTGGGCCTGGCCACCGTCCCGGTGATGCGCGAGACGGGGACCACGGCGCTGGCGGTGGAAGCCGGCCGGACGCTGATGCTCGACCGCCAGGCCATGCTGGAGGCGGCCGATGAAGCCGGCATCGCGATTTGGGGAGTGGAAGAGTGATGCGGTGCGGAGCCGCCGGGTTGGCAGACGAAAGCGTCTGCCCCACGTGGGGCGGGCGCTTGGGAGTGGAAGAGTAACGCTATGACACAGACGCGGCTGGCGGTGGTGGGCGCGGGACAGTTCGGACAGAACCATTGCCGGGTGGCGCACGAATGCGGGCGGGCGCGCCTGGGCGCGGTGGTGGATACGGATGCGAACCGGGCGGAGGCCGCGGCGGCGCAATACGGCGCGGAAGCCCTGACGGACTATCGCGAACTGCGCGGCAAGGTGGACGCGGCCATCGTGGCGGCGCCCACCACCATGCACGAGGAGATCGGCTGCGGGCTGATGGAAATGGGCATCGATTGCCTGATCGAGAAGCCCATCGCGCCCGGCATGGAAGCGGCCGGCCGGTTGGTGGAAACCGCCGGGCGGAACGGCCGCATCCTGCAGGTGGGACACCTGGAGCGGTTTAACCCGGCGGTGGTGGAACTGGAGCGGCGGGCCACGCTGCCGCTGTTTTTCGAGATCCACCGGTTGAACCTGTTCAGCCCGCGCAGCCTGGATGTGGACGTGGTGCTGGACCTAATGATCCACGATGTGGACGTGGTGCTGGCTTTGACCGGGGCCGAGCCCGCGGAAGTGCGCGCGGCGGGAGTCGGCATTCTTTCGCCCAAGGTGGACATCGCCAACGTGCGCATGCAGTTCGCCAACGGCTGCGTGGCCAACCTGACGGCCAGCCGGGTTTCCACCGAGCGGGTCCGCAAACTGCGGCTGTTCCAGCCCACCCAGTACCTGGCGCTGGACTATACCCGTCAGGACCTGACGATATTCACCGTCGGCGAGGGCCTGATGATCGGGTTCGAGAAAGTCCCGGTGAAGCAGGCCGAACCGCTGAAACTGCAACTGGAGGCGTTTCTGGACTCGGTGGAGACCCGAAAATCGCCGAAATGTTCGGGCCGCGCGGCGCGTCTAAGTCTGGGAGTAGCGCTGACGATTCTTGGTAAAATCGAAGAGCATTCGTGCGTCGTCGCTAAGTCCTTGAAAGACGGATGGAAACCGTAGGCCAACCGCCGGTGGAAGCCGAGCTTCACCTCCTGACCGACTGGAGCGACCCGGATGCCCCGTCGCGGCATCGCAAGGCCGCCATCGGGGCTATCGGGATCAACATTGCCATCGTCGCCACCATGTGGCTGCTTCCCGAGCGCTTTCTTCAGCCGCCCGAACTTCCCGAACGCGTGGAGCGGATCACCCCGCTGGTGATGCCGCTGGCGGAGTTGACCCAGCGGGATCCCAACCGCGGCAAGGTGACGCACGAATTCGAGGTTCAAGCACCGGTAGCACCGCGCCGGGCGATCCAGATGCCGCCTGCGCCGCCCGCAGTGAAAGGCGAAGAAGCGGCGAAGCCGAAGCCTGCGCCACCAGCACCTTTGCCGGAGGCGCCTAAGGTGGAAACCGCCCACGAGACACCGCCGGCAGACCTGCTGGGCGCGGTGCAGCAGAACACCCCTCCACCGCAACCCCAGATCCAGACCACCGAAAAACCCACTCTGACATTCGAGAACCCGCCCCCGCCCACCACTGGGCCGGTGCCCATCGAGCAGCGGCGGATACCGCTGCCCACGGCTTCGATCGGCGACATCGCCAAGTCCGCCGTGCTGGGCACGCCGATAGGGACGGTGATTGGCGACCCGGCCGCCTGGGGAGCGGGCTACAACGGCATGTCGCAGTCGTCCACGCCTGGGAATCCGGCGGCCGCGGTGCAGCTAAGAAGCGACGCCGAGGGTGTGGATTTCAAGCCGTACCTGCTGCAGCTCATCGCCACCATCAAGCGCAACTGGCTGGCGGTCATTCCCGAGAGCGCGCGAATGGGGCAAAGGGGCAGGGTTTCGCTGCAATTCGCGGTGGCCAAGGATGGGGTGGTTCAGAAGATTGTCTACGCGGAGCCGTCGGGAAGCCGGGCACTGGACGACGCAGCGGTGGCCGGGGTCAGCATGTCGAATCCGCTGCCGCCTCTGCCGCGGGACTTCAAGGGCAACCGCATCGTCCTGCAACTGAATTTCGTCTACCACTAGCGGGGCCCCGCAGCACCCGCACACAGCACAGGCAGTGGTGTTATGGTGGAGCGTCGGTTTCCCATGAACACACGGTTTCTGGCGGCCATGGCGGTCTACGCGGCAATTGCGGTTCTGGCCACATTCACGCTGGATGGCAATGTCCGCATCGCCGTGTGGATCCTGATGGGAGCCCTGGCGCTGAAGACTCTGATCGCCTACAAAGCCCGCTGGTAAGGTTTTGAAACAGCACTCTGTTCCAGGTTGAAACACGTTTCAGATTGGAACACGTCCTACGGCCGCTTCAGGTTGAAAACAAGACATTTAGGTCCAACTACCGACTGGAATTAAGGTTGCACTCTTAGATCGCGTCGGACGGCGAGTCCGGCTCCTTAAAGAAACTCAGAAAGAGGAAAAAGCGATGCGGGTGCGAAGTGTGTCTATACGCCGGGCGAGGATCTCGCGGGAACGCCGCGACCAGATTGTACTCGACCATCTTCCGCTGGTGAAGGCGATTGCCATCCGGGTGCACGAGAATCTTCCGGTGCATGTGGACCTGGACGATCTCATCCACGCCGGTGTCCTGGGCCTGTTCGACGCGGTGGCGAAATACGACTCGGCCAAGAACGTCGCCTTTCCCAGCTACGCCAAACACCGTGTGAAGGGTGCGATTCTGGACAGCCTGCGCGAGCTGGACTGGGCGTCGCGCGACCTGCGCAAGCGCCAGAAGCAGGTGGACTCGGTGACGCGCGACCTGTGCGCCAGATTGGGGCGCGCTCCCGTGGAAAGCGAAGTGGCCGAGGAGATGGGGCTCTCCATGGAGCGGTGGCGCCGGATGGTGATGGAACTGCGCACCGTGAACGTGGTATCGGGAAGCACGGGCGCGGACCCGGACCGCGACCGCTCCCAGGAGTTCGCAGCCGCGCCGGATTTCCGGCCGGACCGCATGTGCGAGCAGGACCAGCTCAAAACCACCCTGGCGCGCGCCATCGGCACGCTGCCGGAGCGGTATCAGAAGGTGGTTTTCCTGTACTACACCAACGACATGACCATGCGCGAGATCGGCGAAATGCTGGGGGTGAACGAAAGCCGGGTGTCGCAGATCCACAAGACCGCGCTGAAGAAGATGGCGGTGGTGCTGCAATCGGAAGGGATCCAGTCGGCGGCGGCGTTGTAGCCTGGCGCGGGACGGGTCTATCCCCGGTCTTCCTCCAGCCAGGACCCGCTGTACTCGCTCATCGAGTGGCCGGGAGTGTGGGCGATGGACATCAGTTTACCGGCGTCCAGCCAGTTCAACTCACAGCGTTCGCAATCCTCCATGATTACGTTGCCGCCTCCGGCGTAGTAGTGGGTTTGCATGTCGCGGCCGCACTTGGGGCAGTGAAGGGTGCGGCGCAATTCCCCCGCGTCGGGCGGATGGGGCGGGGCCGCGGCGCCGCCCGAGCGGGCGCGAAGTTCCTGGATCAGGCTGACGAAAACCGCCATGGGAATCAGGTTGCCCCGGCAGCGGGTGCAATAGAGAAGACGCTGGTGCTGGATGGAGGCGTGTTCCAGGGGAATCTTACAGACCGGACACGGGGTGGTGGAAGCTTCGCCGAGAAGGCGGACGCCATCCTCGTTGACTTCAGGGAGGTACACAGCGCCGCAGTAGTCGCAAGGCAGGGAATCGCGGCCTTCCGGCAGGCGCAGGGGAGCGCCACAAGTTGGGCAATTCATCGGTGAACCGGACCTTAAAGGCCATTGTAGGGCATTCCGGCCCAGGGTGGGAAAGCGCCTCAGGAGCATGCCGCTCCGCCGCAAATGTGGTGTGCCCGATGCCCTCAAAAGGAACTCGCAGATCCCACGTTTGACGGTGGCATTCATGGTACTTTTGAACAGCTTCAAGAACTGGGGACTGTTCGTTTTGCCTACGTTGAACCCATCGCGAAAGGGTGCCGGCGAGGGGGCATGAAGCCTCGCCGCATACATTTCGAGCCATCCGAGGCGATGCGATACGGCATGGCGGTGGCAGCCTCGCTGGCCGCCCTGGGGATCAGGCTGGCGATCGACCAGGTATTGACCCGGCACTCGCCATACCTTCCGTTCGTCCTGGCCATTATTGTGACGGCGCGCTTCGGCGGGCGCGGGCCAGCGCTGTTGGCGACCGCGCTCAGCGTCCTCCTGGCCTGGTACTACGTGATTGAGCCACGCGGTTCCTTTGCTATCACCGAGCCGGGAGGGGTACTCGGCCTGGTGTGGTTCGCGGTCATCGGCTGTCTCATCAGCCTGCTGGTGGGCCAGTTGCGGCGAGCGCTTCTCGACAGCGTGCGCCGCGAGGAACTGCTCCGCCACCTGTTCGAGTCGATGGAGGAGGGTTTCGCTTCCTGCCAGATGATCTACGACGCGGCGGGCGAGCCCTGCGGTTTCCGGTACCTGGCGGTGAATCCGGCTTTCGGACGGATGGTAGGTCTGGCGGCGGAATCGGTGGTGGGCCGCCGGGTCCGCGAGGTCATTCCGGACCTCGAGCCGGTTTGGATCGAGGCATACAACCGCGTCGTGAAGAGCGGCGCGGCGGAGCGCATCAGCGGCTATCGAGCCGGGCTGGGGAAGCACCTCGAGGTGTCGGCGTGGCGATCGGGACCCGGGCAACTCGGCGCCGTCATCCGCGACGTGAGCGCCCGCCAGAAAGTCGAAGACGAAATCCGGGCGTGGAGCGCGACCCTGGAGCGCCGGGTGGAGGAGCGCACGGCGCAATTGCTGGACGCCAACCGGGAACTGGAGGCGTTTTCCTACTCGGTGTCGCACGATCTGCGGGCGCCGCTGCGGAGCGTGGAGGGGTTCGCGCGAATTCTGCTCCGCGACTACCCTGGCAAGCCGCTGGACGAGAAGGGCGCCGACTGCCTGAACCGCATGAGCGCGGCCAGCCAGCGCATGGGACAACTGATCGCCGATCTGCTCGAGCTGGCGCGCATCGGGCGCCTGGAATTGAACCCGCAGACCGTGGATCTGAGCGCGATCGCCACCTCGGTGCTGGAAGATCTGAGGAATCGCGATCCGGACCGCGTGGTGGACGTGCAGGTGCAGGCGGGGTTGACGGCCATGGCCGACGATCGACTGCTGCGCGTGGCGCTGAGCAACCTGTTCGGCAATGCCTGGAAGTTCACCGGCAAGACGGCCGCGGCGAGCATTGCGTTCGGGCTCGCTCCACCCGCCGCCGGGGAGCCCGCGGGCCCGGGCGCGCCGGTGTACTTTGTGCGCGACAACGGAGCCGGGTTCGACATGGCCGGCGCCGACAAGCTCTTCGCGCCTTTCCAGCGGTTTCACTCGGAAGAAGAGTTCGAGGGAACCGGAATTGGGCTGGCCACGGTGCAACGAATTATCCGGCGGCATGGCGGGCGGGTCTGGGCCGAAAGCCAGCCGGGGCTCGGAGCGACTTTCTATTTCACTTTGGGAGGGGACTGATGAAGGCCGGAACCACTCTTCGGGTGGAGGACAACCGGGACGACGAATTGCCGACGCTGGATGCGCCGCGCCAGGAAGCGGCGAACCAGCGGCCGGCACGCCGGCTGGACGTTCTGATGGTGGAGGACTCGGAGAACGACGCCCTCCTGATTGCCGACGCCCTGCGGCGCGGGGGATACGAACCGTCGTGGACGCGCGTGGAGTCGGCGGCGGAATTGCGCGCCGCGCTGGCGGGATCGCGGTGGCACGTGATCCTCTCGGACTGCCGGCTGCCCGGCTTCTCGGCGCGCGAAGCTCTCGAGATCTGCCGGGAATCGGGGCCGGATGTTCCGTTCCTGCTCGTCTCGGGGTCGTTGGACGAGGGCCTTGCGGCGGCGGCGAAGGCGGGAATCCGGGGTTGGGTGTTGAAGGACCACCTGGAGCGGCTGGCCGCGGCGGTGGCGGAACTGGGCGTGGGAGGCCCGGCTCCGGGTTGAAGGGGTAAACCCGAGAGCCGATGACCAACCGTCAGCGCCCGTCCCAGCGGACGCGCACGCGGTCATGGCCGCCGGTGGCTTCCATCTCGACGGAGCGGACGGTTGCCGTGCGCTCGTCGACGGATATGTACAGGATGCCCCGCAGCCGGCGGTCTTCCGTCATGGCATCCAGCTTGATGCGGTCGCCGTCGCGGCCGATGACGGCGCCGTTGAGCACCATGGCGCGCCCCGGCCGGGTCTGGAAGGCGACGGTGGCATGGCCGCCGCGATCGATGTCCAGGCTGGCGCCGGCGAGGGGGAGCGGATCTTCGTCGTTGTAAGCGGCGCTTCCCGCGCCGTGGCCGGCGTAGTGCGTGACGTTATTCCAGACGAAGCCGTCGCCGGAGCGGCGGTCCTCCGGCGAAGGCGCGGGTCCGTCGAGGCTGTGGGCGCCGGGCCCCGGCGCGCCGTCGATGAGCCACGACAGCCGGAAGCGATACCGGCCATAGCCGCTCCCGGTATCGCGGATGCGGACCGTGGCGGTGAAGTTGTTGCCGCTGCCGGGCGCTTCCACCAGGCGAATCTGGTTGCGGCGGTCCTTGACTTCGAAGGTGAATCCGCGGACCTCGTGGCTGGGCAAGGGAAAGTTGCATTCCGAGCCATCGTCGCGGGCCTCGCGGCCGGACACGGTTCGAAGGAAGACGATGTCGCCGCGCACGGCGGCTTCGACTTCCTCATCCACCTGAAGGCGGATGTCGCATTGTCCCTTGCCGGGGGGAACGTCGCCGCGGGTCAGCTTCCGGACGCGAAACTGCGAGTCGGCGCTGGCAGAAAAGCACGCCAACGCGGCCAGCGCTACCACGCGGAATCGCATGTGTTCAGGATAACGCGACTGCGCGGGCAGGACGTTCCGTTGGGCGGGTTGGCGGAATCCGCGGCGCGAGTTTCGTTGGCCGCTCCATTTTTGAGAATATGGGGAGACACGGCTCCCATGCGGCTACTTCCGGATCGTCCCCAGTTTCGCTTCCTGCTGCGCGCCTGCGGCCTGCTGATCGGGATGCTTCTGCTGTGGTGGATCTTCCTGCTGGATCCGCTGCTGGCCTGGGTGCGGGCTTCGGGAGATTTCGTTCTGGGCTGGGCGCCGGGCGCGGTGGAAGGGCCGCACATCACCCTCACCCCGGAGGGAAACTGGATGCTGCGGCTGCCCGTGCCCGCGGCGGCTGAGGCGCGAACCGACCTGCAGCGGATCGCAGGCGGCGGCGCGCCCAACGCGCAACCCAAAAAAGTCCGCTCGTTCAAAATGGAAACCTCGCGCACCAAGGTGGCGCTGTTCACGGTGGCGCTTCCGCTGTTCTGGGCGGTGATGCTGGCGGCGCCGGGGAAGAAACTGCCGCGCATGATGGCGTACGGCAGCGCCGGAATCGCGGCGGCCATGCCCTTCACCGTGACGCTCTACGCGATGTGGACCATCCGCACGTATTTTCACATCGAGTCCACGCCCCTCACCGGGTTTCTGTGGTCGGTGGCGGGATATGTGAATGGCGAGGTGCTTCCCTACGCGACGCCTTTGTTTCTCGGCTTGTGGCTGAACCCGGCATTGCGGACGCAGGTTTTTTCGTGGGCGCCGGCCGCGGAACCAGCGCCCGATGGGCCGCCCACGCGCCGCGAGAGAAAGCGGCAGCGGCGGCGGGGAGACGCCGGGCGCTAGCCCTTCAGATCCCGAAACGCTTCCTCGATCTCGCGTTTCGCCGCTTCGGTGGGCACGCACAACGGCAGACGCGGAGGGCCGCCGTAGTAGCCGTTCAGGTCCATGGCGTATTTCAGGCCCGGAATGCCGTACTTCGTGGTCACCAGCGCGGCGGCGCGGGCGATGCGATTCTGCCAGTCCAGGCCGGCGGCGTCCTCGCGCGCGCGGAAAGCTTCCCAGATCGCGATGGTGGAATACGGCGCGGCGTTGGCGTAGGCCAGAATCGCTCCACACGCGCCCATCAGCAGCGCCGGCCACAGCGTAGGCGCGTTCCCCGCCAGCACCTGGAAGCCCGCGCGCGCCTCGCGGATGGTCTGCATCACCTTCTCCAGGTTTCCCGAACTCTCCTTGATGCCGATCACGTTGGGATGCCGGGAAAGCGCCACCACGGTCTCCACCGGAATGTCCACGCCGGTCGACTGCGGAAAGTTGTAGACGATCACCGGAATGCGCGACTGGTCGGCTACCGCGCGGAAAAAAAGCGCCTGCGTGTCGCCGCGGTTCATCAGGTTCTTGTAGTAGTGCGGCGTGCGCACCAGGGCGGCCTGGTAACCCATTTCCGCGGCCCGGTTAGTCAAACTTACGGTCTCGCGCACGCTCTCCACGCCGGTCGCGGCGATCAGCAACTTCCCGGGCGCGGCGTGCTGCGCCACCAGTTCCCACATGGCAATCTTCTCTTCCGCGGTGAGCATCACGCTCTCGCCCGTCGAGCCCGTCACCACATAACCGGAAAGCGCCGTCTTGTTCCACTTCTCCACGTTGTGGCGCACCTTGGCCGGATAGATGTCGCCGTGGCGGTCGAACGGCGTGGCGATTGGTGGGAAAATACCTGGTAGCTTCATTTCTTCTGGAAACCTCACGATAACAATGTTCTCTCTCGAAATCGAATGCGACTTGGGCGACCGCGACCTGCTGATCGCGGAGTTGTGGGAGCAGGGCTCGGCCGGCATCGTGGAACTCGACTCGCGGCGCGTGCGCGCCTTCTTCGAGGATGGCGCCCAACGCGCGGCGCTCCTCGGCCTGTATCCTGGAGCGCAATTGCGCGAAGAGGAACCGCGCGACTGGGTGGCTGCCGCGCACGATCTGCTGCAGCCGATGGAAGTGGGCCGGCGCTTCTACCTGGTCCCGGAGTGGCGCGACGATCCCACGCCGCCCGGCCGCTTCCGCATCGTGGTCAATCCCGGCATGGCCTTCGGCACCGGTCTCCACGCCACCACCCAGCTTTCGATCGAAGCGCTGGAAGACTACCTCAAGCCCGGCATGACGGTGCTGGATGTCGGCACCGGCTCGGGCATCCTGGCGCACGCCGCGCGGCTGCTGGGGGCAGGCAAGGTGGTGGCCTGCGACACCGACCCCGTCGCGGTGCGGATTGCCGGGAACGCGTTTGTCGGATCGGTGGACGCCATCGCCACGGATTCCGCCGACCTGGTGGTGGCCAATATCAGCCCGCAGGTTATCGTTGCGCTGGCGCCCGATTTCCGCCGCGTGCTGCGTCCCGGCGGCCTGCTGCTGGCGAGCGGCTTCGAGCGCCACGAAGTGGAGCGGGTGTCGGCCGCGCTGCCGCCGGTGGCGGAAGCGCGGCACAAAGCGGAGTGGTCGCTGGTGGTGGCGAAGGGCTGACGCGCCCCTGCGAGACGCATGCCCCTCACCCCCTGCCTCGCGTAGGTCTGCCCTACCCGCTTGGCATCCTTGGCGCCAAGTGTTACAAAGATCGTGTGCTTGGCCGTCGGGCCGCCTGCTTATGGGATGCCAACGGAGTGTTGGTTGTCTCTTCAAGGAGCCTTCGCTTATGGTCACTCGCTTGCACAACTACAAACGATCCCAGCGGGTTTTCGGCTTAGCGCTCATCGCTGCCACCTACACCCTCTCTTCTCCACAAACGGCCCGCGGGCAGTCATCATCTGCCCCAGTGGTGGCTGGAATCGCAAATGCCGCCAGTTGGGCCGCGGGCGCCGTCTCGCCAGGTGAGAATATCGTCATCGGCGGCTCCGGCATCGGTCCCACACCACTAGTGCAGGTAACGCAGCTGACCGCCGCCGGGAAGTTCCCGACTCAGCTGGGCAATACGCAGGTGTTCTTCGACGGAATCCCTGCGCCCATCATTTACGCCTCGGCCTACCAGACCAGCGTGATGGTGCCCTATGCCGTGGCCGGCCGCACCACGACCAGCATCCAGGTCGTCTACTCGAACGCCCAGTCCGTGCCGGTATCCTATGTGGTGGCGCCCGCTGCCCCCGGCATCTATGCCCTGAACAGCCGGGGCTTCGGACCGGGTTCGATAATCAACCAGGACGCCACCATCAACGGCGCCAATAACCCCGCGGCGGCTGGCTCGGTAGTGGCCATCTACGTGACCGGCGAAGGCGTCACAAGCCCCGCCGGCAGCGACGGGGCGATCGCCAACACCCCCGGCAACCTGCTCAACAAGCCGCTCCTGCCGGTGACCGCCACGGTTGGCGGCCTGCCCGCAAGCGTCCAGTACTACGGATCGGCACCCGGCATCGTCTATGGCGTGATGCAGGTGAATATCACCATCCCCCCAACCGCCCCCAGCGGCGCGCAATCGCTGGTCGTCAACGTTGGTAGCTACGCTGCGCCAACTGGTGTTACTGTGGCGGTGGCAGGGACCTCCGCCAATCCCGTGCCCACCATAGCGAGTCTCTCCCCGAGCTCGGCCACCACCGGCGCAGCGTCTCAGGCGGTCTCGATCGCCGGATCCGGGTTCCTGGCCTCGTCCACGGTAGCGTTCAAAGGCGCCTCCCACTCCGCTGCGTTCGTCTCTGCCAACCTATTGACCATGACGCTGAACGCGTCCGATCTGAGCGCGCCTGGCAGCTATCCCGTAGTGGTGACGAACCCGGTGCCCGGCGGAGGCAGTTCCCAGCCGTCCACCTTTACGGTGCTGCCCGCTCCCTCGACGCCAGCCCTACAGAGCCTGACACTGAGTGCGGCCACAGTGGTTGGAGGCGGTTCGGTGACTGGAACAATCGGCCTGAGCGGCAGCGCTCCGGCAGGAGGCGTTTCGGTTCAAGTCTCCTCCAGTAGCCAGGTTGCTCAGGTAACTGGACTTGTGAACGTGTCAAGCGGGCAGAGCAGCGCCGCGTTTACAATCACCACTTCAGCGGTGAACACAAACCAGAACGTGACGATTTCCGCCCTTCTTGCCGGCGTGACCAAGACCGCCAGTTTGGCGGTAAACGCCCCGAGTGCGCCGCCCAATCCCGTGCCGACCATATCAAACCTCTCGCCGAGTTCGGCAACCGCTGGCGGAACTTCGCAGGTGGTTGCGATCAACGGAACTGGATACCTCTCGTCCTCAACGGTGACATTTGGAAGCATCAATCACCCCCCGACATTTGCGACGGCGGGCCAATTGAGCATCACGCTGAATGCGGGGGATCTCGGCACGCCCGGCAGCTATCCGGTCGTGGTGACGAACCCCGCGCCTGGTGGTGGCAGTTCACAGCCGTCCACTTTCACGGTTCAGCCCGCGCCCGTGACGCCAACTCTCCAGAGCCTGACACTGAGTTCGGCCACGGTGGTTGGAGGGGAATCGGTAACTGGCAAAATCGGCTTGAGCGGCGCCGCTCCATCGGGCGGCGTCGAGGTGCAGGTCGCCTCCAGCAGCGCCGCGGCCCAGGTGCCTGCGGTGGTGACCGTGGCGGGCGGGCAAAGCAGCACCACGTTTACAATCACCACCACAGCGGTGACTTCAAGCCAAAGCATCACCATTTCCGCGTCTCTTGTCGGCGTGACCAAGACCGCCAGTATCGCGGTGAGCGCGGCGCAGGTAACGGCAACCATCATCTTCGCGGGGACAGACAGCGGGATCTTCAGGAGCAGCGATGGCGTCACGTGGGAAGAGGTTCTGAACCTGCAGGCGGTTGGCGGAGCTTACGTCTCTGCCATCTTAGTTGATCCGAACCATCACGCAAACGTCTACGCCGTCGCATCTGCTATTGAATCCGGTGGCACTAGCTCAGTGGTGTACAGATCGACTGACGGTGGCCAGACATGGGCCCAGTCGGGCATTATCGCCACTACCAGCGCATTTCAGTCAACCCTTGCCGTTGATTCGATCGCGACAAACGTCCTGTACTGGGAATCGATCGGCGGAGTATACAGAAGCACCGACTCGGGAGCAAGCTGGCAACCGACACTGGCGTCGATGTACTCCCTCACAGCAGATCCCACTGCTACCGGAGTGGTGTACGCTGCCGATGCAGTGCACATCTACAAAAGCTCCGATTTCGGCGCCACTTGGAACCTGCTAGCTACGATGTTCAATTTCACCGCTGCCCAGGTTTCATCGTACGTCGCGTTTCCGGGGGCGCCCGTAATTTCCGTGGATCCACATGACAGCAGCACACTCTACGCCGCAGCCTCGCGCGGGTATTGTCTCAGCGGAACTGACTTAGTTCAATGCGGGGGGCTTTTTAAGAGCGCCGATGGTGGCGGAACGTGGCAGGACCTCGGCCTCGCGGGGTCGTACGGGAACGTGGCGATTGATAGCAGCACCGGAGCGCTTTACGCTGGCGGATCGCTCCAGCCGTATCTCGGGTACGTAGCGAAGAGTGTGGACGGCGGAAAAACATGGACGCCGGTCAACGCCGGCCTGACGACCCAGGCGGTCAGCGTGCTGGTGGATCCGGGGGACAGCTCGAAACTGTACGGCTTTTCGCCACTCAGCAGTTCGAACAGCCTCTTCCGCAGCACGAACGCCGGCGGGAACTGGGTTATCGACCCGATCGTCACAGGCGCTAACCCGCTTCTCTACTCGTTTGGGATTCCGGCGAAATAGCCAGCGGTCATCCGGCCGCTCACGCAGTTCGCAAGCAGGTGCCGACAAGAAGACACCGCCGCAAGGCGCTACTGCGGTGCGTCCGTCTGCTCACTTCTAGCGATTGGCTTGGGTCACCTGTGGCCCCCCAGGTTCAAACCCAGTGAGGCGCTGTTAGGTCCGACCGGTCCGCGCCTGCTCCAGCGGCACGATGAATAGGCCGTCCCGTCTACCCCATCCCGCTCGACACGCCCGCGCCGATCAGCGCCAGGTCGTGGCTGGTGGGCACGATCTCGAAGAACGAGCCCTGCAGCGGGCTCATCTTCACCATGTCCTGCAACTCCATGCCGAGGCGGCGCGCGTCCGCGAAATCGGCCAGCGGACCGGCCAGGTAGAAACGGCCCGGGCCGTCCAGGTGCACGATGGTCGCGGTCGCGGCCGCCAGCGCCCGGTGGAACAGTTTCACGAACTCGGCCGCGCGCGGTTCGCCCAGGCGCGCCGCCGCGAACACTTCCTCCGGCTCCATGTCCAGAAAGCGCAGGCGCATGGCGCGGTAGCCCACGATGCTCTCCAGGTGGCCCTGCCCGCCGCAGCCGCAATACCGCTCCCTGGGATCGAGCGTCACCATCGCGTGGCCGGCCTCCCACGCGCCTTCGCCGCGCGGATAGCGGCCGAACCCCACGCCGTCCCCCAGGTGCCAAACCCGCACCAGGCGCTCCAACGCGCCGCGCGTGGCGGCGATTCCGGCGGCCAGCGCGTCGGCGTGGTTGATCACGGTGACGGGCGTCTCGATGCCTTCTGCTCTCAGCGCCGCGGCCAGGCGTTCCTGTATGTGCTCCCCTTTGAACTGTCCCAGGTTGGGCGATTCGTCGATGGCTCCGTTGCGCACGATGCCCGGAAAACCTGCGCCCACCGAATCCACCGCTCCCGCCGCGGCCAGCGCCACCACGGCTTCGCGGATGCGGGCTAGGATGGCGTCCACCGAAAGCGACTTCAGGTCCACGGGCGGGTCGCCCGCCGCCGGGTAGGTGCGCACCTCGCCGAGCGTGGTCCCCTCCACCACTCCCACCCAGATGCACCGTGTAACCAGCACGCCGATGGCGCGGCCCATTCCGCTCCCTTTCTCCACTTACAACCTGTGCAGCTTGTTAATCCCGTTAAACGCCGCCTGCTTGTAACATTCGGCCAGCGTGGGGTAATTGAATACCGTCTCCACGAAGTAATCGATGGTGCCTTTCAGCACCAGCACGGCCTGCCCGATATGCACTAACTCCGCGGCGCCTTCTCCGATGATGTGCACGCCGAGCAACTCGCGCGTTTCGCGATGGAAGATCAGCTTCAGCCGCCCGGTGGTGTCGCCGCGAATCTGGCCGCGGGCGGTCTCGCGATAGTACGCCACGCCCACTTCGTACGGCACGTCCTCGTCGGTCAGCCGCTCCTCGGTCTTGCCGATAAACGAAATCTCCGGAATGGTGTAAATGCCGTACGGATAAGTGGCCGGGTTGGATGGTATCTTCACTCCGAACGCCGCGCCGGCGGCGATGCGGCCCTGTTCCATGGAGACCGACGCCAGGCTGGGAAACCCGATCACGTCGCCCACCGCGAAAATGTTGGAGACGCGCGTGCGGTACTCGGCGTCCACCGCGATGCGCCCGCGCGCGTCGGCATCCAGGCCGGCCGCCGCCAGGTTCAGTTCGTCCACGTTGCCCTGGCGTCCCACGGCGTAAAGCAGCGCGTCTCCCAGGATGCGCTTGTTGCTCTTCAGATTGGCCACCACGCCGCCGTCCGCGGTGGCTTCCACGGCGGCCACTTCTTCGTTCAGGCGCATGGTCACGCGCTGGTCCCGCAGGTGGTAGGAAAGCGCCTCCACCATTTCGCTGTCGGCGAATTCCAGCAGCCGCGGCCGCTTCTCCACCAGGATCACGCGCGTTCCCAGAACGGCGAACATGCACGCGTACTCCACGCCGACCACGCCGCCGCCCACCACGATTAGCGTCCTCGGCAGGTCCCGCATCTCCAGAATCTGGTCGCTGTTGATGATGGTCCGGCCGTCGATGGGCACGGTCTCCGATACGGCCGGCTTGGTGCCGGTGGCCACGATGACGATGGGCGCTTCCAGGTCCGCCTGCCCGCGCGCGTTCACGGTGCGTATGTGGGTCGCGTCCAGGAAGCTGGCGCGCGCGTAGATCACCTCCACGCCGTTGCGGGAAAGCTGCGCCTGGGTGACGTCCACTTCGGTCTTGATCACCTGGTTGACGCGCGAGCCCAGGTCGGCCATGGTGATCTTCTCTTTGACCTTGTAGTTGACGCCGTAGATGCCCTGGTATTGATAGCCGGAAAGGTGCAGCACGGCTTCCCGCATGGTTTTGCTGGGAATCGTGCCGGTGTTGATACAGGTGCCGCCCACGATGGCGCGCTGCTCGATCACCGCCACCTGGCGGCCGAACTTGGCGCCCTGTATGGCCGCCCGCTGGCCGGCCGGTCCGGAGCCGATGACTATCAGGTCGTATTTCTGCATGTGCACGGGGGCTCGCCCCAGCGGCCGCCCCGGTCCGCCGCGGCGCTAGCTAGCCGCGTTGAACCGATCCTCGATCTCGTGCCAGTTTACAACGTTCCACCACGCCGCGATATAGTCCGGCCGGCGATTCTGGTATTTCAGGTAGTAGGCGTGCTCCCAGACATCCAGGCCGAGGACCACGGCCTTGCCTTCCGAAATGGGGCTGTCCTGGTTGGCGGAGGACAAAATGTCGAGCTTTGCGCCGGCACGAACCAGCCATGCCCAACCCGAACCGAAGCGCGTGGCGGCGGCCTGGTTGAACTTCTCCTTGAAGGTTTCGAAGCCGCCGAAGGTTCCCTCGATCGCCTGCGCCAGGTTGCCCACCGGAGCCCCGCCCGCGCCCGGCGCCATCATCCGCCAGAACAGCGAGTGGTTGTAGTGGCCGCCGCCGTTGTTGCGCACCGCCGTGCGAACGGCTTCGGGAACGATGGCCAGGTTGTCCGCCAGCAGTTCCTGGATGCTCTTGCCCGCCAGTTGCGGGGCCGACTCCAGGGCCTTGTTCAGATTGTTCACATAGGCGTTGTGGTGCTTGCCATGGTGAATCTCCATGGTCAACTTGTCGATGTGAGGCTCCAGGGCCTCGGGCGCGTAAGGCAGGGCAGGCAGGGTAAATGGCATGTTTTCCTCTCCATCTACTCTGATGCCGGGCCGGCCCGTGCGGCTCCAGCAATTTGCAACCCGCACCGCGGTGGAGCCGGCCCGCGCAATCCCCGTGCCAGACATCACATCGTGCGCAGCCACACCTCGACGCGCCGGTTCTTCTGCCGCCCGTCCTCGGTCTTGTTCGACGCCACCGGGCTGCTCGCCCCGAAACCGGACACCTCGGCAGGGACGATGCCCCTGCGGCGGAACTCGTCCGCCACCACGCTGGCCCGGTTCACCGAAAGTGCCTGGTTGGCTTCGCTGTTTCCAATCGAGTCCGAGAACCCGCACAGCACGATTCCGCCGCGGTTCTGGCCGGGGGTTGAGAGGAAGCCCGCCACACGGTCCAGGTCCGCCAGCGCCCGGTTGTCCAGTTCGCTGCTTCCCGGCCGGAAGCGGAAGTTCAGGCTGAGCCGCTGGGCGCTCTCGATCATACGCATGTACTCGGGAGGAGCGTTGGCGGCCGCTGAGCCGCCCCCCGCCTTCACGTTCAGTTCCACGAAACCGATCCGCGCCACGATGTCCTGGCCGCCGCTCCCCAGGGCGAACTCCACGAACCTGCGCACCAGGGGATCCGGCGACGCCGCGATGTAGAAAAACAGCCGCCGCGACAGCAGGTAGTCTTCGGTGGCCACGGTGACGCGGTTGGGCACCAGAGGCGTGGCGCCTGCCTCGGAAATGGCGACCGCCTTGGCGCTCCGTATGTAGGGCAGGCCGATAAAGCCGATGGCGTTGGGATCGCCGGCCACGCGGTCGGAGAGATCGCTGCTGTCCTCCAGGCGCAGGGCGCTCTCCACCAACTTGCCCTTGCCCAGAACCAGCGCCTTGAAGGTGTCGTAGGTGCCCGACTTGTCGTCCCGCGACAAGACCTTGATGGGCGCCTCGGCGCCCCCGACTTCCTTCCAATTGGCGATCTCTCCCGTGAATATCCTGGCCACCTGGCTGGTCGTGAGCGCCGACACGGGGTTGCTCTTGTTCACGATGATGGCCAACCCGTCCAGCCCCACCACGTGCTCGCAGGCCGGCGAGGTCATGTCGCCCAGTTTGGCGAGCGCGGCCGCCTCCTCGGGCTTGATCGGCCGCGAAGCCATGCCGATGTCGCACTTTCCCGCCGCCAGATCCGGGAACGCGGTGCCTGAGCCGTGGGCCTGAATTTCAATCGCCTTGGGGCGGGGATCTCCGGGCATGGTCCCAAGCACGCGGTATTCGTCGGCTTTCGGCCCCGCTACAGTGCTTACCGCCTGGGCGCCCTGACCCTTCAGGAACGCCTCCGCCAGCGCGCCGGCCAGTTGCGCACCGATGGTGTTGGAACCGTGCATGCTCAGAATGATCTCGGGCTGCGCGGGAGCGGGCGTTTTGGCCGTCTTCTGAAAGAGTTGCGGATCGAAGCGCCAGAGCGCCAACCCCCCACCCATCAGGATCAGGATGGCGGCCACGGATATCACCGGGCCGGCCGAACGGCCTTTCGACTCTTTTGTTTGTGGCATAACACACCTGTTTATCAGCCCACTGTTGCAGCATGATGAACCCCACGCTGGATTCCCCGCTTATCCGTCCTGGAACGGCGGGCGCAGGCGTTGCCCGCGCGTAACTTCCAAGTCATTCGAATGTAACGCGCGCCTGAGAGAATGAGTTTGAGTCCGCTACGAGCCGGTTGAAAAGCCGTGGATGGCTCCGCTGCCCCAAGCCGCATTCTGCGCGCCCGGTGTGGATGGCAGCGCCCGCCGCGGGCAGGTCAAGCCGCTGCCGATCATCATAAGGATAAATATATGCACGTTTGTGAACCCGAAAGAATCGACGATAGTCTGGCTTTTCCCCACGAAGAGTTGGGGTCCGACATGCAATCCCGGCCGGCGGACGCGGCTCCTCCACGCCATGTCCGCCGCTTTCCCTGGATGCTCGCCGGCATGGCCGCGTTGGTCTGCCTGGCCGCCGGTTTCATTCATCGCGGCGTGGCGCCGAAGCCCATCCGCATCGAGCCGCTGCCCTTCGGATTCCGCGCCCAGCACCACCAGGACTACGTGCTCCTTACCTGGAACCCCGCCGCCAAAGCCGTTCGCAACGCCACCAGGGCCACGCTGTCCATCCAGGACGGCCCGCAGAGCGAAGACGCCGAGCTGAGCCTTGAGACGCTGCGTCGCGGAGGTGTGCGCTATTACCCGGTTTTCGAAGATGTCAGCTTTCGCCTCACCCTGGCCAATCCCCCGCGCCAGACGGTGAGCGAGGGATCTCGCCCCAGTCTTCGCCCTTGATCCCGGTTCGAACTCCCCCGCCGTGTTCCCCGCCTGGAAGCCAGGCGCAAGCGGCACTCGAGACGGCCAACCACGGCCCGGCGCCAGCCGGCCTCACCCGATGGCGGGCGGCTCGGCACGCGTCTGCATGTTGGCGAAGCTGTCGATTTTGTGTACCAGCAGGGGCGGCGAGGCCATCATCGGCCAAACCGCCCAGCGCGGCAGGATCGGCAGGTGAACCAGGCGCGAAGGCGTATCCACAACGTGCTCGTACCCGGTGTCCACCAGGCGGCCGAATTCCCGCCGCATCTGCTCAATGCGCGCCGGGCGCAATAACAGCGCCATCAGCCCAACTTCCGCGTGCGAAACCGCACAGATCGGCCGTCTTCCGGGCAGCCGGGCATGCAAACCGAGTGTTTTCAATTCGCCATTCGAGAGCGTCCAAAATAGTGACTAAGTCATGCCCTTTGCCA
>Ga0326727_10005222_pt1 | contig 37493 bp, 22 predicted proteins | sample MB2enrmetagenome_FD_207643 | JGI IMG/M metagenome (GOLD analysis project Ga0326727, IMG submission 207643) | Lab enriched peat soil microbial communities from McLean, Ithaca, NY, United States - MB29MY | ecosystem: Environmental > Terrestrial > Soil > Wetlands > Peat | place: USA: New York... | reverse complement strand
CGCCCGCTGAAGGCCGAAGTGCCGGATCGCGATCGAGCATGCGCAAAATCAGGGCATCGATTTCCGCAGGTATTCCGGCACGCAGCGTGGAAGGCGCCGCGACCAGACGGCATTCGATGGCCTCGAACACGTCCAGCGGTGTTTCTCCCGCGAAAGGATGCCGCCCCGCCCACATCTCGTACAACAATGCGCCCAGTGAAAAAACGTCCGAAGCGCTGCTTGCCACCTCGCCGCGAAGAATTTCAGGAGACATGTAGAGCAGCGTGCCCGAGAGCGTGCCGGATATGGTTCCGGACGCGCCCCGAGAATTTACCTCCAGACGCACCGGTCCGGCAAGGCGGGCGAGGCCGAAGTCCAGGACCTTGAACACTCCGTCGGGGCGGACGATGATGTTCTCCGGTTTGATATCGCGATGCAGGATTCCGGCAGCGTGCGCCGCAGCCAGAGCGCGCGCGGCCTGTTGCCCCCAATCAATGGCCTGTGCGGCATCCACTGCGCCGGCATTGAGCGTTTCGCGAAAGGTGCGACCCTCAACCCATTCCATGGCGATGAACATTCCCGCAGGCGATTCTCCGGATTCACAAACCGTGACGATGTTGGGATGGTGCAGCGCCGAGGTGGCGCGGGCTTCCGTCTCGAACCGGGCCACGGCATGCGGGCTCGCGACCAGATGGCGGCGCAGGATCTTCAGCGCGACCGGGATTCCTGACGAGTCATGAGCGCGATAGACCTCGCCCATTCCGCCGATCGTGACCAGGGATTCAATCTCGTACTTGTCGACGCGCTGGCCTGCCGTAAGCGCACCGGGCTGCTGCTCCACCAGGTCGGCAGCGAGATGTGCAGGCGGTGCGGCGAAGAACGCTTCGTCGTCGGTTTTGAGGAGCGATTCGACCTCCGCCCTGACGAGGGCACTGGCGGATGCGAGCAGAGCCTGGCGCTCGTCGACCGGAAGATCGATCGCGGCGTGAAACAGGCGTTCGATTTCTTCCCAATCAGCTTGTGGGTTCATGCCCCCCGCCGCGCATCTCGCGGATCAGCCATGTGCGCGCCAGCCGCCAGTCGCGATTTACGGTGATCACGGATACTCCCAGGGCTTCGGCCGTCTCCTCGATACTCAAGCCTCCGAAGTAGCGCATCTCGACCACCCTGCTTTTGCGCTCGTCGATGGCCTCAAGACGTTCCAGCGCTTCATGAAGAGCTACAACCTCGGCGGCCTCCTGGTTCACTGCCGGCTGCACGTCGTCAAGCGATAATACGAATTGCCCGCTGCCGCGTTTCCCGGTGTGACGGCTCTTTGCATGATTCACCAGGATCTGCCGCATGGCGGTGCAGGCGACAGCGAAAAAATGGCGGCGGTCTTGAAACGAAGCGTTCGCGGAGCCTGCCAGCTTGAGATATGCCTCATTGATCAGCGCCGTAGGCTGCAGAGTGTGGCCTTGATTTTGCCCGCTCCAGGCGCGTCGCGCCATGCGATGCAGCTCGTTATATACGAGTGGCATGAGTTCGTTGAGGGCATTCTGGTCGCCCTTGCCCCAGGCGGTAAGCAAGCCGGTTATTTGGCCTTCAGGATTCATTGTTCCTGATCTCCGGATCATCATGATACAGCGAATGATGTGGCGTTGTGTTGGTTTGCCGGCAGCAAGCTCCTGAGCCTTACAGCGGTTCCGCAGTCACTGTGTCCCGAAGCCATAGCCGCCGAGTGGATTTTTCCTTAAGAAAAATCAACCCTCCTCCGAGGCTAAATACAGCTATAACAACTGCCGAACGGCTCTAGCGCAGCCCCTGGCCAAGGCGATGCATCTCCCATAAATCGCGCGGAGTCTGCGAGAGCAGTGGACGGACCGCCAGCATTCCAATGGGTCCGATACTTTTCTCAAGATACTGCAACTCCGCGAACAGACTCTTCAGTTCGGGGTCGGGGGCAACTTCCAGGCCGACTTCGCGAAGCATAAGATCGCTTTTGGCGCGCACGCTGAGTTCGGTGGTCAAGTACAGAAGTGACAGCATGTCGCCGCGCAGTTCCGGCGGGAAGGCTTCCTGCAGAGACATCAGGTAGGCGCCCACCCGCGTCTGCTGGAACTCTTGAGAGCCAATCATATTGAGAACGCTTATGTCGCGGTCCATCTTTCCCCCCAGCCATCGCCGCAGAGACCGTTCGCTGAAGTAGAACACGGCGCCGAGGATCAACGGAAGGCCCACTACCGCTGCCAGCATCGATGCTACGGGAAACTGCACATTCTGATTGAACAGAGAGTGAAGCACAACTGCCGTCAGCAGGCCGGGGGCAAAAAGGCGCACGCCGCGCCACTGCCGGCTCTCGAGCAAATATGCCGAGATGATCGCGCCGAGCGCCGCCACTCCTCCGTGCATCACGGCGGTGCCAAACCCGCGCAGGATCCAGATGCCGATTTCATTTCCCTTCAGCAGGTGAAGGTAGGAAAGGTTTTCGATCAGTGCGAATCCAGCGCCAACGGCGAATCCGCAGATGGCCGAATCGGCCATGAACGCCACCCTCGCCGTGGCAATGAGAAAGATCCAGTAAGCGGCCTTGGCTGATTCCTCCACTACTGGAGCGCCAAAGCGGGCGTATTGATCCTGGTACGCAGGGAACTGCCGAAAAATGAAGGCATTGATGATGAAGCAGAGCACCGCCGCCAGTGCGCCGGCCGCGAGCGATGTGAGGACCGTGCCCGAGGAAACCAGCTTATAGCTGTCCAGTCCTCGTAGAACGGCAAGAAACAGGAGCACCGGCAGCAAAGCTAAGGCGAGCCGAAGTACTTCGACACTGTGCATCGCGGTGTTAATCACGGGTTCGCCGAGATCGTGAGTTTCAAGCGATTCCAGCCTTGTTCGCGGCGATAAGTGACCAACCTGGCGAACGACTTCAGCAGTAAGATGCCCAAGCCTCCGATCGGCCGCTGCATCAAATCGAGAGTCAGGTCTGGCGGACTGGCCGCCAGTGGATCGAATGCAATACCCTGATCGCCGACTTCGACAGCCAACTCACCTGGCGCAGGGACCGAGTACGTAATGGTTACCACGCCGGGAGCACTCTCCGGATAGGAGTAGCGTGACACATTGATAAAGATCTCCTCGATCAGAAGCTCCAACTCGCGCACGCGTGCTTGCGGCAGGTTCGCTTCCCGCGCCCCCTTCCTGACAAACTCTGTGACAGGGCCGAGCGATTCGGCTCTCGCAACCACCGTCAACGTTTGAGGTGTCTCCGGCAAGCCCTTCGCTCAGCCCTCCATAAGCGCCGATTCAACTGAGTCGTGCAGAGGGAAAACCTTGTCGAGCCTGGTGAGCTCGAACACTTGCCGGACCAGGCCGGTCAAGCGGCAGATGCGGAGCTCTCCGCCTTTGTCGCGCAACTTCTTGGCGGTCGCAACGAAAGATCGAAGTCCCATGCTGCTGATGTAAGTGAGATCGCACAAGTCGACGATGAGGTTCGTAAACCCCTCGGCGATGCAGGAATCGCAGTGCTGTTCAAATTGAATGGCAGTCTCGGCGTCCATGCGGCCGGCAACACGCAATACAACCTTACCGCCAACCTGGGTCTGCTCAATGGTCACAATACCCCTAGGATGCCTCATGCTGCACGGCACGTCAATTGCTGAACCTTCCAGTGTCATAGCACATTAGAAATGTTCCCGTCATGCGCTCAATAGAAGTTCGATTTTCGCTTTACGATAACCGCCCTCAGCATGAACTGATGTGCGCGTTGGGCACCTGATCGCAGCTGAATTGGCCAACTCCTGGTTCGTCGCCAATACTTCCCTGACGTGATTTGACTTAGGTTGGTTCCGGTTGGCGGTAACCCGACAAGTCGAGGGATTCCTCAGCCTTCAGTGCTCGGTGAGTGGGTTGGTGATTCGCGCTTGAGATTTATCGCCAAGGGGTTCTCAAGCCCAACTGAACCCGCTCCGCTGGAGCGGCAAGATCCGAATCCTCTTTCCAGTGGCGGCAAAGATGGCGTTGCTCACCGCCGGCAAGGTCGGTGGCAGCGTCGGCTCTCCCAGCCCCGTCGGTGCGTAGTCGGTCTTGCGCCAATACACCTCAATCTTCGGCGCTTGTTTGATGCGCATCAGCGGGTGGTTATGGAAGTTGGACTGCTGGATCCTGCCGTCCACCAGCGTGATCTCCTGCCCCATGTGGCTCATCCCCTCGATGATGCCGCCGAAGGCGAGGTTCTCGGCCGCCGCAGGATTGATGATCTGGCTGCCGATATCCCCTGCAGCCCAGATCTGGTGCGCCGTCACCCTGTTCTGGGCGTCAACGCTGACATCGGCAACCGTGGCGAAGTAACCCAAATGGCAGAACCACGCAGCGATGCCCATTCCGCGCCCAGGCGTCTTGCTGCGATGAGCCCAGCCCGACTTTTCCGCCACCAGCTCAAGCACGCCTTTGTACCGCTCCGGGATGAGAACAGACTGTCCTGTCGGCTCGTGGTCGCCCACGGCATCGTGCTCTCCCACGGACCATGGCGCTTGCTTGTTGCTGAGCAGCTCAAGCTGGAACTCAAGTGGATCGCGACCGGCGGCATGAGCCAGCTCGTCAAGGAAGGACTGCGCCACCCAGCAGTAAGCGTTGTCGCCGGGGGCGCGGAGGGCTCCGGTACGGAGCATGAGCGGCTGTACGGAGGTGTACAGAGCGTACGCCGGTGGAAAACCGGCAGGATACGTGTCCTGCTCGATGCCGCCGCCGGAGGTCGAGTTCTTTTCATCGCCAAAGGTGACCAGGTGATGCCGCCAGGCGGTGAGCTTGCCTTGCGCATCGAGCCCGCCCTTCAGCCCAACCGTTCCGCCCGGCCGGAAGGGGTCGTGAGCGATGTCATCTTCGCGCGACCATAGCAGCTTGACCGGTGCGTCAAAGCGCTTGGCGATCCAGGCAGCCTCCACCAGGTAGTCGTTCTGAAGTCTCCTGCCAAAGCTGCCCCCCGCGCGGATCATGTGAGTGGTGATGTCACTCTTTTCGATGCCGAGCGTCTTTGCTACCAGTCCGTGGCCGTCTTCCGGCAAAGTGCTGGTGGACCACATCTCCAGCTTGCCGTCCTTCCAATGCGCAGTGGCGCCCTGCGGCTCAAGCGTGACGTGGGCTATGAACGGATATTGGTAAGTAGCCTCAACGACCTTGGCCGACGACTTGAGCGCGGTGTCCAGGTCGCCATACTTGCGCAGCGTGCTTGCGGGCGGGGCCTGAAGAAGTTCCTCTGCCCGCTTGTTGAAGCCGTCCGTGCTTTGTGTGGCTGCCGGGCCGAGGTCCCAGTCAACCTTGAGCTGTTTGCGAGCCTGCTGCGCCTGCCACCAGGTATCAGCCACGATGGCGATGCCAGGTTCCATGCCTGGCTCCCACGGCGTGAAGGCTGCGGGAGTGATGCCGCCATCAATCACCAGGACGTGGCGCACCCCCGGCAACGCCTTGACCTGTTCGATATTGGCAGACTTCACCTTGCCGGCAAACACGGGCGCCTTTTCAATCGCTGCGTACAGCATTCCCGGGAGCTGGACGTCGATGCCGTAAAGTGGCTTCCCTGTGACGATCGCGTGTGTATCTACGCCGGCCTGCGAATGGCCAACGATGCGGTAATCCCTGGGGTCTTTGAGCTTGACGCTGCTGAGCGCGGGCGCGGGCAGCGTGGCCGCTTTGGCGGCAAGCTCGCCGTAACTCAAGGAGCGCCCCGAAGTGGCGTGAAGCACCCGGCCGGATTGCGTGGTGCACTCAGCCTCAGGCACGCCCCAGGTTTGTGCAGCGGCTGTGATGAGCAACTGGCGGCCGGCCGCGCCGACACGGCGCATTGGCTCCCAGCCCATCGGGGTATTCGCGGAGCCTCCGGAAAACTGCGGGCCGTACATCTTCTCGTTCAGTTCTGCCTGCTGCACGCGAACGTCCTTCCAGTCGACATCCAGTTCCTCAGCGATCAGCATGGGCAGCATGTTGCGCATGCCCTGGCCGGACTCTGAGGCGCGCGCCATGATGGTTACCACGCCATCCGGCGCAATGTGGATGAAGGCCTGGGGCGTAAGGTCGGGCGGTGTCTCTGGCCCCTGAGCTGCGGCGAGGGGTGAGCGATAAAGATCCAGAGCGAGGCCGCCGCCCGCAAGGGCCGTCAACTGCAGAAACGATCTCCGATTCAAGCGCATGAGAAGGCCCTCCTTTACTTGGGGCGGGCTGCGGCGCCCGCCTCTGCTGCTTCGTGAATGGCTTGACGGATGCGCGTATAGGTTCCGCAGCGGCAGAGGTTGCCGCTCATGGCCGCGTCAATGTCCGCGTCGGTGGGATGTGGCGTGCGCTCCAACAAAGCGGCGGCAGACATGATCTGGCCGGCCTGGCAGTATCCGCACTGCGGCACGTCCAGCGCCGCCCACGCTACCTGAACCGGATGTTGGCCCTCCGGCGAGAGCCCTTCGATGGTGGTGATCGGCTCGTCCGCCACGGATCCCGCGTGCGTCATGCAGGAGCGCACCGCGTGGCCGCCCACCAGGACCGTGCATGCGCCACAAATACCCATCCCACACCCGAACTTGGTTCCTCGCAGGTTGAGTACGTCGCGTAACACCCATAGAAGTGGTGTGTCCGGCGGAACATCCACCGTGGTGACTACATCGTTGATTGTCAGTTTAAGCGGCATCTGTTTGCTCCAATATCCACCAGCGGAAAAGGATCGATCCCGGGGGCACGGCTGGGTAGAAATGTTCATTCCAGTGCTGATTCCCAGGAATTGTACCGATCGTGAGCCAGCTCCGAAAGCATTGACTTACGCCAGTATTCGAACGACGCCGCGATTCTACACCATTCTGGATAGGGTTGCGTAATCACGCTACCCTGAGGTCTGGCGGCCGTTGACGACAAAAAGCGTGGCTGTCGGGAAACTCATTCTCGGGAAACGCTTAGAAACTTCACCGCGCCAGGATGCCCTGCCAGCGACTTCTTCAACGCCCACAGTTCCTGGCATTTGGTGAGGATTCTTTAGGTCTTGCCCTATTGGTTCCGGACGGCCGTTCGACTATCCCTCCCCAACTCGGACTCCGGTGATCAAAACAGGGGTCTGCACGCGCAGGCGGTGACTCCGGCAAATGCGCTTCAGGTGGAAGAAATGGAGCAGCGTATGCGAAAAGCGGGGCGCCAGCACTCAGTTCGAATTCAAAGCTGTCTTTGAGTGTGGTGGATTTTGTGAGGTAGCCACCTCAAGAACGGTAGCAATCGGTCGCAATCCAGCGCTCAAGGAGGGGAGGGAAGATGGTCGTAAGCTGCTAATCTGTAGCGACTTATCTCAATAGGGTAGCAACTCGTAAGGATACTGCCCGCTTGGCTGTTAATCGAGGGGTTGCAGGTGGCCAAGACGCTAATCGTCGATTTCTCGAGTGGCTCTCTAGGAAGAAGCTCGCCGACGTAGCAGCGGCGGCAAGATCGAAAATCCGAACCACAATCCGTTCCACAAAAAGCGAAGCGCAGCAGTGCGCATTCTGCGCACCATGCCTGCGAAGAGGTGCGTCCTGGCGCAGGGAGGAATTGGCGGTCGCCCTTATCGAGCTTGACTTTTCGGGTTATCCTGGCCATGATAAATCACACGGCCATGATATTTAATCTGGCCACGGTAAAGCCATGGCTTCGTCATTTTCCAGCCCGAACTCCGTCCTTTCACGCAGCGAGCGTGACTACCTCGACCTGTTCGCCGGTCTCCTTCAGCAGCACGGATGGCGGGTGAAGAGGGGGCCTTCGTTCGCCGACAAGCAAGCCGATCTCGCCATCGCGCGCGGGAAGCAGTACTACATAGTCGAACTCAAAGCTGCCTCGGAAGGCCGCCCGGACCGACTCGTACCGCTGCTTTCGCAAGCGATTTTGCAAGCCCGCGCGTTTGCCCATGCATCGCCCAAGCTGGCAGCGCCTTTGGCCGTCGTTGCCGCACCGGCGATCTCTTCGAGCGCCGCCAATGGGCTGATGCGCTTTCTAGCAGAGTTCGCGCCCAATGCCGCAGCCGGCATCCTGGACCGCGAAGGGTATCGACACTTTGTTGGCCCGGGCCTCGAAGAGCTCAATGCGGCTCCTCCGCGTTCTGCCCGCCGGCAGAAGTTGCCTCCGCCCGGGTCGGCATATCTCTTCTCAGATCTCAGCCAGTGGATGCTGAAGGTGCTACTCGCGCCCCTTTTACCCGAAGAACTTCTCCGGGCACCGCGGCGGGAATACCGTAACGCTTCCGAACTGGCGGCAGGCGCCGAAGTCTCGGTGATGAGCGCGTTCCGATTCGTACGCCAGTTGCGGCAGGAGGGATTTCTCGACAGCGGTCGTGAGCCGCTGCGCCTAGTCCGAAAAAAAGAACTGCTGTACCGCTGGCAGGCCGCCAGCCTTCGTCCCGCGCCCGAACTATCGCTGCGCTGGATTATCCCCGCCAAGAGCCGGCGACAGCTCTCGGCCGCACTGAACTCATACAACTCCGCGCCTAACGTAATGCAGCAGCCGGCACTAAGGGCCTGCCTCGGCCTGTTCGCCGCAGCCGAATCTCTCGGCTGCGGCTTCGTCCACGGTGTTCCGCCCTACTTTTATCTAGAGAATCTAGATCTGGATGTTCTCGGCCGCCTTGGGCTTTCGCCGGAGGGCGCTGAACAAAAGCCGGATGTTTATGTGAGGGTTCCTATTCTCCGAGAATCGGTCTTCCGCGCCGCTGTCGTCCGAGACGGCGTGCCGATTGCCGACATCCTGCAGGTCTGGCTCGATGTCAGTTCGCATCCTGCCCGTGGCGAAGCACAGGCCGAAGAAATCCGCCGCCGCGCGTTGGGGCCCATTTTTGAGGAGAAACGGTAATGCCCGGCAACTCTGATGTGGATTTTTTCGCGCGTCTGGTCGAAGCGCTCAACCCATGGCTCGATCAGGTGGTCATTATTGGTGGCTGGGCCCATCGTCTCTACCGTCTGCACCCTCTGGCTCAGCCGCTCGACTACGAACCTTTGTGGACCTTCGATACCGATGTCGCCATTCCGCCCCACCTGCCCGCCACCGGCGAGCAGATTCGCGAACGCTTGCTTGAAAAGGACTTTGACGAAGAGCTGATGGGTGATACTCAGCCTCCGGCTGCACACTATAGCATCAAGACTGGAAATAGCACCTTTTACGCAGAGTTTCTTACCTCCCTCGAAGGCGGCAACGTGAAGCGAGGCGGTAAGAAGGATGCGACGGCGCGAATTTCCGGAGTCTCCGTCCAGAAGCTCCGTTACCTTGAACTAATGCTTGGGAATCCTTGGGAAGTGATGATCGCCCCGGCCAACGGTTATCCGACTCCGGGCGTCCGGCAAGTCCGCGTTCCTAATCCGGCGGCATTCCTGGCGCAGAAGATCCTGATTCACGACAAACGCAATCGCGAAAGGCGCGCCAAAGATGTCCTCTACATCCACGACGCGATCGAAACGTTTGGTGCGAATCTCGCTGCGATTCGTGAACTGTGGAACGCAAACGTCCGTCGCTCATTGCACGCGAAAGCAGCTCGTCGGGTCGAACGTGCGGCGGAAGAGTATTTTCAAGAGGTCGATGACACCCATCGCGAAGCCGCGCGAATTGCAGTAGGTCGAAACCTTACCCCGGAGATGGTAAGGGAAGTCTGCGCGTACGGGTGGAGGCAGATTTTTTCCTGAAGCAGTTCGCGGTCTCGTGAATTCGAGTTTTGCTTGACGCAAAGAAAGAGCAAGCCTATTGAGGCATTCAGCGGACGTCGTTAATCTGCGTCCTGATCCAGGAACCGCGACAGCCCAACATCACTTGTGCGTCACTGTTCCAGCGGATTGACGGCGACGAATCTTTGCTACTCCCCAGCTTGATAACCAACCAGTCATTGACGAGTTGCCGGTTGTCGTTTGCCGGTTATCCGAACGGAGTTCCAACCGAGTCGCAGAAAAACGTCCGAATAGGCGATTCAGCGAGACTGATCGCAGCCACGGATTCCCGGACCGCAAGCCCCCAGACTGGTTAGCGTATCTCGACTGATTCACCGCGTCTTTTCGATCAAAATCGATGGCATTCTCCGATTACATTCTCCGATTACCCTTGACAAGTTGCTTTCGGGCCAGAGAAGCTTTCTTTGTCTCTCTTCCCTCCACATACTGAGACGTACTTCCAACTTCCTCGTCCACGCAATCCCGCATTGGCCTGGGCTCCGTGGCCCGGTCACGGCTTCGTCGGAGGTCCAAAAACATGCACCGTACAGCACTGCGAATCATGATGGTTGCGCTGGCTCTTGCCGCGGCCAGTGCGGTCAGGGTGCGTGCCGCCGCGCAAGACATCAAGCTCAACGTGACCTATGTCTGCAATGGCGAGCGCGTTGTGATCGATAGCTGCAACATCCGCGATACATCGGACACCTCAACGTGCATGGTCGGGCACCCGGACACGGTTTTGCCGAATGGATTGATGAAGTATACCTATGAAACGCGCGGCAATCTGAAGAAGCTGCTGCCCACATGCAAACAGCCCAGCGCACAGGAACTCGCCCGGGAAGAGGCCTTCAGGAAAAAGCAGCAGGAGATTTACGACGCCAACGTAGCCAAGGCCAACCCTCAGCCAGCCGCGCAGAACCCGCGGCCCGGTTCCGGCAATCAAACGGGCATGAATCCTGCGCAGATTCCGCCGCCGAAAAACGCTGAGGAGCGCGCCATGCGCCGCTGCGTCTCTTCGGGCAGGCTTGCCGCCACCTGCGCCGGCAACGGGCTGCTCGGCGCATTCACGCAGATGATTTCCCAGGTCCTTCCCGGCGCCGACAACAAACCCCAGCAGCCCGGCCCCAACATGGCCGGTGTCTTCCAGGGCGCCGGCTACTGGCGTCTCGACTTTATTGACGAGGGCGTCCTTGTGAACTGCGCAGATCTCTCACCCAACCAGGAGAGCTACACGCTCGACCTTAAAAGCGGCCACGCCACTCTCACTGTTGCCACCACGCCCCGGCCACTCGTCCTCGCCGTCCATAACGACGGAACCATCACCGGCCCGCCAGGCCCCGTCACCATCAACGGCGTGATCGCCGCGGGCTACGTGAGCGGCGCCGCGGGAACGGGCGCCACGCAGAAGGATCAATACGGCAACCTCTACGATGCGGCCGGCAATCGCGTCCCCGGAAACGCCAACGCTGGCTATACCCGGTTCGCGCCCAAACGCGTCACGTGCCCCGCCATCAATCTCTCTTTAAAGGGCGCGGGCGTCGGCGTGCAAACCATGCAAACCGATTTGCTCAAATCCATGGTTGGCGGCGACAAGGGGCCTGCCACTCCGCCCGGCATTCGCATGCACGGCATCTTCGCCGCCTCCACCGGTTTCAGCCCCCAGTTCTTCCCAGAATCCGTCATCCTCGGCTGCGGCCCTGACGCGGCACGCGCCTATCCCTACACCGTCGTCACCGGCGGAGCCAGCGCGGTCATCAATATTGCCGCGCCCGATCACCCGCTCGCCCTCACTGTCAGGCCTGACGGATCGCTCGACCCTGGCAGCACCGGCCCCTACCAGGTTCATGGGCGCATCGTGACCGGCCAGGACGAAAACGACGACTTCACCTTCGCTCCCATGGAGCTCACCTGCAACCTTGCCGTTCTCGTCCCGAGCCAGCAAATCCCCTCGAGCGGCGGCGCGCCGGCGATGATGAACGCAGCGGCAGGCGCTTCACCAGCCGGTGGCGGCGGTGGTCTTTCCACGCCCGCCGCGCCACTCGGAAACGCCGTCTTGTCCGTGATCCCCGGACTTGCCGCGCAGCCCGGTGCTCCCAATCCCTTGGCCGGCCATCCCTATGTGCTGCTGCGCTCCAGCTACGCTGACGCAATCCAAAAAGGCGGCGTCTCTCTTCCGCCCGGAGTCTCGCCCTATGTGTATGTGGGCACTGCCTGCGGCAATCGAACGCCCGATTGTCAAAAAATCATGGCTGCCGTCAATGCAGACGCCGCCTCGGCAGTCCGCGCCGACGCCAATGGCAGAGCCACCTTCCGCGGCGTGCCCCCGGGCGTCTACTACCTGATGATCTCCACACGCTACAACAACCAGCCACTCGCCTGGGGCCAGGCCGTCCAGCTCAAGCCGGGACCAAACTCCGTAACCCTCGACCTGAGCAACGCAACTCCGATCAAGTGAGGCGAAGGCGCTGCCTGCCCTTGAGGTTTGAGAGCTTGGGAAAAGTCTATGGCACTATGGGGGCTCTCGTTGCATTCGCGGGAGCTCTGGACGAAAACCTGAACAGCTACCTTACCCGGCACGCAAACGGCGACTGGGGCGAGGTAGATGAACATGACCGGCAAGCCAACGAGTACGCGGTGGAGCACGGGAGTCGACCGCTGTGATGTGTCAATCTGTCGATGGAAAATCGACGTTGATCTCGCGTGACCTCACCCTACGGTGACTCACCAGAATGCTTTGGCTTCTACTTTGGGTTTGCCTTGCATCCCGTTGACTACCTGCGAGCCAAGGACGACTTCGAAATTCTTTTTATCCCAGTCGGCGCCAGCGCCATCTGCCAGCTGTTTCAGGTCCGCAGCATCGGTTAGGAATTCCCCCGCAGCCCTGGTTCCGCTGCCCGTAATTCCCGCCGCGACCAGAACGACCTGACCGGTGCTCTCGTCAGTGAAGCGGGCTGCTATTGCATAATCTTCGACAACATCGCTCCGCCCAGCCTGTGCTCTGACTTGCCAGGCGCGTGACTCGGGGTGCTGTGTGTCCGCGATCCAGTAAACCCGATCTGCGCCCTCAGGCCCTTCCAGATGAAACCTGAGTGAGGAGGTTCTGTTCAGCGTCCAGTCATTGTTTATCGCTCCAATCAGAACCACCGGCCCTTCCCGAAGCTGAGAGGAAACGGTCGTCCTAAAATTCTGGATCCTGAAAGCATGTCCATGAGCTCCGACCAGAGACACGAATCTGCTAAGAATCTGCACGTCGGAAAAAGGCACAAAGTCGTTCTTGTCCGCCAACGCCTGAAGAGACGAGTCCTCATCGGCCACGCTCTGGAGCTCAGTCAGCGGGGAATCGTGAGGGGAAAGAAACAACTCGGTTCCGCCAATACAGAACAAGATAGGCTTGCTACTGGTGAGCAACGGAGACCAGACTTCTTCGAGAGCGGACTTTTGTTTCCCCTGGCTGCTCCAATATCGATTGCCCAAAACCAGTATCACAACGATGACCGCGCCAGAAACCAGCAAAGCCGCCCGCCAAGAGATTTTCCTCGTCTTATTGGGCTGGATGACCTGTTCCGGTTTAGAGGGAATGTCCGCGGGAATCATTTCGGAGGTGGGTGCATCCGGTATAAGTTGCGAGAAGACGGGAACATAGGATCCCGGATTCAAATCAATTCTTAGGTCGGCCGCATGCGCGGGTGACTGGTAATACTGGGCGAGTCGCTTCCTCACCTCCGCGGCACAGAGACGCACGACAGGATCGAGATTGGTATCGTAATCCGGCGGCCGATGAAATACCTCTACCCCGATGGTGCGCTCTTTCAAGTTGTCTTCGTTCTCCGCAAGTGTCTGTTCCACCACGTACCGGAGCAGGTGTGGATAACGTTTGCTGGCAGCGAATCTGCCATCGCTCAAAATCTTTTCGAGTTGCGAGCGCACGAGCTGTCTTTCGGTCGCTGTTTTGGGGTGCCAAGCCCCTGTCACTGTCCCAGTGAACGTCATGGTCTGACTCCGCGCTCAAAAAAATCGGCCGATGCAAACGTAACACCGCCTTGATACGGCTCGCAACCGGTTCCGGATATCTCCAATGTCTACAATGCATTACGATACGTATCAGAGCGTCAGCACGCTTGAGGTACGGTAGCAATCTTGACTAGTTCGGGCTCAACCCTATCAATGGGATTCTGGTCGTAGAAGTTCGCTCACGACACACGCCAGCGGCACAGCGCTGCAAAGGAGAATCGCCTTGAGGACAGCCTTGCAACATCGCCCACTTTCAGCATCGCCTCAATCATCTACTCGAAGCGGGCGCGGCGCTCAACAACCTACAGATCTCGGCTCCAATGGAGCGCGCTCCCGCCACGGCATCAAAGCTGTACTCTTGCCCGCGCTGCTCATGCTGGCGTTGGGCGCAATCCTCCTGCCCTCCGCAGGTCATGCGCAGGGCCTGGGCACCATCGTGGGCACTGTTGTCGATCCCAGTGGAGCTGCCGTAGCCGGCGCAAAAGTTACAGCAACGCAAACGGCCACCGGCGTAGCCACGGAAACCGTGACGAACGCTTCCGGCGGTTACGTTTTCCCGGCTCTCCCGCCGACCAGGTATGACGTCACGATCTCCGCTCCCGGCTTTGCCACCTACACGCAGCGGGGAGCAACGCTGCAAGCCGATCAGGCGCTCACCGTCAACGCCTCGCTCAAGATCGGCGGCGCTACAACTTCTGTCACTGTGACGACTGAAGCATTGCAGGTAGACACCACCACCGGCACGCTCTCGCAGGTGGTGGAAAGCGCCCGCGTCAACCAGCTGCCGCTGAACGGGCGCAACGCGGCTCAGCTCACCACGCTCACGCCCGGGATCAACGTCGCGCCCAACATCGCCTCCATCGACCAGGGCAATACCAAGACCTTCCCCGTCGACATCCTCATCACCTCCAACGGCGCCCGCACCAACCAGACCAACTTCCTCCTCGACGGCGGCAACAACGTCGACGAATACACCAACGTCAACGCGCCCTTCCCGTTCCCTGACGCGCTGCAGGAGTTTAGCGTCCAGACCAGCAACTACCAGGCTGAATACGGCGAGAATGCGGGCGGCGTGGTCAACATTATTACCAAGTCAGGCAGCGAAAAGTATCACGGGGATCTGTTTGAGTACGTCCGCAACAAAGTATTCAACGCGCACGACCATTTCTCGACCGTGGTCCAGAACGGCGTGCTCACGCCCTATACCGATCCTCTCAAGCGCAACCAGTTCGGAGGCACCTTCGGCGGCCCGCTGGAAATTCCGCATCTTTGGAAGGCCAATAAAGGCTTCTTCTTCGGCGGCTATCAGGGCAGCCGCTGGCGCGATACCTCGGCGACAACGTCGAGCGATGCCTCGCTGCCTTCCACGGGCAACGAAGCCGGCCAGTTCCCCTTCACCGCCAGCGGAGCCGTTACTACGGCCAACTGCATCGTCGATCCGGCGTCCAGTCCAAAAGCCTGCTTCCCTTACACCAACGTGAGCGGCAACAACTACGTGGCCACCATTCCCAGCACACGCTTCGATAAAGCCTCGCTCGCGCTGCTCAACTACATCCCGGTGGCCTCGGCCAGCGGTACGCCTTTCTCCTACCTGCAGCCCAACTCGCAAAACTACGACGAGTTCATTGGCCGCTACGACCAGGACATCCACTCCAAGGATCGCGTCACCGCGCGCTACTTCTACGACAAGTTCCACCTCGACGGCGTCCTCAATCCCACCAATTACCTCACCTATCAGGATCAGTCCGACATCCTCTATCAGAATGCAATGGCTTCTGAAACGCACACCTTCAACGATCACGTGCTGAACAGCTTCATCGTCAGCTATCAGCGCGAAAGCTCGATTCGCGGCCCGCTGCCCGGTGGCATCGACGCGGGAACCCTGGGTGTAAACATCTGGCAGCCATCCTTCCCATCGATTCAATCGATCGGCGTAACCGGCGACTTTTCCTTCGGTCAGAATCCGCACGCCACATTCAAGCGCTCCAACACGACCGTCGCTGAAGATCTGCACTGGATCCGCGGTTCGCACAATATCGCCTTCGGCTTCCATGGCGAACTGAGTCATCTTGAAGTCATTAACGAGAACGGCCAGCCCGGCAGCTTTTCCTTCACCTCAACCACCACCAATAACGCCATGGCCAGCTTTTTCCTCGGCTACCTCAGCTCCTTCAGCCAGGCCTCCGGCAGCTTCCAGAACAACACCGGCAAATTCATCGGCGCCTACGCGCAAGACAGTTGGAAGGTGAATCACCGGCTCACGCTCGATTACGGCCTGCGCTGGGAGCCCTTCATCCCGCAATCCGCCGATGGCCGTATGGGGCAGTTCAACCCCACCTACTACGCCTCTGCCACGCACTCCAGCGTGTATCCCAACGCACCCATCGGCCTCCGTTTTCCCGGCGACACAGGAATGCCTGCCAACGGCGTGCGCAACACCTACAAGAACTTCATGCCGCGCGTCGGCTTCGCCTATGACCTCTTCGGCGATGGCAAGACCAGTCTCCGCGGCGGCGCGGGCATGTTCTACGACACCCGCATGAACGACCTGTTCAACAACGGTTGGATCGGCAGCCTGCCCTTCGTCGAGTCTTACTCGGCATCGAACCCCACCGCCTCCGACCCTACGGCCACCTTCAGCAACCCCTACGGCAAGACGACCAATCCCTTCCCGGCGCCTACGCCTTTGCCCTCCACCATTACTTTCACGTCGCCGTTCTCGGTCATCACCTTCGATCCTTCCGGCAACTTTAAGGTTCCTCTGATGTACAACTGGAACTTGACTGTCGAGCATCAGGTCACCACCACCCTCAGCGCGCGTGTGGCCTACGTCGCCTCCCACGGCAGCCACATCTTCGATTGTCCGGATTTGAATCCCGCCGTCCAAACCGGCAGCACCGATACGGCTGGCAACGAAAATGCACGCCGTCCGTATCAGGGTTACTCCAATATCCCCGAGTCGAACATGGGCGGAAATACAAGCTACCAGGGGATGCAGGTTACGCTGAGCAAGAGAGCATCGCATGGCTTAAGCGGAGCCCTGAACTACACATGGTCGAAGAGCATCGACAACGTCCCATGGGATACGGCCGTCACCAGCGCCGGCACCGGTCAGACCTTCGTGCTCCCCGTCTACGTGCCCAACTTCAAACGGCTCGACTACGGCCCCTCGGTCTTCGACCACCGCAACAATCTCAGCCTCTCCTACGTCTGGGATTTCCCCGCGCTCAAGAGCGGTTCGGTCGTCGTGCGTCAGATCGTGAACGGCTGGCAGACCACCGGCATTACCAGCATCCATAGTGGCGATCCGCTCAACATCACGGTCGGCGCCGACACCTCCTTCGCCGGCCTCGGCACCGGCATCGACGTGCCCAATCGCATCGCCAGCGGCTACGGCGGCTCGGCCTGCACCTACGGCACCGCGGCCAGCACCACATGCACCAACTACCTCGATCCCACTGCTTTCACCCGGCCCGCCAACGACACCTTCGGCAACCTCAAGAAGGATTCGTTCGTCGGCCCGCGTTACATCGACTGGGATGGGTCCCTGATGCGGGATTTCGGACTCGGCCGCGAAAGCACAAGCCTGGAGTTCCGCGCCGAATACTTCAACCTCCTCAACCACACCAACCTGGGCGACCCGAACCTGACGCAGTCCTCCGCGAGCTTCGGCCGCATCACGTCAGATATCTCGCCCCGCATCGCGCAGCTCTCGCTCAAGCTTCTGTTCTAGTGCGCCACAAAACCCGGCGGAGGGAGGTCACCACATGCCCTCCGCCGCAATCCACTACTGTTGCCATCCTCTCCGCAAATCCGAAAGACGAACACGCGGCTGCACGGGTGAGGGAAGCGTTGGTCCAGTTGATGCGATGGACAGAGCTCCGTGATTTCCCTGCGCTGTGGCTGCGACAAGCTAAAGCGCCACTTTGGGCAACTCCGGATCTTGCAAAGCGCTTGAGCAGTCGGGAGAGGCGCGCAAGGCGATTCCTCTTCTTTCCAATGCAGAATCGGAATATCCATCCAGCAGGGCCGTGCACTTTCGCCTGCTCCATCTCTATCGCAGCACCGGCGAAATGCCGAAGGCCGTAGCCGAGGCGAAACGGTTCAAGAGCCGACCAGGATAGGCATCTTTTTCGCTGCATCGCTATCGAGAGATCACGAATGCAAATCAGGCCACATTTGGCGAAGTGTGAAGCTAGCCGATCACGCGCAAAAGTCTAAACCGAACGAAAGCCCAGGTGACAGAAAACGGAATGTCCCCTATCTCTAGACGTGATGTTTTAGCTGGATTGGCTGCTTCAAGTGCTGTCTCAATCGTGCCATCTCGCGGCGAACAGCGCCAAAGCTCCGCCGCCAGCAACGCGGCGTTCCTCTCCAGCGACGAGCGCCGTCAACATGCAGATGCGCTGCTCCACTATTTTGCGGAGAGCGCGCCAAAACTCCTCCGAGATCCAGTGGGCATCCTGAAGCATCCCAGCGTTGCGCCCAGTCTGCCGGGCAAAATGTACTCAACGGAGCTTTGGGATTGGGACACGCTTTGGACCAGCCAAGGACTTTTTCGACTCGCAACGTTGCTTCATGATAATCAGCTCAGAGAGAAGTTGTGCGACCACGTCTCCGGAAGTCTCGTGAACTTTCTCGAGCACGCTTCACCGGGTGGGCAAATCCCCATCATGATGGCCGCAGACGACCCGGACGCCTTCCGAATCGTGGGCAAGAACTCGACGTCGAGAAACCAGGCCAAGCCCGTATTCGGTCAGCTTGGGCTGCTCGCCTGCGATCAACGCAGGGATGCGAATTGGTTGGAGGCGCATTTCGATTCGATTCTGCGTTTCTACGACGTTTGGACAATGCACAACTCCTCTCCGATTGGCCTGCTGGTCTGGGGCGACGATGTCGCAATCGGTGACGATAATGACCCAGCCACATTCGGCCGGCCTTTCTTTTCCTCGGCAAACCTGCTTCTCAATTGCCTGTTCTATCAGGATCTTTCAGCGTCGGCAGAACTCGCGCGACGGCTGGGACGTTCGGCGGATCATGATCGGCTTTCAAGACAGGCGGAAAAATTGGCGCAACGGATCCAGACCTTCTGCTGGGATCCAAGGGATAGTTTCTACTACACCGTCGATGTTCAATGTGTCGATCGGCGGGCTGAGCTCATTCCAACTGTCGCGCGAGGAATGGACATGTCGTGGAGATGCCTCCCGACGAGGATCCAGATGTTCACAGGATTCCTGCCGCTCTGGTGCGGTATCGCGCCCCAACAGAACGCGCAGAAACTGGTTAGCACAAACTATCTCGCGGACGACCGCCTCTGCGCGCAATGGGGTGCAAGATCGCTTTCGTCACGCGAGATGATGTACTCTCTGGAGTCTAGTTCCAACCCGAGCAACTGGCTCGGGCCAATTTGGATCATCGTGAACTACTTCGTATGGAAAGCTTTGCAGCGCTATGGATACAAGAAAGAAGCAGATGCGCTGGCGGACAAGACTCTCCTTCTCCTGTCGAAAGACCTCGAGGCAAACGGCTCACTGAATGAGTACTACCATCCCGATACCGGTGCAGCTTTGAGTCACAAGGGATTCATGGACTGGAATCTCCTTGTCCTGGAAATGATCTGAAAGGGAAAGCTCGTATAAGATCAAGAGCATCTGGCGTCTGCATCTAAACAACTGAATTTAGCAAGCGAGTGGGGCGCAGCCTGCACTGCTGCCAAAATCGCGTCTTGTTATTGAAGGTGTTTTCATTCGGAGTCTCCCTTTTCGGCACCGATTCCCTCAAATTGTACGGATTCCACGATCGGGCCAACACCCGGAAAGCCGCAAAGTGGAATAGCCCGCACTCCATTCAACTGCGTGAAAGGAGGGCCATCGGCGCGACCCAGTCTTTGCTTTCGAGTTGTGCCACGGCCACTTCCAACGCCTGATTGAAGGCGGTTGCGTCACGAGAATAATGGGGCCGGCGATGGCAATTCGCGCTGATTGTCTCCAGACTACGATACCTTTTCGTGCTGTAACAATGCTGCTAAACTATGATCTGCTGCACAATAGGCGCGTAGCTCGGTTGGTTAGAGTGCTTCCTTGACAGTCCGAAGAGGTCGTTGGCTCGAACCCAATCGTGTCTACCATTATTTGTCAATCGGTTAGACGGGCCTGTGGCTCAAATGCGGAGATGGTCTGTTGATGCCGTCCAGCGCCCGAAGATGTCAGAGGATTTGTATCGCCGAGGCTCACGACAATCCTTTTGTTCCGTTATGCTCGGGAAAAGCAGTGGCCCGCTTCAATTCCCTTTGGGCTGTGGCGGGCAGTTTCTTTTTGATCGGAAATTCGTCTATCGGCTGCTGCACGATGTTTTATGCCAGCGTGTTTACCTCCGCGCACACATCATCAGCCATTCGCAAGAGCCTTGCAAGCCGGGCCAGATTCAAACTTGACCAATACCCACGGGTCATTTGACTTGACGAGACATGCATGACGCGCAAAGCTCTGGTTGTCCTTTTATTCTTTGGCCATTTATTCGTGATTGGCTGCGGTGGATCGATTGCGTTTACCCCGCCCGAATCGCCGAGCATCACGTCAGTAAGCGTCTCTTGCGCGCCCACAAGCATTCTGATCGGACAAGCCAGCCAGTGCACCGCAACCGTGCAGGGAAGCGGCGCGTTCAGTTCGGCGGTGACCTGGGCAGCGACCGGCGGCACGATCAATTCATCCGGCGTCTTCACGCCCACTGCTGCGGGCACGGCAACTATCACTGCGACCTCGACACAGGATTCAACCAAATCGGGATCAGCACCGGTAACGGTGACCACGACACCAGGCATTATCTCTGTTTCTGTGCTTTGCTCCCCAGCATCCATTCTGATCACTCAGACATCCACCTGCACCGCAACCGTGCAGGGAACCGGGGCGTTCAGTTCGGCGGTGACCTGGGCAGCGGCCGGCGGCACGATCAATTCATCCGGCGTCTTCACGCCGAATGCTGCGGGCACGGCAAACATCACCGCGACCTCGACACAGGATTCCACCAAATCGGGATCAGCACCAGTAACGGTGACTGCGGTGACGGGGGGCTCCTGTAGTATCACGGCGACGGGAACGATCCAGGCCGATGGCTCGTTGGGGGGCGATCCTTCCTTGGGTGATGTCTATCAGATTCAGGGAACGATCACGGCTGACTACGTTGACGATGATGAGGCAGGCAATTCTACCGTGACCTTTACCGCGCCCGATGGGCATACGGTGACGGTAGGCATGTTCCTGCTGAATGCCCACGCCAACGGGACCAACACCTATGCAGTGCGCGTGGCGGCGGGATACGTTTCAAGCGGTAACTGGATGCCAGGGACGTGGACCTGGAGCATGAACTACTCCGACCGCGCCTCGAACGCCTGCACGGCGACAGGATCGTTCACGGTGCAGAACGCCTTCGCGCCAAGCCAGGGTTTCCTGCGGCAAGTAGGCACCACGCCGAATCTCGAAACGGATGGCAACGGCAAGCTGTTCTTCCCGACCGGCTTTGGATTTTATCCAGAGTATTGGAACGGAACCACCGCGGTTTACAATGTTGCCGAAGTTCCCTGCTCGGCAATCGTGAATGTGAGCGGCACAGCAGTCACTTACGTCAGCGGCAATTGTACTTCAACAACCGGCTCAGGGTTCTCGACTCAGACTTTGCCCACAGGTGTCTACAACGATATCTACATCTGTCCAAGTCCGACCAGCTGCACCGCGTACTGGAACACGACGGTCAACAGTTCGACGAGCATGACGCTCGGCTCAAGTGGCGGCACGCTTAACCTTGTGCAAGCCTATGTGGGATTCGAGCGCGATCTGGGGAACGGTGCTAACCACGCCAAAGGCTATCAGGCTACGTTGCCGCAAGCTGCGCAGTTCTTTGCGCAGTGGGGAAACAATTTCAGCCGATTCTCGGATGGGAACCTGGACACGTTCGTGCATATTGTTTCCGGCAGCACATTTTTAGGAACGGGATACAACGACTATAACTGGACTGCCAGCACTGGCAGCACTAACTGGGGAAACCCTGCTCTTGATAATTGGTTTGCAGCAGCACACTCCGCAGGCATTCACCTGCTGTGGGGTGGTCCAAACGCGATATCTGGGACGCCCTGTCCTAGTTTTACCTGCACTCCGACTGAGTTATCGAATCTCCGGAACTTATTCGGCATGATCTCCGCCCGGTGGGGCGCGTTCTATGACGTGCTGGAGCTTGCCAACGAGCAGGGAAACACTCCGCAGGCGTGGGTGGACGACGTGGGCACGATGCTTACCAACGGCGTGTCTGGAATCGCAGGGGGCAATCCTGCCGACCCCTACGGGCACTTCTTCACGACCACCTACTTTCCGAATAACCCGCTCTTCATGACCACAGTGACTCCCTATGGGCCATTCAGCGGCGGAGCGTCGGATGCCTATTTGAATCTGGTGGAGATTCCACATCTTGACAATCTGAGTGGGCAAACCGTTTACCGTTGGATGGCAAACGAGAACACCGGCTCCAATGCCTGCCCAGGATCGAGCGGCTATGGAGGAACCACGCTGCCCCGCTACAACGGGGAAGAGGCGACAAGCGTTGGTATTGCGCCATCAACTTCGTCGGCTTCCGCGCCGAACAACGAAGTCAATGGGCCGCGCATCGTGGATGAACAGATGGTTTTCAACCAGTGCGGCGGAGGCTACTTCGGCAGTCTGAACGATCAACTGGCCTTCAACTCCAGCACGCCGGTAGTGCTCAGCAGTTGGTACGATTACGGCCTTGGCAGGACCGTGCTGCAACGCTTCCTGGTGGGGCTGGACACCGCCGCGGCTCCGATCACCGTGACGCTCGGCGGCGGGTGCGCTGGAAGCGCGTGTACCTATGCTGCCCTCGGCTCTTCGACGCATGTTCGTGCGGTGCTGGTGAGCGCGACAGGTAATTCTGCAACCGGCGTATCAAACGCGGTTACCAATCCGACCATCACTTTGACTGTTCCGGCAGGAACATATCAGTGGGTCAACCCGGCTACGGGAGCGGTCCTGGCTTCAGGAACGACGACATCTGGAAGTAACTCATTCACATATTCAGGCACGTTCGGGGGAGCGTCCCAGCCTACCGATATTTATTTCCAGGCAGACCAGCCATAGCAGCCTCCTTCGCAGTTCGCCAATTTGCTGACCAGTGCGGATTCCTGTGATCAGGCAACCATCTTGATCACCATCGAATGGGGACAGCTCTTCCGCGACCGCGGGTGGGCTCCTTCGTCCCCGGTTGGCAGTCACCGACGAGAACTGAGTGCGGAGCAAAGAAAAAGGACACGTTTCCGTGTCCTTTTCCAGGCCTTCCGCCTGGGGGGAAGCAAGAGAATCAAACTGACTACATGCTCAATGTGACGCCAGCTGCCTTGGCCTTCCGGAAGGCGACAAACGCCAGGCCGAGCAAGCCGGTGCCGAGAAGCAAGAGGTTGCTGGGCTCTGGGGCTGGAACCAGGGCACTGTTGGAGCCTACGCCGTCGTCTTGGAGGGTAACGTTGCCTTCCTTAGCCGCGGTCGCGTTGGTGAACAAGATGAAGGTGGAGGTGTTGCCGTCAGTAACCAGATCCCCAGCAAAGTTGATGGTGATTGTGCCAGCGGGGTTGTTCTCATAGGTTCCTGTGACACCCTCACCCGATACGGCTTCTAGCAGCAGTGACGAGTTCGACCAAGGGCCGTAGCCAGTTGTCAATTCATTAATCGTGTCAACGTCAGGGGTGGTGTTCGTGACGGTATATTCAAAGGCGAGGTCGCCTGCCAAATTGTAGGTCCAGACCGACTCGGCGTAAGTGCCGACGAACGGGCTCGGAGAACCGGTAATTGTGCCGTTGGCAGAGGCAATTTCCGTTATGAGGGAGCCGCCAGACCCTGGGGTTATTGCCGCCACTGTTATTGGACCTGCCAGAGCACTTGGCGCGATCGCAAGGGCCGTTGCCATTGCGAGTAAAGCTAGGAAGAGTTTCTTCATGCTTACCTCCTGGAGTCGCCCTCGCGGGCGTTTGTGCGGTTTGAGCCCCCTGCAGAGGGCTGGCCAAGGGTTGAACTGCAGTTTCAACGGCCTTTGCGTTGAATTTCGAACAACATCCGATGCCACCGGCCTTTGCGCCAGAATTTCCTGCGCACTTCCAGGGGCGTGCTGCCTCGAATCTGAAGAGCCCGGGAGCGACACGCCCGCTGGAAAGGTGTATGCGGATCGGGCCTTCACACCAGCCGTGTACGCTTCTTCTTATGCACATTGGGAGCCAAAGAGATGGTATTTAGATTCAGCAACTTACGCCAACGACAGCTGCGATACGTGCAAGTTCTTGCGCATCCATGTACCAAAAAGGTTCTCTTTTTGCCGGATGAACTGGAATCGGGAAGGGAAGTGCTGACGGGTTGACAGTGGGGCCGGCAGAATCGTCTCTGGCTTGGCGCGGATACCGCCTTGTCCTTGTAAATGCTTCTCCCGCCACACCTTACAGGAGGAACGGTCACAAGCCGAGCCGGATCCCGTGATGCCACAAACGGTCCAAACCAGACGAGTCGGCTCAAAGAAAAAGGGCACGTTTCCGTGCCCTTCTCCAAGCTTTTCGCCGTGAGAATCAAATTGACTACATGCTCAAAAGGCTACTCCAGACGCTTTGGCCCTCCGGAAGGCTACGAACGCCAGGCCGAGCAGGCCCGTGCCCAGCAAAAGCAGCGACGAGGGCTCCGGGGCTTCCGAGATGCTGCCCGCGAAGTCTACGCCTGCGGCGCTCCCGTTGGACTGCCAGTCAACGATCGTTAGCGTGTTGCTCGCTAACAAGACTGCGTCGATCGATTCTGGATAACCACTCCCAGTGCAGGTAGGTCCGCCACCACCCTGTGCGCAAGGGCCGTTAGGGTTGTTGTCGGCAAACCCTCCAATGAGGACGCCGTTGAGGAAAACTTCAGCCGTATCGTCCGCAGATACGTCAAGCACGCCGGTGTAGGTAGCGCCTGCTACCGCGCTGAAGGTCGTGGTGTAGGTGTAGTAACCGTCTGGCTCAACGTTGCCACCACAGCAACCGTCCCCGGCATTTATTGAGACCCAGCTAGAGCCGGCAAGAGCGGGGATCCAGGGCGATTGAACATTGAGGAGGTCGTAGGTCGTCCCTGTCCCAAGTGGCGATGACGACGTGATCGTCGGCGGGGCGGAAGTGTATCCGACGTAGGCCAATGCGGTATTGTTGTTGCCCAGGCTCGAATCACCGGTACCGTAGGTGCCTAGCTGAACTGTGTCGGCGTACGCCGCTGACGCAAGTGCCAGCAACAGCGCAGGTAAAATCGAAACTTTCAGAATATTTCTCATGTTCCTCCGTGAATACCCTCGCGGGTTTCTTGCAGCGTCTACATCCTCGTTCGCAGATTGCCTTCGAAAAACCAAGAGTCTGTTTTCCATCGTTTGCTGAGCAATGCCGCGCAACTTTCAATGCTGTGGGTCCAAAATAAAGCCAGCATTTCCTATCGGTTTCTGAGAGCGCATTGGTCCACGCAGCATCACATCAGACGCGCCCGCTTGAAGACGGCGCGCAAACCCTCCAACTGACACTCTCACTAATTCTTGTCTTGCTGTTTGCACATGGAGGGCCAAAGACCGCGCCTTTAGATGCAGTCACTTACGTTCACAACCATCAATAGGTGTGCAACTTTTTGCGCACCGGCGCGCCAATAAAGCTCTCTTTTGTTATCGAGAAGTTGCTGTCATTGAGGGGAGGGGAATGCCGGTGAACGCTTCGGTGGGGGCCCGAAGTGATTCGTTTTGAGGCGGGTTTTAGAGGTGCACCGCAGGCATCCCGGCTGAGAGACGTCGATGGGGCGTGCGCATTGCTCGGGTCTGGGCTCGCGACTCACCTGCCGGAGAGCAGCTTCCTGTAGGCTCCGGCGATCTGATTCATCATGGTTTCGGTCGTAAATCTTTCTGTTGCCAGGTTCCTTCCCGCCGCGCCCATCGCCTTTGCCTGGAACGGATCGGAGAGCAGCCGAAGGATAGCCGCCGAAAGGGCGTCAGGATCTTCCGGGGGAACAAGGAATCCAGTGATCCCATCTTCCACAGCCTCTGCGTTTCCGCCCACATCGGTGGCAACAACCGGAAGAGACGACGCCATAGCCTCGATAATGGCATTGGAGAAACCTTCGCTGCGCGAGGGAAGAACAAAAATGTCGGCCGCTGCAAGATGTTGGCGCAGACTCGTAACTCCGCCGTCGAAACGGACATGATGGGCGAGATGCAAATCCCGAACGAGGGTTTGCAGTTCTGCGAAGTAAGCCGTCTCCAGCACATCGCCGGCGATGCTAAAGGAAACCTTGGGAAACTGGCGCACGATCGCCGCGGCGGCCCTGATGAACACATCGTGACCCTTCACCCGCCTGATATTGCCCACGGTCGTCACCAGAAACTCGCCGGGGTTTTTGGCGGGCTTGGAAGCCGTATCCCAATCGGCAAGATTCAAGCCGTTGTAGATGGTGTGGACACGAGCGGCGTCGATTCGATCCACCTCGATTGCATGCCGCCGGACCTGTTCCGAGACGGCAAAGACCGCATCGGGGGCTCCAGCCATCAGCCGATAGGCTACGTGATGCTTGCGAGATCTGAGAATCCCCATGTCGCGGCGGGCCCATACCAGCTTTGCCCTGGACATCGTCTTGGTAACCAATCCCGCCCAGATGTCGGAACTTTCAAAAAACGTATGGACGATCTGGATCCTTTGTCGATTGAGAAATCGTTTGAACTCGAGCGCAGCTCGAAGCGCCGCCAGGTCGTAGGTGCGCGGCAGGGGCAGCAGGTAGATGGGGCAGGGAGGCGATTTCAATGCAGCGCTCTCGGGATGCGCGAAAAAAGTCAGGATGGATGCCCAGTATCCGTAGTGCGGCAGAAGCGCCGCGAGCTTCAGAGCGATGCGCTCTCCCCCTCCCAGCACCTTCGCAAACTGATCAACCACGAGCAGGACGTGCGGCAAATCGCCCTGGGCTGAGTTCGCTTCGATGGGTGGTTCCGGGGCTGAAGCAACGATCGTAATCATCGATCTACCTTTTAGCAGCTAAACAACCGGCAAGCTGCTTCAAGGATACGACGCGTGCTGGGCAATTCACATCTTAGGCGCCTCGCCGGGCACAGCAATGAACATTCTCGATTCACGTTAATTCTGTAGCCGTAGGAGCGGGGTCCTCCCAATATCTTGATTGGATTTTCGGAGCTGGCGGAGAATGGAACACCGTTCCACTCTTTTATGGTCCGTACTCGCCACAAGCTCTCCCACTGGCTAACGACACGCGTGGTCTGAGAAGGCTCGCTGCCCGAGGCATGAAAGATAATGCACTTTCAAAATCACCGCTTCACGCTGCCTTGGAGCGAAACCGGGGGGAAAACTCCCAATTCATCGAAAGGAACTTCAAAGTCGCTGGAAAGTGTTTCCATTGGGATATGCAGAATGGGGCTCTCCGGCGGGTGGGCCTGCAGGTTTTCATAAAGCAGCAACGTGTAATTCTTCCATTCGGGAGTATTTCCTTCCACAGGAAAGCTTCCCAATAACCGGAATTGGCTCAATTGCAGGAAACTGCGGAGCGCGATGTTGATGGGGAAATTCTCCGGCGGACGATTGGAGACCACGATAAACCGGATACCGTCAAGGCGAAAGATGCTCTCCAGGTCGTTCGGTGTGCTCAGATAAACTTCGCAGCCGAGATTTTCTTTTATCCGGCAGGAATAAAGCGCCTTCCGCAAGATGACGAATCTACCTTCCGGGTCCTCGTTACGCATGAAGAAGATAAAGTTGGCCGGGATTTCTGTATCCACAAGAATGATGCCGGAATTGGAATTCTGGCGAATCTCCCTGGCCACTGGGGCGTAACCGACGACGTAAGGCCGATCCATCTGCCAGGCAGACCACCCAAGATACGCGATCAGCATACCTGACGCGATGCCTGCAACCCACCTCGGCACTGCTTTCCAAAGAAGTGGCCAAAGCGCGAAGTAGATGACAGGGGGAATTAGACAGATGGCGTACCGCGCCTCCTTGTGGCCGATCATGGTCATCGTCGCGTAAACAGCTATAAACCAGCTTGCGAAAATCAGAGCATTTGTCCGCGTCGCCCAGAGAAAGCACGTCGCCAGTCCCGCCAGAGCCAGTATCAACACCGGCCATCCCAGCAATTCCGGTAGTGCCGCCAGGTAAAAAGTGAGGGTACCGAAGATTGACGTTTGTTTTTCCAGAACGTCGCCCGCAATTGCAGACCAGTGAATCTTGTAAAGCAGCAGATAATATGGCCCGGCCGTCATCACTCCAATTGCCAATGCAATCGGGGCAGCCCGGCGATAGAGTAGCCGCCAGGAGTTCAGCACCGCCAGGCTTAGCAGGCAAAATAGCGGTAAATAGACGTCATTCTGCTTCGTCAGCATAGCCACGGCGGCGGAAAAGCTGGCCCAATACAGGAACACGTCTCGCCGTTCCAGAAGAAAGCGAATCCAGAAGTAGCTCGCGACAATGGCGAGAGTCAGAGACGGGATTTCAAGCATGACAAGTTTTTCAAAAAGAGCGACCACCGGCACAAGTCCAAGCAGGAGTGTCGCCGTCATTGCAACCTCAACGGAATGCAGTCGCTCAATCAGGCGGAACCAGAAGGCCAGGCCGAGCAAGGCAAAAGCCAAAATAACGAGGCGCGCCGTAACAACGGATGCGCCAAATACTAAGAAGGCTAGTCCTTCAAATAGATAAAAGAATGGCGGCCAGTGAATGACACCGGAAAGCGCCGGATAATGTGCATAGTACAGATACGTGTATTCAACCGGATGCTGGAACGGATGATCGTGGATCAGGGATGCAACAAACTGCCCCGTAGCGGCGTGCTGTGACTCGTCAACATTAAAGTTGAACTCACCCCTTCCAAGATGGCGCGAGGCTGCGATTGCGACAATCAGCAGCGCAAAGGCCATTGCCAGGTTGCTCTTGAGACGACGCGACAGCCCCGCGAACACAGATGGCCGTGTTTTCAAAAGCTCGATCATGCGTATGATTAGGTTCCTGCAGCGTACATTATGTGAGGTTAGTTTACTCTGGTTTCGCTCTGGGCGAGGCGGAGGCGTCGCTGGGCTTTGGTGCTGCAGCGGGCAGCTTGGTCCAGAAGCCATAAACCCTGCCACCATCCGTGTTCCAGTTCGATCCCCAGGTGATTTGCGTAAAGTCCCGGTTCACCGCCGTGTGTGGCTCGGCCATATAGTCAGCATCCCGAATGGACATGGCTCTGCCGATGCGGTAGAAAATCGCGTTGGAATTGTCAGCAGCTTTCGTATCGATCTTGACTGCGAAATTCTCCATCGCGCCAAAACCTGTGTCACCGCAAGATACACAGGCAACGATCGCCGTTGCAGCGTGCAACTTTCTGAAGGTTGCCGTTGCGGTCGTGGTGTCTACCGAAGTCCACTTCACCGATTCGGAATTCGGCGTGTGCCAGTCAATCACTGAAACCACCCCCACTCCAATGCTTCGCATCGAGGCTGGAGTAACTGTATGCACGCCCGCAGCGGTTATTTCGGTCCCCAGGGTAGTGGACGGCGGGGCATCGACTCGATAGGCACCCCAGGCGCCCGCACTCGTCATTGTGGAGAAGAGAGCGTATCCAGGTAATGACCCCCAGCTCCCGGTCATGGATATGTGTGAAGATTCCACCCTCGCCCCCAGGTATGTGCCCGATTCGCAGCTGGTTCGGCCATAGGTGCACGGTAGCAGAATTCGTTTTGACGTTATCTTTGCAGGGTTCAACGTGGTCAGATTGGTAACTTCAATCGATCGCTCGTCTAGCCGATCAAGGCGATTGGCAGCGACGAAGACCATTACCGGCACACCATTCACATCGAAGCCGCTGTCCATATGCGCGAGCGATGCCGAGGCAGGCCCGAGATAGTTATACGTCGGGCCATACACTTCCGTGCCGCACCCTCGTGTCCAGGTGCTGTCATGCGCTTGGCATTGCCAAAGTACGGTGATGTAATTCGCGTTGGGATGCTGATTCATGCGAAGGATGTTTGTGTCGCATTTGCCCTCGCCGCGAGGGCATTCATTGAAAACTTTGCAACCTTTAGGCTCGCCTCCGGGACATACGCTATACCACTTTACCTGCGTGGTTACTTTGTCCAACGTACGGTCGTAGCGGATAAAGTCGATAATGGTCCTGCCGTCTCGGTTTACATTGTCACAAGTAAAACTGAAATACCTGTCGGTCGAGTCGAACATACTGCCCTGGCCGCCGCTTCCGGTTTCGATCTTGTTTCCGGAAACTCCGTTGCCCAGGGGAGATGTAGCATCGGTCTTGCAGGAAAAGCTGTGAACGATAACCGGCTTCAATGTACAATCCCGCTTTGTGCATTTGCTCACGTCGACGTAGCGTAGTTGCAATCCATCAATCGCGTTGGCAGCCCACGGAACATAATAAATTCGATTTGGGTCAGTGTTAGCCCAAAGAGCATCGCCATTCATCGAGTCGACCAATGTGCCGTCAGTCGCTGTAATGCGGTTGATTGGCGTTGGAGGCGTGGTGGTCGCATCGTACAGGTCCATATAAGCCTGACGGGGAGCTTCCGTCAGAAACATCTTGGTTCCATCCGAGTTCCATGCCTGCACCCTGCTATAAGTAGTAAACGCCGTTCCTGGATTCACTGAGGGGACCGCCAGCCGGTAGGTCGTCGTGCCCCAGGTCGGGTCGGCATAGCTGCCTCCTGCCGGCGGAAGATCAGGCATCGGCCACGTGGGGCACGGCACGGCCCCTGCGCAGGTGTAATCGGTTGTCGTCGTAAGCAGCCCTCTGAACTGGGGTGGAACCTGCGCCCCGCATATGACACTCGAGAGAACTAGAGCTGCGAGAAATACGGCATTGGCTGGATGTCTCATCGTTGTCATTTGAACACCTCAAAACTATGGTTTGTCGTTAGCATTTAACCGGGAATCCTCATTGTGGCAGCCCAGAGACGGGACCGGCGCTCCTTCATCGAGCCCTCCAGACAATACGGTGCGGTTTTCGAGTGTCTTGGTTGACACCTCTCGATGCCTCCTCATTATATTCCCGCGATTTCCGTGGCCACATCCTCAGCCCGCTATCCGGTCGGCAGCGGCAGTGCCTCGATTCGCCGCCCCATGCTTGCGAGCAACCGCCTGGTCATCTTGCTCTGTGCCAACAGCAGCCAGTGGTGGCGGGCATGTTTCACCAACCACCCCCGGCCTTCACCGACCTCAGCTGCAGGTCGATCGGGGACCAGTCTGAGATGTCGGCTGGAAGAGCCAGCCTTCGCCATAAATTCTCCAGATTGCAGGCCAGAATGCTCAGCCAAAGCCGAACCTCGTTATCCCGGAACCGGTGGCAACTCAGCAGGATGTTCGCATTGCGCGTGTCAACCTACTTTGCTTCCGCATGAAAATACGTCTTGATCTGGGGAAGTATCCTGCGCTTGAGATTGTTTCGGAATATCCAGCCGACTGAGACAGCGAAAATGGGCAATAGCGCGACCGTCTGAACAATAAACATGATCATATTACGCGCTGGGAAGAATGCATCCACCACGCAAGAGGCACCGGCAAACGGTACCGCACAGAGAAAGACTGGCCCCCACACTTTCAGCAAAACCTCGCGATAGTGAATGCCTACGAGTTGGGAGACGTACCTCGGCCACAGAAGGAGATTCACTGCCAGGCTCGGCACCAGCGTTCCAATCGCCACGCCATAGATGCCGATCTTGCGGGCGAGGACAATGCTGAGTATCAGGTTTGCGATTGCCTCAGCGATTGCCCACTTTGCAAGTGTCTTATGTTTTTCTATGCCAAAGGCAATCGATGTGGCAGGGGTATTCTGTAGAGAAAACAAGAGCGCTGTCGCCAATATCGCCAGCACGGTTCCCGATGTTCGTGAATATTGAGGTCCCATCCATACGCCGATAAAGTTAGCACCCCGAAAAATAAGGGTAATCAATATCGGCAGCGAAACAGCCATTGTTGCACGCGTACCGTTATAGTAAAGAGCGCGCAGGCTCGATGTATCGCCGGCCGCATCGTATGTGCTTGCTGCGGGAGTAAAGGTATTTGTCATCGAGCCAACAAGCTGCTGCGTATAACGGCATAATGAGTTTCCAATGGAGTAAAATGTTACCGCGGAAGCCGATACAAAGGCACCGACCACGAGGTTGTCTGTCTGGTAAACCAACTGAATTGCAACCATGAGAAGGAAAACATAGGCGCTATAGGACCAAATCTTCTTAAGAACTTCCCGGCTCGGCTTTTTCAACCGGATTTTTAGTTCGGGGTAGATTCTCCGCGCGATGTAGGCAAACAAGACGTAGCTGACCGTGCCCGCAACAAGCTCACACCAGGCAATCGCAACAATACCATGCCCGGTACGCAATACCGTGACAACTCCTATGACTCGCAGGGTTAACTGCGTCAGGATCACAAGCGTATAAAGGTCGTATCGATTCAAAGCAGACAGAATCCCGCCGAAGACTCCAATCGACATATAAACTGCGAAGTTCAGACCCATGAGAAAAACGACCGCGCGCGCGTCAGCGGCCATTGCCGCAGAGACCTTGAAGATTATCGGGAATACAACAACGAGAACTCCACAAACCACCATCACCAACGCGGCGATTTGTATGCGGACCCAAAGTGCTGCCGAAAGCACTTTGGAAGCCCCTTCGTGATCCCCGGTGGTGTGCCCCTTGGCAACGAACATGGTCACGGAATTCCGCAAGCCCAGATCCAGAAGTCCAAAATAATTGACAGTAGAAATTGCGAGGACCCAGACCCCATAATTGACGTTTCCCAATCGATGGACAAGAAAAGGAGACAGAAAGAATCCGACTGCCATGCCGGCAGCCATCGCGAACCAGTTGGATAGAACGCTCCGAGCAATGTGCCTGGTACGCAGTTGCAAACGAGGCTCCCTGACGCCGATTCTGGGCTGTGACAACAACATTCTACGCTTTAGGCTTCCAAGTACAACTCGCTTAAGAATCGCTCCCAAACTCTTGCGTGATAGAGTGATGGTGGCATCGTTATGGCCCAATTCTGAGTGACGCCATTCGATATCGGAACTATTGTGCCAGGCCAGGTCGAACGGAAGTGGGATCGTCTGGAATGGCGCCGAAAGGCTTACCATGGGATGAGTTTAGGCCTTTTTTGACGCGAGGCAGTCAGTAGAATTGAGCGTGGTTTCAGGACTGACCTCCTGGTTCACTGGCGTGGTCGCTATGAACGGAGCATGTCCTTCACGTTCGTACTGACGTCATGGAGGTTTCAATTTGGGCACGGGAATTGGGCACTACATACCTTTGGTATCATACCTGGGCTTTTGGGTGATGTGTCTCGTCTCGTTGGCCTGGCGACCTCTTTGGGGTCTCTACTTTCTGATTCCATTTCTCCCATACCGCTCGATGCGAGATCACTTTCTCGATTGGCCCCTGGGCGAGCACCTGCCGCTGATCCTCGTCCTTGCCGTGATCGTCGGAGCCATCCTCCACGGAAAGCGCCTCCCAAAATCGAAGCTTTACATCATCTGGCTCGTCATAGGTGTCTACCTGTATTTATCTATGTGGCTGGGCGCTGCGCTTGGAAACGCTCCGGCCCCGCTCTCGCTTTCCGACTTGAACTTCGTAACCTGGAAAGACTATGTGGTCATTCCGCTTGTCTTCGTGGCGACAAGTTTAGTAGTTGAAGACCGGAAGGCCGTCAGGATGGTCATCCTCATTACTGCCATTACCCTTCTAATCATCGATAGAGGTTGCATACTGGAGTTCAGGAATCATTCCATGGCAAACTTCGATGAGAGTAAGCGCGACGTCGGCCCCCTTGGATATGGCTCAAACCTGACGGCCGCGTATCTGGCCATGTTCGCGATCTTTATTTGGGGCTTCCTGCAATTTATCAAGTCAAAGAAATATAAACTGCTTGGCTACGGGTTGGTAGCTATCACACTGTACGCAACGATGTACATGTTCTCCCGCGGCGGATACGTCGCTGTTCTTGTCAGCGTGCTTGTACTGAGTCTCTTGAAGGACCGTAAACTCCTGGTAATTCTCGGCGTATTCCTGCTGACATGGCAAACTATTGTGCCTACCGCTGTTCGTCAACGCGTCACCATGACCGAGAGCCCCTATGGACAACTCGACACCTCCGCCGAGGAGCGCGTCCTTTTGCTCAAGGAGTCATGGGACTCGTTCCTTCAAAGCCCGATCGTGGGAAATGGCTACGCCACCTTTCAGTATGGTCGACATGTTGGCAACCTACGCGATACGCACGACTGGTTTATCAAAGTGATGGTGGAAACTGGCGTTGTTGGATTGATTATGTATTTCTTTCTATTGCAGCAATTATTTGCGTTGGGATACCGCCTCTTTCGGCGCGGCAAAGACCCAATGTACCGAGGTCTTGGTCTTGGTCTTTTCCTTGCATTATGCTCCTCCATGGTGTCCAACTGTTTTGGCGACCGGTGGACCTTTCTTGAAATTACTGGACCTCTGTTTGTTCTGGTTGGGGCAGCTGTTCGAGCCTCTCATCTCACGGGGTCCAAAGAGACGCCGGAACTAGAACTGGTTGCATAAATGGTTCGGCCTCAAGATAGGGACTTATGCCTGAGGCAGGTTGACTGTTGAGCTGCTTCTATGAAGAAGCGGCTGGAGTTGTTAAGCGAAGAACAATGGAAGATTCTGGAGCCGTTGTTTCCTGAGCCCAAGCGTCGCAAGGACGGCCGTGGTCGGCCCTGGGCAGCCAACCGCGACTGCGTGGAAGGCATTTTGTGGGGTCTTCGTAGCGGAGCGCGATGGCGCGACATGCCCGAGCAATACCCGGACGGGGCGACCTGTTGGCGTCGATTGCGTAGCTGGGAGGAGCAAGACGTATGGCAAAAAGCATGGCGAAAGCTGTTGTCGATGTTAGACCAGCGCCGGCTGCTGGATTGGGAAGAAGCCTTGTGGACGCCACTTTTGTCACCGCCAAAAAGAGGGCTCCGCAGTCGGCAAAACCCGTCGTGGGAAAGGTACGAAGTGCATGGTGGTGGTCGACGGCAACGGCATACCTGTCGGAGCGCAACTTGCGTCCGCGCAACTGGCCGAGTGCAGGCTGGCCGAAAGCACGCTCGCGGCGGTGAAAGTTCCGCGTCAAGGGCGCGGACGGCCGCGTTCTCATCTGAAGCGGGTCGTTGCCGATCGGGGCTACGATTCCCACGCCTTGCGCAGGCGCTTTCATCAGCACGGAACGGACTTGATTGTCCCTTACCGGAAGTGCATCCGCAACCGGCGCTTTGAGGACAAACGCAAGCTGCGCCGCTATCGGAAACGCTGGAAAATCGAACGCACCAATGCCTGGCTGCAGAATTTCCGTCGCATTCAAGTCCGATATGACCGCATTCTCACCGTGTTTCAGGGCTTTTTTCATTTCGCTTGCGTGATCATCGCCTTGAGGCATTTATGCAACCAGTTCTAGGCTCATCTAGAGGTCTTGAAGTGAAGAACTTCAAGACCTCTAGCTGGTACAGTTTTTGGGTTTTGCCTCACCGATGGCGGCGTGCGGGCACACAATTCCTATGAGAAGTGTTCCAAGTTCAGCGGAGGTTTCCGCCATGGCTCAACCTGGCAGCCATGGTTCTCGCCGTCCCTTACTCGACGATGAGCGTGACGTTCGCTGTTTGCGACAGGGACGCTGAAGTCGTGGTTACCGTGATGGTGTAAGTTTGCGGACTCGAACCGGAGAACGCGCCAGAGGCGGGAGCGGTGCACCCAGAAATCCCCACTAACGATGCAGCTCCAACCAGCAAGAGCAACATGCAAGAGAGTCGCAGCATGCGCTTGCCGGAACGTCTGATGCGGCCGCCGAAGGGCAGCAGCAGGATACCCAACGCCACTAAAGGCACTCCGCCATTCAGATTTCTGTCCCGTGTAAGCATCGCGGACTTCGCTGGAACCTGAATGCTCAGAGTGACATTTGTCGTACCGCTGCCCGCAGCAATCGTCTGGGGAGAAAAAGTTGCCGTGGATCCCTCTGGAAGACCGGAGGCCGTAAGCGTTATGACCGGGAGTGTGGTTCCAGGGGCAGGGCTGACACTCAGCGTGTAAATTGCTGATCCCCCGGGCTGAACCGTCTGCGATAAAGTGCCCCCGCCCGAGCCCAAGCTGAAGCCTTGATCACCCGTACCTGTCGTGGCTTGACTGTTCACCGTCACCGAAACGGCAGCCGAGGTGCTGGAAAGGAAGTTGGCATTGCCCGCATACTGGGCCGTCAGGCTATAGGTCCCGGCAGCCAACGAACTGGTGGTGAGCGTAGCCACGCCGGAGGAATTGAGGGTAGCTGTTCCCAGCAGCGTGGAGCCGCTCAGGAAGTTGACAGTACCCCCAGGCGCGGTGCTGCCAATCCCTTGAACGTCTGCGGTCAGGGTCAGCATCTGGCCGCTGGCGACTGGATTCGGAGACGCAGTCAGGCTTGTCGTGGTGGCTTGACTGTTGACCATCACCGAAACCGCAGCCGAGGTGCTGGAAAGGAAGTTGGCATTGCCCGCATACTGGGCCGTCAGGTTATGGGTCCCGGCAGCCAGCGGCGTGGTAGACAGCGTGGCGACGCCGGAGGAATTGAGGGTAGCCGTTCCCAGCAGGGTAGAGCCGCTCAGGAAACTGACCGTGCCCGTCGGCGTGGTGCTGCCGCTCCCTTTGACGTCTGCGGTAAGGGTCAGCGTTTGGCCGGTGGCGACCGGATTCGGAGACGCAGTCAGGCTTGTCGTTGTGGTTTGAGCGACCACGTTCACCGTCACCGAAACGGCAGCTGAGGTGCTGGTAAGGAAGTTGGCATTGCCCGCGTACTGGGCCGTCAGGCTATAGGTCCCAACAGCCAGCGTCGTCATGGTCAGCGTGGCGACACCGGAGGAATTGAGGGGAGCCGTTCCCAGCAGCGTGGAGCCGCTCATGAAGCTGACCGTGCCTGCCGGGGTGGTGCTGCCAGTCCCTTGAACGTCTGCGGTCAGGGTCAGCGTTTGGCCGGAGGCGACTGGATTCGGAGACGCAGTCAGGCTTGTCGTCGTGGTTTGAGCGACCACGTTCACCGTCACCGAAACGGCAGCAGAGGTACTGGAAAGGAAGTTGGCATTGCCCGCATACTGGGCCGTCAGACTATAGGTCCCGGCAGCCAGCGACGATGTGGTCAGCGTGGCCACGCCGGAGGAATTGAGAGTAGCCGTTCCCAGCAGCGTGGAGCCGCTCAGGAAGTTGACCGTGCCTGCCGGGGTGGTGCTGCCAGTCCCTTGAACGTCTGCGGTCAAGGTCAGTGTTTGGCCGGCGGCGACAGGATTCGGCGACGCAGTCAGGCTTGTCGTCGTGGCTTGACTGTTGACCGTCACCGAAACTGCGGCAGAGGTGCTGGAAAGGAAACTGGCATTGCCCGCGTATTGGGCCGTCAGGCTATAGGTCCCAACAGCCAGCGACGAGGTGGTCAGCGTAGCCACGCCGGAGGAATTGAGAGTAGCCGTTCCCAGCAGCGTGGAGCCGCTCAGAAAGTTGACAGTGCCCCCAGGTGCGGTGCTGCCAGGCCCTTTGACGTCTGCGGTCAGGGTCAGCGTTTGGCCGGTGGCGACAGGATTCGGAGACGCAGTCAGGCTTGTCGTCGTGGTTTGAGCGACCACGTTCACCGTCACCGAAACGGCGGCCGAGGTGCTGAAGAGGAAGTTGGCATTGCCCGAATACTGGCCCGTCAGGCTATAGGTCCCGGCAGCCAGCGACGAGATGGTCAGCGTAGCAACGCCGGAGGAGTTGAGGGTGGCCGTTCCCAGCAGCGTAGAGCCGCTCATGAAGCTGACC
>Ga0326727_10005221_pt1 | contig 37493 bp, 29 predicted proteins | sample MB2enrmetagenome_FD_207643 | JGI IMG/M metagenome (GOLD analysis project Ga0326727, IMG submission 207643) | Lab enriched peat soil microbial communities from McLean, Ithaca, NY, United States - MB29MY | ecosystem: Environmental > Terrestrial > Soil > Wetlands > Peat | place: USA: New York... | reverse complement strand
GCCAAGAAAACTTGCCAAACACAGCCTGGGGCAAATAGAGTGCCTTCAAAAGGCAGCGAGATTGTCATTGATCTTCAGTTAGTTCTTCGAGAGTCCACGGGGCCCGCTGCACCTAACCGATGAAAGCCAGAAGCCGGAGGCTCAATGTTTCTATCTCTCCATCTTGCGCAACAGGGGCGGAGAGACCAACACGTGTTGACTACAGCGCTCGTCTATAGCTAAATGGGCTGCTTCTGAATGCACCATTGGTGCGTTTACAAATGCCGGGCCAGAAACTACGTGTCCGATTGGAGTTGATATGGATCAATTGCGCAGGCGCATTGTGGCTCTCCTCCTTGCTTTTCTGGTTATTGGGGTTCCACAGGCTCACACTCAGCAAAATGCTAATTCGAGCGAAGTGCGCTTGGAGCGCCTGCCGGCAGCAGATTTAGGAAATGGACATTTTCGAAATCCAATTCTGGTTGGTCCAGGAGCGGACAACACGGTCCTTCGCGTAGGGCAAGACTACTATATGGCGGCCGGAGGGGGCTGGCCCGATCAGCTCATCTGGCATTCACGGGATCTCATCAATTGGATTCCACTCACGCGGGTGCTAAGGACATTTAGTGGACGAGCGTGGGCCTCAGATCTAACCTACTATCAAGGAAAGTATTATCTTTACACCACACTAGTCGACCTGAAGAAAGGCCGGGTAGGTCCCTTGAACTTTGCGCAGAGAAGTCTTCTTGGTGGACCGACGAAAGACGAGGGGGACAAAGCCTGGGATAACGTGGTCATGTGGGCTACGAATCCTGGCGGACCTTGGAGCGAGCCAATACATTTAGGTGTCTTCGGGCTCTTCGATCCCGGACATGTTGTGGATAGGGCCGGCAATCGTTACCTGTATTTCAATAAGGGTTACATGATCCGTTTGTCTCCGGATGGTCTCAGCACGATCGGCGATTTAAAGAAGGTGTACGATGGTTGGGATTATCCCCAAGACTGGGTCGTCGAATGCAAATGTCTTGAAGCACCCAAGATCACCTATCACGATGGGAATTACTACCTGCTCTCTGCAGAAGGCGGGACAGCGGGACCGTCGACAGCGCACATGGTCATCGTAGCCCGATCACGTACGGTTGAGGGCCCCTGGGAAAACTCCCCTTATAACCCTCTGATTCACACCGTCGACAACGACGATCTCTGGTCGCGGCAGGGGCACGGCACACTCGTTGAAGATACCAATGGAGCTTGGTGGGTGCAGTATACGGGCTATGAGCGAGGTTATGAAGTCTTCGGCAAGCAGACAATAATGCTACCGATCGTATGGACGGCCGATGGCTGGCCTCAAGTTCCGCTCAACGCCGACCCGACAAAGGTTCTTGATTCTCCGCCTGGAGAGGATCTTGGCAACGGTATGCCCTTGTCGGATCACTTCGACTCAACCACTCTGGGAATTCAATGGCAATACACCCCCGAAGAGATTCCCGGAAGAGACTTTCGCGTGGGCAACGGAAAAGCTGTGCTCGTGGCAGCGGGGAAAATCCCTGGCGATGAAGCAATCCTCCCCGCGGGCGCAACCGTGCTGAGCGTCATCCCGGTGAATCATTCCTGGGAGGTCGAAGTGAAAGTGACTGTTCCTCCGGGAGCGGAAGGCGGCGTCCTTCTGGATGGCAACTTATTCGGCGACCGAACCTGGGCAGATCTCGCCTTACGCGACGGCCAGGCCATCGCCACGTGGGCTGGACAGGCGAACTATCTTCCTTACTCAGGAAGACAAATCTACTTAAGGATGCGGAATATCAAGTACGACATTGCCTGCTTCTACAGTTTCGATGGCAAGTCCTGGAAACAATTTCCCAATGCGACCAGAGTTTCAGACGGTCGACGCATCTCTCTTTACGCCGCCGGACAAGGCGAAGTGGTCTTCCAGGATTTCAAATACTCCGGGCTGGACTGAGGTACGCATGAAGCGCGTCTTGTTCTTCGGATTTGCGGCTCTGCTAAGCGTCTGGTCCGACTCCCGCCTCGACTTGCCTCATCCTCGCGTCCCACCACGCTTGGGCTCTCTCGTCTTTGTCAAATGAACATCACGGAACATGTACCGCTGGTCTACTTCTCGGCAGACGCGGATTTCTCCACGTTCAGCTCATGTGCCAGAATCAGGAAAACACTTGAGGTCCAGGTGTAAGTCGGATCACGGAACCCTTCCCCGGTTTGGGGATCAAAATTCTCGGCGAAACCGCTCTTTATGACTGCGTTCAGAAAACGTTCGCGAAGGTCATCCGCAAAGGCGTGGTCTCCATCTTCATCGATCGCTTCAATCAATAGCATGCTCGATGGTGCCCACATTGGACCGAGCCAATACCCGTCTCTCACATAATGCGGACTCTTCAGACTTTCTGACGCCAGCCCGTATGTAGAGAGAAAGTCACCTTCTTTCTTCAACCGATTGATCAGCGTCTTGCGTATATTCTCGGGAATGTCCCTTCCCAAGACAAGAGGCAGAAACATAAGCAGAGACTGGCTCTCCACCACTTTATGATCGCCGTCATGGAGCGCCACAAAGTGATCGCCCCTCCACATCCGTTCGATCATTAGCTGCAAGAGGCGATCAGCTTGTGATTGCCACCGCTTGCTATCTTCCGCCTTATCCAACATTTTTGCGATCTTACTCAATTGTTCCAATTGGAGAACGATGAAAGCTGCAAGATCGGGGGACTCGATGGGAGGTAAGGTAAGAAATACAGTCGCGTTGTCCCAACCCGAATCATACCCGTGGTTATATTGAGGCAAGCCATCTTTATCCCAATCTCGCATTTTGAAGTACCATTCCGTTCTCCGGGCGAGCTTCTCGTAGATCTCCGCCATCCTGGCCCTGTCGTTGTAGAACGAGGGATAGTTGCGCTCAAGATACTTGAGCGTAAAACCTTGCATCGGCACCTTGGAGAAGTTCCATTCCATCCACCGGTCGTTCTCGAAGTCCGGAGAGATTCCATCCACATTCGCTGAATCGAACACCCAAAGGAATTGCCCCCAGGCCAGATCCGGATGTGCATCGATAAGCGCCATCGTATTGAAGCAGTTGTCCCAACTCCAGAGATTAAGCATCGTGGCCTTCGACATAAGGATCGAAGGCCGCGTCAGGAAACCTCGCGGCTCCACCACCGCAGACCAGTCGGCATATGCGGCAAGGCTGGCAGTCTTCGCGTACTTCTCTGAAACTGACGGAAGGCCGATCAGCCACTTTCTGTATTCGGCTCGCGTTCGTTCCAACCCACCCTGAAAGGTCTCGGTCGATGGCGCGGGCGGAAATGGCGATGCACTCGGAAACTGACGGAGCTTTTCCTTGTAGAGATATTCTGGCCAGACATATCTCGCCGGTCCGTCTGTGTGGTAACTGCTGGCAAACTCTTCGATCTTCCCTTCGCTTTCCCCTTCCGCGGATGGCTCGAAAGCAAATGACACGTGCTCTGACTTGATCCCGTTCCATGGGTTATCGACTTTCAGCTCACCATGAAGCGAAGAGAAACGGAGCAAGATATCCTCTTCAAATCCAGAATCATAGTCCCACACTCGGGCGGACTCATTTGGCTTATCTACAGGCATCGCGTAAGTGGACGTCGTCGTATCGGGCAGGAAAGGCGTGCTGAAACGGATCGCGACGCCGTGCGTGAGGAAACGAATGCAGTTTGCGCTCTCAAAATAGATCTTAGCGAAGCCGTTTTGGGCTTTAAGCGTGAGAAGTGTCGGCGTTGCATCCTCCTCGAATGGTGCTGGCTTCCCGTCTTGAAGAATCTCCACTTTGAACATTTCGTGCTCAACCGAATTTCCATGAACAGTGCGCAAGAACAGGCCATCCGGAGGCGTCACGTGCGCCGAACCTTTGACATGCTGAAATGTCAGATAAGAACCATAGCTGGAAAATGGGATCTTATGAAGATCAAATGAGACGTTATCACTATAGGTCGCCGGTTCAGCCGCGAGAAGATTCCATCGAGCTACTAAGACAAGTACGAGCCACGCCACGAAGTACACCCCTTTTCGTGACATGCGAAGGCTACCCGAAGCGACGGACTGTAATTGGCAAAAGCGTAACAGTTGCATTTCACTCCTCTCCTCTGATTGCGGCGAGCATACTTGTTGAAGGCACAGGAATCGTGCCTTCAAAGGGCTGGTCGAAGTAACACCCGCAGGCGAAGAAGAAGCACTTCCCTATCTTGTGCTAAGCGGACTACTGCCCCCGCGGGCAAACGCAGATTCCTGCCGTTGCACACAACCCTGGGCGAAAAGGGCCACCTGGCGCAAGCCAGGCGGCCCAAAACGAAGCAAGCGTGTAACCGATATCAGTAGTAGAACTTCAGCGCAAACTGGATCTCGCGCTGGTCAGAAGCACCGTCGCGGGTACCCAGGATCTCGCCGAAATTATTTGATTGGAAGTCCAAGGCGCCGGGAGCTGCAGCGATGCCAGGAGCAGAGAAACCGGGATTGCCGAAGTTCGGGTGGTTGGGTAGGTTAAAGAACTCTGACCGGAATTCAAACCGTCTGCTCTCAGTGAGGGGGAACATCTTGAACACCGAGAAGTCAAAGCGCTTCCAGTCCGGCCCATAGGCCTGTGTCGGAGCTCCTCCCAGAATCGAGTAATCGGTTTGGCCATTGGATGCGGCAACGGAAGGATTAGCGAAGGCAGCTGAGTTCACCCAGTGGTGGATATTATGTTCACCATACAGGCTGACGCCCTTGTTGACGTCGGCGTTGCAACCATAGTCGGCCGTTGTTGCGATCGTGCAGCCCACGGTGAAAGGCTGGCCGGTTTGCATCGTCAGGATGAAATTGGTCTTCCACCCGCCAAGGAGAACGTCGGTTACTGCCGAGCTGTCTTTGAGGAACAACTTGCCTCTGCCGATGGGAAGCTCGTATTCACCGCTGAGATGGAACATGTTTTTGACGTCATAGTCGCAGAGTCCGTAGTCGCCTTTGACACCAAAGCCCGGCAAAGTCGGTGCACGGTAACCACCAATATCGCCGATCAAAATGTCGCGAGCGTCCGTTCGGCATTGCGACCAGGTATAGTTGGCCATCATGTCCAGGCCGTTGCTCATGCGGTGCTGATAGTTCAGCTGCATGGCGTTATAGTGAGTATTCGTCGAGGCGGTGTTTTGGGTAAAGCCACGCGCGAAATTGGGATACTGAACATAGTTCTGGACGGACGTCCCCGGAACGAGGATCTCCGTCGGCTCGTTGACCCCCAGGTGGACTTGCGAGTGGCGGCCCTGGGTTCCGACGTAGCCCGCGCTGACGGACTGATTTGGCGATAGCAGATACTGCAAGGTGAAGTTGTATTCCTGGGTGTACGGCGTCCGGAACTTATAATCGGTGCCCGTAAATCCAAGACCGGCAGCCGGGACGTTGAGAGGTGTGAAGCTCACGGCGCTAAGGCCGTTTTCAAAGGTGGCGGTACTGCCGTTGGGGAACGTGACTGGGTGGCCGGGGTCCGGAATGTTGTAGGTTTCCGTATAAGAGAACGGGTAGTTGATAGCGTCGACAAGGGTATCGCCATTCACCGTCGTTCCGTAAAACAAGCCAAAAGCCGATCGCACTACGAGCTTCGGCAACAGCTGGTAAGCGAAGCCGACTCTGGGCGCGAAGTCTCCCTTGTCGGATTTAACCAATGCATCGTTTCCGGTGCATGTGATCGCGATGTTATCGCTAGCCAAGGCGGCCATGACCGTCGGAGAAAGCAGGGTGCCGGCATTCGCCTCCGCGCAGGTGCTTTTCGGAAACAGCATTTCCGCGCCATGGCTGGAAGTGGGCCACAGGAAGTTCAACGCTGCGCCTCCTGGAGCAACTCCGTGTCCGAAGTACTCGTAGCGAACTCCGAGATTCAACGTGAGTTTGGTGCTGACTCTCCAGTCATCCTGGCCGTACCCCGCGTAATACTTGCGCGCGATGCTTGGCGCAGCCTGATTTGAGCCCTCGACCGCGTCAGATCCTCCGACGTAATCGAGACCTCCGTCTCCCGCCGGCAGTGTGGATGGGATAGGAGTGAGGATCAGTTGGGCAATTCCCGTGTTGCCGCTGGTGTAGGTGGGGACTTCGGTGTAAGAGCCGTTATAGTCGAAATCGCCACGACCAAAGGCTGGCTGGTAGAAGTGGAGGTTGACATGCTGGAACTCGAACCCACCCTTCAAGGTCTGCCTGCCCATTGTCTTGGTGATGTTGTCGGTCAACTGGTAGTTGTTATCGCCTTCGTGCGATGGCTCCCAAGGCGAGCCGCCGATCTCGACGAGGCCAGATAACGTGTATGTGGGCAATCCGCCGTTGTTAGGCACTTGTGGAATTCCCTGGATTCCGAATTGACTGGGAGCGGTGAGATCGCCGGCGTTCGCCTGACTCAAAAGAGTATTCACGGCGCCAAAGCCGAAACGCGCCTCGTTTACCAAGGTATTAGAGAAGATATGCGTCTCACTCACCGCGAGGTTCTCTGAAATGTTCGAAATGCCACCGGTGTCAAATCCGCCGCCATCGATGATCGTGGAAATCGGTCCGGGAATGAACTTTTCATCATGGGCGTAACTGTACCGGGCGAATGCCTGGTCTTTATCACCGAATGTCTGGTCCATTCGAAAGTCGCCTTGATACAAGTGATCGGTGGCTAAAGGATCACTGGAGTAATTGCCAAACAGATTGGAATTGGTCGGTGCGGGAAAGGCCGCGAGCATCTTAACGGCGTTGCTGTCGACCCGTGTCTGCGGCAGGATATTAGCCTGACCATTCACCAGTGGGAAAGGATCCCGCACATAACCAGAACCCGTAGCCTGGTCGCCAGTGATCGGGTCCGTCTGCCCTTGTGTTACGGTGCGCGTCGTTGCCGGGTCGAAAACGGTGCCGGCAGGGAAAGCTCTACCGAGCAGGTCTGTCTGCGTTCCACCCTGACTAAGTAGGTCGGACAAATTGGTAAAACCGCTGGATTGTTCCAAAGCAGTTGGCACCGTTGAAACATAGGGTGTGGCCTGGTTGACGCGAAGCCCTTCAAAGTCTAAGAAGAAGAAGGTCCTTTTGTTGCCATGGCCAAGCAGAGGCCCGCCAATATCTGCCCCGAACTGGTTCTGCTGGAAACGACCCTTTTGTGGTTCGAAGTAGTTCTTTGCGTCCAAGCCGTCGTTACGGAAGAACTCCCATAGGGCTCCATGGAAATGATCCGTGCCGGACTTGATGGTTGCGTTCAGCACCGCACCGCCCGATCGTCCGAACTCGGCGCTGAAGTTGCTGGTTTGCACCTTGAATTCCGACAATGCGTCAACTGAAGGACGATAGACGTAGGAGTTGCCATTGAGGAAATCGGTGAGGTTGGAGTTGTTGTCGATTCCATCGAGGAGATAATTATTCTGGTTGTAGGCAGTTCCATTCGCGACAAAACTACCCGAAGAACCCAAGCCTCGAGAATCCTGTTGGTTCTGGTTTACGCCTGCGTCCAACTGAGCAAGGAACGTGTAGTTGCGTCCGTTCAAGGGCAGATCATTGATCGATTGCTGTTCAACCACGCTGCCAACCGACGCATCCTCTGTCTGCAGTTGAGCAGGCGCCGAAGTAACTTGAATCACTTGGGTGACGCTGCCGGGTTGCATCGTAAAATCCGCAACCAGGTTTTGCTGAATGGCGAGAGTCGCATTTTGCTGAGTGACCTTGGCAAAACCTTTTGCTTCGGCTGAAATCGTGTACGTTCCAATGCGCAGTGCCGAGAATTGATAGAGTCCGACCGAGTTGGAGGTGGTTTTCAGGATGAGATCGGTGGCTGCGTTCGTCAAAGTGATGGTTGCACCCGGCACTACGGCGCCGCTTTGGTCTCTGACGACTCCACTAATTGTTCCTGTGTCCACTTGGGCGAATGACGCTGTGGGTATTGCAGCTAACAACAGAATCAAAACCGCAAACATCCATGCGTTTTTCCCCACACGGAAAGCAGATTTGGCTATCACGAAAGCCTCCTTTAAGCGTTTTTGTGACGCAAAATGCATGCGCTTGCATCCGGCCCAGAATTATGCCCCTGCCCCTCGTCGCATGTCAAGCAGAGAATGCGTTTTCGCATTCTGAATCTGGTTCGAAGCGGTGGGAAGAGTGGTATATTTGAGAAAACGATTCCCGAGCCGGCCCGAGCTTTCATCGTGCCCGGCCAGTGGTCCTGATTGCCTGTCCCATGATTGGACCGTCCGCTGATGGTGTCACCGCGTGGCGACGTCTGGCCCGCGCCCGGCTATGATTTGAAGTACATGACCGGTCGAAGATTCAGTCTTGTGCTGTGCATCTCTCTTGTCTGCATGCTTGCCCGGAAGGTCACAGAAGCGCAGTCGCCGGCAGCCCGAGATAGCGACAGGGCTCTCGCGTCCGCACAAGAAGCTTACGATCATGGGAACCCGGAAAAGGCCGTCGCGGCCCTAGCGGATTACCTCCGGGTTGATCCCGAAAACTTCGACGCTAACGAGCTGATGGGATTGAGTTTAGTGGCTGAACAGCGTTTCGGTGATGCGAAGGGCTTTTTGGCGGCGGCGGTGAAGGTGAATCCACGTTCCGCATTGGCGCTGGCCAACCTGGCGACCGACCTGGCCGAATTGAATGAGGCCGATGCGGCGGAGATTCAATTCAAGAAAGCGCTCGCTTTGGATCCCAACGGTGTGGAACTGAACCATAACTTTGGGGAATTCTACGCGGCCCGGGAAAAGATGAAAGAAGCGATTCCCCTGCTAAGGAAGGCGCAGCAACTTCGCCCGACCTACAACAACGGCTATGACCTCGCGGTCGCGGAGACGGACGATGGAGAGCTCGATGCGGCGGAGAACGACGTAAGGACTCTGCTGCGGCAGCAGAAGGCCGCCGAGCTTCACACCTTATTGGGGACGATTCTCGAAAAGAAGCGCTCTTTTATTGCGGCGGGCAATGAGTTTCAACAGGCCGCCCTGATCGATCCATCAGAAGACAATCTGGTTAACTGGGGCGCGGAGTTACTGCGCCATCGGACGCTGGAGCCGGCAGCTCAGGTGTTTGGCAAAGGAATCGAGAGATTTCCGAAATCGTGGCGGTTGCAAGTGGGATTGGGGGTGTCAGAGTATCTGCTGGGGCACCAGAAGGAGGCTGTGGACGCATTCTGCGCCGCGATTGATGTCAATCCGAAGAATACCCAACCCTACTACTTTCTGTCGAGGGTTCACGGAGTCCCTGCCGAGCAGGAAAGCGCGGTTTCATCGCGCTTTGAGGAATATGTGAAGAATGCCCCAAAAGATCCGAAGGCGCCGTTCTACTACGCCATGAACCTGTGGGATTCCGACAATGGACAGGCCGAAGGCACAGACATGGCCAAAGTGAAGTCTCTTTTGCAACAAGCTATCTTGCTTGACCCGAGATTTGCCGAGGCCCATCTTCAGCTTGGAATTCTGTATGAGAAAGAATCCAATCAGCAATTGGCGCTCTCGGAATTTGAACACGCCGTAGCCTTGGATGCTTCGCTGAGCATTGCGCACTTCCGGCTGGGCCATGCGTTGATCCGTAGTGGAGACCTGAAACGAGGCCGCCGCGAACTGGAAGAAGGGGAGACGCTCAAGACTCAGGAAGAGGATAAAATCCAGCACAAACAGCAGGAAATCCTGCAATTCTTATATAACCCATCCAAATGAGTGCCTTGCAGTAGCGCCCTGTACATTCTGCAACCGCTTGCACTACTATCTGTCTGGCGATTGAAGTTACACCTTCGGAGTTCGGAAGCGATGTCCGGCTTTTAATTCACAGCTCCGGGATCGGCCATCCTGGAAGCCAAGGGAGCACTGCGATGAAGAATGGCACAAGACGTTTCAATCGGCGGCTGTTTTTGAAGGGAGGGTTGGCGGCCGGAGCGGCGGCCGCGGCCCCGCTGCCCAGGTTGCTGTGGGCGGATGAACTGGCGCGTGACTATGCGCTCGCTCCGATTCCTTTGCAAGATGTCGAGGTCACCGATGCATTCTGGTCTCCGCGCATCGAGAAGGCGCGCCGCGTTTCTCTCCCCATTCTGTTGGGCCTTCAAGAGGGGTTGACGGAACATATCGACAGCCGGGTCATTGAGGCATCCGCCTATTTCCTCGCTAAGACGCCCGACCACACGCTACAGACGATGGCGAAGTCGCTCTTTGCTCCCCTGAGCACGGCGATGCGCGCACAGATGGGGGTGTGGAGCAACGTTGGCGACGGACCGTTTCTTGAAACCGGGCATTTTTTTGAGGCGGCAATCGCCTACCGGCAAGCAACCGGAGACACGCAGTTGCTGAACGTCGCAATCGAGGTGGCTGACGACCTGGACCGCCAGTACGGGCCGGGAAGGCGCACCGATATCTCCAATCACGAGGGGATTGAACTTGCCCTGGTGAAGCTGTACCGCGCCACTGGCGACTACAAATATGTCCGGCTGGCAAGATTTATCTTCGATCAGCGCGGAACTACGAACGGTGGCAGAAGGATGACGGGCCTGTACGCCCAGGACAACGAGCCGGTCGTTGCGCAACAGAGGGCGATCGGCCATTGTGTGCGCGCCACTTATCTCTACTGCGGATTGACGGATCTTGCGGCCCTGACCCTCGAAACCGCTTACCGCGACGCGGCCCTTCGCATCTGGGACGATGCCGTTGCCAAACGCACCTACATTACAGGAGGCATCGGCAGCTATCGACGCATGGAGAATTACGGCGACGATTACGATCTGCCTAACGCGAGCTGCTGGAATGAGATTTGCGCGGCCTGTGGAAACGCCCTCTGGAACCGGCGCATGTTGCAGCTCACGGGCGAGAGCCGCTACGCCGACACGATGGAGCAGATCCTCTACAATGGCCTGCTCGCCGGGGTTTCGCAGCAAGGGGATAGGTTCCTGTATCAAACACCATTGAAGACCTTCGCAGGGTTCGCGCGGCAGGCCTCCTTCGGGCCGAATTGCTGTCCGCCGAATATCACCCGGGTGCTTGCCCAGCTGGGAACGTTAGTTTACGCCCGCGACGCGCGCAATGTGTACGTCGACTTGTTTATCGGGAGCAATGCGCGTTTTTCCGTGGACGGAAAGCCGATCAAGCTCAGGCAGGAGACGATATACCCTTGGGAGGGGCTGACACAAATCACCGTGGAGGCTGCGAGCCCGGCGCGCTTCGCGCTACATGTGCGCATTCCCGGATGGACGCAGAACGAACCGATGCCCGGGGGGCCGTACCACTATGACGGCGCAGCCAGGGGGTCCATCTCACTGCTGGTCAACGGCAAGAGCATACCGGTTCAATTGAGCCATGGGTACGCAATGATCGAGCGCGAATGGTCGGGGAAAGATGTCGTCGAGTTAGCCCTTCCGATGGAGGTGCGCAGAGTAAAGGCCGACGAAAGAGTAAGAGACAATCGCGGAATGGTCGCATTGCAGCGCGGCCCTGTGGTCTTTTGCGCCGAGGCGGTGGACAACGCGGGCGGAGTCTTCAATCTGGTTGTTCCCGAGGATGCGAAGCTCGAGTTTTCTCGTGAACCAGGCCTGCGGGACGGCGTGGGCACACTGCGCGGGACGGTGCAGCGTTTGAGCCGGGGGGAAGGGAACCACCCGGTCACGGTCAGTCCGGCAGACCTGGTGGCGATTCCTTACTACGCCTTTGCCAACCGAGCCAGCACGGAGATGGCGGTGTGGCTGGCCGGCGATTCTCGGCGCGCGGTGATGGCTCCGTTGCCTACGATTGCATCGACCAGCGTGGCCTCTTCCTCCTGCGGAGAGGGCGCTGTGGCCGACAACTATCCGGGGCATCGTCCCCCCACTCCGGCGCAGCGCATGTATCCCACCTCGCAGGATGGGAGCGGGCACATCGCGGCGATCTGCGATCAACTGATGCCCGTTAATTCTGAAGATGGATCGGCTCCCTTTCTGCGGTTGCGGCCCCAGGCGGGCAGCGCGGCGTGGGTGCAATACGATTTTGCAAAGCCGGCGGAAGTCTCTTCGGTGAGCGTCTACTGGAAGGACGACGAGCAGTTCTGCGTCGCGCCGGAGAAGTGGAATCTCCTCTATCGCGACGGCGCCGAGTGGCGGCCTGTGCAGTCGGCAAGCGGGTTTGGCGTCGAACGGGACACATTCAACAGGACCCTGTTCGCTCCCGTACGCACGGACGGTCTGCGCCTCGAGATCGCGCTGGCCGGAAAGGTCTACAAGACGGGTGAACTTGGGCCTCCCGACGCCAACTACCTCACCGAGGATACGACCTGGTATGAGGGCGGCATCATCGAGTGGGTTGTGAATGATCAACCTCAGGCGCCGGGCGTGTTCATCAGCTCCCAGGCGAACCACGATCACGCCCTCGACGCCGACCCTGACTCGAACTTCTGGAAGCCGGCCAGGAGCATCGTCCTGGATCGCAGCATTTTGGGTGATCCGGATCCAGGTGTTCGCTCCGAGGCCCGCTCTCGCTGGACCAAGGACAACCTCTACTTTCTCTTCTGGGGGCCATACGAGACCCTGCACCTCAAGCCGGATCCCGATACTCAGCACGAAACCTACAAGCTCTGGTTTTACGACGACTACGAACTGTACCTGGGCGCCAACTTCGAAAACATCAATCTTTACGGCGAATTCCAGATCTCTCCGCAAAGTGAGTTTCTCGACATGGCGATTGACGCCACGCGCGAAAAGCCGGGCTGGGGCGATGAGCATTTGTGGGATTCCGGCATGACGGTGACGTCGCGCATCGATGCAGCGCGCAAGGTATGGTACGGCGAGATGTGCATCCCTATCGCCGCCATCGACAAGAGACCCGCCGCCATCGGCAATGAGTTCCGGGTTAATGTGTACCGGCTGCAATCCGCCGGAGAGGGTAAGAGAATACACTTTCTTGCCTGGCAACCGACCTGGGAATGGAATCCGCACCGGCCGATGACTTTTGGGAGGTTGAGGCTTGCCGGCGCGCCAAAGGATGCGGCACTGGCTTAAGGCATATAGGGAACTCCTGCCCGCGGGGTCTGCAAACTGACTGAGGCTGAATAAGGCAGCACGGACTCTTGCCGGCGGCGTGACAGAGAGGGCTTGGACAGGGGGCAAACCGCGCGGATGGAACGATCTAAAAGCGCATTCGGCGGAGTAATGACAGCGCTTGCATTTTTTGATTGCTAGATCGCAATTCCGAAGTATATAGTCTCATCGATTTCCGTTGAATGCGATTCCGCAGCTTGACTTCGGAGCCGCAGCAGAGGTTGGTGGTGCTTTTAGTACCTGATGTCAAAGAGGGTGGGGCGATCCCGCGGAGCGGCAGTTCTCGCGGAGTAGTCCTGCGGAACTCCGCCGCAATCTCGCTGAACCGCCGTCAGTTTCTCGAGGCCTGCACTCGTGCGGCGCTGGCCTCCACACTCTTCAGCCTTTCGCCTCGTCGCGCACTGGCGTTGCCCCGGAACAGGAAGGCCGTGGTGGTCACCTTCGGAGGTGGCGCCCGTGATGAGGAGACCTTCGCCGCCGACGGCCGCGAGAACATTCCGCATCTGCTTCAGGAGTTGCTGCCACAGGCAACGCTATTTACCCAGGTGGTGAACCACGGCATCCTGGGACACTACGTGGCCACGGCGAGCCTGGCCACAGGCCGCTATGAGACATTCAATAATTTCGCAGCGGTGCCGCCTGCCAATCCCACGGTCTTCGAGTATTTTCGAAAGGGATTGAATCGGCCTGCAACCGACTCGTGGGTGGTGGCGCCGAGCAACGGCTTTAACCGGATCGGCGAAAGCAGCAATCGAGCCTATGGCCCCGGCACCGGGGCGGAGGTCATTCTTCCCAAGCGCCTGCTGCGCGCGGTTTTACCCAGCGCATCGATCGACGAGTACGAGCATCTGCTGCACGATAACTATGAGACTCCGCTTTACGCGCCGGAATTGAGCGGAAACGATCTGGATCTGAACCAGGTAGCTGACACGTTGAAGCTGTCGGTATCCGACTTCGGTCAACACGCCCGTAACCTCATCAGCCCCGATGAGCTGTCTGTCTACATTGCCAAGCGGTTGATGAAGCAGTTCGCCCCCAGCCTGTTGTGGATTACCTTGCATGACATCGACGTAGCGCACGCAGGCGCGTACTCGCTCTACATCGAGGGGATTCGTCGGACGGACCGGCTTTGCGCGGAGATTTGGCAATCCATTCAGACGGACCCCGAGTATGCCGGAAAGACGACCATGTTCATTCTTCCCGACTTCGGGCGGGATTCCGATTTCGAGGTGGGAGGCAACGGGTTTCAGCATCACAGAACGGGCGATACCGCCTCTCGCACAACCTGGCTGATGGCCTTGGGCCCAGGTATCCGCGAACAGGCCCTCGTGGAGCGCGCGGTGGATTCGACCGACCTGGTGCCCACGCTCGGAGCTTTGCTCGGATTCGATGCTCGATACGCGCAGGGAAAGCCCCTGGTGGAGTTGGTTTAATCGTATGATCCCCGCGCAGCTTAAACCGGAGCAGTTTGCAGCCTATCCACCGCTGGCAAGAAGGCTCGCAATCGATCATCTGGATTTGCTGCGTAGGATGCCGCTTGCCTATCTCCCGCTGTTTCTGCGGGAAGTGGCGGCTTACGATTGGAAGTTTCCCGCAGAGAGAAGGGAGGTCGACTTACAGTTCGCATTTCTGGCTGAACTTTCTCCCCAGCAAGCCAAGCGAGTTTTGGCGGGGTTCGACTCGATCACCCTATCCCGGGAGCTGGAATCCATGGACTGGGTCAACTCCCCGGCCGCCTTCTCTGAGGATCTTTCGGCGCATCTTTGGGCGACGCATCAGATGGATGCATTTCGTGCCGCGTCGATCCAGTTCGTTGACCAATACCACGCGACGGCGCCAGCCGAACCATTAGCGGTGTCCCGATTGGCGATCGTCCTCGTCGGCGAGGGACTTTCCTCGCCGGGCAAGGTGAGCAGCGATCACATCTTTCAAAAACTTCGTCCCAGCGGCGTTCACTTCACGCAAGTGGATGACGGGAATGGCCTTGAAACGATAACGCAATTTGCGCTGCGGAGAGCCAGACAGAACCCCATCCCCTACGGCCATTGGTATATCGACGGGGATGCCGCGCCGCCTGAACTGAATGCGGGCTTGACCTGTGTGGATTATCGTTCGCTTGGCAATGTGCGCGCGGCGCTGCTTTCCAGGATTAGGTCCATGTTCGCTTCGGGCGCGGGCCCCGAGGCGGTCCGCAGCGTACTCTTCCAATTGCAACCCCAGAGTTTAGGAATGAGTACAGGTCCCGAAGCGGGTGTGATCGACCATTTTCGCATCAGCCTCCTGACGGAAGGCTCGGGCACCCAGATCTTTAGCACCACCTTTGTCCAATGGGCTGCACGCGAGGCGCTGCGGCGCGCCCAGCCCGTGACGCTGGTGTCGCGATTCGCCCCCAGGCAGGCGCAGCGCTCCATGGAAGAGATGCTGTCGGGAGGTGAGGCGAAGGTAAGCCTGGATCCGGAAGGCTCACTCATCGACGCGGACATGGGCGCGTACTACACGTGGCTCAATCTGCAAAGATTGCCGGGGAGCGAGCGAGCGTCCTTGCTGGTGTGGCTCGAGAACAGCGGGGAGGCTCTGGCCATCTCTCCGCGTCTGGGCCGCGCAGAGACTTCAACCAATACGATTGCTTTGGCTGAGTTACTGGCAAAGCTAACTTAGAGGTACCGCGTTCCAATGCGGCGCAACGAAAGTTGAGGGCAGAATCGATGAGCAAGAGAATATCGAGGCGCGACTTATTACGGAATGTAAGCGCGGCCAGTGCGGCCGGAGTGTTGCTTACGGGAGTAGGCCCGGCGTCTCTGATCGCCGCCGCCGAGCAGGAATCCCACGAAGCGCCGCAATCTCCGGAGTCCTCGCTTGATTTGCTCAAGGAGCACGAGGACTACGCAGTTGTCATTGAAGCTGGAGAGATGGTCATCAAATTCGACAGGCGCTATGGTTCCATCTTCAGTATTACCCGAAAAAACGACCCCTTTCAAACCAACTACATCGGCAACGCGCTGAATACTCCGGGGGTCGACCCCTCAGATTCGCGGTGGACGGGCGATGTTGTGTCGACAATCTGGGAATTGACCACGGACGATTGGAAGAACTTCCGCCTTGGCCAAAACGATGTCTTCCGCATGTCCGGCCGATGGAAACGGGAACTAACCGGCAAGTCTGAAGACATTCGCCGCGTCACCGCGAAAAACGGCGTGGTCGCCGTTCAATATCCCGGAAATTCCGCGGCCGAAGAAGGCATCCGAAGCTTTGCGCTGTCGATGAGCTATCGGCCCGGCGAGAGAAGTTCATTGCTCTGGGACATCGAAATTGAAAACATCACCGGCAAGGTTCTGGAGATCGGAGAACTCGGTTTCCCTCTGATGGTCAATGACGACTATTCCGAACTTTACATTGAGAACGGCGCGGAAACAAAGCTGAGTACCATTAACAACGTCGATTTTGGCAAGACCCCGCTGCGTCAACAGCTGATTCACGAGCAGAAGATCCTGGTCCATCATTTCGTCGCCGGCCACAGCTCCTATGCGTTATTGCAACGCCCCCTCGGCGATCCTCCCTATCTTCTGTTTCACCCGACCCTGGAGACGAGTCTGGAGTGCATTTACAAGGAGCAGCGCTCGGCGTTCGCAGCACACGTGCGTGACTGGGAGGGGCCGGATATCCTCGCTGTTCACTCCCGCGCTACAAAAGATCTGCGGGGCTGGAGGTCGAATCCCTGGGTAAACGGCCACACCTCCTTGATCCTGCAGCCGGGAGAGAAAAAGAAACTTCAATTTCGTTTCGCGTTGATTCCAAGTTACCAAGCCATCCGCGACGAAGTTTGCGAAGCGGGCAATCTCGGAATTCGCGTCCTGCCGTCGATGGTGGTTCAGGAAGGAACAGATGTGCGGGTGGAGTTGCAATCCAAAGTCGATCTGGACCGTATCGAACTTCTTTCCGACAACATCGATATCAAAGAAAGGAGGCGAGTCGGCAATAAAACGTTGTTGACGCTCTCCTTTAAGGAGAGGGGTCAAAAAAGCCTGAAACTTCACTACGGCGAAGGCCGCTGGACCAATCTGCACTTTTACTCTATCGAGGACATCGAGGGCCTGCTCAACGCGCGCGGGCAGTTTGTCATTGACCGTCAGTTCTATCGGAACCCCGATGACCCTTATCACCGCAATCACTGTTTCCTGCCATTCGATCACCGTATTGGCAGCATCTTTCTGGATTCGGATGAAGTGTGGGAAGTGGGCGGGAGCGACGAGTCGGGCTTCTCGGAGCCGATCTTTCTGGCGGAAAAGAACGTCTATCTGCCTTCAAAGGCCGAGGTGGAGACCTTGGAGACCTATGTCGCTGACTGCCTCTTCAAGTACATCCAGAATCCCGAAACCTACGAGGTTAGAGCCTCGCTTTACTGGAAGCAACGCGTGCCTTCGGAAGGCTGGGGCGCATGGACAAAGGAGCGGTCCGAGGCAACGTTCCGCTCGTATAACTACGTGCATCCGGCTAACATTTATCACGCGCTTTACCGGATCGGAAGAAGTTATGGTCTGCTTACCCGCAAGAAGCCTGAAGAATACCTCCGCATGTCTTACCGTACCTGCCTCAAGTGGTTTACTACCGGTCCGTGGCGTCACGTGGGGCTTATGGAGGGGTCGAATGTCATCCAGATCTTACGCGATATTCAGCACGAGGGATGGACCGACGAGTCGACCAAGCTTTTGCAACTGATGAAGGATTGCGAAGAGGAATTTATCCGCGACCCATATCCCTACAGTTCAGAGTTAGTGATCGATCAGACTGCGCATGAGCAGGTGTATTTCTTCACGCGTTATTTCGGCGACAAGGCGAAGAATGCGAAAACCATCCAGGTCCTCAAGGCCCTTCGCGGAGGCAACCAGCCGGTCTGGTTTCGTTACGGCAACGACAAGAGGCGCGATGTCTGCTGCTGGTACAACGCATCGCTGAATGGCATGGCTCTTCTGCAGGCCTACGAAGACTACGGCGACCCGGACGCGCTGTTGAAAGGATACGCCGGTGTCATGAGCGTCATGGCCAATGTCATTCCAGACGGGATGGGTTACAACTTCTTTATTTGTACGCCAGGAATTTTCGATCATCAGCCGCCCAGAACATTTGAGAGCGGCCCAGGGCTCTGGGGATTCTTGAAGTCGGCCAAGTCGTATGTCGTAAACGATCAAGCGTTTGGAGAAGTGGGATTCGGCTGCAAGGTTGATGCCACAGACAGTGCGCTGACCGTATATCCAATGGATGGCCTCAGGAAACGGGTTCGGTTCGTCGAGAGCGGCATCGATCTTGCGGTCCTGCCCGGCCAGATTCAAAAGGCAAGCCTTTCTCGCGGGAATTCGCTGCTTGTCTTAGAGATTCTCGATCCATCGCATCTGTCGACGAATGCGACGATCTCAATCGACGGACTTGCTGCAGGGAGCTATCAAGTGCGGCACGGCCGATCGTCGCGGCGCATTTCTGTCGACGGCCGCTTCGAATTCAACGTGCCGATCAGTGAGGCCGGACACATTGAAATTGCAAGGATTTAGCATGGGCGGGTTTCGGTTGTCGCTAATCTTCATTGGAGCGGCTGTGTTCGCCGCCTGGGGGCCGATTTACGCCGACTCCTTGCCGTCACCGGATGACAACAACCTCACCAGTGAGGTCCGAGTCTTCAAGGACACACCGTCGCTTTACGTAAACGGCAAACTGACAAGTCAGATTCTAGCGGCTCCCTATCCTCCGGGCCCGGCCGATTTCATCGATTTTGCGAATGCCGGGATTTCGATATTCAATATTTACCTTCGCTTCGATTGGACGGCGCCGGAGAGATACGACTTCAGGAAAGTCGACGCCAAGATGGATGGTTACCTGAAGCTCAAGCCCGATGCACTTTTTATTCCGCGCGTGTTGTTAACTCCGGGGGATTGGTGGTGCACAACCTTCCCTGAAGACATAACGATGCGCGATGACGGCACGGCAGCAGGCATGTTCGGGCAGAAGTGTCATCCCTCACTGGCTTCGGAACGTTATCGCGAATTGTCTCACAAGGCGATGACGGCATTTATCGAGCATGTCGAAAGCAAGTACGGGAAGAACATCCTTGGGTACCAGGTTGGTAATGGCTTTGGCGGTGAATGGCTGATGTTTAACTCATTCTGGGAGATTCGACCCGGACAGAGCCCTCCCACAAAGTTTGGCGTTGAGGACTACTCACCGCCGGCGCGTCGCGCGTTTCGCGCGTGGCTTCGGAGGAAATACGTTTCGAACGGCGCTCTGCAAATCGCTTGGCACGACGATCAAGTCAGTTTTGAGAATGCACAGCCTCCCAATGAACGGGAGCGGTACTCGACGACGCATGGGATTTTCTTTGATCCTTTCGTCAGCCGACGTGTTCCGGACTATTTTGCTTTCTTCAACGAAATGGTTAGCGGCGTATTGCTGGAAAATGCAGCATGGGTGAAAGAGCTCACTCACCGCAAGAAGATTGTGGGGGCATTTTACGGATATCTCTGGTGCAATTTTCCCAATCTCAGTGTCGTCCACACCGGACATTTGGGAATGGAAACGGTATTCGGCTCTCCGGATATCGATTTCATCGCCAGCCCTTACACCTACGACAACAAAGGAATCGGCGGGCCGGACTACTCGCAGACTCTGCCTGCGGAAGCCCAACTTCACGGGAAACTCTACTTCAATGAGGTGGACACAGAGACTTATCTGCATCAGCGCCAGTGGCGATGGGGAAACTCACTTCACAATCCGACGAATTTTGAAGAGACCAAGGCTCTTCTTACCCGTGACTATGCTTACGCATTGACGAACGGGTCTGGCATGTGGTGGACGGATCTCTTCGGCGGAACCTTTCACGATGACAAAATCATCCGGCTGCTCGGCCAGTTGAAGGATATCGACACCCGATACCTTATGGCAGACCGGCAATCGAACGCCGAGATAGCGGTAGTCCTGGACGATTCGAGCTTCACCTATTTCGGCGATGGCGAGCCGCTGTTCACGGCGCTGCTGACGGCACAAAGGCAGTGGGAACTGGCCTTCATCGGCGCGCCCTGGGATCCTTACTTATTGTCGGACATGGGTAACCCAAAGCTGCGCGACTACAAGATGTATATCTTTCTCAATACGTTCCATGTAACGCCTCAGCAGCGTGAAGTCATCCACCGGCGTCTCGAGCGCAACGGCGCGACCGCCGTATGGGTCTACGCACCAGGTTATATCACAGACAAACTATCTGCTGGCAACATCCAATCGCTCACCGGAATCAGCGTGAAGGAGTCCGACACCGTCGGAGAGCTGCATGTAGACATTACGTCTTTCGAGTCGCCCTATACGCGGGGGCTCCCCGATCCCACGGCATATGGGACCGACGTGAATGTGGCGAATATCAAGCGCTGGTACGACCATCAGCTCTATCTGAAAGACCCCCGGGACCCCAGTCTGCAGCGCGATCTGCCGGGATTCCGCATCAGCCCTCGGTTTTGGAGCGACGATCGCGATGCACAAGTCCTTGGAAAACTGGCCGGAGTCAACGAGCCCGGGCTTGTCGTCAAAAAGGTCTCAGGCTGGACCTCGATTTATTCGAGCGCGCCCATTTTGCCGGCACCGTTGCTGAGGAACATTGCGCGCGTCGCGGGCTGCCATATCTACAGCGATGGCGGCGACGTTGTTTATGCGAATCGGGAGTTTCTGGGCTTTTATTCGCCCCGGGGGGGGGATCGAATCATTCGCTTGCCGAAGCGATCGAACGTGATTGATCTGCTCAGTAATCAGGTGATTGCCCGAGATGCGAGTGAATTCCGTGCGGATTTGAAACCGAACACCACCTTGCTGCTGAAGATCGAAGAGGCAGAACAGCCCTGAGTTTCAGACTGCTGAGTCTTCCGATTGATTCCCGGCCTCGCACGGCGAGGAGCGGCAGCCGCAATGGCGCGCGGGCCGGCAATTCTGGCTTCCGTCAAGACGATGGCCTCGGATATGATAAAAGGCAATAAGATTTTGAATGCAACTGCCCCGCCGAAGACACGTCGGGCCCCGAAATGTGAACCCTTCAGCGGGTCAATTGCGCGAATGTTGATTAGTGATTCGTGTGTGTCGCGAGTCCTGAGCTCCATGAGCCACTCATCGAATGTCGGGAAGAGACTCGTTGAGAATGTTCAGGCCTCGACTGCCTCCCCGAACATCGCTGAAGAATGCACTTCCTAGGATGGTTGCAATCTGCCCGGTTGCCGTACATACACTTGACGAACTTAGAACGAGAACGTTTTGGAATGCAAGAAGAAAGTAGAATGCCGCGAGACACAGTCAAGCTTGAAGAGGTGGCCCGTCGTGCCCGCGTGTCGGGGTCGACGGTATCGCGCGTCCTGAACAACCTCTCGGTAGTCAAAAACTCGACGCGCATGCGCGTTCTTAAAGCCGTCGAGGAATTGGGTTATCAGCCGAACCTTCATGCCAGGAGCCTGGCCGGCGGAAGCAGCCGCACGATTGGAGTGATCGTCTCCAACATGGAGAACCCATTCTTCTTCGACATCTACAAGACCGTCGAAAGCGGCGCCCGCGCAAGCGGCTACGAAGTGGTTATCGCCAACACAAACTACAGTTCCGAGCAATTGGTCAAAAGCATTCGCCTGATGATAGGCAGGCGGGTATCGGGGCTGGCGATCATCGTGTCGGAGATGGACGCTGCGCTCACTGAAAGCCTTTCGAAAGGCCCCATTCCGGTGGTGTTTTACGATGTGGGTAAACCGAGCCAGAGGATCACAAACATTCGAGTCAACTACGAGCGCGGCGTGAGGACACTGGTGGAGTATCTCTGCTCCTTGGGTCATCGCAGCTTTGGGTTTGTGAGCCATCACGCCGCCCTGGACCCAATCAATATACGCTTGCAGACCGTCCTTGAGGTCACGAAGGCGCTGGCGCCGGGAATGACTGTGTATTCCGCGTCGCGGGAAGACGATTTAGAGGGAGGGCGTCTTGCGGTGCGTGATTTGCTGGCTCTCAAGTTCGATCCCACCGCAATTATCTGCGTAAACGACATCATGGCGGTGGGTGCGCTTCGTGAGTTGCGCGAAGAAGGCTATGACGTTCCGGGAGATATCTCCGTCTGCGGTTTCGACAACATTACGCTGTCGGAGTTCTGCTATCCACCGCTCACTACCGTGCACATCCCGCGCGACCGGATTGGTCAAATCGTCTGCGACTGTCTTCTGCCGGGAAGGAGCGCGGCATCCTTCGAAGGAAGCGAGATTATCCTTGACCCCCAGTTAGTCGTGAGAGAGTCGACCGGGCTTGTGTCATCCCATTCCAGCCGCCGAGTTCCGAGGAAGCGAAGTTGACTCGAATGATGGATGGTAGATTGCACGAGGTATGATTTAGAGGTCCTGACGAGTTCAATTACGTGCCACGATGAATGCGGTTCCGGACACAGTAACCGCGAAACCGCTGTCGCCGATAGCGGAACTGGGATCGAATCAACCGAATCGGACGCGGGCCGAAAGGCTCCGGTTCAACTTGGAGTCTATGTAGTGATCCACTTTTCGATCGTGTCATAAAGGCGATCGCCTGAGAGCGATCCGGTGCTATGATCCAAACCAAGCTCCGGCGGCGCAATCATCCAGGCGGAATCCAGACTTCCGGAAATACACAGACAAACGGATTGCTCGTACTCGGGGTATCTGCCGGCCGCCAGCCAGATATAGTGGGCAAGAATGGCGGCGTCAATCGCGCTATTTGCCGGATCGTCCACGTCCGGAACTGTGCTGACCTTCTCCTGGTTCTCGAAGATCGCGATGCTGGTAAACGGCTTGGGTTTGCTGCGCATGCCGAACCGCGCTACCAGGACCCTGGGGCGAGCGCGGCGCATGGCTTCAGACGCCGCCCACTCCACAAACGCATTCGAAAAGATCAATGCACCGTTTCCGCTTAGAAAGAGATCGATGACAAAGCGCTGCAATCTCTTCTGGCCGGCTAGTTCCGGGGGGAACCATGGCGTCCAGTCCTTCTTTGCCAACGACGCCATGATTTCGACCGCACTGCTGATGCTCTTCGGCATCGTATTGAGCCCTGCCAGAAAGCTGTCACGCAGAGGTTTCAGTGCGGAGTAACTGAGCGAGGCGGCATGCGAGAACGCGGATGGAAGCAGCATGTTCAGCCTCGCGCCTGAATCGATGAGCCATAGGTCTTCGGGATCGCAGCTCGCATCTCGCGTCAATATCTCCGCGATTCCCGGTTGCCCCGGCCCGCCTTTAACGAGCAAATCGCTGAATTCCTCGGCGCCTCCTGCGATTCGTATCCCATCGCCTCTCGCCTTCCAATGCTCCCACGCCGTATGAGCATCGACAGGCAACTGCCGGGGAAGAATAACGACGATCAGCCTCTTTCGCTGCGGTTCCTTGCTGGCAATCTGTAGCGTTCTGGCATCCACCGCATCGTTGATCCGCTGGATTTCGAGACGCCACTGCCTGTAATACTCAGACCGGGCGAGCTCCGCTGCATTCTCCATGGTGTTACTCGCCTCAGAGAATTTCCAGTGGCGGACGTCCATCTGCAATTCAAGCTTGCGCAAACGCTCCGTGAGCACATCCAGCTCCAAAGGCGTGAAGGAATTGACTCCGTCCAGGAAACCTCGGAACTTGTTCTGCTCGAATGGAAAAAGCGTGTCCCATTCGCCGAGCTGTTGATTGAGAATGGGGCGGAGCGTTAACGGCAGGCGGGCGATCGTCTCTCGCCAGGCCGCAAGATTGGGCGCCTCTTTAACTCTTGCCGGGTTTTGCGGGCTGGTCATGATTTTGCTCAGATTCGAATCTCCGGGATCGATGTCCCCTGCGCTTGTGCAGCCTTCAGCCCGAACATTTCTGCGATCGTGGGACACAGGTCGATGTGCTGGATTGGACGCTCGACCACGTCTCCGCGCTTTGCGGCTGCGCCTAGGCACATCAGCCAGGTGAGCCGCGTTGCATCGTTGTCGAAGCGGTGATTAAAGAAGCCGTTGGTCACGGAGCCGTCCAGATCGCGCCCAAACTCGGGGAGGACGAACAGTGTCGTCTTCTCTCGATACGAGGGATTCGATTGCACTTCGTTCCAAAGTTCATGAACGAGCCGATCCATTGTGCGAATTCCGGCTAGGTGCATTGAGTACGAGCCGAAGTGCGCCACTTCGACATCGGAGAAGGTAATGACCAGCAGAGACGGTGCAAAGCGCCGCAAAATCTCCAGTGAGACGAGGAGGGTGAATTCATCTCCCGTAACCGGGGCATTTGTGGTCACCAGATCCTGAATCGCCTGAGACACGGACGCGCGTGTGGGCGCGTCCAAGGCAGAGGCGCCTCCGAAGACAGACCACCCGAGCCCCTCGTAGTTGTCCGCCGCCAGCATGGCTTCAATCTCCGGCTGCATCGCCGCACGTTCCGCACTGTGATCGGCCCGCCCCTGGGCCGCTGCGTTGACGATCGCATTAATCAACAATTGCTTGGGGAAGATGACATTTGCGCCGAATTTCGGTCCATAGTCTCGAACTGAGCTCGCGCCGATTTGAGCCGTCAGCGCCTTGTTGCTCGATATCAGCCAGGTGTCCGCCTGGGGAGTTCTCAAGTCCTTGCGCAGATACTCAAAGACAGTGGGATTCTCCGGCGCAGTCTTTCCCCAATCGTCGATGCGCTGCCAGGCGCCGGTTAGAATGCTGGAGATCGTGTTGTAGTGGGAGGTGACTCCCGCATTGCGGATGTAAGGGAAGAACAGGCTCTGGGGCAGCAGTTCGCCGAAGAGGTGGGGGATATTGACAAGCCCTTTCTCTTGAAATGTCTCAAACCGCCGCACGCCTCCGCAGGCCACCACAATGACCTTCGGGCTGTTGCCCTTAGCGGCCGGTGCGAGCGGCTGCCCCAGCACGGCCCGCTGCGACGCGCACCATTCACTCACCAACAGGGCGGCCGCGGCCTTCATCAATCGCCGACGCGACAGGTCCATAACCTGAAGAACTCGCTTCGGCCCCCGATCTTACTCCCCAAGCAATAGAGGCAATGTGATAAGGATCACTAAGGGTGCATCCCTCGAGACAAGGCGCCGTGAAAGAGTCAGGCTTGAGGAGCAGCACAGTCGTTTGAGAGGCGGATTCGTAATCGAGACGCGGAGCTGGCAAACCGCGAGCGAGGGTTGGCTGGGGCGTCATCGGAGCCATATCGAGCCGGAACAATTGGCATCTCATCGTGCAATAGCGCGCAATCATGCGGGGAGACTCCTATGCCATTAGCAAGTGCGTCGACGTGTAGTTTATGAGTTCCTCGTGGGAAACGGCGCGTGGAGGTTCGATCCCCACAAGGCGGTGAGAAACGCCAGAATAGACGCGAACCGCGGAAACCTGTCACGCAGTGTGGAAATCAGGCCGGTTTTCGGTTAAAGTGGCCTTACTGAATCAACACAAGCGCGTTCCCTTGAAGGATCACGAGTTTGGAACATTTCGTGTTTGGAATCGCGATTGGCGTGGGCCTGATTACTTGATCTTCGTTAATCGCGCAATTTCATTGACCGGTGCAGGCCGTTTCCTGGAATAGTTCTCGAAGCAGAAAGAGATTCCTCGTGAATAAACTCTCAAGAAGGCGGTTTCTGAAAAAGGCGGGCCATTCCGGCGTGGCCCTGGCATTAGGTTCCACATTAAGCAAAGTCGGTTTGTCGCAGGGCACGCCAAGCGTGACTAGAGTAGTGATCGATTCCGGCCGGCAAATTGCGCCCATCGATCGTCATCTCTTCGGCTGTTTTCTCGAGCATCTGGGGCGCGCCATCTACGAAGGCATATACGATCCGAAGTCAAGATTCGCCGATAGCAATGGGTTCCGTACCGACGTGATGAAAGAGGTTCATGAGTTGGGAGTGCCCATTGTCCGCTATCCCGGCGGCAATTTCGTCTCGGGCTATCACTGGCTTGATGGGGTGGGGCCGAAAAAGGACCGGCCGACTGTTTTAGACCGCGCGTGGAACACACTGGAGACGAACCAGTTCGGCACAAACGAATTCACAGCGTGGGCGCGTCAGGTGGGCACTGAGCCACTGTTCGGGCTCAACTTCGGCACGGCGTCAGCGGAAGATGCGGCTGCGCTGGTGGAATACTGCAACGTGGCCAAGGGAACCAAGTGGAGCGATTTGCGGCGCTCGCACGGATATGAGCAGCCTCACAACGTCAAGTACTGGTGCGTGGGAAACGAGATGGACGGGCCATGGCAGATTGGTCACATGCCTGCCCGCGAATATGGAATCAAAGCTACCGATGCTGCGCGGCAGATGCGTGGCCTCGATCCATCCATCAAATTGATTGCATGCGGCTCGAGTGGGCCTTTCATGCCGACCTATATCGAATGGGATCGAACCGTTCTTGAGGAGTGCTACGACGAGGTCGATGGTATTTCACTCCATCGCTATTGGGGAAATTCCGAGGAAACCGGGTTTGACAGCTCAAAGTACCTGGCGATGAACCTTGCGATGGATCGCCAGATCGAAGAGATTGCCGCTGTTTGCGATACCGTGCGCGCGCAGAGGCGTTCAAGCAAGCAGTTGTTCCTGTCGTTCGATGAATGGAATGTGTGGTATCGTGCCCGTACCGGCGACGCTGTGGACGGGCACATGAAAGCGGCTCCCCATCTTTTGGAAGAACAGTACAATCTGGAAGATGCCCTGCTGGTCGGCGGACTCGCTAATTCTCTAATCCGGCATTCCGATCGCGTAAAGGTCGCGTGCCTTGCGCAATTGGTCAACGTAATTGCACCGATCATGACCAACGAGGACGGGATACTCCATCAAAGTATCTACTACCCGTATTCCTGGGCACTTAAATACGCGCACGGCCGCGCCCTCAGCCTCGACCCTGAAGGTCCGAGCTACCGAGTTGATTCTCTCGGCAGGCCAATTGAGAGTTTCGGTGTGGCCGCTCCGGGATTCGGAGACGTACTCTATTTGGACGTAATTGCAACGCTCGATGAGGACAAGCACTCTGCGACGCTTCTCATCCTGAACCGCGATCTCGAAAGAGCACAGGATCTGGAGATCAACTGGCACGACCTGACTCCCACCAGGGTTATGGCATTCCAAACCATTACTGGATCTGACCTGAAGGCGATCAACACCTTTGCGGATCCAATGCGCGTGGTTCCACAAACGCTTGAGAATCCAAAGGCTGGTTCCAGGATGTCTTTGCAACTGCCGCCAAAGTCATACTCCGTCCTGTCGCTCGCTCTCTAACGCGGGGAGCTATAGCGATAGGGCGGGAACTATGGGGTACCCGCAATTGTCTAAGGCTGAGTAAAACTCGGCCGCTGTGGCGGCTCTGTTCTGGCCCTGTATGCCGAATTTCCCTTCCGCACCCACACCGGCTTTCTCCGTAACATCGGTGAATGTCCCGTCGCCATTGTTGTGAAAAAGTCGGTTAAACTCCAGCGTGTAAGTGAACCTGAATACGGGAATTTCGAGGGTGTTCGAAAGGGGACGCAACAGGAATGGTGCCTTGATTTCCTGCGGGGAAAGCGGCAACTCCGACGGGCAAAAACCACGCCATAACGCGATGGCTCCGTTATCTGTCCCTAACTGTCCCGGGCGGGATGCAGCCAACAAGGCGCAGGCTGTTGAATCTATTTGGTTGCGGGGGCTGGATTTGAACCAGCGACCTTTGGGTTATGAGTCGGTCAGAAGCCACTGATTCTAAATAGGATCAACAACTTAGCTCGGCAGAATCCGGCAAATCGTGGCGGAGTCTGCAACCCCCGCGCAGCCAGAACTAGCGCCGAATTCGGATCGGCCGCCATGCAGAGTGAACGGTCATTACCAGCGGTCTTGCAAACTAGTTTCTCCACTGCCTCATCATTCGGAATCAATAGCTTAGCATCATTTATCCTCACGTACTGTCGGATCGGACTCGGAGAAAAATGTCGCATCCTGCGAACCGGTTTTGCTTGCTTCCTCCCTTGGGTCGATGACAGACTCGTCTCAAGCGATTACGGGGCCGGTTGCGACGCCTCGATAATTGTGTACATGCGTTCTCTCCGTCGCCCGCCGCCGGCCTGGATTGCGGCAGCGCGCGGCGTTGCACAGAGCGCCTTTCCCCGATCGACACGTTAAGATAGTCTGGCTGCAAACACACCTACCCCATTGTCTGCCCTGATTAGGGACACAGGTCTGGACCGGATTGGTCAAGAACCGGCTTGTCCTGGTTACGATCCCCAACTAGAGGCAGGTATGGCGAATCCTTCCCAATCCTCTGTGCGCCTCAAGGACTGGAGTCCGGAGGCCCTGGCTCTTGCCGCTCAGGCCAAGGTCCTCTCCGGCAGCAAACTCGAGCAGCTGGTGGCTCGTCTGCAGCGGCACACCGGACACCCAAGCGAGAGATGCTGGCGCTTCGTGATCCAGTATGGGCTCAAAGGGAAAGTGGGTCACCGCCGCTGGACAGACGACGAGATTGATTTCGTGCGCGAGGAACTGGTGAAGCGGCCCTTGGAACAAGTCGCGAGAAAGCTCGGCCGCTCGCCCAAGTCGGTTCGAAGCATGCTTCAGAGAAACAGCCTCCGCGTGCGAGAGATCCGTTGCGACATATTCTCGGTCGAAAGCCTTGCCAAGGCCCTGAAAGTAGGCAAGAGCGAGATTCGTTTCTGGATCGAACAAGGGTGGCTCGAGGCCACCATCAACCTGCAGGGGAAACGGCCTTCCTACAACATCGCGCCCGAGGCGCTCATGCACGTCTACAAGCATCATCTGGCCGATCTGCTGAAGCGCGGACTTCCCAGCCAGTCTTTATTCGAGGCCTACCTGCAGTACGTATATTCTCCGAAGCATACGGTCGGCGAACAGCTTCTCGATGTCCGCCGCGATAAGCGGGAGAGAGCCGCCTTTGCCGCCCTGCAGGCAGAAGGAACGCGGGAAGAAGAAGATGATGACGACGATGTGGAGGAGGAGTACCGGTATGGCAGCGGTTAGAATATGGGATTCATGGAAAACGCGGGCGCCGGTTCGAGATTGCCCCTATGAGCACCGTGGCCGCCGTCTGAGATCTGCCCGCCGTTTCACGAAGACGAGCGCTGCAATTTGAGGGTTCCTGGCACGGACGCAGTCCCGCTTGCCGGATACGTTGCCTGTCGGTGCCTCGAGTGTGGCGAACACGGATTCTCGCCCAACAGCGGCCTCGAATGAACTTCTGGGAAGCTGGAGTCTTCGAGCCAGCGTGAAACTGGACTGAATGGGAGGGGGGCGCCTGGGATATAGTCTGGGAAGCCTTGCCAATGCCACCGAAGTGATAGGGCTGTTCGGGCCGCACCTGCCTTATTCGATGAATTGCCCGATCCGCTCTTGACGGATCTGATCGGATTAGAGGACGCGAGCCGGACTGGCCGCGCCAATGACGAAGTCAATGCTCTTTACGGACTCCCCGAGCCCGAAGCTCGGGTCCGTAACCTTTGGTAATCTCCAGAACTGCCGAATCACCGATAAAGTTACTGATGCCGGCTTTTTTGAACGGGCCGGGCATTTGATGAATCATGCAGGCATTTTGGGCTCTGCCGGGGGTACAGATGGAGCAGATTGGCGCCAGACTTCGTGCAGTCAGGCAGAAGTGGGGACTCACCTTACGTGAAGTGGAAGAGCGCAGCGCGCGGCTTGCGTCGGAATGGGGCATGCCGTCCTATCGAATCTCAGCAAGCTGGCTGGACCGTGTCGAACGGGAAGGCCGCTTTCTCTCCGCGGTAAAGCTGATCGTGCTCGCGGCAGTTTACAGCATTCCAGCCGACGAGCTGCTTGCTTTCTGCCCGGACGGAAGGGGCGCCACTCCCCAGCACATTCACCCCTCCAGCCCCAACACCACACTTCTTTTGACGCGGGGGCCGCTCGAGGAGCACGCGCGGTTGTGGCTTCCCGACAGCATTGCTGCGGAACCGATCCCCGATAACACTGCGCTTCTCCCGCAGGAGGATCGTCTGCCCAGCCATTACCGCCGCGGTATCATCGGAAGGCGGGATAAAACCCTCGACCCGATGATCCGGCCCGGGTCCATCGTCCTGATCAATACTCAGCGCCGCGCCATTGCGCACCGCAGGGAATGGACAAACGAGTTCGATCGTCCAATCTACTTTCTTTTCACCCATGCCGGCTATATTTGCGGTTGGTGCGAGCTTGACAAGAACGCAGAATGGCTGACTTTGGTTCCACATCTCCTTTCCTATTCGGCCGCCCAGCGATGGAGATACAGGAAGGAAGTGGAGGTGATTGGCCGCGTCGCCGTCGTCCTTCAGCGCCTGGAGGACGAATCCGGCGCTGCGGCCTAGTTTTGAACTGGCGAACTACGCTGGACTGATTCAGAGTCCATGTCCACCTGCTGCGCAGCTCGAGCCCGTTCTGCTCAGAGAGCCTTCTCTAAATCGGCAAGCATGGCAAGGTTTCCCCGCTCGTAGAGCGCGAGAACCCTCCGCGTCATCAGATAATACGTTGCGACCGCACGTTGGGCATACATCGGAAAGGCGCTCTCCAGCTTCCCGGTCTTCTGAGCGCCTCGTAGCCTTTCCACGTGCCACTCGATCTCTCTCGCGCTTAGCCGTAGCTGTTCGGCGACGGCGAGCGCCTCCGGGTACCACTGCTGAACGTAAAACGCCAGATCGATCAACACGGCGCAATTGGCCTCCAGTGCTTCGAGGCCTTCGAGCCCGCCGACCAGCTTCCAGATTTCGGCCGGATCGAGCGTCGCACTGGTTTCATCCCTTCTCTGTTGCCCGGACTCGTCAATAATGTCCAGTGCGACTTCCGCAATCGAGCCCCGGTCCACAGCCGTCAGGCGTTTCAAGAGGCCCTCCCAGTCTCTCTGTGAGGACCGGCGGACGCGGCGAAGGGAATACGCTGCGATCACCATGAGAACCGTCACGAGAATCGCGACCGCAATCAGGAAGACGACCATGCGGCTGTTTACCATGATTTCCTCACCCGAATTCTCTCAAGATCCGAGTCCACCACATTCTGCAACCGGATCAACTGCCCGCGCAAACTCTCTGGCAGCTTTCTCGGCTCCGGCGCATTGCGCCAGAGCATGATAACCCAGTAGGCAACGCAGGCGAGATAGGCGCTCATGCGCAAGTGGGACAGCATCGTGTACGTCTGGGTATTGCGACCCACGCCGAAGTAACTATGCCCGGCTTCAATCAGGACGTCGATGATCGAGTAGACGCCAAACCCCTGTGAGATTCGCGCAACATGTGTCTTCCACGGCAGCCCGGACCTCACCGCAAGGACCAGCATCCCGACGAACAGTTCGCTCATGCAGGTTGCAGAGAAAAAGCTCCCCTTGATCACGACGACTTGCATCCAGAGGCGGGCATGCGGGGTTGCCAGCCAGGTTAGTCCCGCGGCTAGGGCGATGCTTAGCGCCACCAGCCAGACGAATGGTCTACGGAGATCACGCGCCCACACGCCGAGTGGACGAAACGTCAACGAGTACATCTCGTAGACCACCGAGAGCTGTAACACGACGTCGAGTACGGTCAAGGACCAATAAGTGTAGAAGTAGCTGGTCTTGGTCCCGTAGAACTGGACGGAGAAAAGTGCAGCTGTTCGTCCGATATTCGAGATGATGAATGCAGTGAAGATCGGGAAAACCCTGAAGCGGCGGCGCGTGAGGAGAACGAAGAGGAGTATCAGATGTGCCCCAAGGCCAGCCGCCCAGAACAGATGATCGAGACCAGTCAGATGCATCTACGTCCCTCCGTTCGGACAGCCGCCTTTGGGTATCATGCCATGGATTTTACGCCAGATTGATGAGCGTAAGAATCAAACTCACGATGTCCGGTTCGATCGGTTCGGGATCGGTTCCAGTCGGCCCGTCCGCGGTTGGGGACGGCGCAGCGGTCGAGGTTGGAGAAGATGTGGAGGTCGAACTCGTGCCTGAAGCGAACGCACGGCCACCAGGACCGGTCAACAGCACGAGAAGCAGAGCGAATGCCAGTTTGCGAACATTGTTTTTGAACATCCAGGAGTCTCCTTTTCCAGCGCAGATCTGCGCTGGGGCGGAGACTAGAGATTGCGAACGAAGAATCCGACGTATTTTTAGAGCCGGTTGCTCATTGGCAATCAACGAGCGGCCGACGGTGACTTACAAGCTCATTTAATTGGGCTCATGGATTGTTCGATCAAACGCGAATCAGTCATATATAAGTGCAGCATGGTCTCGGATAAGCAACAGATATGCCCATTTTGTGGACAGTCGATCGCGCGATTTCGTCACGGCGGACCAGAGAAGCGGATACAGTTTCCAATTCGTCCTGATTCCCTCTTGCGCTTCTTTAGGGGTCATGGCTCCGCTCGAGACCTGTTTATGGAGCCAGTTTTCCACTTTATCCATTTCCTCGGAACCATACTTTCCGCCGTGCGCTTCCGGCCGCAGATTAGCGGGGACCCCAGGATGCCCTCCAATCTCAAGAGAAATGAGGTGGTCTTCCTCACAGTCCTCAGGTTCAGCGTCTCCATAATCGAACTCAGTAATCTGAGCGACTTTGAGCGCGTCTGTGTGCTGAACTGGCGGACGAATCAGGCTCGTGGAGCCGCCGTGACCAATGGTGTCTCTATCAATCGTCCACGCCTTTCCCGGTTTGCATATGGGGTCTGGTAAACCGTTGCGGCTTTTCGAATGGGGAGTTGGTTCCTCTGGCACCCTGGCCATCAACACTCCGAGCGAGGGCTTTTTGTAGTCTGACATTGAACCAGCTCCAAGCAGGAATGCCCGACAGGGAATGAACAAATACGCCTTCCGGCTCGGATTGACATTCGGAAATGGCAACGCCTTCGTTGCCTCAAACCGGCCCGCCCGTCAGTCATGCCAAAGCCGGATGGCTGATTCCTCCTGACAATAGGGGCTGAAAGGCGCGGCTCTCTGCTAATATTCCCCCGAGGACTCGACGGACCTTTGCATTATGGGAAAGAGTGAACAATCCCGGCGTGGAGACGAACCCGGCGAAAACGAAGCGGAGCGTAACACCGAAGCGACCCGCAGGTATCTAGAGGCCGTGGCCGAAGCGAATCAGCAACGGAAGCTAGTATGGCAGGAAATACTCTCGAAGCCCGGTGCTGAGATTGAACCTTTGACCGAGGAGGAGTTCTATGAACTCTGCATCGAGGAATCGGAAGATGCGTTTGGACCCGGCTTCATCGTGAAGCAGACCCGGGCCCAGTGGAGCGAAATCGACGGTCAGGTCATGTGGGAGGGCCCTGAACGGGAGCGTTGGCTGACACTGAACAAGGCTAAGGAAAGATGCGGGGAGCGGAGGAAGGCTCTCGCAGCCAAGGGATTCACCCAGTCGGATATGGACTATTGACGGGTTTGCGACCGGGAGTATCATGCTCGTGAATCTCGTTCCATGAAGGAGGCGTGCATGAAAACTCAAAGGATTCTCGTCCTTTTGCTGTTCGCGATCGCCCTCATATCTTCCCAAGCCCAGTCCATTTCAGCCGGGGATGCCCGGAAGCATGTTGGAGAAAATGCCACTGTCTCCGGCACGGTTGCGAGTGAACGTACCGCAACGGGAAGCCCGGGGCGAACCGACTTTCATCAATCTCGATGCGCCTTACCCGAGTCAGGTTTTCACTATCCTGGTTTGGGGCGATGACAGGAAAAACGTCGGCGAGTTGCCGAATGTCGGTTCACATGTCTGCGCCAAGGGGCTGATTACCGACTACCGTGGAGTACCTGAAATAGTGGTGCGGAGCGCGGAGCAGTTGAGCAAGTGAGCGGCTGGAGCTGCGTAATGCGAATTCAACGCGGAGTAAACATATCCGGTCAATGGTCTCGGCAGCAGTTGCAGTCGCTTTCCTACTCGGAGTGTGCCTACGGGCCCGGCAGTATTTCTTAACTTTAGCGATCGGACCGACCACAGAAACAGGCCGACGCCCTTGTTGGCGGAGATGGGCTTCTAAGTTGCACGCAAACGACTCGATCGTGCATCTTTGTCATCGCGCGAGGCGACTCACCAATTGAACGGCCTGGTCCCGGAACGCCACAGAGTTCGGGAAACCCTTGCTGCGGGCGCACGGGAGAAGACGATAAAGACTCATACAACCCTCAGATGCCATCCCCGACGCACTTCCGCGCCCGGCACCTGCTCTTGGCGGAGCGCCGCTGCCTTGATTGCATCCGTGTCTGGCTTGGTCTCCTGAACTGACAACTCCAAGCTCTTCTGAAGTTCTTCGGGCAGCAAAGAGAGGACCGTCTCCCAGAGAACCCCGTCGATCCGAGCGTCAATCTTGCAATATGACTTCGGAAGCGCTAACTCGTCATTGATTCGTACCGAGTCCTGGCTGTTCTTCTGCGCGCGCAGAGTGAACTGGTGGCCTTCGATCTTCTTGAGATCCCGGCTCAGCAGGTAATAGAGGACCATGTTCTTGGTGCGTTCCACTCTGCCGGCTGCAGCGCGGGCCCGGTCGCTTAGCCGTGCGGCCTCGCTACGGCAGAATTGTTCTCGGGCCTCCATTATGCGCACGAAACGGCCGATCCGGTCGACCTTCTCGCCATGCGCCGAACAGAATTGCTGGAAGCGTGTCACGAGCTCCTCGGAAGGCTTCCCTTCCTGCTCGGTCTGGTCCTCGATCTCATCGAGAAGGCTGTCCAGTTCCGCGTCGATTTCAAAGAGCGAATTCGTTTCGACAATCGTCGACATGCTTTTCTCCTTCACTGGGGTTGTGGCCTGCCGGCACATCAGGCGGCAATTCGCGCCTGAACTCGAACTGCTCTTGCCGCCTGGTAAGCGAGCGCATCGGCGCGGGACTGGATCGGATGCCCGCTGTGCCCTCTGATCCATCGCCAGCGAATCGTTCGCTGCGCACTGAGCAGGAGCAACTCGCGCCACAGTTCCTGGTGCTGCAACTCGATGCCGCGGCTATTGCGCCAGCCAAAGCGCCTCCAGCGAAAGACCCTGAAGCGCATCCCATCGATCAGCAGCTCGGAGTCCGAGCGCAGTTCGATTCGCGCGCCAGTGGGCGTCAGGCGCAGGGCCTCTACCGCGGCGCGCAGCTCCATTTCCGAAACGGTCGACCACGGAACCGATCCGGCGATCTCCTGCCTTCTTGTCCCGTGGATCACGATAGCTGCCCAGCCGGCAGGACCTGGGTTACCGATGGCCGATCCATCGGTAAAGATGAAGAATTGCTTGTTCATGGGGATGCTCCGTAGCGCGTTACTACCAATGAGCCAAGCATTGGCTACGCCGCGTGCATGGGAATAACGCTGCCAAAGGGCGCTTGGCGACTGCCGGTCGAGGCCCAGATCACGGGGTAATCTGGGGCAGACTCAGGAAACGCCCCATAGAGATCGGTCAGGAAGACCATCGTCTGTGGGTGGATTCCGTGCTCATTGATCCAGTCGAAGCAGGGACCAAAGTCGGTACCGCCGCCGCCAACTGGATCGAGATGGAGCATCTCACCGGCCGTGTAGGTATCGACCTTGTGAACCTCGGCGTCGAAGTAGAGAACATGCACCCGCTCGGGCCGCTGGCCTTCGAGGATGGAACGGATTTCCGCCTCGAAAAGCCGCAGTTGCCGCGCATTGACTGATCCCGAGCAATCGACGGCAATCGTGATTTCGCCGGTGCCTTCCCGCACAACGCCGGGCAGATAGAGCCCGGACCAGATGTGGCGGCGGTTGGGCCGCATCCAGCTCGGATCGGCCGGGATAGTGTCGGACCAGACACGGCGCAACAGTTCCCGCCAATCGACCTGGGCTTCCCCCGCGCCTTCAAGAGTGCGCTTGAGACCGGCGGGTACTTTGCCAGCCTGCTGGGCGACGGTCGCCGCCTGATTGACGGCGATCTCCCAATCGCGCACCTGTTCCTCGATGTCTGGCGCCACGTCACCGGCCTCTGGCGCGTCGATCACCTGACCGACGCCGCCCTGGCTTTCTGGAACGGACAGTGTCCCGCCGCCCTTCTCGCCGTGATCCGAATCGTTCGAATCGGAGCCTGAACTTTGTTCCGATTCTCTTTGCTTATCGGACTGCGGTTGCGTTTCAGCTTCGCGCAGGTTGTAGATCTGCTCGGCGCTCATGCCGCGAAAGCGTGGATCGACGAGCACATCGTCTGGCAGGCTCAAACCGGCATCGAGCAGCAGCGGGTTGATCGCATAATCGCAGGCCTCGTTCCAACGCCTGGGGTCGCGCTTGGCCCGCCGGGTGTGATGCTGGAGCGCGGGGTGCATGACCTCGTGAGCCAGCACCCCGGCCAGCGTCGCCGCGTTCAGCGTATCGACGAACGCGGGGTTGTAGCGGAGTACAATGCCGTTGGTCGCCATAGTAGGAATCGCGCGATCTTCTTCGCTCTTCAACCGGAACAACAATGACCCGAAGAACGGGTGATCGAGCAGAAGCGCCGTGCGCGCCTTCCGGATGCGCTCTGCCGCCGGAGTTTCGTGTCTCATGCTGCCGCGGGCGCCTCCATGTACGCCGACATATGGTCAAAAATGTTCTGGACGGAGGCGAGTTTCTCTTCGGCCTGCCCGGCCTCACGATTGCGGATCGCCTCATCTATGCGGGAGACGATTCCTGCGGCATCAGCCGCCGTCGCCACGCGCAGCAGCTCATGCTTCTTGAGATCGTGCGCTGTGTAGGTGCAGAGCTTCTGGCGGGCCTCCTCGGCGAAGCGGTTCAACTCCGGATCGCCCGTGACGTTCAGCTTCGGCAGCAGTTCGACCAGATCGAAGATGTTCGTCACCAGCGTCGCGTGAAAGCGCGATTCAGGTTCATTCAGCCGGTCCACCATGTGCGAGACCACATCGCGCAGCCGGCTCCAAAGATCCTCCGTCCCGCGCACCAGCGACTGCCGAACATTCGAGTCGATCTCGCGGGCAACGCGCGCCTGCTCCTCGGCCGACATCTGCACGCGGAAATCGGCGCCAGACGGGATGGGCAGGACTTCGAGCTTGACGCCGAATTTGCGGCGCAGCTTCTCGGCCTTCGGGTAATCCTCCTCGCGGAAGAGCCCATTCAGTTCCGGCCGCACCTGCTCGATGTACTGCGGATAGACGGCAAGAAACGCCTCGACCCCCTGTTCGAACTGGGCCTCGAACTCCCGCATCCGCGCAGTCAGATCGAAGTAGAGATTCGCCGGCAACAGGCGGTAGCCCTCGTCGGTCCAGGGCAGCGTGATCTTGTAGAAGTACTGGCGGACCTGGCCGGCAAGGGTGCGCAGCTGGTCAAGTTTGTCAGCCCCGCGCAGCAGTTGCTTGTTGTAGCGGCCGGCGCTGACCGGGGCGCCGTTCCTTTCAGCCACGTCGCGGCTGACGCCGCGGTCGTGTTTGACGGCCGTCCAGATGCTGATGTGGACGGCGGCGAGCATGGCGCGTTCTTGAATCATTGGACCACCTCCTGTTATGTGGTGAGCAACATAACGGGAGTTATGTTGCTTTTGAAGTTATGTTGTGTAGAAGGCGACCGCAAGCTCTCCTATTGATCTGGTGGCATTTTGCTCGCAACATAACTGAACTCGATACTTGGTGAATCACCACTTTCAGAGGA